>Ga0233369_1000049_pt1 | contig 58756 bp, 47 predicted proteins | sample ElkDunMinimDraft_26_FD_191537 | JGI IMG/M metagenome (GOLD analysis project Ga0233369, IMG submission 191537) | Fecal eukaryotic communites from dung pellets of Tule Elk in California, USA - Elk Dung D16 | ecosystem: Host-associated > Mammals > Digestive system > Large intestine > Fecal | place... | reverse complement strand
GCGAAATCCTTGTCGCTGGTGGAGATGGTGACGTCGATGCCCTGGGCCGATCCCTGCAGCGCCAGCGTACCGATCACATCGTCGGCTTCCACGCCCGTCTCGCGCAGGATCGGGAAGCCCAGCGCCTCGACGATCCGGCACATCGGCTCGACCTGCGCGCGCAACTCGTCGGGCATCGGCGGCCGATGCGCCTTGTACAGCGGGTACAGCGCCTCGCGGAAGGTCGGGCCGCTGGCGTCGACCACGAAGGCGGCGTAGTCGGGCTGCTCCTTGAGCGTGGCGCGCAGCATGTTGACGACCCCGAACAGCGCGCCGGTCGGCTCGCCCTCGCCGTTGGTCAACGGCGGCAGGGCGTGGAAGGCGCGGAACAGGTAGGAGGAACCGTCGATCAGTACGAGTCTGGGCATGCGCTGATTCTACGCGGCGGCGCCACGGCGGTCCGCCACCGCAGGCCTGGCGGCGGCTGCCTTCGCGCCACATCGACGGCGCCGCGCATAATGGACCCCCGCCCCGCCGGAGGATGCTCCATGCGCGCCAGCCTGCAGTTCCCGCCGCTCGTCCTGTCCGCGCTGCTGCTCGCGCTGACCGCCTGCGCCACCTCCGCCGGCACCGCCCCGGCGACCGTCGAGATTCCGCCGGAGGCCGAGGAAACCGTGCGCACCGAGTCCAACGGCGACATCATCACCGAGTACCGGGTCAACGGCGAACTGCGCGTGGTCCAGGTCCAGCCCTCCCGCGGGCCGACCTACATGCTCTACGTGAGCGATGGCCGCGTGCTGTCCACGCGCGAGGGCGACGACCCGCCACAGGTCTATTTCAAGCTGTTCGGCTGGTGACCGGTCCCGGCCCGGGCCGCCGACAGGCGTTGCGATCATGAGCCGGGACGTCCCGGTCGCGCTGGTCGGCTACGGCTATGCCGGGCGCGTGTTCCACGCGCCACTGATCGCGCGCACGCCGGGCTTGCGCCTGCACACGGTCGTGTCCAGCGATGCGGCGCGAGTGCATGCGGATGTCCCGCAGGCCGTGGTCGTCGCCGACCCGGGCGCGGCCTTCGCGGATCCGGCGATCGAACTGGTCGTCATCGCCGCGCCCAATGCGGTGCATGCGCCGCTGGCCATCGCCGCCCTGCGCGCCGGATGCCACGTGCTGGTCGACAAGCCGTTCGCGGCCACGCTCGACGAAGCCCGGCAGATCGCCGCTGCCGCGACTGCGGCCGGACGCATCGCCAGCGTGTTCCAGAACCGGCGCCAGGACGCGGACTTCCTGTGCCTGCGCGGACTGGTGGCGTCGCGGGCGCTGGGCGAGGTGATGGAGCTGCACTCGCATTTCGACCGCTTCCGGCCGCAGGTGCCCGATCGCTGGCGCGAGCGTGGCGGGCCAGGATCGGGGCTGTGGATGGACCTGGGACCGCACCTGGTCGACCAGGTGCTGGACCTGTTCGGCATGCCGCTGTCGGTGCAGGCCGATATCGGCATCCAGCGCGAAGGCGCGGTGACCGACGACTTCTTCCACGTGCTGCTGCGTTACCCGCGGCTGCGCGCGATCCTGCATGCCGGCGCGCTGGTGCCCGCCGGCACGCTGCGCTTCGCCGTGCATGGCACGCGCGGCAGCTACATCAAGCACGGGCTGGACGCGCAGGAAGCCGCGCTGCGCGCGGGCGTCGCTCCGGGCGGCGCCGGCTGGGGGGAGGATCCGCGGCCGGGCGTGCTGGTCACGCCCGACGGCGGCGAGCGCCCGGTGCGCGGGCCGCACGGCGACTACCTGGCCTGCTACGCGGCCATGCGCGATGCGGTCCTTGGACTGGGCCAGGCGCCGGTCAGCCTGGCGCAGGCGCTGGCGGTGATGCAGGTGCTCGATGCCGCGCAGGCAAGCGCGGCGAGCGGACGGACCGTGGCGCTGGCGCCGGCCCCGCTCAGCGCACCACCAGCACCGGCAGGTGGCCGCGGGTGAGCACGGACTGGGTCTGGCTGCCGAGCAGCAGCTTGCGCAGCCCGCGGTGCCCGTGCGAGGCCATCACGATGAGGTCGGCGCCGCAGTCGGCGGCGGTTTCGAGGATGGCCTCGTCGGCCAGGCGCTCGGGCACGTAGATCGCCTCCAGCGCTACGCCGGCGCGGGCTGCGCGGGCGCGCGCGTCATCGATGATCTTCTGGGCCTGCGCCTCGTTCTCGCGCCGCTGTTCCTCGCGCAGTTCGGCGCCCAGCGCCAGCGCCGAAGGTTCGGCCGCCATCACCGCCTGCCACGGATCGGACGCCGTCACCAGGGTCGCCCTGGCGTGCAGCGCCGCGGCCAGGGCCAGGCCGGTATCGAGGCCCTTGCCGGCGAGTTCGGATCCGTCGCTGGCGATCAGGATGTGCCTGTACATGCAACACCTCCACGAGGGTCGGGAGTCGCCATGACAGCACGAGTGGAGGCGCCCCGCATTGATTCAGGGCAAGCCGCCCGGCGGCCTCACGCGGATTTAACGCCGTGCCCGCCGAACGCGCCGCGCATCGCCGACAGCATGCGGTCGGCGAAGGCGTTGTCCTCGCGCGAGCGCAGGCGCTCGATGAGCGACTGGGTGATCACCGGCGCCGGCACGTCCAGGTCGATCGCCTCGGCCACCGTCCAGCGCCCTTCGCCCGAATCCGGTACCCACGGCGCGATACCGTCCAGCCGCGGGTTGTCCTGCAGCGCGGCGGCGCTGAGATCGAGCAGCCAGGAGCGCACCACGCTGCCGTGCCGCCACAGTTCGGCCAGGCCCGCCAGGTCGGGAACCAGGTCGCCCCGGCGCTCGAGGATGGCGAAGCCCTCGGCATAGGCCTGCATCATTCCGTACTCGATGCCGTTGTGGATCATCTTGGCGTAGTGGCCGGCCCCGGCCGGGCCGACCCGTGCCCAGCCCCGGTCGGCTTGCGGGGCCAGCGAGCGCAGCACCGGCGCCAGCCGTTCGACCGCCGCCGCCTCGCCGCCGGCCATCAGGCAATAGCCCTCCTCCAGGCCCCACACGCCGCCGCTGGTACCGACGTCGACATAGTCGATGCCGTCTGCCTGCAGCGCCTGCGCGCGGCGCTGGCTGTCGCGATAGTGGGAGTTGCCGCCGTCCACCAGCAGGTCGCCCGGCGACAGCAGCGGCTGCAGCGCGGCGATGGTGGCGTCCACCACCGCGCCGGCGGGCACCATCATCCACAGCACGCGCGGCGTGTCGCAGCGTGCCGCCAGCGCCTCGAGCGAGGCCACCGCGTCGATGCCGTCGGCCGCCAGCGCTTCGCGCGCCTGCGGCGAAGGATCGAAGCCCACCACCGCATGCGCCCCGCGATGCAGTCGCCGCGCCATGTTGGCGCCCATCCGCCCCAGTCCGATCATGCCCAGCTGCATCGCGCCATCCTCGCTCCGGTCAGGAAGCGCCATGATGCCCGGGCCGGCGTCATGGTGCCGGCACGCGCGCGCCACAGTGCGTTTCACGCTGCCTGCAGCGCGCTGCGGGAAAACTTGCCGACTCCTCCCGGAATCCGCCATGTCGTCTCCACGCGAGCGCCGAAAGCAACAGGTCACCGACCAGCGCGCGCTGCGCGAAGCACTGACGCCGGAACAGCAGCGCGCCCTGCGGACGCTGGAGTATTTCCGCTGGACGCTCGCGTTCGTGCGCCGCCCGCCGTTCCAGGATCCGATCCCGGTCCTGGTCGACCGCGACGGCGAACGCTACGCGGTGCTCCGCCCCGATGGCACCATCGACGAAACCCCCGGATTCCGTTTCCGCAAGTAGCGGCCGGGGACCACCGCCAGGGCGCCTCGGGCGCCGCGCGACGGCGGCAGGATCAGGCCGGGGTCAGGTTGGCGTAGGCCAGCACCAGCCACTTCGATCCGGCCTCGTCGAAATTGACCTGCACGCGCGCGTGCGCGCCGCTGCCCTCCACGCCGGTCACCACGCCGCTGCCGAACTTGGCATGCACGACGTTCTGCCCCAGCGCCACGCCCGCCGACGGCTCGAGCGAGGCGTGGCCCCAGTCGCGGGGCGGTTGCCGGGCGAAGGCCGGGCGCGAGACCTGTACGCGCGGGCGCACCTCGTTGAGCAGGGCCGGCGGGATCTCGCGCAGGAAGCGCGAGGGCACGCCATACATGTCCTGGCCGTGCAGGCGCCGCGATTCGGCGTAGCTGAGCACGAGTTTCTGGCGCGCGCGGGTGATGCCGACGTAGGCCAGGCGCCGCTCTTCCTCCAGCCGCCCGCTCTCCTCGATCGAACGTGCGTTGGGGAACAGGCCTTCCTCCATGCCGGCCAGGAACACCAGCGGGAACTCCAGTCCCTTGGCGCTGTGCAGGGTCATCAGCTGCACGCCGTCCTCGTCGGCCTGCGCCTGGCCCTCGCCGGCCTCGAGCGAGGCATAGGCCAGGAACGCGACCAGCTCGCTCAGTTGCGCGGCATCCTCCTCGTCGCCCTTGACGAAGCGCGAGGCCACCGACACCAGTTCGTCGAGGTTGTCCACGCGCGAATCGGCCGCGCCCTTGGATTCGTTGGTGTAATGCACGCGCAGGCCCGAGCGCAGCAGCACATGGTCGATCTTGTCCTTGAGCGGCAGCTCGGCGACCTCGCCCTCCAGCGCATCGACCAGCGCATGGAAGCCGGCCAGCGCATTGCGCGCGCGCGCCTGCAGCGCGTCGCCCTGCTGCACGCGCAGCGAGGCCTCCCACAGCGAGATGCCGCTGCCGCGCGCCTGCCGCCGCACCTCGTCGAGGGTGCGCTCGCCGATGCCACGCGTGGGCGTGTTCACCGCGCGCTCGAAGGCCGCATCGTCGGCGCGATTGGCGATCAGGCGCAGGTAGGCCAGGGTGTCCTTGACCTCGGCGCGCTCGAAGAAGCGCACGCCGCCATACACCCGGTACGGGACCTGCTCGGCCAGCAGCGCTTCTTCGAAGGCGCGCGACTGGGCGTTGCTGCGGTAAAGGATGGCGCAGTCGCCATGGCTGCCGCCGGCCTGCACCCACTGGCCGATGCGCTCGACCACGAAGCGCGCCTCGTCGATCTCGTTGTAGGCCGCGTACAGGTCGATCGGCTCGCCTTCGCCGCTGTCGGTCCACAGCTGCTTGCCCAGGCGCTCGGGATTGTGCGCGATCACCGCGTTGGCGGCGCCGAGGATATTGGCGCTGGAGCGGTAGTTCTGCTCCAGGCGGATCGTGGTCGCGCCCGGGAAGTCGCGCAGGAAGCGCTGCATGTTCTCGACCTTGGCGCCGCGCCAGCCGTAGATCGACTGGTCGTCGTCGCCGACCACGAACACCTGGCCTGTCTCGCCCGCCAGCAGGCGCACGAAGCCGTACTGGACCGCGTTGGTGTCCTGGAACTCGTCGACCAGCAGCTGCCCGAAGCGCTGCCGGTAATGCGCCAGCAGCGCCGGGTTGTCGCGCAGCAGTTCGTGCGCGCGCAGCAGGATCTCGGCGAAATCGACCAGGCCGGCGCGGTCGCAGCGTTCCTGGTACAGGGCGTAGCTCTTGAGCATCACCTCCGACCATTCATCGCCGCCGGACTGGATGTGCTGCGGGCGGCGTCCCTCGTCCTTCTGCGCGTTGATCCACCAGGCGATCTGGCGCGGCGGGAACCGCGCCTCGTCGAACTCCAGCTGCTGCACGACGCGCTTGACCAGGCGCAGCTGGTCGTCCGAATCGAGGATCTGGAAGCCTTCGGGCAGCTTCGCGTCCTGCCAGTGCAGCCGCAGCAGGCGGTGCGCCAGGCCGTGGAAGGTGCCGATCCACAGGCCACGGGCGCCGTTGTGCAGCTGCGCGGCGATGCGGTGGCGCATCTCGGCCGCGGCCTTGTTGGTGAAGGTGACCGAGAAGATGCCGTGCAGGGGCACCCCCATCACCTCGTGCAGCCAGGCGATGCGGTGGGTCAGTACGCGGGTCTTGCCGCTGCCGGCGCCCGCCAGGACCAGGTAATGGCCAGGCGGCGCCGACACGGCTTCGCGCTGGGCCGGGTTCAGCCCATCGAGCAGGTGCGAAACATCCATGCGCCTATTCTAGGCGACGGCGGTCTCAGCCCCGGACACGCAGGCCGCCCGCCTTCAGGAAGCCCGGCCCGACGCCCCGGGGGGCGGCTCCACGGTGCGATGCCGGTACAGCAGGGCCAGCAGCGGCGAAGCCATCAGGGTGGTGACCAGGGTGACCGCGAACAGCAGGGTGAACAGCTCCGGCCCGATCAGCCCCGCGTCGAAGCCGATCTTGATCACGATCAGTTCCATCAGCCCGCGCGCGTTCATCAGCGAGCCCACCGCGAGGCTGTCGCGCCAGCCGTAGCCGTTCAGGCGCGCGCCTGCGGCGCAGCCCACCACCTTGCCGGCGATGGCGACCAGCAGGATCAGGGCGAAGGCGCCGGGTCCGGCGCCGCCGAAGGCCCCGGGCGTGGCGTTCTGGCCTGCCAGGACGAATACCACCGGCATGAGCAGGCCGATCGCCAGCGGCTCCAGGCAGCGCGCGAACCAGCGCGGCAGGCGGTCGTCGCGCGGCAGGCTCACCCCGAACAGGAAGGCGCCGAACACCGCGTGCAGTCCGATCCATTCGGCGAACGCGGCGCAGCCCAGCAGGCCCAGCAGCACCGGCGCCAGCGCCGCGGGCCGCGGCTCGCCCTCCACGGTGGCCGGACGCAGGAGCCGCGCGTACAGCGGCCTGAGCAGCAGGAACACGACCGCCACCAGGGCGCCGGCCCCCGCCACGGTCAGCGCCACGCCAGCCATCGAGCCGCCGCTGGCCAGGGCCAGCACCGCGGCCAGGAAGATCCAGACGCAGCCGTCGTCGATCACCGCCGCACCCAGCGCCAGGCGGCCGGCGGTGGTCCCGGCCATGCCGCGATCCTTGAGGATGCGCGCCAGCACCGGGAACGCGGTCACCGAGATCGCCGCCCCGATGAACAGCACGAACGGCCAATAGGCCACGCCCGGCGGCGCGAAGTCGCGATGCAGCGAGGGCGCGATCGCCAGGCCCAGCGCCAGCGGCAACGCGATCCCGAAGCCGCCGATGGTCACCGCGGCCCGCACCTGCCTGCGGCTGCCTTCCGGAGCGCGCAGCTCCACGCCGACGATGAACATGAACAGGGTGACGCCCAGCGTGCCCAGGCCCGACAGCACCGGCAGGGAAGCGGCCGGAAACAGCGCGGCATGGCCCTCGGGCCAGTACGCGCCCAGCACCAGCGGCCCCAGCACCAGCCCGGCCGCCATCTCCCCGATCACGGGCGGCTGCCCGAACCGGCGCAGCAGCGCGCCGCAGAGCCTGGCCACGGCGAGCAGCACCGCTAGTTGCAGTAGCAGCAACAGCACCGGACTCATCGGCGGCGGTTCGCGGAAGGGGGCGGCATCAGGGCTCCAGGACGTCGATGAAGCTGTTGATCGACAGGCGGCCGGCCTGGACATCCGCCGGCGGCACGCGCGCGTTGTCGATATTGCCCGAATGCAGCGAGTTGCGGCGGTAGACGACCATGCGGTTGTAGACGCCATCGACGCTGTCGATGCGCTCGAACAGCGGCGAATCGCCGTTGATATAGCCCGGCCCGGCGGCGTCCTCGCGCGCGCTCTCCTGGCGCAGGCACGCGAAGTAGGGGGCGCTGCGGTCCTCGTCCACCACCTCGAACCCGGTCGCCCGGTGCCGGTAGAACGCGGTGCCGCCCCAGTCGCCCCGGAACAGGTAATGGACCGTGGCCAGGCCGTTGCCCTGCACCGAATCCACGTGCGGCACGCGCTGCAGGAAGCCCAGCCGCTCCGGTGGCAGGGTCACCAGCGAGTAGTGGCACATCGGGAAGGCGAGCCGGCCGCGCGCCGGCAGCCCGAAGTGCGTCTCCAGCAACGGCCGCAGCAACTGCTCCAGGTACACCTCGTAGGACAGCGGCGCGCGGATGCGCAGGCCGGGAAACAGCGCGCCCTGCGGGGTGAAATGTCCGCGCGCGGCCTTGCGCACCAGGCGGTCGGGGTCGGCCACGGCCTGGTCGATGACCAGCAGCGGCGCGGCGTCCGCGCCGATCGTCCGTGCCTGCAGGCGCAGGCCGGGGGCGGCCTGGATCAGCACCGCGGCCTCACCTGGCCAGTCCGCCGTCCACGCCGGCGATGGTGCCGGTGATGCGCGCATGCGCGCGCGCCCGCTCGTACATCAGCTCCCAGGCCGAGGGCGGCGCCTTGCAGTAGCTGTCCAGGAACTGCTGGTGGCTGGGCATGGCCGCGACCGTGCGCTGGATCGGCTGGCGGATGCCGTCGAACAGCCGGCGCAGGTCGGCATCGGGCAGCGCGCGCACCAGCGGGTGGTAGTCCCTGGGCTCCACGCCCTGGCCGAGCATGCAGTGCGTCCACGAGTCGAGGCGGAACAGCTCGTCCTCGCCCTGCAACGCGTGCGCACGGTCGCGGAACATCTGGATGCGGTGGGCCAGGTCGTCCGGCAGGGCCATGTGCCGGACCTGCTGCCACATCGGCTCGTCGCGCCGGTTGAGGTGGTAGTGCAGGATGATGAAATCGCGCACGTGCTCCATCTCGGCACGGCTGATGTCGTTGTAGCGCTGCACCAGCGATGCGTCGATGCCGTCGCCGGGGAACAGCTTGAGCAGCCGCGCCACGCCGCTGAGGGTGAGGTGGATGCTGGTCGATTCCAGCGGCTCGATGAAGCCGCTGGCCAGGCCCAGGGCGATCACGTTCTTGTTCCAGGCCTTGCGCCGGCGGCCGGTGCGGAAGGGGATGATCCAGGGATCGCGCAGCGGTCGGGCCGGGTTCTCGGCGAGCAGCCTGGCCGTGGCTTCGTCGTCGGACATGTGCGCGTCGGAGAACACGATGCCGCAGCCGATGCGGTGCTGCAGCGCGATCTTCCAGTGCCATCCGGCCTCGTGCGCGATGGCGCGCGTGTAAGGCACCGCCGGGCCGTCGGCCTCGGTCTGCAGGGCCACCGCCCGGTTGCTCGGCAGCCAGTGGTTCCAGTCCTCGTAACCGGTGTGCAAGGCCTGCTCGCTCAGCACCGCGCGCCCGCCGGTGCAGTCGATGAACAGGTCGCCCTCGACCACGCTGCCGTTGTCCAGCAGCAGGGCCTGCACGTCCCCGCTCTCCGGGTGCTGGCGCACTTCCTGGATCTTGCCCTCGATGCGCCTGAGTCCCTGGCGCTCGGCGCGCTCGCGCATGTAGGCCGCGTAGAGCCCGGCGTCGAAGTGGTAGGCGTAGTTCACTTCGAGCCGGTCGGGCGACATCGCCTGGTTGGCCCAGCGCGTCGACCACTGCTGCGCGCCATTGCCGCCGTGCTGCGGCAGGGCGAAACGGTCCACGCGCGAGGCCACGGTCTCCAGGCAGAAGTCGCCGAGCTCGGACTTGACCCCGCGGCGCAGGCTGTCGAGCCAGAAGTGATGGAACTCGCAGGCCCAGGTACCCAGCCCGGTCAGGCCGAAGGGATGGAAATAGCGCGCACCGGGGCGCAGCCAGTTCTCGAACGAGATCGAGAGCTTGAAGCTGGCCGCGACCGAACTCATGAACTCGCGCTCGTCGATGCCGAGCAGGCGGTGGAAGGTCCGGATCGTCGGGATCGTCGACTCGCCGACCCCGACCGTCCCGATCTGCTCGGACTCGACCAGGGTGACCTCGAGCATGTCGCGGAACTGGTGCGTGAGCGCGCATGCCGCCACCCAGCCGGCGGTGCCACCGCCGGCGATGACGACGCGCCTGATCCTGCCCTCTGCCATGTCTGCCCTGCTCCCCGTGGTGACCGCGATGACGGCTGGTGTCGTGCTGTTCGTTCCGCTGTGCTGCTTCTATCGTGTTGTGACTTGCCGGTACCGCTTCCGCCTGGGGCCGGGCAGGCGCCCCCACACCCGCCGACGCGCCGAGCCTAGCGGGCCGGCGCGCCCGCCGTGGACGATCGCCGGCTCACCGGTTGAGCCTGGCGATCAGCCATGCGCGCATGCGCCTGGCGGCTGCCTCGTCGAGCGGGCCCAGCGTGCCCCGCGCGGCCTCGGGCAGGTGGGCGCCGGCACGCCCGGCCGCTCCGAACACGTAATACTCGAACACCTCGCGCCAGGCCTGCTTCTCGCGCTCGGGCCGGTCGCGGATCGCCCACATCGCGTGCTGCAGCGCATGCATCGGCGTGGGTACCCAGGCCGGCATGCTGCTCCACCAGTAGTTGACCAGGATGTTGAACGGCTCCAGCCCCTGCACGTGGTGCCACCACATGCTCGGGATGAACAGCGCGTCGCCCGGCGCCAGTTCGACCTGGCGGGCCTGCGCCAGCGCATCGCGAAAGCGCGGGAAGCGCTCGAAATCCGGCCGTTCCAGGTCCACCACGCTCACCGCCTGCCCGCCCGGCGTGGGCTCCAGCGGTCCGGGATACAGGTTGTGGATCTGGTCGGGTGGGAACAGCGTGAAACGACGTCGCCCGACTGCGCAGCAGGCGATGTTGTCGGGCGCGTCGTAATGGCACGAGGCCGTGGTCCGGTTGCCGATCCAGATGGCCGGCGGCGCGTCCACCCCGTGCGCGGCGAAGTCCAGGTCGTTGGCCCTGCGCAGGCCGGGCAGGACGCTGTCGACCGGCACCGAGGCCACGTAATGGGTGGGCGGCTGCGCATCGCCCAGGTGGGCATGGATCTCGGCGAGCACCTGGTCGAGCAGCCCGCGCCGCGCCTCGGTGTTCAGGGCCGTGTAGTCTTGGTTGTAGAACGGCCGACCAGCCGTCTCCGGCGGCCCCCAGGAGTAGGGCAGCGGACGGCCGTTGTAGTGCGCAAGCAGATGGTCGATGGCCGCCTGCGGCGACTGCCGGCCCGCCGCGACCAGGCTCCAGTCGCGCACCAGCCCACGCAGCACGACCGGTTCGCCGCCTTCCAGCAGTTCCGGCAGCGGCAGCGCGTCGGGCCTGCAGCCGTCGATCGTGCGCACGCTGGCGGCGATGGTGTCCATCGTCAGGCGGTGTGCGCCAGTTCGACCTCGGCGCGCAGCCTACGCTGCTTCTCCGCGATCAGGCGGCGCATGTTGTACAGGGAGGACAGCACCAGGTAGACGCCTTCGAGCAGTCCTGCCGTGTGGAGGCGGTGCACCTGGCCGGCATCGAGCGCGGCGAGCCGCTCGCGGTCGATGGCATGGAGCCCGGTCAGGCGCGCGCCGTGCTCGTCGTCGAATCGCAGGTCGAGCTCGGTGGGCTGGAACAGGCCCAGCGCGTCGAGTTCGGCGTACATGGCCTTGCCGGCCTCCACGCCATCGTTGATCCCCCGCAGCACGGTGATGACGTGCTCGAGGTAGGGGCTGTGGCCGCCCTTGGGCAGGAATACCGGGACGCCCTCGCCCGTGCGCGAGACGCGCGGATGGGAGGCGTCGACGTGGATGACCGGTTCGCGCTGCAGTTCGCCGCCCACGTGCTGTTCCTGGAAACCGATCAGGAACGGGCCGCGGGCGACCGCTCCGGGCAGGTAGCTGGCGTTCCAGCGGTCGCCCTGGATGTAGAGGTTCTCGCCGCCGTCGAAGCCGAGCAATGCGACGGCCTGGAAGCCGCCCGACTCGTCCCTGCGGAAGAAGATCGGATACTCGCGTTGTACTTCGGCGAACTCGGTCGGCCACACGGGCACCAGCCCCGTGGGGTCGCCCAGATCGGTACCGAAGCGCGTCAGGACGCGCAGGTCCTGGTGCGTGAGGTTATCGAGCAACTGGTACTGCGACATGTCAGCTCCGGCAGCGCCGCGCACGTGACGTCGCGGCGCGTGGTGGATGCGCCGCGCCAGCACGGCCCCATCGCATGATGCCTCCACCATGTCCGGAAATCGAGCGGGCGCGGACAGAAAAAAGGGGCCGTTGCGCCAGGCAACGGCCCCACCGTTCACACCCTCTGGGCCTTGGAGAGGTTCGGCGTCAGAAGGTGTAGCGGAGCGCGGCCATGTAACGCGGACTCTGGTCCAGCAGCCTGACCATCTGCTTCTCGGTACGCGAGCGCCAGCGCACGTCCTCGCCGGTCAGGTTGATGGCCTCCAGGCCGACCGACCAGTTGTCGTCCAGCTGCTTGACGACGCTGAAGTCCCACTGCTGGTAGTCCTCGACGTAGAACGGGTTGGTCGAGTTGCCCTGGTTGGCCGCGAACAGGTGCTCGTCACGCCAGTTCCAGGCCAGTCGCGCGGTCCAGCCGAACTTCTCGTACATGAACACGAAGTTGGCGGTGTCGCTCAGGCCGGTCAACGCGAACTGCTGCTCGCCCGGAGGGGCGGCATCGTCGATGCCGACGTCGCCATCGACCTTGGTGTAGTTGGCCTGGATGCCGAAGCCGCTGTCGCCGAAGAAGTACTGGCTGCCGATCTCCCAGCCGTGGATCCTGGCCTTCTGCTGGTTGATCGGACGATTGACGTTGAACATGTACAGCGGGTCGTCCGCCTCGCCGATCAGCTGGTTCCCCGGCTGACGCACCAGGGCCTCCATCGCATTCCATTGCGCGTCGGTGCCGTTGTAGCTGGCCAGGCCTCCGGTCACGTCCGCGTTGCGGAGCAGCGCCGTTGCCGTGAACAGGGCGATCGCGTTGGCTCCGCAGGCGTGCGTACCGGCACCGGGACCGACCTGGGCATCGCACGCCGGGCTGTTGAGGAAGTCCAGCGCGGCCTGTGCGTCGGGCCCACCGGTGGGGTCGCGCAATCCCCAGAGGTTCTCGCGCACCTGGCTGTTGCCGATGAAGTTGGTGACGCGCTTGTCGAAGAAGGTCACAGACACATAGCTGGCCGGGGCGAAGTACCACTCCAGCGCGAGATCGAGATTGTCGGACTCGAGCGGCTTCAGGCGCGGGTTCTGGGTGTTGCCGGTCCCGCGGAAACCCAGCAGCACCGAACCGTTGGGGGCGTTCGCGGTCGGCCCGGCATAGAGGTTGCCGTACGGCGCGCGTGCGATCGTCTGGCTCAGCGCGATGCGGCCCTTCAGCGAGCTGGTGAAGTTGACGCTGAAATCCAGGTTCGGCAGCCAGTAGTTGTACTCGAACTCCTCCTCGAACGGCTCTTGCTGGGCCGACGGCGTGATCTCGAAGTCGTTGTCGCCGTTCCAGTTGATCGACTGCGGGATTTGCAAGGACGACACGGAGGTGAGGTCTGTCTGCTCATAGCGCACGCCCACCAGCAGGTTGAATGGCAGGGTGCCGATCTCGCCATCGAAATCGTACTGCAGGTAAGCGGCGCTGGTCTTCTCCTCGATCGTGTTGTCGTTGTCCAGGCCGCCATCGAATACCGGCGAGGTGCCATAGAAATCGGCCGCCCACTGTGCCAGCTGGCTGGCGTTGCCCCACCACGCGCCTCCGGGAGCGCCACTGGCGTCGTAGTCGTCGAACATGTCGGTGATGCTGATCGGACGGATCAGATCCTGGAAGCCGGGCTCCTGGCCGACGTTGGCCACGCTCCAGTTGCCAAGCACGGTCTGGTCGCCGCCGCCCGTCAGGCGACGCATCGTCACCTTGGTCGAATCGACGCCGAACTGGAACCGGCCATTGTCCATGTCGAACGTGCCGTCGATCCTGCCCTCCTGGACCTTGCTGTCCTGGCGCGAGTACCAGATGCGCTGGATCTGGGTTCCGATCTGCTCCGGCGGGAAGTCCGGATTCAGCACGCCGCCCACGCCGGCGTTGGCAGCGGCTTCGTTCGGATACCAGGTGCGGGCCATGATCGGCAGGCCGGTGTTGAACCAGTATTCCTGCGCCCAGTTGCCACCGCAGTACGGGCCCGCGCCCGGCTCGCAGGCGCTGGTGCCGGCGAACGAGAACGCGGTGACGCTGCCGCCGGTGATCGGGTCGTTGGGCAGGCTCTTGGTCTCGGAGCTGTGCGCATCGAAGACGAAGCCCAGCCGGTCGGTGGCCTGCCAGTTGGCATTGAAGCCGATCGAGTCGAACTCGTACTTCTGCTCGTTGCGCTGCTGCTCGAAACCGAAGTCCTTGGTCCCCACCACTTCGCGGATATAGGTCGGGACCGCAACCGCACCACTGGTGTCGAACTCGATGCGGGTGAACGGACCCTGGTTGAGCCACTGGGTCTGTTCGCCGCGGTCCTCGGTGATCGTGTTGGTCGAGTGGGTGTAGTCGAGGGTCAGGGTCAGCGCATCGGTCGGCGCGAACTGCAGCACGCCCTGGGCATTGACGCGCTGCCGTTCGAAGTTGGAGAACGCGTAGCGCAGATCGGCGGGCACCGAATACAGCGAACCCACCGCCGGCGCGTTGATGACCTCGACCCCGCTTCCCCAGCCCGCCGGGGTACCTTCCCAGGGCTGCACGCGCCACTCGTTCTCGGTGGCCTGGGCCTCGCCGCCCTTGCGCTCCTGGAAGCTGGTGCTCAGGCTGGCGCCCCAGCGCTTGTCGTCGCTGGCGAAGCTGATGATCGACGAAAGTTCTGGGGTGACGCTGCTGCCGATGGTCTGCGACTCGTCGGACACGGCCTTGAGGCCGGCGCTCATCGTCAGGCCCGTGGGCAGGTTGAGCGGACGGCTGGTCAGGATATCGACCGTCGCGCCCATGCCACCGCTCGGCGCGTCCGCGCGGCCGGTCTTGTAGACCGTGATCCCGCTGATCGCTTCGGACGCGAGCTGCGCGAAGTTGAAGCCGCGCGTGCCCGCGCCGACGCCGCCGGTGACCGCGTCGCCGTTGGAGTACGCGTCCGCGCCGGGAATCTGGCGCCCGTTGAGGGTGACGAGGTTGTAGTTGGGGCCGAAGCCGCGCGCGGTGATCTGCGCGCCTTCGCCGTTGCGGCGTTCGATCGAGATGCCGGTGATGCGCTGCAGCGATTCGGCCAGGTTGGTATCCGGGAACTTGCCGATGTCCTCGGCGCTGATGGCATCGACGATCCCGGGGGTATCGCGCTTGATGTTCATCGACTCTTCGAGACTGTTGCGCAGGCCGGTGACGACGACGGCATCCAGCGTGGCCGGATCCTGCTGGGAAGCCTGCGTCTGCTGCGCGACCGGCGCCTGGGCCGGGTCCTGCGCGAATACGGGGTTGATGACGAGCATGCCACCCACGAAGGTGAACATCGCCTTCGACCTCAGCCCCTTCAACTTCTTGTTGCTCATGGATATGTCCTCAGCACTGGTTTAGAGCGAAGAAAAGCGCGTCGCCGCACACGGCGGCCTGCCGGCCGCGCCAGTGCTGAACTTCCAGGATTCTGTTTACCCTCATCCGACTGCCCTCCCCGTTGATTCATGACTTCAGTAGTTGCCGCTGGTTGCGCCCTTCCTCCGGGCCGCGCGGAGGCGGTAGCCCTCACGCTTCAACTCACTTCAATCACCCACCGGCTCTGCCTGTGATCGCCCGTTGGCACTTGGCGTCCAGCGTCGTCGGCTTGACTGCTGGTTACTGTTGTTATTATTGTTAGCGCTAACATCTGCGCGCCACTTTGATAACATATCGTTAGAAGCGGTGTCACACTGCGGTGCAGCACGCCGCTGCGGACCGCATGACAGCGCAGTCGTTTTCGCTGCAACGATGCCGTTCACGCGCGTTCTGCGCGGTCGAAATGGCAGACCGGGGCGGAAAATCGCCCGCACCCAGTTCGCGGCCGCGCGAAGAATCGGCATCCGGTACGGCCGCTTCCCGTTCGCGACCGGTAACCGCCCGCACTCCCTGCTGCAGTGCAGCAAGCCCGTCGTCCCACGGCCGGCGGCAGGCCCGGCCTGCCAGGCGCCTCAATGGGCCGCGGTGTGCTCGCGCTTGGCGCTGGTGCCGGTCATCAGCTTGTCCGTGTAGGCGATGCCCATGGCCGACAGGATGAAGGCGCCATGGATGATGGACTGCCACATCACGCCGGCGGCGCTCACCTTGGTGCAGGACGGCGGCGCCAGCGCCAGCCCTTCGGCCACGGCGCGCGCGTGCGCGGTGAGCGCGGCGATGTATTCCCCGGAACCGCACAGCGCGGTGCCCACTTCGCCGGCGGCGATGAAGGTCTTGAGCAGGTGGATCGAGGAGATGCCGATGATCGCCATCGCCAGTTTCACCTTCAGCACGCTGGCGTTGACGTGGCTCAGCCACTCGGGCTGGTCGGGATGGCCCTGCAGCCCCAGGCGCGAAACGAAGGTCTCGTAGCCGCCGACGATCACCATCACCAGCAGGTTGGAGATCATCACCACGTCGATCAGTCCGAGCACCAGCAGCATGATGCCCTGCTCGGTCAGCGCGTTGGCGCCGTGCACCAGGTGCCACAGTTCCTTGAGGAACAGGAACACGTACACGCCCTGCGCCACGATCAGCCCCAGGTAGAGCGGCAGTTGCAGCCAGCGGGAGCCGAAGATCACCCAGGCGAGGGGCGGAAGGCGGGGCGGCTGCGAGGTGGTCGACATGGGCGGGGCATGAAAAAGGGAGCGCGGAGGTTAGCGGCGGGCTGCGGCCGTGCCAAGCGCCGCGACCCTTGCCGCCGTTGGCTGCGGGCCTCTCGGCGCCGGCCGTCCGGCTGTATTTCCGCTGCCCGGGATCGGGGCGCCGGCTCCGCTTGTCGGGCGCGGGGAGAATTCGTTTGACAACGTTGTCACATGCCCGTACAAGCGATTCGTCGCCTTGCCAGGGCGCGGCAGCGCGAGGAGAGGCGCGCTGCGCGAGGGCATCGGGACAGGCGGCGGCCGGACGGGGAGTCCGGTCGCCGCCCCTTGCCATCCTCCAACAACGCAACGGCAGGACCCATGACCACCCAACAGACCCGCTGGTCGCAGTTCGGCGTGCTCGTCACCGTGTTCTTCTTCTGGGGCTTCGTGGCCGCGAGCAACGAGATCCTGATCCCGGTCTTCAAGAACGCCTTCCATCTGTCGCAGGCGCAGAGCCAGTACGTGGCGGTCGCGTTCTACGTGGCCTACACCGTCGGATCGATCATCTACTTCCTGGTGTCCAAGCTGACCGGCGCCGACGTGCTCAACCGCATCGGCTACAAGAACGGCATCGCCCTGGGCCTGCTGATCTCGGCAGCGGGCACCCTGCTGTTCTATCCGGCCGCCAATACCGCCTCGTTCGGGCTGATGCTGTCGGGCCTGTTCATCGTCGGCCTGGGGTTTTCGCTGCAGCAGATCGCGGCCAATCCGCTGGCGATCGTGATGGGGGATCCGGCCACGGGCGCGCAGCGCCTGACCATGGCCGGCGGCGTCAACAATTTCGGCACCACGATCGGCCCGTTGCTGGTCAGCCTGGCGATCTTCGGCAGCGTCGCGGCCGGCGGCACCGAGGCCAGCATCGAGTCGGTCAAGACGCCCTACCTGGTGCTGGGCGCGGCCTTCGTGCTGGTGGCGGTGTTCCTGAAGTTCTCCTCCGTGCCCAACCGGATCGACCTGGACGCGGTGGCCCACGACGAAGCGGACGATCCGGCGCGACTGTCGCATCGCAAATCGGCCTTCGCCTATCCGCAGCTGGCGCTGGGCATGCTCGCGATCTTCGTCTATGTCGGCGTCGAGGTCTCGACCATCGCCAACCTGCCGGCCTATCTCAAGCTGCCGGTCGAACAGGGCGGACTGGGCCTCAACACCTCGATGATCGCGCCGTTCGTCTCGCTGTACTGGGCCAGCCTGATGATCGGCCGCTGGGCCGGCGCGGCCGGGGCCTTCAATACCACGCCCACGGTCAAGCTGGTGCTGACCCTGCTGCTGCCGTACCTGGCCTTCGGCGTGTTCCTGGCGGTCAATACGATCGCCGGCTATTCGGTCATGCAGTTCCTGCTGTATGCCGCGGTGATCGTGGTGATGGTCGCGGCGACCTTCGCCAGCCGCGGCAATCCGGCGCGGATGCTGCTGTACTTCTCGCTCTGCGGCATCGCGGCGCTGCTGGTGGGCATGTCCACCACCGGCATGACCAGCGTGATCGCCTTCATCAGCGTGGGCCTGTTCTGCAGCACCATGTGGCCGTGCATCTTCGCGCTGGCGATCACCGGACTGGGCCGCAACACCGGCCAGGGCAGCAGCCTGCTGATCATGATGATCATGGGCGGCGGCCTGGTGAGCTGGCTGCAGGGCTGGCTGGCCGACACCGGCGGCATCCATCTGAGCTTCTTCGTCGGCGTGGCCTGCTTCGCCTACCTGGCCTTCTATGCCGCGCGCACCCCCGGCATCCTGCGTCGCCAGGGCATCGACCTGGACAGGCTGGCGGCGGGCGGGGGCCACTGACGCGCGTTCCGCCGTTGCCGGTCCAGCGGGCCCTGCGGGCCGCCCCGCCGATCGCGTCCGGGTTGCGGACCAGCCCGGACGCGGCGGGTTACTGCCGCTGCAGCCGCTGTACCAGGCGGGCCCTCAGGTTCGCCGCGCCGGCCTCGTCCAGCGGGCCGAGCACGCCGCGCGCATGCGCTGGCAGATGCCCCGTCGCCTGCGTCTGGTCGAAATCGAACACGTAGTGGCCGAACACGTCCTGCCAGATCGCGCGTTCGTGCGCGGGTAGTTGCCTGAGGCACAGGATCGCGGCCATCAGCGCGTTGAGCGGCGCGTCCATCCAGGCCGGCGCCCGCCGCCACCAGTAGTTGACCAGCACGTTGAACGGATCGAGCGCCTCGATGTGGTGCCACCACATGCCCGGCATGAAGATCGCGTCGCCCGGTTCCAGGTCGGCGACGCGGGCGTGCTGCCAGGCATCGGCGAACCTGGGATAGCGGACCAGGTCCGGGGCGAGCGGATCGACCAGGCTCACCGGTTGCCCGGCCGGGGTGACATCGAGTGGACCGATGTAGAGGTTCTGCAACTGCGTCGGCGGGAACAGCAGGAAGCGCCGCCTGCCGGCCGCGACGCAGGCCAGGTTGTCGGGCAGGTCCTGGTGGATGGGCACGCGCGAGCGGTTGCCGATCCAGATGCTTGCCAGCGCGTCGCGTCCGGCCAGGTCCACGCCGTTGGCGGCATCCAGGTCGGGCAGATGGGTCTGGAGCGTGGTGGCGCCGAGATAGATCAGCGGTGGATCGGCGTGCTCGCGGTACCTGAGCAGGGTGTCCAGGGCCGCCGTGAGCGCGACGTCCTCGCGCCGGAAGTTGAAGCCGCGCATGGCCTCGTCGTAGAAGATGCGGCCGCCGGCCTCCGGCGGGGCGATGGTGGCGACAGCGGCCAGGGACGGGTTCGCGAACCGCTTGAGGTAGGCCACCGCATCGGCGTCCGAGCTTCGGGCCGCGTGCACCATCGGCCAGCCCCGGACCAGCCCCCGGACCACCACCGGCTGCTGCGACTCGAGTACCTCCTGGAGCGCCTCGGGCGGCGCCTCCTGGATCCGCGGAAGCGCAACGATGGCTTGCAGCATGCGCCTGTCTCCGCGCCTCGGGACCACCCTGTCCCGGGCGTGCCGGGACAGGGTAGCCGATCGGTATCGTCCCGGCGGCAAGAAGCCGCCGGGATCGCGTCCCCTCAGAACAGGTAGCGCAGGCCGAGCATGTAGCGCGGGCCGGTCTGCGTGGCATAGAACACCTCGCGCTCATGCCTGCCGTGCGAGCGCATGGGCTCGTCGGTCAGGTTGATCGCCTCGGCGTGCAGCGAGAGGTTCTGGCTGACCTGGTAGCTCACGTTGAGGTCGACCTGGCCATAGGCCTCCACGTACACGGGGTTGGGCCGCCAGCTGTCGAACGTGCTCGCCAGGAACTCGTCGCGCCAGTTGTAGGCCGCGCGCACCTGCCAGGGGCCCCGGTCGTAGAAGCCGACCAGGTTGGCCGAATCGCTCAGGCCCACCAGCGCGAACTGGTCGCCTAGGTTGTAGTTGTCGTAGGTCAGGTCGGAATCGACGATGGTGTAGTTGGCCGACATGCCGAAGCCGCTGTCGCCGAACATGTGCTGGAGATTGAACTCCCAGCCGTCGAGCCGCGAGGATTCCTTGTTGACCGGCACGTTGATGCGGAACACCGCCAGCGGGTCGCCCGGCAGGCCTGCGATGGTGCCCAGCGGCTGTCCATCAGGCCCCACGCCGGTCTGGACCACGCCCGGCGTGCCGGCATAGTTCTCGAAGATGTAGCCGCGCACGCAACCGCGGAAATCGACCGATCCCTGGACGCAGCCGTTGGCGATCGCTTCCTGGAAATAGGCGCCGCCCACCGGCGTCAGCAGGCCGGGCTCGATCTCGCGCTGGGCGGTGCCGATGTAGTTGTCGATGTCCTTGCGGAAGTAACCCAGCGACAGGTAGCTGCCGTTGCCGTAGTACCACTCGAACGAGAGATCGAAGTTCTTCGATTCCAGCGGTTTGAGGCCCGGGTCGCCCTGCGAGCCGGTGCCGCCTTCGTAGCCGGCGAACTGGTCGATGGTCAGGCCGCCCTGGATATGGTTCCACTGCGGCCGGCCGATGCTGTGGCCATAGCTGCCGCGCAGGACCATGCTGTCGCTCAGCTCCAGACGCAGGTCCAGGCTCGGCAGCCAGTAGTCGTAGCTGCCGCGCAGCGTGGTGAAATCCTCGGGCCCGAACTGCACGGTGAACTCGTTGTTGCCCGCCCACACCAGGCCGGTCGGGATCGGCACCAGTGCGCGGGAGGTGACGTCGGTCTCCTCGTAGCGCACGCCCAGCGCCACGTCGAGCGGCATGCCCAGCTCGAAGGTCTGGTTCCACTGCACGAAGGCGCTCTTGGACTTCTCGTTGGTGCGGCGGTCGGTCGAGAAGTTCGGCGGCGGCAGGTAGGCGGCCTCGTCGCCGCCACGCGCCGCGATTGCCGCCTCGCGCAGGCGCGCGAAATCGAACAGGTAGAACGAACCGAACGCGTTGCCGCTGCCCGGGAACTGGTCGAAGTAGCGGCTGATGTCGTCGGCGATCCACAGGTCGTCCGGGTAGTCGGCCGCACCGCCGCCGAACCCGCCCCAGTCGTCGCGCTGGGTGAAGTTGTAGGCGGTACGGTTGTGCACGTCGGTGTAGGCGACACCGAAATCCAGGCGCGAATAATCGGCAAAATCGAAGCGGCCGCGCAGCTGCCCCTGGTCGACCTCCGACTTCATGTAGCTGTTGCGGAAGGACGAGCCGGTCACCATCATCTGGTCGGCCCCGACCGAATCCATGCCCGGCGGCAGCAGCACGGACAGCACCGGGAAATCTCCGCTGAAATCGACGTTGGTCACGCCGCGCACGAAGGCGGCGGTGCCGATCACGTTGTTGGAGCCGAAAGGACTGTCCGCGCCCGACTCGGCGCTGGACCGGTGGTAGTCGAACTCCAGGCGCAGGGCATCGCTCGCCTCCCAGGCGAGGTTGAAGCCGAGCGACTTGTTCTCGTTCTTCGTGGCGTTGAGCGACCCGGCCATCGCCAGGTCGCCCCAGCGCGGCTCGAAGCCCGCCGGGCAGACGTTGTTGGGATCGCTGGCGGTCCACTGCTCGGTGGCCGGATTGAAGCAGCCGGCGTACTCGGTGTAGCTGGTCGGCGCGGCGATCGGTCCGTCGGTCCACGCGGTCTCGGAGGCCGCCTGGTTGAACCAGGTGGACAGTTCGTGGCGGCGGGCCTGGATCCTGTTCTCGGCGTAGGTGTAATCCAGCGTCGCCGTCACGCTGTCGGTGGCGGCCCATTGCAGGGTCGCCTGGCCGTTGGTGCGCTGGCGGCTGACGCTGTTCACCGCGTAGATCAGGTTCTGCGGAATCGAGTAGATGTCGCCGGCGCCGGGCGGATTGACCGCATTGGCGCGCGGCTCGGGATTGGCCAGCGGCCCCTCCGTCCCCGGGAAGGCATACCAGCCGCCGCCGACGGCCGCTTCGTTGTAGCCGAAATCGCGATCCTGGTAGCTGCCGCTGAGCGCGATGCCGACGCGACCGTCGGCGAAGGTGTCGCTGAAGATGCCGGACAGCTCGCCGGTCCAGTCGTCGCCGCGCATCGGGCCGGGAAGATTGTCGACCGAGGCGTCGTGCACGGCCTTGATGCCGACATTGGCGAGCGGACCGCTGTCGAACGGCCGCGCGGTCTTGATGTTGATCGTCGCCCCGATGCCGCCGGTGGGCGTGGACGCGCGGCTGGTCTTGTAGACCTCGACCGCGGAAATCGACTCCGAGGCCAGGTTGGCGAAGTCGAACGCGCGCGAGTTCGAGGCATTGGTGGCCTCGATGCTGGACGCCGGCATCTGGCGGCCGTTGAGCAGCACCAGGTTGAAGTCCGGGCCGACGCCGCGCACCGTCACCTTCGATCCCTCGCCCATCGAGCGGTCGATCGACACGCCGCTGATGCGCTGCAGGGACTCGGCGAGATTGGTGTCCGGGAACTTGCCGATGTCCTCGGCGACGATGCCGTCGACGACGCCCTGGGCATCGCGCTTGAGGTTCATCGACGACTCCAGGCTGGCCCGGATGCCCGTGACAACGATGGTATCGAGCTCCGATGGCTGGTCGCTTGCGGCCTGCTGCGCCGGCGTCGGCGGCGTGTCCTGCGCAAGGGTCTGTGCCGCGAGCGGCGGGGCCAGCGCGATGAGCAGCGCCGACGTCAACAGGCGCCGCTGGGGCGCTGCTTTGATGGTTTTCATGAACCTTCCCTCTCCCAAGGTCGTCACGAATCAGGTTGTGTAGCCGCCCGCCAGTGGCGGCGGCCGGGCCCATTAGGAAAGCCCCTGACAGCGTTGTCAATCCGCACCGCGGCAAGACCGCCCGCGCCCGGACGCCCCAGGGACCCGGTGCGCACTCCCCTGTTCGCCCGCCAGCAGACGCCGGCGCGGGCTCAGCCGCGCCGGGGGCCGGTCGAACGCCGCAGCTGCAGCGCGTATGGAACGGTGACGATGCCGCCCTGGCTTCGGTCGCGGATCGCCTTGAGCAGTTCGACGCCGGCAAGCCGGCCCATCTCGCGGGTGGGTTGCCGCACCGTGGTGAGCGAGGGATAGATGTGGCGCGCGATCGGCGTGTCGTCGAAGCCGCATACCGAGATGTCGCGCGGCACCGAGAGCCCACGCTCGCAGATCGCGCCGATCGCACCTGCGGCCATGTCGTCGTTGGCGGCGAAGATCGCGGTGGGCGGGTCGGCCAGGTCGAGCAGCCGGTTGGTCGCGTCGAATCCGGAGTCGTAGGAGAACTCGCCGTCGGCGATCAGCGCCTCGTCCAGTGCCAGGCCGGCGCGCTCCATGCCTTCTCGATATCCGGCCAGCCGCCACCTGCTGGCGCCATGGGCGGGATGGCCCTTGATGTGCGCGATGCGCCGGTGGCCGAGCGCGGCCAGGTGCCCGACCATCTCCACCACGGCGCTGGACTCGTCCACCACCACGCCGATCCGGCGGTTGCGTTCGGTGGGGGAGATGCTGGCCCAGGGGATCCCGAGTTCGTCCAGGCGCGCCAGCAGCGCGGCATCGTCGGTGATCGGCGGGGTCAGCACCACGCCGTCCAGGCGCGACTGCAGGACCAGCGATTCGGCCTTGGACACGATGTCCTTGGCGTCGTAGGCCAGCGGCGCCAGCATCAGGTTGTAGTGCTGGGCCTGGCAGGCATCGAGCACGCCCTGCTCGACCTCCATCAGGTAGTTGCCCGAGGGATTGTCGTAGAGCATCGCCACCAGGTAGGACTTGCGGCCGGCCAGCACGCGCGCCGAAGGATGCGGCCGGTACTGCAGGCGCTCGACCACCTCGCGCACGCGCTCGCGGGTGGCCTCGGACACATTGGGTTCGTCGTTGAGCACGCGCGAGACGGTCTTCATCGACACGCCCGCCTGCGCCGCCACATCCTCGATCCGTACGCGCGCCATCGGTTTGCCGGTCCCCGTCGCAAAGCCTGCGGATTCTGCCAGACCGTGCACCGGGTCCGGCGCGCCGGGCCGGGTGCTGTCGCCAACGCGCATGGAGTTCCCCGTGTCGCCCTGCTTGTGCTTTGCAGCAAGCATCGTGGGCGTGGAGCAGGTATGGTGCGGAATCTGACAACGCTGTCATGTCGCAATGCAGCATCGCGCCGCCGGACGTGGCGCGGCCGGATCCGCAGCAAGCGGCAACGCACAGTATCCGCAAAGCCAGGGGACGCCCTTCATGAGCACATCTCGCACTGCCCTCCATGTGTCGCGCCTGTGCGCGGGCCTGACCGCCGTACTCGTGCTTGCCGCCTGCTCGGGAGAGCGCGCGGGCGATGCCATGGCCGCCGATACGCAGGCCGGCCAGGCCACCGCGGCATCGGATGCCGGCATGATCGATCCCGCGAGCTGGCCGCAGCCGGCCTGGCCCTTCGCCGACGACCCGGCGCTCGAGAAGAAGGTCGACGATCTGCTGGCGACGATGACCCTCGAGGAGAAGGTCGGCCAGATCGTGCAGGGCGACATCGCCAGCATCACGCCCGAGGACGTGCGCAAGTATCGACTGGGCTCGATCCTCGCCGGCGGCGGATCGGATCCGGGCGGCAAGTACAACGCCAGGCCGGAGGAATGGCTGGCGCTGGCCGACGCGTTCTGGGAAGCGTCGATGGACACCAGTGGCGGCGGCAAGGCCATCCCGGTGATCTGGGGCATCGATGCGATGCACGGGCAGAGCAACATCGTCGGCGCGACGCTGTTCCCGCACAACATCGGCCTGGGCGCGACGCGCAACCCGGACCTGCTGCGCGAGATCGCGCGCATCACCGCGATCGAGACCCGCGCCACGGGCATGGAGTGGACCTTCGCGCCTACCGTGGCGGTGCCGCAGGACGACCGCTGGGGCCGCGCCTACGAAGGCTATTCCGAGGATCCGGAACTGGTGGCCAGTTTCGCCGGCGTCTTCGTCGAAGGCCTGCAGGGCAAGCCCGGCACGCCGGAGTTCCTCGACGACCACCACGTGATGAGTTCGGTCAAGCACTTCCTGGGCGATGGCGGCACCGCCAACGGCAAGGACCAGGGCGATACCGTGGCGACCCAGGCGCAGTTGCGCGACATCCACGCCGCCGGATACGTGCCGGCGATCGCGGCCGGCGCACAGGCGGTGATGGCCTCGTTCAACAGCTTCCACGGCGAGAAGATGCACGGCCACAAACCGCTGCTGACCGACGTGCTCAAGGACCGCATGAACTTCGGCGGCTTCGTCGTCGGCGACTGGAACGGCCACGGCCAGGTGCGCGGTTGCACCAATACCGACTGCGCGCAGACCTATATCGCCGGACTCGACATGGCCATGGCCTCCGACAGCTGGAAGGGCATGTACGAATCGACCCTGCGCCATGTCAGGGACGGCACCATCCCGATGGAGCGGCTGGACGACGCGGTACGGCGCATCCTGCGGGTGAAGTTCCGCGCCAACCTGTTCGACAAGCCCAAGCCCTCCGAACGCGCGCTCGGCGGCAAGTTCGAAGTGCTCGGCGCGCCCGAGCACCGCGAGGTGGCGCGCCGCGCGGTGCGCGAATCGCTGGTCCTGCTCAAGAACCAGGACGGCCTGCTGCCGCTGTCGCCCAAGGCCACGGTACTGGTCGCCGGCGACGGTGCCGACAACCTCGCCAAGCAGTCGGGTGGCTGGACGCTGACCTGGCAGGGCGATGGCACCACGCGCGAGGACTTCCCCAATGCCGATTCGATCTGGGACGGCCTCAAGGCGCAGATCGACGCGGCAGGCGGCCGCGCCGAACTCGCCGTGGACGGCAAGTACACGCGCAAGCCGGACGTGGCGGTGGTGGTGTTCGGCGAGGAGCCCTACGCCGAGTTCCAGGGCGACCTGTCCAACCTGATGTTCAAGTCGGGCAAGTCCGGCGACCTGGAGCTGATGCAGAAGCTCAAGGCCGACGGCATCCCGGTGGTGGCGGTGTTCCTGAGCGGCCGTCCGCTGTGGCTCAACCGCGAGATCAACGCCGCCGACGCCTTCGTCGCGGCCTGGCTGCCCGGCTCCGAGGGCGGCGGTGTGGCCGACGTCCTGCTGCAGGGCGCCGACGGCAGGCCGCAGCATGACTTCAAGGGCAAGCTCAGCTTCTCCTGGCCGCGCCGCGCCAACCAGTACGAGAACAACGTGGGCCAGCAGAACTACGACCCGCTGTTCGCCTTCGGCCATGGCCTGACCTATGCCGACAACGGCAACCTGGCCGCGCTGCCGGAGGATCCGGGCATCGATCCGGATGCCGACACCGGCAATACCTGGTTCGTGCGGGGCGCTCCCACCACCGGCATGACGCTGCGCCTGGTGGGCGCCGACGGCGCCGCGATGGACGTGGTGCACCCCGCCGCGAAGACCGCCGACGGCACGCTGGAGATGAGCGCGATCAACCATCAGGTGCAGGAGGGCGCGCGGCTGTTCGCCTGGACCGGCGAGGGCGTGGTGCAGTTGCTGGCCAACCAGCCGCTGGATGTCTCACGCGAGACCAATGGCGACGTGCCGGTGGTGCTCGAACTGCGCGTGGACGCCCTGCCCGCCGACCCCGCCGCCTTCGTCGCCGCCCAGTGCGGGGAAGGCTGCGGCGGCGAGGTCGCGATCGGGCCGGCGCTGGCCAGGCTGCCGCGTGGCGAATGGACGCGCCTGGCGGTGCCGCTCAAGTGCCTGCGCACCGGTGGCGCCGACACCGCGCGCCTGCAGGTGCCCTTCGCGCTGCGGGCCGCTCCCGGCACCCGCCTGGCGCTGGCCGGCGTATCGGTGAGCACGGCCTTCGACCATCTGGCCGAGTGTCCGGCCAACTAGCTTCCTCCGCCGGGGCGCGCCGACGGATCGTCGGCCGTCCCGGTCTTTTCGCATATCCGGACGCCCTCGCGCAGGGCGCCCGCCGCAGCGGCGCGGCCAAGGCAGGGGGCCGGGCCTGAACGGCATCGGGACAGCGGGCGCACTAGACTGGCCGCCCTGCCCCTTGCGAGCGCGCCGATGATCGACCTCTACTACTGGCCCACGCCCAACGGCCACAAGGTCACCCTGCTGCTCGAGGAGCTGGCCGAAGCGGGGGCGAAGCTCGATTACGCGATCAAGCCGGTGAACATCGGCGCGGGCGACCAGTTCCGCCCCGGGTTCCTGGCGATCTCGCCGAACAACAAGATGCCGGCCATCGTCGACCAGGCGCCCGCCGACGGCGGCGCGCCGCTGAGCGTGTTCGAGTCCGGCGCGATCCTGGTCTACCTGGCCGAGAAGACCGGCAGGTTCCTGCCGCGCGACCTGCGTGGACGCACCGCGGTCATGGAATGGCTGTTCTGGCAGGTGGGCGGGCTGGGGCCGATGACCGGCCAGTACGGCCACTTCCACGTCTACGCGCCCGAGCCGATCGAGTACGCCAGGCGGCGCTATGCCGACGAGGCCGCCCGCCTGCTCGGCGTGCTCGACCGTCGGCTGGAGGGTCGCGCCTTCATCGCCGGCGACCAGTACACGATCGCCGACATGGCCGCGTATCCCTGGATCGCCCCGTACGACAAGGCGCCGATCGACCTGGCACCCTATCCCCGGCTGCGCGAATGGCAGGCGGCCATCGCCGCGCGCCCGGCCACGCAGCGGGCCTATGCGCTGGCGCGGCAGGTCAACCCCGACCTCGGCAAGCCGATGAGCGAGGAAGAGAAGAAGCTGCTGTTCGGACCACCACCGGCGCGCTGAGGCGGCGGCGCGCGCAGGGCCGGCACCGCGCCTTCTACAATGGGCGCAGTTCCGACGGATATGTCCATGCGCCTGACCGCCCTGCTCGCCATGACCCTGATCGCCGCCACCTCCGCGCAGGCCGCGCCCGACATCGCACCGCGCAAGCTGACGCTGGAGGCCATCACCGGCGATGCGCCGCTGTCGGGTCCGACGCTGATGAAGCCGCAGGTCGCCCCGGACGGCTCGCGGGTGACCTTCCTGCGCGGCAAGGACGCCGACCGCAACCGGCTGGACCTGTGGGAATTCGACGTCGCCAGCGGGCAGACGCGGATGCTGGTGGACTCGCGCGTGGTGCTGCCCGGCGAGGAAACGCTGAGCGACGAGGAGAAAGCGCGGCGCGAGCGCCAGCGCATCGCCGGGCTGTCCGGCATCGTCGACTACCAGTGGGCACCCGACTCGCGGCGCCTGCTGTTCCCGCTCGGCGGCGAGCTGTACCTCTACGACCTCTCGCGCAGCGGCACCGAGGCGGTGCGCAAGCTCACCGATGGCGATGGCTTCGCCACCGATCCGCGGATCTCGCCGGCCGGCGGCTACGTCAGCTTCGTGCGTGGACGCAACCTGTGGGTGATCGACCTGCGCGACGGCCGCCCGCTGCAGCTGACCTTCGACGGCAGCGACACCATCGGCAACGGCGTGGCCGAGTTCGTGGCCGACGAGGAGATGGACCGCCACACCGGCTACTGGTGGGCGCCGGACGATTCGGCGATCGCCTTCGCCCGCATCGACGAATCGCCGGTGCCGCTGGTGCGGCGCTACGAGATGTACGCCGACCGCACCGAGGTGGTCGAGCAGCGCTACCCCGCCGCGGGCGAGGCCAACGTACGCGTGCAGCTGGGCGTGATCGCGCCGCGCGCCGCCGCGACGCCGCAGTGGATCGACCTCGGCCCCGACCCGGACATCTACCTGGCGCGGGTGGACTGGCGCGATCCGCAGCGGCTGACCTTCCAGCGCCAGTCGCGCGACCAGCACACGCTCGAACTCGTCGAGGCCAACCTGGCCAGCGGCGCGCAGCGCACCCTCGTCACCGAAACCGCGGACACCTGGGTGCCGCTGCACAACAGCCTCCGGTTCCTGCCCGACGGCCGTTTCCTGTGGTCGTCCGAGCGCGACGGCTACCAGCACCTGTACCTGGCCTCCGAGGACGGCACGCGCCTGGAGCAGCTCACCCGCGGCGACTGGCCGGTCGATGAACTGCTGGCCGTGGACCCGGAGCGGGGCCTGGTCTACTTCAGCGCCGGCATGCGCGGCGCGCAGCCAGGCCAGGCGGCCGGGCCGGGCGCGCCCACGGTGGCCACGCCGACCCAGCGCCACGTGCACGTGGTCCCGCTCGAGGGAGGCCCGATCACCACGCTGTCGCGCGAGCCCGGCCTGCACAACGCCAGCTTCGCGCGCAACGCGAGCGTCTACGTCGACAACTGGTCGAACACCGTCACGCCGCCGCAGATCGAACTGTTCGCCGCCGACGGCGCGCGCATCGCGACCCTGCTGCCCAATGCGCTGTCCGATCCCGGCCACCCCTACGCCCCGTATCGCGATGCGCACCGCCCGACCACGTTCGGGACCCTCACCGCGGCCGACGGCAGGACCGGGCTGCACTACAGCCTGATCACGCCCACCGGCTTCGACCCGGCCCGCCGCTATCCGGTGGTGGTCCACGTCTACGGCGGTCCCGCCGCGCAGACCGTGCTCGACGGCTGGCCGGGGCGCGCCGACGCGTTCTTCAACCAGTACCTGGCCCAGCAGGGCTACGTGGTGTTCTCGCTCGACAACCGCGGCACTCCGCGCCGGGGCCGCGCGTTCGGCGGCGCCCTGTACGGGAAGCAGGGCACGGTCGAGGTCGACGACCAGCGCGCGGGCGTGGCCTGGCTGCGCGCGCAGCCCTGGGTGGATGGCGCACGCATCGGCGTCCACGGCTGGTCCAATGGCGGCTACATGACGCTGATGCTGCTCGGGCGTGCGCCCGGCGACTACGCCTGCGGCCTGGCCGGCGCCCCGGTGACGGACTGGGCCCTGTACGACACGCACTACACCGAGCGCTACATGGGCCTGCCCGACGCCAACCCGGAAGGCTACGCGGCCGCGCGCGTGCTCGCCCATTCGGCCGGCATCCGCCCCGGTGCCCTGCTGCTGGTGCACGGCATGGCCGACGACAACGTGCTGTTCAGCAATTCCACCGCGCTGATGAGCGACCTGCAATCGCGCGGGACCGCATTCGAGCTGATGACCTACCCGGGGGCCAAGCACGGCCTGCGCGGCAAGGACGCGCTGCACCGTTACCGCATGTCCGAGGCCTTCCTGGACCGCTGCCTGCGGCGCTGAGCCGCGACCGAGGTTCCAAGCAGGCGCGGCGGGCCGGCAGGTCCGCGACCCGACTGCGCCGCGATCCAGCCCGCGGCCCCGCGCCGGCCGCGCCCGTCCATGCCGGGCGCGCGGCACCGGCATGCACCAACCCGGTGGCGACCCGTCGCCCGTCCCCCGGGGCGCGGCGATCGGGCGGGCCGGGCGCACGCGCAAGGGCACGGCGATCGTCACCGGCCGCTCGCTATACTCGGGCGCCTTCCGCCCCCTGCCTGCCGTGCCCGGAACGTCCCAGCCACCGCCCATGCCGGCCATCGCCATCCGCGCGTTCAGCGCGACCACTGCCCTGGGCCGGGGCGTGGCGGCGCAGGCCACCGCACTCGACACCCGCCGCGGCGGGCTGCGCCGCAACGATTTCGGAGCCACCCCACTGCCTACCTGGATCGGTCGCGTGGAGGGCATCGAGGATGCGCCGCTGCCTCCGCGCCTGGCCGCCTGGGACTGCCGCAACAACCGCCTGGCCTGGCTGGCGCTGCAGCAGGACGATCTGCCCGAGGTGGTGGCCCGCCTCGTCGCGCGGCATGGCGAGGACCGCATCGCGCTGGTGGTCGGCACATCGACCTCGAGCATCGGCGCCAGCGAGGAGGCCTACGCGCGCGCGCGTCCGGGCGCCGATGGCCAGGTGCGCTTCCCCGAGGACCTGCGCCGGCCGATCGTGCACACGCCCCATTCGCTCGGCGACTTCCTGCAGCACGCCACCGGCCTGCGCGGGCCCTGCGTGACGGTGGCCACGGCCTGTTCCTCCAGCGCCAAGGTGTTCGCGCAGGCGGCCCGGCTGATCCAGGCCGGCGTGGTCGACGCGGCCCTGGTCGGCGGCGTCGATACCCTGTGCGGCAGCGTGCTGTACGGCTTCAATGCACTGGGACTGGTGTCGGCCGATCCGTGCCGGCCATTCGACGCGGCGCGTGACGGGCTCTCGCTGGGCGAGGCCGGCGGCTTCGCCGTACTCGAGCGCGCGGATGCCGACGACGCGGGTCTGCAGCTGCGCGGCTACGGCGAGTCCAGCGACGCCCACCACATGTCCGCGCCGCATCCCGAGGGCCTGGGCGCCGGGCTGGCCATGCGCGATGCGCTGGCGCGCGCGGGCGCCTCGCCGGACGATGTCGGCTACCTCAACCTGCACGGCACCTCGACGCCTGCCAACGACGCGATCGAGGCGCGGGCGGTGGCGGCGCTGTTCCCGGCCTCGTTGCACGCCAGCTCCACCAAGGGCTGGACCGGGCATACGCTGGGCGCGGCCGGCATCGTGGAATCGGTGTTCGCGCTGATCGCCCTGCGCGACGGCCTGCTGCCCGGGATCCTCAACAGCGCCAGTCCCGACCCCGACTGTGGTCCGCAGATCCGCTTCGACAACGCCCGGCGCGACATCGCCCTGGCCATGAACAACTCCTTCGGATTCGGCGGCAACAACTGCTCGCTGGTGTTCGGCCGCGGCGGCGCCGCATGAGCACGCTGCACGCGCACATCGCAGGCATCGGCTTCTGGTGCGACGGGCTGCCGGACTGGTCGGCGGCCCGCGCCTACGCGGCCTCCGGCGCGCTGCCGGCCGCGGCCCCGGGGCGGCCCGCGCCGCAACTGCTGGCCGCCAACGAACGCCGCCGCGCGCCGCCCTCGGTGCTGGTGGCGCTCGAGGTCGCGCTGGCCGCCTGCGGCGATGCCGGCATCGCGCCGGCGACCTTGCCCTCGGTGTTCGCCTCGACCCACGGCGACCTCGGCATCACCGATTACATGTGCGCCACCCTGGTGGACGCGCCGGCCGAGCTGTCGCCGACGAAGTTCCACAATTCGGTGCACAACGCCGCCGCCGGCTACTGGACCATCGGCGCCGGCTGCATGCGCACGACCACCGCGATCAGCGCCCATCGCGGCAGCTTCGCCCAGGGCCTGGTGGAGGCAATGGTGCAACTGGCCAGCGACGCGGAGGCGGTGCTGCTGGTGGGCTACGACACGGCCGCCAGCGGCCTGCTGGCCACGGTCACGCGCAGCGACGGCCTGCTCGGCGGCGCCCTGGTGCTGACGCGCGCTGGGCAGGGCCCGTGCCTGTCGGCGCGACTGGAGGACGGCGAGCCAGAGCAGGACGACGGCCCGCTCGCCACGCACGCACGCGGCAACGCCATGGCGCCGATGCTGCCGCTGTTCGACGCGCTCGCCGCGGGCGCGCTGGGCGTGGGCCTGCATGCCGGCCCCGGGCGGCGACTGCAGCTGGACATCGGGCGTGGTTGAGCAACCTGCGCTGCATCGCGGCAACGTCGCGGCGGTCATCCCCGCGCTCAACGAGGCGCTGCGCATCGCCGACGTGGTGGCTGGCGCGCTGGCCGAGTGCGACCTGGTCATCGTGGTGGACGACGGCTCGGACGACGAGACCGCCGCCATCGTCGCCGCGACGCCGGCCGTGCTGCTGCGCCATCCCCAGCGCCTGGGCAAGGGCCGCGCGCTGCGGGCCGGCTTCGCCGAGGCCCTGCGCCGCGGCATGGCCGCGGTGGTGACCCTGGACGGCGACGGCCAGCACGACGCGCGCGACATCCCGCGCCTGATCGCCGCCGCCAACGCGTATCCGCGCAACATCGTCAACGGCGCGCGCCTGCGCAAGCGCAGCACGCAGCCGTGGTACCGGCGCCTGGGCAACGATTTCGGCGACTGGGGCATCGCCTGGGGCTGCGGCTACCGCCTCATCGACAGCCAGAGCGGACAGCGCCTGTATCCGGCGCAGGTGCTGGCGCTGCGCGACGTTCCCGGCGAGGGCTTCGTGTTCGAAGCGCAGATCCTGATCTCGGCCGCGCGCGAACTCGGCTTCGGCGTGGTGTCGGTGCCGGTGGAGACGCGCTACGCCACGCCCGGCAGCGGCGAGCTGTTCCGCAAGAGCCATTTCCGCCTGTTCCGCGACCTGGCACGCATCACCAGCCACGTGGTCGGCCAGGTCGTCGGCCACGGCGGGCTGCTCGATGCCTACCGGCGCACGCGCGACCGCGCACCGATGGTGTTCGATCCCGACCAGTCCGGCGACCGGCGCACGCCGGAACCTTGACGGGCGTGCTGTAGGCTGCACGCGTCGGCTGTCCCTTCCCTCCAAGACGAAACGGTCACGATGCCCCAGTCCCGCGAAGCCCCCCGTCCCGGCGCCGACACCGACGTCGACGTGCTCATCCTCGGCGGCGGCCTGGCCGGCCTGACCCTGGCGATGCAGTTGCGCCTGCAGCAGCCCGAACGCTCGGTCACCGTGCTCGAACGCCGTGCGCACCCCGTGCGCGAAGCCGCGCACAAGGTCGGCGAGTCCACGGTCGAGATCGGCGCGCACTACTTCGCCGAGGTGCTGGGCCTGCGCGAGCACATGGAAACCCAGCAGGTCCGCAAGTACGGGCTGCGCTACTTCTTCAGCGAGGGCATGGAGGACATGCAGCACTGCTCGGAGATGGGCGTGAGCCAGCTGCTGCCCACGCCCTCGTGGCAGCTCGATCGTGGCCGCTTCGAGAACCACCTCGGCGACCGCGCGCGCGAACTCGGCGCGGACTTCCGCGATGGCGCGGTGGTACGCGGCATCGAGTTGTCCGACGAGGGCCACGCGCACACCGTGAGCTTCGACCACGACGGCGCCAGCCATACGCTGCGCGCGCGCTGGGTGGTCGACGCGGCCGGCCGCGCCGGCCTCATCAAGCGCAAGCTCGGACTGGCCGAGGCCAACGACCACGACGTCAACGCGGTGTGGTGGCGCGTGGACGGCCACATCGACCTCGACGCCTGGACCGACCAGGGCAACTGGCCGACGCGGTTCCTGCCGGCCGAGCGCTGGAAGTCGACCAACCACATGTGCGGCCCCGGCTACTGGTTCTGGCTGATCCCGCTGGCCTCCGACTCGCATTCGCTGGGCATCGTCTGCGACGCGAAGATGCATCCGCTCGAGACCATGAACACGCACGGCAAGGCGATGGACTGGCTGCGCCGGCACCAGCCGCGTGCGGCCCGTGCACTGGAACGCCCCGAGCACCAATTGCAGGACTTCCTGTTCCTGCGCCACTTCTCCCACGGCTGCAAGCAGGTCTACTCGGGCCAGCGCTGGGCCCTGACCGGCGAGGCGGGCGTGTTCCTGGATCCGTTCTATTCGCCGGGCAGCGACTTCATCGCGCTCAGCAACACCTACATCGCCGAACTGGTGCGCCTGGACTTCACCGGCGCCCCGGTCGGCCCCTACGCCGACATCTACCAGCAGCTGTACTTCTCGTTCTACGAGAACACGCTGACCCTCTACCAGGACCAGTACCCGATCTTCGGCCATCCCGTGGTGATGCCGATCAAGGTGCTCTGGGACTACGCGTACTACTGGTCGCTGCTGGCGCCGCTGTTCTTCAGTGGCCGCCAGGCGCAGCTGCCGCTGCTGGGCCGCCTGCGCCCGCTGTTCGACCAGGGCCGCCGGCTCAACCTCGCCATGCAGGCCCTGCTGCGCGACTGGGGCCTGCGCGACGCGACGCCCGCGCTCGACGGGGCGCGGGCCTACGACCAGCATTCGGTCGACTGGTGCCGGCGCATGAACGGCGCGCTCACCGATGTGGTCGACGACGAGACCTACCTGGCGCGGACCCGCGAGGACGTGGCCGGGATGCGGCAGCTGGCCGGGGAAGTGCTGGCGCTGGCCCGGGCCGCGTTCCCCGACATCGACGACCACGGCCTGGACACGCTGCTGCAGGGCCACGACCTGGCCGCGCGCGATCCGATGTTGCCAAGCGCGTGGTTTGCGCCGCGCACGGTGGAGATGGCCGAGGCCGTCGACGCCTGAGCGCGGACTCGCGCGGCGCCCGCGTCAGGGCGTCGCGGCGGGCGCCGGCGGCGGGGTTTCCGGTGGCGGGTTCTCGATCCAGACCGCGATGCCGCTGGCGTAGGTCTGGGTCGGCGAGATGTCCACGCCCACGCCGACGCTGGTCGCGCTGCGGCCGCCGAAGCGGCCGAGGCCGCCGCCCACGCTCACCGCGCTGTTGTCCGGCCCCTGGCCCGTGCCCTGCAGCAGCACGCCGTTCGCGCCCAGGCGCGCGGCCTCGGTGCGCAGCTTGCGCATCACCGAATTGGACTTGTTCTGCGCGCCATAGGTGAACGCCCCGCTGCCCACGTCCAGTCGGGCGATCTCCTCGTAGCCGCCCGGCGGCGGGCCGTAGTAGATGCGGACCTGGGAAGGATCGATCGGCGGGCGCGGCGTGCCGGTCAGCACATGCGAACTGGCGCAGGCAGCCAGCAACGCGGCAACGGCGCAAAGCAGCGCGAAGCGGACGGGACGAGCCATGGCGGCGATTCCGGTGGGTTCTGCCAGGAGTGTCTCCCCGGATGCGTGAACGCCACGCGACCCGGCCCGGTTGCACGGCCCGGCCTGTCCGTCGTCCGCCACGGCGCGCCGGTTCGCAGCGCTCGCCACCGCGCTCCTCCGGCGGGCGGCGCCCTCAGCTCATGCCGCCATCGATGCCGATGACCTGGCCGTTGATGTAGCCGGCCTCCTCCGAACACAGGAAGCCCACCAGCGCGGCCACCTCGGCGGCCGTGCCGGCACGCGCGGCCGGCACCATGCGGCGCAGCGTCTCGGGCTCGAACAGGCCCTCGGTCATGCGCCCGGCGACCACCCCGGGGGCAACCACGTTGGCGGTGATGCCGCGCGACCCCATCTCGCGCGCGAGCGACTTGCTGGCACCGTGCAGGGCCGCCTTGGCGGCGGCGTAGTTGGCCTGGCCGCGATTGCCCAGCACCGCCGCCACGCTCGACACGCTGACGATCCGGCCCCAGCGCGTGCGCGCCATCGGCAGCAGCAGCGGCTGGGTGACGTGGAAGAAGCCGTGCAGCGAGACGTCGATGACGCGCGTCCACTGCTGCAGCGTCATGCCCGCCATCGGCGCGTCGTCGTGGATGCCGGCGTTGTTGACGACCACCTGCACCGGGCCGTGCCCGAGCAGGGCATCGAGCGCGGCCCGCGCGGCCGCCGCGTCGGCCACGTCGAAGGCCACCGCCTCGGCGCTGCCGCCGGCCGCGACGATGTCCGCCACCACCGCCTGGGCGCGCTCGGGATTGGTGTTGGCGTGCACGATCACATGCAGGCCGGCGGCGGCCAGCCGCGAGCAGATCGCACGGCCCAGATCGCCGCTGCCGCCGGTGACGAGTGCGCGCTTCATGCGATGACTTCCAGTCGATGGGGATCGGCGATTATGCGCGGGGGGCGACAGGCTCGCCCACCGTACGCGCGCGCCGGCGCGGGTCAGGCGAGGTGGGCCGGCGGCGGCGGACCCAGCATCACCGTGGCCTGGCCTTCGGCGACCGTCGCCCCGTCGTGCAGGATGCGGAACGCATACAGCTGGCTGGCATCGCTCGCCGCCAGCTGCTCGGCTTCGCACTCCAGCAGGCCTGGCAGCCGGTCGATCCGGTCCAGCTGCAGCACGACATTGCGCAGCGCCACGAGCATGCCCGGGCGGGCGGCTGCGCCGGGCGCGCCCGCCAGCAGGCCGCCGTGCACCGCCATGGCCTGCGCGCCGTATTCGCACAGGTGCAGCGCGCGCAGGCGGCCGTCGCTGCGCAGCGGATTGGCGGTGTCGCGGTGGCTGCCGGTGCGCAGCCGGATGCGCTGCGCGTCCCAGGCCAGGACCTCGTCCCACAGGCACATGGCGTGCTTGTGCGGGATCAGCGCCTCGATCTCGCGTCGCGACAGGCTCATGCCCGCGGCTCCCGCGCGCCTGCGTCCACGTGGGCCGATGGCGGCCACGCATCGTCCGGCGCGGCGGTGGCCGGTCCGGCGGCCGGCGCACGCGACACCAGCAGCGACAGCACGAAGTTGGACAGCACCCCGAGCGCGACCGTGCTGCCGATCGCGCGCAGTACCGGAATGCTCGACAGGGCCAGCAGGCTGAACACCAGCAGGGTCATCAGGCTGCACACGATCACCGCATGCAGCGTGCGCAGCTGGTCTTCGCGCGAGTCGCCCGCGTGTTCGAAGAACAGCGCGTAATCCAGCCCCAGGCCTGCCGCCAGGATCAGCGAGACCAGGTGGAACAGGGTCAGCTCCACGCCGGCCGCGCGCAGCACGGCCACCACCAGCAGGGTGGTCAGCGCCATCGGCAGCAACACGCGCAGCGCGCGGCGCGGGCTGCGCAGCGCGATCCAGACCGTGGCCACCAGCAACAGCGCGGCCAGCGCCAGCGCGGCCAGGATGCGCCCACGGTAGTCGGCCACCAGCGACTCGGAGGCCTGCTTCATGTCGAGCAGCCGTGCGCCACCGGCGGCGGCCACGCGCGCGACCGCGGCCACGTCGTGCAGCCCGCTCAGCGACACCAGCGCGGTCGCGTGTTCCTGGCCCTCCACCAGCAGGCCCTGCACGCTGCTGGCCAGCGGCGTGCCGGCCAGGTCCCGCACTTGCAGCGCGGGCGCGCCACGCGCCGCCTCCACATCCGCGAGGAAGGGTTCGAAGGCATCGGCGCGGAAGGCGGAGTCGGCCAGCGCGGCCTCGAGCGATGCGCGCAGCCCGGCCGCCTGCGGCAGGCCCTGCTGGCGCGCGCGCTGCAGCGCCACGCTGGGCAGGTAGCGGGCGGCCATGTCGTAGCCGTCGAGGGCGCCGTCCCGCACCAGCGCATCGAGCGCTGGACGCAGCCGCTCGCTGGCCTGCAGCGCCGCCTCCACGTCGGCGGCCTGCAGGGTGAGCACGTAGCGCACGTCCGGCGCGCCGAGTTCGTCGCGCAGTTGCGCGTCGCGCTCGAGCAGCGGCGCGGGCACGGGCGTGAGCCTGGCCAGGTCGTTCTGCCAGAACGCGCCCGGACGCCACGCGATCACCGCCAGTGCGAGCAGGGCGATCGCCAGCAGCGACCAGCGCGGGCGCGGCAGCCGCTCGATCCACCGCCACAGCGCCAGCAGGCGCGGCGAACCGGCGACATCGCGCCGCGCCGGATCGATCAGGCCGGGCAGCAGGAAGCGCGTGCACAGGGCCGCCGTGGCCATCGCCACGATGGTGAATACCGCCAGCTGGCGCAGGCCGTCGACGCCGGAGAACAGGAAGGTCAGGTACGCGATGCAGGTCGAGGCCACGCCGGTGGCCAATGTCGGCCACAGCGCGCGCACGCTGCGCCAGGGCGACAGGCCGGCACGTTGCTGGCTGAAGAAGTGGATCGGATAGTCCTGCACCACCCCGATCAGGGTGAAGCCGAAGGCGATCGTGATCCCGTGCACGCGGTCGCCGAACAGCAGCACCAGCGCCGCCAGGCCGGCCAGGCCGGCGGTGGCCAGCGGCAGCGCGCCAAGCAGCGGGATCTTCCAGCTGCGATAGGCCACCAGCAGCAGCAACAGCAGGCCGATGCTGTCGATGGTGCCGATCCAGCCGGCTTCGCGCGCGGTGCGCGCGCCGATCTCGTCGGCGAAGGCGCCCGGGCCGCTGAGTTCGAGTTCGCCCGGGCCATCGCCGCGCGCCTGCGCGTAGGCGGCCTGGATCGCCTGGACCGCCTCGCGCTGGCCATCGGGATCGAAGCCGGCCGCGCGCGTTTCCACCAGCAGCAGCGCCTGCGCGCCGGCGCGATCGAACCAGACCTCGTGCAGCGTCTGCGGCGCCCGCGCCGGCAGCCAGGCCTCGGCCAGGCGCAGGGTTTCCAGGGTGGGATCGGACGGCAACAGCGGTTCGACCAGGTCGCCCGCCGGCGAACCCAGGTCCTGCAATCGCAGTGCGACCTGCTCGCGCAGGAAGTCCGCGTCCAGCGGCTGCGTATCGAACGTCGGCGAGAGCAGGTAGCGATAGGGACGCAGCCGTTCGGGAATCGCGTCCAGCCCGCCGCCGGCGCCATTGGCGACGAAGCCGAAGCGCGCGTCCTCGCCCAGCGCGTCCGCCATGGCCTGCGACTGCGCGGCCAGGGTGGCGGGGTCGGCATCGCGCAGCGCGACCAGCAGCAGGCGCGAGCCCGGGCCCTCGCCCAGTTCATCGATCAGCAGGCGCTGCTCGGGCGTGCGCGGATCGGGCAGGAAGCGGCGCAGGTCGCCACTGAACGACAGCGTCTGCGACAGCCACGCGCCGATGGCGAGCAGCAGCACCAGCCAGCCCAGCGCAGCGGCCAGGCGTGCGCGGGCACTCATCCCGGGTCGCGGTCGCCGCGGCACAGGGCCGCGACATCGGCGTCGTCGCCAGCGCGCAGGGCCGCCTGCGCGGCGCCCGCCAGCAGCGTGCGCTGCACGGGGCCCTTGACCGGGCGGCTCTCGATACAGCGCAGCTCGTCGCCGCCGCCGTGCAGGACGATGTCCTGCAGTCGCCCGGCCAGCGCCGCGTCGCGTGGCCGCAGACGCAGCGACCAGTCCGCGTCCGTGCCCTGTACATCGACGGTATAGCGGGCACGCAGCGCGTCGATGTCGCCCGACAGCAGCGCGCCGAAACTGCTCTGCAGCGCCGCCAGTTCAGGCGCGCGGGAGAGCGCGAAGCGCCGCTCCGGCTTGCCTTCCCGCGTCACGGTGGCATGGCCCCCGCCGATCGTGGTGGTCTCGGCATAGGGCGTGCGCACTTCGCGCACGAGCGTGGCGGCGTCGGGCCGGCGGTATTCGCCCGACAGGCGCAGCGGCGCCTTGAGCATGGGCGAGTCGCGCACCTCGACGAAGGGTGTGGCCGCCGGCACCGGCCGCGCCAGCGCGCGCAGGATCGCCGCGCTATCGGGGCCGGCCTGCGCCCACGCGCAGGGGACGCTCGCCAGCAGGCACAGGCACGCCGCCAGCCGGCGCCGTGGGGCGCTCGCCGCCGGGCGCGGGGGTCTGCGGCTCGGGGTCTTGGTCATCGACATGCCAGAAATCGTAGAAGTTGAACCAGTTGTAGGGTGCGCGCCGGGCGTGATGTTCCAGCCTCGCCGCATAACCCCGGATGAGCGTGGCCAGGGCGGCATCGCGGCGCCCGCGCGCCAGTTCGATGCCGTCGCTGCAGGGTTCGAACACCAGCCGGTAGCGGTTGCCGCCAAGATACAGGCCGAATCCCAGCACCACCGGCAGTCGCAGCACCGCGGCCATCTGCCAGGGCGCCATCGGGAACGGCGCCGGCTCGCCGAAGAACGGCACCGCCAGCGCGCGCTGCCCGGGCAGGGTGCGGTCGACCAGCAGCGCGACCATCGCGCCTTCGCTGGCCGCCTGCTGGATCTGCAGCATCAGCGCCGGGCCGTCCTGGCTGGCATCGATCACGCCGGCGGCGATCTCCGGCGCCAGCGCGTCCAGCATCTGGGTGATCGCGCGGCTGTGCGCCTTGTCCAGGACCACGCGCAGCTTCAATCCGGGGCGCTTGCGCGACAGGGCGCGCATCACCTCGAAGCTGCCAAGGTGGGAGCCGAACAGCAGCACGCCGCGGCCTTCGTCGACCTTCTCCGCCAGCGCCTCCAGGCCTTCGACCTCGATCCGGAACCGGTCCTCGCGGCCCTCCAGCAGGAACAGCCGGTCGAGCGTGGCGGCGCCGAAGGCGCGGACATGGCGCGCCGTGTCGAGCAGCCCGGCCGGGCGGCCCAGCGCGCGGCTCAGGAAGGCCTTCGAGGCACGCCGCTCCGGCCCGCGCCTGAGCAGGAAATACAGGCTTACCGGATACAGCAGCAGGCGCGCGAGCGGACGCCCGCCATGGCGGGCGATCGCCTGCATGATCCACACCGCCAGGCGGCCGCCGCCTTCCGGCCGTTGTTTCCAGTCCACGCTCATGGCTGCGACCGCGCCCCCCCGGCGTCGACATCTCCGCTGGCGATTGTCGCCCCTGCGCGCAGCACGCGGAAGCGCCAGCGGGGCGCGGGCGCCGATGCCAGCGGCTCCAGTTCGATGCGCGCCGGCTCGCCGGGCAGCAGCGGCTGCAGGAATTTCACCCGCGACAGCCGCAGCGGCGGCAACGGGCCGTGTTGCGCCTCGATCGCGGCCACCACCCGGTCCAGCAGCACTACGCCGGGCACCACCGGCTGCCCCGGAAAGTGTCCGGGGAGGCAGGGATGGCCGGCGTCGATCACGAACTCCGGCACCGCCTAGTCCCAACCGTCGAGCATCGTCTGGACGCGTGCCTGGGCCGCTTCGGCCAGGGCCTGGCGCGCGACCGGGCGGCCGTCCACGCGGGTGGGCAGGGGCGCGCCGAAACCGACCCGGATCGTGCCCGGCCGCACCCGGAACAGGCCATCCACCGGCAGCACCCGGCCAGCGCCATGCAGGGCCACCGGGACCACGTCCACCCCGGCATCGATCGCCGACTGCAGCGCGCCGGGCTTGAACGGCGCCATCGCGCCGCTGCGGCTGCGGGTGCCTTCGGGGAACAGGCACAGGCTGTGGCCATCGGCCAGCAAGGCCGCGGCCTGGCGACGGAACACCGCGCCGGCGCGGGCGTTGTCGCGCACGATGAACAGCATGCCCGTGGCGCAGGCGTACCAGCCCACGAACGGCACCCGTCGCATCTCGTCCTTGAGCAGGAAGCGCAGCGGCACCGGGATCGCGCGAAACAGCGCGCAGATATCGATCACCGACTGGTGGTTGGCCACGAACAGGCAGGGCCGGGTCCAGTCGATCCGCTCCTGGCCCTGGATCTGCAGGCGGGCGCCGGCGCCCCACAGCAGTCCGGGCGCCCAGCAGCGTGCGGCCATCCGCAGCGGCAGCCGCGCGCGGGGCCCCGACCCTGGCCGCACCAGCAGCGCCAGGGTGATCCAGCCCGCCGTCCAGGCCAGGGTGAAGGCGAACTGCAATGCGTTCCAGATCCGCCACGACAGGCCGTCGCGCCGCACCTCGGCGAGGTCGCCGGCCGGCGCGGCGACGCCGATGTCCGGAGCCGCGGCGGGCGCCTCGTGCGGTTCGCGTTGCAGCCTGGTGCCAGTCAACCCGTCCATGTCAACGCAGGAAATCGCGCCAGAAGGCGGGGCCGAGCCCGCGCAGGCGGCGCAGGAAATCGAGGAAGTCCTGCTCGCGGTCGGGGAAACGGCGGCGCCGCCACTGGAATTCCAGGGCGAAGAAGCCGCCGACCAGGCCGTAGTTGAGGAGGTTGGCGAACCAGGACCACTGTTCGTGCGTGATCGGCCACGGCGAGGCCAGGCCGACCTGCGCCAGCAGTCCGCCCGGCTCGGCCAGCAGCGCTAGGACCAGGTTGGCCAGGCCCAGCAGCACGAGCACGCCGGTCCACACCGCGGTCAGGCCGCGCGCATAGGCGGCGACGTCGGGCGGCAGGCGCCCGGGCGAGACCGCGTCCAGGCCCGAGACGATGCGCGTGATCAACGGCACGCGCCCGGCCCGCAGGCTGCGCGCGAACACCCACACCACCAGCGCGACGAAGGCGACCGGCGCCAGCAGCAGCGGCACCGTCGCCAGGCCGGCGCGGTAGAGCAACCAGCTGGCCGCCCCCAGGGCGAGGGTGACCGGGAACGCCCAGGGCCGCAGCCGCAGCAGCGGCGCGGCCATCACCAGGGCCACCAGCACCAGCAGCGCGCCCAGGGCCAGGCGCGCGTCGCCGCCGGCGCTGGCGCCATGCGCCAGCAGCGCGTAAGCCACCGCCAGGACGATCTGCAGTGCGAGGATCAAGTCGTTCGGTGCTGTTGGACGTGTTCGGACAGGGCGCGCAGCGAGGCGAAGATGCGCCGGTTCTCGTCGGCATCCGAGCGCAGCTGGAAGCCGTAGCGCTTGCTGATGGCCAGCGCCAGTTCCAGTGCGTCGATCGAATCCAGGCCCAGGCCGGCGTTGAACAAAGGCGCCTCGGGATCGATGTCGGCCGCCGCCACGCCGTCCAGGTTCAGGCTTTCGACCAGCAGTTCGGCGAGTTCGCGTTCGGCATCGGTTTGCACGGGCATGGCGGGCAGAATCGTCGGAAGGCCCGCAACAATCGGGCATCGGGCGGCGCGGCGCAAGCGCGGCGCGGCCCTGCGCGCGGGGCCGGAGGCGCCCGCGACCGCATCGGGCGGGCCTGCGGCGGGCTTCAGGAAGGCCGCGGGGCGTCCGCTATCATGCGCTCCCGTTCAGCGAACGCGTCCCTACCTTTCCAGCAATGGCCAGCCCCGAACCGCCCGCCGCCGCCACCGATCTCGAATGCGACGTGCTGGTGATCGGCGGCGGCCCGGCCGGCAGCACCGCCGCCGCCCTGCTGGCGCGGCGCGGCTGGCACGTGGTCCTGCTGGAGAAGGATGCGCACCCGCGTTTCCACATCGGCGAGTCGCTGCTGCCGATGAACCTGCCGATCCTCGAGCGCCTGGGCGTGCTCGACCAGGTCCGCCAGATCGGCGTGTACAAGGCCGGCGCCGATTTCCCGATGCACGCGCCCGACCAGCCCTGGGATGGCACCACCCACGTGTTCCGCTTCGACCGGGCGCTGGCGCCGCAGTTCGGCCACGCCTACCAGGTGCGCCGGTCCGAGTTCGACCAGCTGCTGTTCGAACACGCCCGTGCCCAGGGCGTGGACGCGCGGCAGCGCACGCGTGTCCGGCGCGTGGACTTCGGCGCCGATGGCCGCCCGCAGCAGGTGCACGCCAGCGGCCCGGACGGCCAGGCCCTGCTGCTGCGCCCGCGCTATCTGGTCGACGCCAGCGGCCGCGACACCTTCCTGGGCAGCCGCCTCAAGCTCAAGCGCAAGAGCGCGCGCCACCAGTCCGCGGCGATCTTCAGCCATTTCCGCGGCGTGCGCCGGCGCGAGGGCGACGACGCCGGCAACATCACCATCGACCGCTTCGAGTTCGGCTGGTACTGGCTGATCCCGCTGCGCGACGATGTGATGAGCGTGGGGGCGGTGTGCTTCCCCGAGTACCTCAAGCAGCGCCGCGGCGACAACGAAGCTTTCCTGATGCAGACCCTGCAACGCAGCCCCAGCGTGTGGGAACGCATGGGCCAGGCCGAACGGGTGGCACCGGTGCACGCCACCGGCAACTATTCCTACCAGTGCAGCCGCATGTCCGGCCCCGGCTGGGTGATGGCCGGCGATGCCTTCGCCTTCATCGATCCGGTGTTCTCCTCGGGCGTGTACCTGGGCATGAACAGCGCCGAGCACGCGGTGGACGTGGTCGACGGCAGCCTGCGCGAGCCGGCGCGCGAGGCCGCGCTGCAGCGGGCCATGGACCGGCGCCTGCGTCGCGGCCTGCGGCATTTTTCCTGGTTCATCCACCGCTTCACCACGCCGGTGATGCGGCGCCTGTTCTCGGCGCCGCGCAACGACTGGAAGGTGGAGCAGGCGGTGATCTCGATGCTTGCCGGCGACGTGTTCGACAACCCGCAGGTGCGCTGGCGCCTGTACCTGTTCCGCATCATCTATGCGCTGAACGCCATCGCCATCGCCCCCAGGGCGCTGCGCGGCTGGCTCGACCGGCGCCGCCAGGTGGGCGCGACGTTCACCGGCGATACCCTGCAAGAGGGCAATCCATGAGTCGACCCGTTCCGCTGCCGCCGCAGCGCCCTCCGCACCTGCGCGTGGACTACGTGGAGGGCGCGACGCCGGCCGAACTGCTGGCGCGAGACGACGTGCTGACCGTCCTGGGCTTTGGCGCGGGCGCGCCGCGGGTGGACGACCCGCGCTATCTGCGCGTGCCCCTGGAGCCGCACGGCCGCGCGCCGCTGGAGGTCTGGCATGCGCTGGCGCCGGTGCGCAGCGGTCGCGATGGCGAGATCGCCTGGTCCTGCGACGGCCAGCTGCTGTTCGGCGCCATCGAGGTCGACGAACCGGCCGGCCACACCGGCGAGGGCGACAACAGCGGCATCCTGCTCGCCGCCGAGCACGCCTACCGCCAGCTCACGCGCTTCGTCGCCGGCAGCGGCTACCCGCAGCTGCTGCGGGTCTGGAACCACCTCGACGCGATCACGCTCGGCGAGGGCGATGCCGAACGCTACCGCCAGTTCTGCGTCGGTCGCGCGCGCGGGCTGGGCGAGTTCGACGCCACCACGCTGCCGGCCGCCAGCGCCATCGGCCGCTGCGACGATGCGCGCACGGTGCAGATCTACTGGCTGGCCGCGCGCGTGCCCGGCACGCCGCTGGAAAACCCGCGCCAGGTCAGCGCCTACCGCTACCCGCGCCAGTACGGCCCGCAGCCGCCCAGCTTCGCGCGCGCCATGCTGCCGCCACCGGGAGGGAGCATGCCGCTGCTGCTGTCGGGCACCGCGGCCGTGGTCGGCCATGCCTCGCGCCACGCCGCCGGCGAACTGCTGGCGCAGCTCGAGGAGACCTTCGCCAACTTCGACGCCCTGCTCGGCGTGGCCCGCGAGCGTGCGCCCACGCTGCCGGACCGCTTCGGCGCCGGCACGCGGCTCAAGGTCTACGTGCGCGACCGCGAGGACCTGCCGCTGGTCGAGCGCGCGCTCCAGGAGCGCTTCGGCGACCGCGTGCCGCGGGTGCTGCTGCACGCGGCGATCTGCCGCCGAGAACTGGCCGTGGAGATCGACGGCGTGCACGAGGCCGGCTGAGCGGCGCCCGCCGCCCGCATCGACCTCGGTCACAACCCGCCCACCGCCGGCGTCCCACCATGTGGACATCGTGTCCGCCTACTGGAGAAACACCATGGGAATGATCAGTCTGGTCTGGGGCATCCTGGCCCTGATCTGGATGGTCCTGGCGCTGATTCCGGTGATCGGGATCACCAACTGGCTGCTGATCCCGTTCGCCGCGGTCGGCGCCATCATCGCCGCGGTCGGCCTGCTGTTCACCCGTACCGGGCACCGCGGACGGGCCAAGGCGGGCCTGGCGATCAATGCCATCGTCATGTTCGTGGCGATCTGGCGCCTGGGGCTGGGCGGCGGCCTGATCTAGCCCCTGCCTGGGACATTCGGCCCGGGGCCGGGCGCGCGCGGCGCGCGTAGAATGCCGCCATGGCCTATCCCGATTTCCGCATGCGGCGCATGCGCCGCGACGATTTCTCGCGGCGGTTGATGCGCGAGACGGTGCTCACCGCCAACGACCTGATCTATCCGGTCTTCGTCCACGAGCTGGACGGCCGCGCGGCCGTCCCGTCCATGCCCGGCGTGGAGCGGCTGTCGATCGACGAGTTGCTGCGCGTGGCCGAAACCGCCAGCGAACTGCGCATCCCCGCGCTGGCGCTGTTCCCGGTCACCGCCCCGGCGGCCAAGTCGCTCGACGCCGCCGCGGCCTGGCACGACGACGGCCTGTGCCAGCGCGCCGTGCGCGCGCTCAAGGCGCGCTTCCCCGAGCTGGGCGTGATCACCGACGTGGCGCTGGACCCGTACACCGCCCACGGCCAGGACGGCCTGCTGGACGACAGCGGCTACGTGATGAACGACGCCACGGTCGATGCGCTGGTGCAGCAGGCGCTCTCGCATGCCCGCGCCGGCGCCGACGTGGTCGCTCCCAGCGACATGATGGACGGGCGCATCGGCGCGATCCGCCTGGCGCTCGAGGACGCCGGCTTCGTCCACACCCGCATCATGGCCTACGCGGCCAAGTACGCGTCGGCCTTCTACGGCCCGTTCCGCGACGCGGTCGGCTCGGCCTCGGCGCTGGGCAAGGCCGACAAGACCACCTACCAGATGGACCCGGCCAACAGCGACGAGGCCCTGCGCGAGGTGGCGCTCGACCTGGACGAGGGCGCGGACATGGTGATGGTCAAGCCCGGCCTGCCCTACCTGGACATCGTGCGCCGCGTGAAGGACACCTTCGGCGCGCCGACCTTCGCCTACCAGGTCAGCGGCGAGTACGCGATGCTCAAGGCGGCGGCGGCCAACGGCTGGCTCGACGAGCGCGCCTGCGCCCTCGAGTCGCTGGTGGCGATCCGGCGCGCCGGCGCCGACGGCGTGCTGACCTACTTCGCGCTCGACGCGGCGCGCTGGCTGCGCGAGGGCTGAGCCGCCCGCGGGGCCGGTTTCGCGTCCCGTCCCTGCGCCGGCCCGTGCAATCGCGCCGGCAGGCGTTCTATGCTGCATCCGGACCGCGCCACGTCCCGGCCCGCCCGGGCGGGCGGCCGTCAATCGAGGAGGCTGCATGAGCAAGTTCGCCGTGTTCGGACATCCGGTCTCCCACTCGCTTTCGCCGCGGATCCACGCCGCATTCGGCCGCCAGCTCGGCATCGCCCTGCAGTACGAGGCGATCGACGCCACGCCCGAGGGATTCTTCGAGGCGCTGGAGGCGTTCGCGGCTTCCGGCGGCGCCGGCGCCAACGTCACGTTGCCGCTCAAGGAATCGGCCTTCGCGCTGAGCGCGACGACCACCCAGCGCGCGCGCCGCGCCGGCGCGGTCAACACCCTGGCCCGGCTCGAGGGGCAGTGGCTGGGCGACAACACCGACGGCGCCGGGCTGGTGCGCGATCTCACCGGCCGCCACCAGCTGGACCTGCGCGGACGCCGCACCCTGCTGATCGGGGCCGGCGGCGCGGCGCGCGGCATCGCGCCGTCGCTGCTGGACGCGGGCATCGCCAGCCTGTTCCTGGTCAACCGCACCCCGCAGCGCGCCGACGCCCTGGCCGATGCCCTGGCCGATCCGCAGCGGGTGCATGCGCGCCACCTCGGCGACCTGCGCGAATTGGGCGAGTTCGACCTGGTCGTGCACGCCACCTCGGCCGGTCGCGGTGGCGGGATGCCGCAGCTGCCGCGGTCGCTGCTGGGGATGCGCAGCGTGGCGGTGGACCTGAGCTATGGCGAGGCCGCCATTCCCTTCCTGGCCTGGGCACGGGCCCACGGCGCCCATCGCGTGATCGATGGCCTGGGCATGCTCGTCGAACAGGCGGCAGAGAGCTTCGCGCTGTGGCATGGGGTGCGCCCGCACACCGACGAGATCTATGCCGAACTGCATGCGCGGCACGCGGCCCTGGTAACGGCGGACTGAGCCGGCGCGGACGGCCGCGCGATCGTGCGGGCGCCGCCGCCCGCACGCGTGCCGCTACAGCAACCCCTCGCGCTTGATCGCCAGATAGCGCTCCACCAGCGCGGCGGGCAACTGCTCGGCGGTCACGTCCAGCACCTGCACGCGATGGCGGCGCAGGGCATCGTGGGCGGCGGCGCGCTGGGCCAGGTAGCGGGCGGTGGCGCCGGCGCGAACGGCCGCGGCCACGTCCGGCACGTCCTGCTCGAGCACCTCGTCGAGCGCGCGCTCGCGCAGCGAGGCCACCACCACCAGGTGCCGCTTCTGCAGCATCCGCACCGCCGCCAGCACGTCCTCGATGTCCTCGTCGCGCAGGTTGGTGACCAGCATCAGCAGGGCGCGGCGGCGCTGGCGCAACGACAGCTCGGTGGCGGCGGCCAGGTAGTCGGTGGCCACCGGCTCGGGCTGGAGTTCGTAGCTGGCGCGCAGCAGGGTATCGATCGCGGCCATCCCGCGGCGTGGCGGCACCCAGCGGCGTTCGCCGCCCGTGGCCAGCAGGCCCACCGCGTCGCCCTGCCGTAGCGCCAGGTAGGCGACCAGCAGCGACGCATCCAGGGCATGGTCGAAATGGGCCAGCGGCGCGGTAGCCGCGACGGAACCGGGCTCGCGCGCGAGCATGCGCCGGCCGGTGTCGAGCACCACCACCAGCTGCTGGTTCTTCTCGTCCTGGTATTCGCGCGAGATGAGCTTGCGCGCGCGCGAGGTCGCCTTCCAGTCGATCTGGCGCAGGCTGTCGCCGACGCGGTACTCGCGCATCTGGTGGAAGTCGGTGCCCTCGCCGCGGCGACGCTTGATGTGCGCGCCCATCATCCGCGAGGCCTGCTCGGCGCTGACCAGGGCGAACCGGGTCAGCGGCGCGAAGTTGGGAAATACGCGCACGCGTTGCGTGGCCCCGGCCAGGCACAGTTGCCGCCACAGCCGCAGCGGCGAGTGCAGCCGCAACTGCACGCCGGCGAAGGCGAAGCTGCCGCGCGCGTCCGGCCGCAGCCGGTAGTCGAAGGCCGCCACCGTGCCCGGCTCCAGCGCCAGCCGCCTGGGCAGGCCGGCGGCTGCCCAGCTGCCCGGATGCAGGTCATGCACGTCCAGCCGCACGCCGCGCGCACCAGCCTCCAGTTCCAGCCGTATTTCGCGCTCGAGGCCCAGCGCCAGCGCCTCGGGCACGCGCCGCGCGACATCCGGCAGCGGCGTGCGCAGCAGCAGCGCCAGGTCGGCCACGGCCAGCAGGGCCAGCGCCGCGCCGCAGGCGCGCCAGGCCATCGCCGGCAGCCAGCCGAAGCTCGCGGCCACGCCCACCAGGCCCCAGGCCACGGCGGCCACGACCAGGGCCGGCGCCGGTCGCGGCAGGAAACGGCGGCGGACGGGTCCGGCGTTGGCAGGCGCGGCATTCACCTGCGCGGGGCGTCCACCCGCGCCAGCACCGCGCGCAGCACCTGGTCGGCGTCCTGGCCCTCGATCTGCAGTTCCGGCGCCAGCGCAATGCGGTGGCGCAGCGCCGGCAGGGCGACGTCGCGCACGTCGTCGGGCGTGACGAAGTCGCGACCCGACAGGACCGCCTGCGCACGCGCGGTCCGCACCAGCGCCAGGCTGCCGCGGGGACCGGCGCCGAGCGCGATGCCGGGCCAGTTGCGCGTGGCTGCGGCGATGCGCACCGCGTAGTCGATCACGGCCGGGTCCAGCAGGGTCGCGGCCGTGCCCTGCTGCACCGCGACGATGCCGCCGGCGTCGAGCACCTGCGCCACCTGCTCCAGCTCGAAGCCGGCCGCGACGCTGCCGGTGCCGATCGCGGTCACCATCGCCACCTCGTCGGCGTGGGCGGGATAGCCGATCAGCACCTTGAGCAGGAAACGGTCGAGCTGCGCCTCCGGCAGCGGGTAGGTGCCCTCCTGTTCCACCGGGTTCTGCGTGGCCAGGGTCATGAACGGCGGCGGCAGCGGGAAGCTGCGGCCCTCGATCGTGACCTGCTGCTCCTGCATCGCCTCGAGCAGGGCGGACTGGGTCTTGGCCGGCGCGCGGTTGATCTCGTCGGCCAGCAGCAGGTTGGTGAAGATCGGCCCGCGGCGCATGGTGAAGGTTTCGCTGCGCGCATCCCACACCGCATGGCCGCTGACATCGCTGGGCATCAGGTCGGGCGTGAACTGCACGCGCGCATGGCCGCAGCCCAGTGCCCGCGCCAGCGCGCGCACCAGCAGCGTCTTGCCCAGGCCGGGGACGCCCTCGATCAGGACATGGCCGCCGGCCAGCAGCGCGACCAGGATCTGGTCCAGCACCGCGGCCTGCCCAATGAAAGCCCTGGAGACTTCTTCGCGCACGCGCGCCACGCGCTCGAGCAGGTCGTCGCCGGCGAGCGGCGCGGCCGCGGCGGGCGGGGATAGGGTCTGGGTCATAGTCGTTTCCTCATCTCGACAAGTCGGGCCACGCGCAACCGGAAGTCGCCGGCATCGCGCGGCCTCGGGGAACGCAGGGCATGTTCGATCTCCGGCGCCGGCAGGCCGGTGCGCGCGGCGATGGCCTCGGCCTGGGCCACGCCCGAGAGCGCGGCGGCCAGCGGATCGCGGCGACGCAGGCGCGCCAGGAAGGCATCGCGCATGGCCGCATGCAGCAGCGCGCTCAATCCATGGCGGCGCAGGTGTTCGCCGCTGGCCTGCACGTGCTCGAGCAGCGAGCGCCGCGCCTGCGGCGGCGCCGGCAGCGCCGGGCCGAAGCGCTGCACGCGCATCCACAGCCACGCCGACAGCGCCAGCAGCAAGGGCAGCCAGGCCATCCAGGCGCGTTCGAGCAGCAGCCGCCACAGCGGCGGCATGTCGGCCGCGTAGACCAGGTGCATGCGCCCGAGGCCGTAGTTGGGCGCCAGCAGCTGCCGGGCCAGGGCCAGGTGCGGGACCTCGCGCAGGCCGTCGTTGTGCAGGAAGTCGGCCTGCGCCAGCACATCCACCAGGCCCTTGCCGCGGGCCAGCCGCGCATGCACGAAGCCGGCCTGGACATCGCCCCAGGACAGCACCGGATCGACCCGCAGGACGAACCGCGTGCCGCCGCAGAACGCCGCGCGCCGCGGCTGCCCGGGCAGTTGCAGTTGCTCGCAACTGCCGTAGCCCGGCTGCAGCGACAGGCCGAGTTGCTGCAACAGGTCGCCCTCGCGCACGCTCCGGTCGCGCCCCAGGCGCGGCGTGGTGAGCAGCAGGTGGCCGCCGCCCTCCACCCATTGCAGCAGGGCCTCGGCATCGGTCCGCGACAGGCTGCGCGGATCGCCCAGCAGCACGACGGTGTCGCGCGGCCCGGGGCGATGGACGGCCAGGTCCAGGCGCTGCCGCGACTCGGCCTCCACGCCGTCGGCGCGCAGCGCCAGCTTCAGCGCATACAGCGGGTTGTAGGCGGCCTCCCCGCCGGGCGGCAGCTGGCGCACCTGCGGCACGCGCTGGTAGTTGTGGTGCCACCAGGCCGCGAGCATCGCCAGGCACAGCAGGCCGAGGGCGGCCAGCGCCAGCCGCAGGCGGCTCATCGCGCCCACCCGAACCGCAGCGACAGCTGGTCCAGCAGCGCCTCGAACTCCGCGTCCTGCGGCAGCCGGCGCGCGTAGGCGGCCAGCTGCCAGACCCGGACCATCCGCGCGAAGGCGTCGCGGTCGAGCGGATCGGACAGGCGCCGCGCCGAACGCAGGCACTCGGATTCGGTGGCCCCCGGCGCCAGCGTGCTGCCGGTGCGCGCGACCATCGCCTCGACGCTGCCGCGATACAGCAGCGCCAGCGCGCGCCGCGGCCTGCCCTCGCGCCACAGCCGGCGCGCGTGCCCGGCCAGGTCGTCCGGCAAGGCCTCATCGACGGGCGCGGCCTGCACGCTCACCTCGCCCTCCTGCGGCAGCGCGCGCCGCAGGCCGCGCATCCACGGCAGCCAGCGGCGCGCCGTGAGGGCCAGGGCCAGGACGCCCAGCCCGAGCAGGATCCACAGCCCGCCCTCGCCCAGCGCAGCCAGCAGGGCGGCCACCGCGCGCCACCATCGCGGCTGCGTGCGCGCTGGCCGCGGGGGGCGCTTGTCGCGTGGCTGCCACACCATCTCGGTGCGGCGGCGGTCGAGCAGGGGATCTTCGTAGGCGCGCTTGACCGCCTGGTGGAAGGGCGCGTGGTCGACCACCGCGCCGGCGCCGAACACACGCGGCAGGGTCGGCGCAGGCGCAGCGGCGGCGTCCGCCTTGGCCACGCGATGCATGCGCTGTTCGCGCTGTTCCTGCATGCGCTGGCCCACCTGCGCCCCGGCCTGCGGCGCCAGCAGCGGCAGCGCGGCCGCCGCCAGCAGCACCAGCGCCGCCTGCGCCAGGCGCGCACGCATGCGGCGCAGCACGATCTCGATGTCCCAGGCCTCGATCGACACGCGGCGGTTGAGATACAGGCCGAAGCCGGCGGCCACGTGGAAGGGTTCGACCACCGAGATCGCCAGCCACAGGGCGGCATTGAATCCCAGCTGCGCCGCGCGCGGCGGATCGCTGATGACCAGGGTCCACATCGCGCGAGCCGGCTCCGACAGCAGTTCCTCGGGCACGAACATCAATGGCAGCGACAGCAGCGCGACCAGCAGCACGCACGCGAACAGCAGGCAGGCGCCGGCCAGCAGCAGCGCATGGCCCTGGATGCCGGCCACGATCGCCGCGCGCCTGCGCGGCAGCGCCTCGCCGCGCAGGCCCTCGAGCAGTTCCACCGGCATCGCGATCGACCGCCACGGGCTCGGCCGCCGCCAGGCCAGGCGCGAGCCGATGCCGCGCCAGCTGCCGCGCCATTGCGCGGCCAGCGTCTCGCGCGTGCCGGGCGCGTCGCCGAAGACCGCCCGCGACAGCACGAACAGCACGATGCGATCGAACAGCGGCAGCAGCCACCACATCGCCAGCGCCGCCAGCCACAGCGCGTCGACGGACCAGGCCAGCGCGTTGAGTCCGCCGAACAGCGGCAGCGTGGCCAACGCCCACGGGCGCCAGATGGCGCCGGCATGGCGACGCACCAGCGCATTGCCAAGCTCCATCGCCTCCCAGGGCGAACGCGGGCGCAGTTCCACCCGGACCTGGTCAAGGCGCATGGCGGGCTTCCACTTGGTCCGGCCGCGGCCCTCCATGGCGGGACCTCGGCATCTCCGGATCGCCCGGCCCGGCCATCCATGGCCGGTCGCCCGGCATGGCGGCGCGGCCGTGCCGCGCCAGCGCGTCGTCGCCTCGCCCGCCCAGCGCCAGCCAGGACAGCACCAGCAGCCACAGCAGCGCAGCCACGCCGAACTTCACCGGCGCCGGAATCGAGCCGGTCGAGGACCAGAACGCCTCGACGAAGGCGGCGAACACCAGCATCGCCAGGATGCCCAGGCACAGTCGCCCGCCCACGCGGCCGGCGTCGGCCAGCGCATCGATGCGGCGCAGCCGGCCGGGGGCGACCAGGGCCAGTCCCAGACGCAGGCCGGCGGCGCCGGCGATCACGATCGCGACCAGTTCCGGCGCCGAGTGCCCGGCCACGAAGCGCCAGAACGGATCGCCGTGGCCGACCCCCTGCAAGTGCCCGGCGACGACCCCGAACACCACGCCGTTGAATGCCAGCACGAAGGCGCTGCCCACGCCGGCCAGCAGCCCCGAGGCGAAGGTGCGGAAGCCGATGCTCACGTTGTTGTAGATGTAGTAGCCGAACATCGCGATGTCGGTACCGCTTTCGCGCCCGAGGCGATGGCGGCCGTCGGCCGGGTCGTACATCGCCTCGAACTTCGCCAGCTGCTGCGGCGCGAACACGCTGTGCGCCAGTTCCGGCCATTGCAGCACCGCGAAGAACAGGGCCACCGCCGGCACCGCGAACAGCACCGCCGCCAGCCACAGGCAGCCGCGCTGGGCGCGCACCAGGCGCGGGAAGTCGGCGCCGAAAAAGCGCAGCGCACTGCGCCAACGCGGTGGTGGCGCGCGGTAGAGCACATCGTGCCCGCGCTGCATCAGCGCCTGCAGCCGCGCGACCACCTGCGGGCTGTAGCCGCGCCGGCGCGCCAGCGCCAGCTGATGGCACAGGCGCCGGTAGCGGGTCGGCAGTTCCTCGTCGCGCGGCAGGCCGTCCGCGCGTCGCGCCGGGCCGCGCGCCTCCAGCCAGCGCTCGAAGGCGCGCCATTCGGCTTCGTGGCGGGCGACGAAGGCGTCCTGCCTCATGCGCGCCGTCCCAGCAGCCACTGCGCCATGGCCGCCAGCCGCGCCACGCCGGGCGCGCCGTCGGCCCCGGTCAACGGCACGGCGATGCCGGCCAGTTCTTCCTGGCGCTGCGGGGTGAGGGTGTGCGCACGCTCGGCGAAGGCGATCAGCGCGGCCTGCTCGCCCGGCAGCAGCGCCACCTCCGGCGCCAGCGCGGGCGCCGGCGCCAGGACGCGGCCGTCGTCGCCACGCGGCGCATGTACCACCAGGGTGCGCGCGACGATGTCGCCCAGGCGCCGGCTCCAGGGATCGACCAGGGTCGCGGCCAGGCCGAAGGCGTAGCCCACCGGCAGCATGTCGACGGTGCGCATCAGGTTGCGCACGAACGCCGCCATCCAGCCCACCGGCGCGCCATCGGCGGACACCACGCGCAGGCCCATCGCGCGCTTGCCCGGGGTCCGTCCGTGCCACATCGCCTCGAACAGCACCGGATAGCCCCAGAACACCACGAACAGCAGCACCAGGTACAGGCCCGTTCCCATGCGGCCGAGCACGCCGAGCGTCGTCGAGGCCAGCAGCACCAGGCCCAGGCGGAGGAGCAGGTCGATCAGCCAGGCGTAGGCGCGCGGCACCGGGCCGGCGGCGGGCAGTCGCAGCGGCACGCCTTCGGGGGTGTGGATCTCGCGGGCGGTATCGAGCATCAGCCCGCGACCGCGCCCGGCCATGCGGCCGCCCGCATCCCTGCGTCACGCTCCATGCGTCCCTCCCCTCGCGCGCCCCCTTGCACGGGGCTACTGTACGCGAGCGCTCCGGTCAGGGGGAGGCGAGGTCGCCCAGGTAATCGTCCTTGAGCCGGACGTAGTGCTGGGCGCTGTAGTACAGCGCCTCGATCTGCGCATCGTCGAGCTTGCGCACCAGCCGCGCCGGGTTGCCCAGCCACAGCTCGCCCTCGCCCACCACCTTGCCCGGCGGTACCAGGGCGCCGGCGCCGACGAAGCCGTGCCTGCGCACCACCGCGCCATCCATCACCACCGCGCCCATGCCCACCAGGCAGGCGTCCTCGATGCGGCAGGCGTGGATGATCGCCTTGTGGCCGATGGTCACGTCCTCGCCGATCACCGTGGCGAAACCGCCGTCCTTCAGGTGCGGGCCGTCGTGGCTGACGTGCACCACCACGCCGTCCTGCAGGTTGCTGCGCGCGCCGATGCGCACGAAGTTGACGTCGCCACGGACCACGGCCATCGGCCAGATCGACACGTCGTCGCCCAGCACCACGTCGCCGATGATCTGGGCGGAAGGGTCGACGAAGACGCGCTGCCCGATTTCGGGACGGCGGCCGCGGAAGGGGCGCAGGCGGGAATCCATGGCGCCATTGTAGAGCCTGCGCGGTAGCGGGCCCGCTTAGACTGCGCGGATGGACGCCGCCACCGACACCGCCGTCGCCGACCTGGCCCCCACCCTGGCGCGCCTGCGCGGCGCCTGGCAGGCGGCGAAGCCCGGCCTGGAACAGCGCCGCGACGACCTGCGCCGCCTGCGCGAGGCACTCAGGGCGCGCCTGCCGGAGATGGCCGATGCGATCGCGGCGGACTTCGGCCACCGCTCGCGGCACGAGTCGCTGGTGGCCGAGGGCATGACCGTGCTCGGCGAACTCGACCGCCTGCGCGGCGCGCTGCGCGGCTGGATGCGGCCGCGGCCGATCCCGGTGGGCTGGCGGTTCTGGCCGGCGCGTGCGCAGCTGCGCAGCGAGCCGGTGGGCGTGGTCGGCGTGATCTCGCCCTGGAACTACCCGGTCAACCTGGCCCTGATCCCCCTGGCCACCGCCATCGCCGCCGGCAACCACGTCTATCTCAAGCCTTCCGAGCACACCCCGCGCAGCGCCGCCTTCCTGCGCTCGCTGCTCGCGCAGGTGTTCCCGGACGACCGGGTCGCCGTCGCCACCGGCGATGCCGCCGTGGGGGCCGCCTTCGCCGCGCTGCCCTTCGACCACCTGGTGTTCACCGGCTCGACCACGGTCGGGCGCAAGGTCATGGCCGCCGCCGCGGCCAACCTCACCCCGCTCACCCTGGAGCTGGGCGGGAAGTCGCCGGCGATCGTCTGCGGCGACGTCGCGCCGGCACGCATCGCGGCGCGGCTGGCGACCGGCAAGTGGTTCAACGCCGGGCAGACCTGCATCGCGCCCGACTACGTGCTGCTGGTGGGCGACGACGCGCGCCGCGACGCCCTGGTGCAGGCGCTGCGCGCCGAGGTGGCGGCCCGCTACGGCGCCCTGCGTGATGCCGGCGACTACACCCGCATCATCAGCCACGCGCAGTTCGCGCGCCTGCAGGGTTATCTGGACGACGCCCGCGCACGCGGCAGTCAGGTGCTGGCCCTGGCGGACGGGCACGACCCGGCGCAGCGCCTGTTCGCGCCCACCCTGGTGCTGGACCCGGACCCGGACGGGGCGCTGATGCGCGAGGAGATCTTCGGGCCGATCCTGCCGGTCGTCCGCGTCGATGCGCTCGACCAGGCCATCGACTTCGTCAACGCGCGCGACCGGCCCCTGGCCCTGTACCCGTTCAGCGACGACCGCGCCAGCATCGAGCGGATCCTGCAGCGGACCCTGGCCGGCGGCGTCACCGTCAACGACACCCTGATCCATTTCGGCGTCAATGCGCTGCCCTTCGGCGGCGTCGGCGCCAGCGGCATGGGCGCCTACCACGGCCGCGCGGGCTTCGACGCGATGAGCAAGCAGCTGCCGGTGGTGTGGCAAGCGCGCCATGCGGGCAGCGACCTGCTGCGCCCTCCCTATGCGCGCGTGGCGCGCCTGATCGACTTCCTGGTCCGCTGAAGCCTCCTGGCTGAACGCCCGCCGGCACACCTCCGCGCCGGCTCAAGCCGGGCCGCGCCCGGCCGATACCGGTACAAGGGCCCTTTCCCGCGAGTCCACCGCCGTGCAGCGTCGCGACCCAGATCCCGTGCCCAGGCACTGCCCGTCCCCGGCGCCCATGCCGGCGGCCGGAGGCGCGCGCCTGCGCGCGGCAGTGGCGGCGCGCGGCACCGGCCGGGACGCCCCCGCAGGGCAGGCGTCGAGGCAGGCACACCCATGAATACGCGAGACAACGCCGCCCCACCGCCCGCGCCGCCGGCGCCAGCCGAGGCGGCCGCGATGGACCGGGCCTGGATCCGCAACCTGCTCGACGCCTCCGACGAGGTGATCTACTTCAAGGACCTGGAAAGCCGCTTCCTGCGCGTCAGCCTGGGCATGGCCAAACTGCACAGGCGCAGCCAGGCGCAGTTCCTGGGCCTGACCGATGCGGACCTGTTCACCGAGTCGCACGCGGCCGACGCGCTGGCCGACGAGCGCCAGATCATCCGTACCGGGATGCCGATCATCGGCAAGGAAGAGTGCGAGCGTTTCGCCCACGGGCCGATGCGCTGGGTGTCCACCAGCAAGTTCCCGCTGCGCGGCGACGACGACGCGATCATCGGCACCTTCGGCGTGTCGCACGACATCACCCGGCGCGTGCTGGCCGAGCAGGAGATGATGCGGCTGGCCGAAACCTCGGCTGCGGCCAACGCCAGCCTGGCGCGGGTGGAGGCGCAGCTGCGCTCGGTCCTCAACGGCTCGGCCGACGCCATCGCGCAGTACACCACCGACCTGCGCTACCGCTACATCAACCCGGCCGGCGAACGCCTGCGCGGGAGGCCGCTGGCCGAACTGGTCGGCCGCACCGACCGCGACCTCGGACCCGACACCACCGGCGTCGATTCCTGGGAAGCGGCGCTGCGCAGGGTCCTTGCGACCGGCGCGCCCTCCGACCACGAGTTCCAGATGGCGCTCGCCGACGGCAGCGAGGGCTGGTTCCACACCACGCTGACGCCGGAGGTCGACGCGGCCGGCACCGTCATCGGCGTGCTGACCTCCACCCGCGACGTCACCACCAGCCGTCGCGCCGAACGCGCGCTGGCCCACCAGGCGATGCACGATCCGGTCACCGGCTTGGCCAACCGCTACCTGCTGATGGACCGCCTGGACCAGGCGCTGCTGCGCCTGACGCGCATGCCCGGGAAGGTGGTGCTGGTGTTCGTCGACCTCGACCAGTTCAAGGCGATCAACGACGCCTACGGGCACGAAGTCGGCGACGAGCTGCTGATCGAACTGGGCCGCCGGCTGTCGGCGCTGCGGCGGCGGGAGGACACGGTGGCGCGCCTGGGCGGCGATGAGTTCGTGGTGCTGTGCGAGAACATCGAGACCGAGGCCAGCGTGCGCGAGATCGCCGGGCGCATGCTCAGCGCCCTGGCCGAACCCTTCCACGTGGGCGCCGGCCTGCAGGTGCGCCTGTCGGCCAGCATCGGCGTGGCGATGGCGCGCGATCCGCTGACGCCGGCGGCGGACCTGCTGCGCGATGCCGACCGGGCGATGTACCGCGTCAAGCAGCAGGGACGCAACGACTTCCACATCTTCGACGCGGCTGCGGACGAGGACGGCCTGGTCCAGGTCGAGGTCGATCTGCAGCACGCGCTCGTGCGCGGCGAACTCGCCCTGGTCTACCAGCCGATGCTGTCGCTCGACGACCGCCAACTGCTCGGCTTCGAAGCGCTGCTGCGTTGGCACCATCCACGTCGCGGCACCTTGCTGCCGGGCGATTTCCTCGCCACCGCCGAGCGCATCGGCCTGATGGGACGGATCGGCGCGTGGGTGCTGGATACCGCCTGCGCGCGCCTGGCCGCCTGGTCGGCCGATCCGGCCATGCGCGCCGCCGGCCTGCTGGGCATGGCGGTCAACGTGTCCGGCAGCCAGCTGCGCGCCAAGGGATTCGCCGAGCAGGTCCGCGCCACGCTGGCCGCCCATGGGCTGGCGCCGGCGCTGCTGCGCCTGGAAATCAGCGAGCGCGAGCTGGTGCACGATTCCCGCCAGGTGGAGGACGCCCTGCGCGAACTGAGCCAGGTGGGCGTGCAACTGGTGGTGGACGATTTCGGCGCATCGGTCAGTTCGCTGGCGCGGCTGTCGCAGATCCCGATCAACGTGGTCAAGCTCGGACGCTTCGGCAGCATGCGCCAGCGCGAGATCGTGGCGGCGGTGATCGCGACCGCGCACGGGCTGGGCATGAGCGTGCTGGGCGCCGGCATCGAGAACGCCGAGCAGCTGGCCGCACTCAGCGCGCTGGCCTGCGACGACGGGCAGGGCTTCCTGCTCGGCCGGCCACTGGA
>Ga0233369_1000048_pt1 | contig 59366 bp, 39 predicted proteins | sample ElkDunMinimDraft_26_FD_191537 | JGI IMG/M metagenome (GOLD analysis project Ga0233369, IMG submission 191537) | Fecal eukaryotic communites from dung pellets of Tule Elk in California, USA - Elk Dung D16 | ecosystem: Host-associated > Mammals > Digestive system > Large intestine > Fecal | place... | reverse complement strand
ACCGCGCCGTCCTGCCAGCGCTCGCCTGCGCGCTGGCGCTGGCCGCCTGCGGCGGCGCGCCAGACCCGTTGCGGTCGGCGCGCGATGCGCTGGCGGCGGACCTGCCGCAGCCTTACTTCGAGGACCTGGTCACCGAGTCCGCGCGCATCGAAGGGCGGCTGCTGGTGCTGCTGGTGCGCAGCCCCGAGGGCGACGCCGAGAGGACGCGCGCGCACGCGCAGTTCGAACAGCTGCGCCAGAGCGAACAGGCGCAGATGCAGGCGCTGTGCGCGCTGCCGGCGGTGCAGGCCCTGTCGGGCAGCGACGCGGTGCTGGTGCGCCGCTTCGTCGACCGCCACGACAAGCTGTTCTTCGAAACCATTCTTCCCGCGCGCGAATGCGCGCCACAGCCATGAGGTCGGCGCCTTGAAAATCCTGGTCATCGGTTCGGGCGGGCGCGAACACGCGCTGGCGTGGAAGCTCGCGCAGTCGCCGCGCGTCAGCGAAGTCATCGTCGCCCCCGGCAATGCCGGCACCGCCACCGAGGGCAAGTGCCGCAACGTGGCGCTCAGGGTCGACGACCTGGACGGGCTGCTGCAGCTGGCCCGCGACGAGCAGGTCGCGGTGACCGTGGTCGGCCCCGAGGTGCCGCTGGTGGCCGGCGTGGTGGACCGCTTCCGCGCGGCCGGCCTGCGCATCTTCGGCCCCACCGCCGCCGCCGCGCAGCTGGAGGGCAGCAAGGCCTTCGCCAAGGATTTCCTCGCCCGCCACGGCATCCCGACCGCGTTCTACGCGGTGCATACCGAGGTGGAGGCGGCACTGGCGTACATCCGCGACAAGGGCGCGCCGATCGTGGTCAAGGCCGACGGCCTTGCCGCCGGCAAGGGCGTGATCGTGGCGATGACGCTGGAGGAGGCCGAAGCCGCGGTGCGCGACATGCTCTCGGGCAATGCGTTCGGCGATGCCGGCGCGCGCGTGGTGATCGAGGAATTCCTGGAAGGCGAAGAGGCCAGCTTCATCTCCATGGTCGATGGGCGCACCGCGCTGCCGATGGCCACCAGCCAGGACCACAAGCGCGTGGGCGACGGCGACACCGGCCCCAACACCGGTGGCATGGGCGCGTACTCGCCTGCGCCGGTGGTCACGCCGCAGGTGCACGCGCGGATCATGCGCGAGGTGGTGGAGCCGACCGTGGCCGGCATGGCCGCCGACGGCATCCCGTTCACCGGCTTCCTCTATGCCGGCCTCATGATCGATGCGTCCGGCGCGCCCAGGGTGATCGAGTTCAACGTGCGCTTCGGCGACCCGGAAACCCAGCCGGTGATGCTGCGCCTGCAGTCGGACCTGCTGGACCTGGTCGAGGCCGCGATCGACGGCCGCCTGGACCAGGTGCAGGCGCAGTGGGATCCGCGTCCGTCGCTGGGCGTGGTGCTCGCCGCGCGGCCGTATCCGGAAGCCCCGGTGACCGGCGAGGTCATCCGTGGTCTGGACGCGGTGCCATCCGACGTCAAGGTGTTCCATGCCGGCACCGCGCTGGATGCCGACGGCCGCGTGGTCAGCGGCGGCGGACGCGTACTGTGCGTGACCGCGCTGGGCGACAGCGTGGCCGATGCCCAGCGCCGCGCCTACACCGGTGTGGACGCGATCTCCTGGGCACACGCGTTCTGCCGCCGCGACATCGGCTGGCGCGCGATCGCGCGCGAGCAGTCCGCGGGCTGAGCAACGCTCAGCCTGCGCTGCCGCTGGCCGCGACCAGCGTCGCGGACAGCCCGCGCGGCGCGGCGCGCAGGTATTGCGGCGCGGCTGGCGCGCTCGCGCCCAGTGCCGCGGCGGCATGCCAGGGCCAGCGCGGGTCGTAGAGCATGGCGCGGGCCAGGGCGATCGCATCGGCGCGTCCGTCGGCCAGGATCGCCTCGGCCTGCGCCGCTTCGGTGATCAGGCCGACCGCCACCACCGGCGTGCCGACCTCGCCCCGGATCGCCTCTGCGAACGGCACCTGGTAGCCCGGTGCCAGCGCGATGCGCTGGCGTGGATCCAGCCCGCCACTGGAGACATGCAGGTAGTGGCAGCCACGCTGGTCGAGCACGCGCGCCAACGCCTGGCTCTGTCCGGGATCCCAGCCGCCATCCACCCAGTCGGTGGCCGACAGGCGCACGCCCAGGGCGACCGAGGACGGCAGTTGGGCCGCGACCGCATCGAACACGCGCAGCAGCAGGCGCATGCGGCCTTCGAGCGAACCGCCGTAGGCATCCGTGCGCCGGTTCGACAGCGGCGACAGGAACTGGTGCAGCAGGTAGCCGTGCGCGGCATGCAGCTCGACCAGATCCACGCCAACGCGCGCGGCCCGCCGTGCGCTGTCGGCGAATGCGGCCACGATGGCATCGAGCCCGCGGGCGTCCAGCGCATCGGGCACCGGATCGTCCGTGGCATACGGCAGCGCCGAAGGCGCCACCGTCTGCCAGCCATGCCGCTGGTCCGGCGCGATGGCCGCGCCACCGCCCTCCCAAGGCCGGTGGGTGGAAGCCTTGCGCCCGGCATGCGCCAGCTGCACGCCGAACTTCACCGGCGACCAGCGCCGCACCGTCGCCAACGCGGCAGCGAACGCAGCTTCGCTGGCGTCGTCGTAGAGGCCCAGGTCGGCCCAGCTGATGCGCCCGCGCGGCTCGACCGCGGTGGCCTCGGCGATCAGCAGTCCGGCACCCGACTGCGCCAGCTGCCCCCAGTGCTGGACATGCCAGTCGCAGGCGCGGCCATCGCCGTCGCAGGAGTACTGGCACATCGGGGCCACCACGATGCGGTTGCCCAACCGCAGCGGACCGATGTCGAGGGGCGAGAACAGGCGGCTCATCGTGCAGGCATCCGGGTGACGGACATCAGATGTTGGAATCCTCGGGCGGCAGTTCGGTGCCGAGCGGGGCCGCCCCCTCGCCACCGGGCGGTGACTCCGGGCAGCGCGTATCCAGCCCGTAGGACGTCATCGACAGCGAACCGTAAGCGTAGCCTTCCACGAGCGTGCTGGCCGGCCTGTCCGACACGCTGGCCAGGCCGGCGGTATAGAGCAGTGGCAGGAAGTGGTCGGGCGTGGGCACCGCGTTGCGGTAGTCGCGATGCGACAGCAGCGAGGGGATCTCGTGCGGGCGTTCGCGCATCAGTACGCGCGCGTCCTCGTCGAAGCGTCGCGACCACTCGAAGGCGCCATCGGGCTGTTGCCGGTCGATGGCCCGCAGGTTGTGCACCACGTTCCCGCTCGAGAGCACCAGCACGCCGCGCTCGCGCAGCGCGGCCAGCTTCGCGCCCAGCGCGAGGTGCCAGTCGGCGGGCTTGCGCGCGTCGATCGACAGCTGCACCACCGGGACGTCGGCCTGCGGGAAGGCGTGCACCAGCACCGACCAGGTGCCGTGGTCGATGCCCCAGCTGTCGATGTCGGCGCCGACACGGTCGGGATGCGCCAGATCGGCGACCTCTTCCACCAGCTCCGGCAGCCCCGGGGCGGGGTAGTCGATGTCGAACAGTGCCTGCGGAAGTCCGAAGAAATCGTGGATGGTGCGCGGCCGCGGCATCGCGGTCACCGCCAGCATCGGCACGTACCAGTGCGCCGACACCGCCAGGATGGCGCGTGGCCGCGGCGCGGCGGCGCCGAAGGCGCGCCAGGCCTCGGTATAGCGGTTGCGCTCGAGCGCATTCATCGGGCTGCCGTGGCCGAGAAAGGCGGCCGGCATCAGGGGCGGTCGCGCCATGATGGCTTCTCGCGTAGGGGGTGCGGCCACTCTAGCAACGGCCCGCTGCGTCGGGCGCAACGCTACCGGCACGCAGCGTCCCGCCGCCGCGCGGCGCAGGGCGCGCGACCGCAGGGGGCGTGGCAGTCACCCTGACTGCCGCCACCGCCACCGCCACCGCCACCGCCACCGCCGCAGGCGCAGGCGCAGGCGCAGGCGCAGGCGCGGCAGGCTAAGGGGCAGCCGCTACACTCGGCGCACCCCGACGGAGGCCGCATGGCACACGTTCCCGATCCGCCCGTCCGCCATTCGCAGTTCGAGCTGCTCCGCCAGCGCCGCTTCCTGCCCTACTTCTCGGTCCAGGCGCTGGGCGCGTTCAACGACAACGTCTACCGCCAGGCGATCATCGGGCTGCTGATCTTCCTCGGCGCCAGCACCGAGCAACGCGGGCTCTACGCCATCCTCGCGCCGGCCATCTTCATCCTGCCCTACTTCCTGTTCTCGGCCATCGCCGGCCAGATCGCCGAGAAGCTGGAGAAGCAGCGTCTGATCGTGATCACCACCGGCATGGAGATCGCGATCATGTCGGTGGCCGCGGTCGGCTTCCTGCTGCAGAACCTGCCGCTGCTGCTGGTCGCGCTGTTCTGCACCGGCATGCAGTCCACCCTGTTCGGCCCGGTGAAGTACTCGGTGCTGCCGTCGATCCTCAAGCCCGAGGAACTGACCGGCGGCAACGGCCTGGTCGAGATGGGCACGTCGATCTCGATCCTGCTGGGCATGGTCGCCGGCGGCCTGATCTTCCAGCTGGCAGGCGCATACGGGCCGCAGGCCGCGGCCATCGCGATCGTGGCGCTGGCGATCCTGGGCAACCTGCTCGCGCGCAGGATCCCGCGCATGGAGGCCGGGGCGCCGGAGCTCAAGATCCACTGGAATCCGCTGCCAGAATCGGTCGCGGTGCTGCGCATGGCCAAGCGCCAGCCGGCGGTGCGCAACGCGATCCTCGGCGTGTCGTGGTTCTGGTTCTTCGGCACCCTGGTCACCTCGCAGCTGCCCACCTACGCCGAGCGCCACCTCGGCGGCGCGGCGGACTCGGCCACGCTGTACGTGTTCGTGCTGGCGCTTTTCTCGATCGGCACCGGCGCCGGTTCGCTGCTGTGCGAGAAGCTGTCCGGACGCATCGTCGAGATCGGGCTGGTGCCGGTGGGCGCGCTGGGCATGAGCGCCTTCCTGCTCGACCTGTACTTCGCCCGTCCCGGCATGGCCGCGGCCGGCGGCCTGGACGTGGCGCGGTTCCTGGCCCAGGACGGCAGCCTGCGCATCGTCGCGGACCTGGTCGGCATCGGCCTGTCCACCGGCATCTTCGTGGTGCCGCTGTTCGCCCTGATCCAGAGCCGCACGCCGGCCTCGCACATGGCGCGGGTGTTCGCCGCGCTCAACATCCAGAACTCCGGCTTCATCGTGCTGGCCGCGCTGGCCGGGCTGGTGCTTCAGGGCTGGCTGGGCTGGACCGGGCCACAGCTGTTCCTCGCCCTGGCCATCGCCAATGCCCTGGTCGCGCTATGGATCTTCAGCATGGTGCCCGAGTTCTTCATGCGCTTCGTCAGCTGGCTGATGGTGCGCACGCTGTACCGGCTGGACCTGCACGGCATCGAGAAGCACGTGCCCGACGAGGGCGCCGCGCTACTGGTGTGCAACCACGTCAGCTACATGGACGCGCTGATCCTGGCCGCCACCGTGCCGCGCCCGGTGCGCTTCGTCATGTACTACCGCATCTTCAACATCCCGGTGCTGCGCTGGATCTTCCGCACCGCGCGCGCGATCCCGATCGCCGGCGCGCGCGAGGACCCGGCGCTGATGCAGCGCGCCTTGGACGAAATCGACGCGACCCTGGCGGCGGGCGAACTGGTGTGCATCTTCCCGGAGGGCGCGCTGACAAGCGACGGCACCATCGCGCCGTTCAAGTCGGGCGTGGAGAAGATCCTGGCGCGCGCCGCGGCGCGCGGCCAGGTGGTGCCGGTGGTGCCGATGGCGCTGCGCGGGATGTGGGCCAGCATGTGGAGCCGGCGCGATTCGCGGCTGGGCCGCATGCGCGTGCCGCGTCGCCTGCGCGCGCGCATCGGGGTGGCCGCGGGCGCGCCGCTCGTCGATCCGTCCGTCAGTGCCGCGCAGCTCCACGCGGCCGTGGCCGCGTTGCGCGGCGCGCAGGCCTGAGCCGGCGGCACAGCCGGCGACCGCTTCGGGTCCAGCCCGCCCGGCCCGGTCAACCGGCCCAGCCGGCGACCACGCACAGCGCCAGCAGCGCCAGCCACAGCACCAGCGCGCGCCAGACCAGGCCCATCGCCTCGCGCAGCTCCGGCATGGGCCCCAGTTCGCGCAGCAGGGCGCTGCCGCTGGCCAGGCCGGCACCGGCGTAGTCCCGGGCCTCGTCGGCAACGACGCCGCGCACGCTGGCCCGCCCCACCGCCGCCAGCACGGCGCTATCGGCGCGCAGCGCGGTGCCGCCGGCCTGGCGCCAGGCCTGCAACACGTCCTGGAAATTGCCCACCAGCGCCAGCGACAGGGTGAGCAACTGGGCCACCGGCCAGTCCAGCACCGCCAGCAGGCGGCCGGCCGCGGCGACCATGCCCGCCGGCAGGCGCGCGGCCACCGCGTCCTCGGCCAGGATCGCCAGCAGGCGATAAGCCAGCGCGCCGACCGGCCCCAGCAGCAGGAACCACAGCAACACCGAGAACCACCGCCGCAGGGCGCAGCCGAACACCGCGCCGACCACGGCCGGCGGATCGACCCGCGCCTGGTCGCGCCGGGTGGCCGGCCACAGCCGCGCCGCCGCGGCGCGCCGCGCATCGCCGGTGCCTGCCTCGAGGATCGCGTCCACGTCGCGGTCCAGATCGCGCGGCCCCCAGACGTGGAACAGCACCGCCACGCCCAGCAGCAGCGAAGGCAGGCCGAAGGCGTGGCCGGCCAGCAGCCACTGCAGCAGGCCCAGCACCAGCAGCGGCGGCAGCACGGCCACTGCTGCCACCGCCAGCGTTCCGTCGCGGCGCGCGCCGGCCTCCGGTCGCCGCTCGAGCCAGCGCAGCCAGTGGCGGAACCAGGCGTAGTCGCGGAGCCGGCGGGCGAGGCCCGGGGCGAGGTGGCCGAGCGCCAGGGCGACGACGACGGCAAGCAGGGTGGTGAACATGACGCGATTCTAGGCGGGGCCGGCGGCGCGGGCGAATGCGCGCCCGCCAGGCGTTGCCGGCGCGAGCACGGTCACGCCGGCGCGGCGGCGGCCCCGGCGTGCCAGCGCTCGATCAGCCAGCGCGAGATCGACAGCTTCGGCGACAGCAGCAGGCCCGATTCGGCGGTCTCGCCGCGCAGCGCGGCGCCGACCTCGTAGCGATCGAACCAGCGCACGTCCTCCAGTTCGTCGTCCGCGGCCACCGGCGTGTCGGGGTGGGCCTCGGCGAAGAAACCCAGCATCAGCGAAGACGGGAACGGCCAGGGCTGCGAGGCCAGGTAGCGGCAGCTGCGCACGCGCACCGCCGACTCCTCGAACACCTCGCGCGCCACCGTCTGCTCCAGGGTTTCGCCCGGCTCGACGAAACCGGCCAGGGTGGAATAGCGGCGTGGCGCCCAACCGGGCTGGCGACCGAGCAGCAGCCGCGATCCGTCGCTGACCGCGACGATCACCGCCGGATCGGTGCGCGGGTAGTGCTCCAGGCCGCAGCCGCCGCAGTGGCCGAGCCAGCCGCCGCGGCCGTAGTCCAGCGGCGTGCCGCACGCGCCGCAGTACCGGTGGCGCGCGCGCCAGTGCAGCACCGCGCGGGCCTGGGCGAAGGCCGTGGCCTCGGCCAGCGGCCAGTGCGCGGCGGCGCTGCGCAGGTCGATGCGCGGCCCTTCGCTGGCGTCGACCGCGGCGAACCAGGCGCGGTCGCCATCCAGCCCCAGCAGCACCGCGTCCGCGCGCAGCTGCGGGCGTTGCGCGCCTGCGACCGGCGCGGGTCCGGCCTCGGCGTCGCCCAGCGCGCGGCCCTGCTCGTCGAGCAGCAGCAGGCGCGCCTGCGGCCACAGGGAGGCCAGGCGTTCAGGCGTATTGCGCAGATGTCCGGCGCGGTCCAGGCCGCCGTCGACGAAGGCGAACGGCAGCGGTTCCGGATGCATCGCTCAGACGGTGAAAGAGGAGCCGCAGCCGCAGGTCGACTTGGCGTTGGGGTTGCGGATCGTGAACTGGGCGCCGTGCAGGCTCTCGCTGTAGTCCACCGCCGCGCCCATCAGGTACTGCAGGCTGAGCGGGTCCACCACCAGGGTCACGCCTTCGGTGGTGATCGCAAGGTCGTCCTCGGCCTGCTGTTCGTCGAATTCGAAGCCGTACTGGAAGCCCGAGCAGCCGCCGCCCTGGATGTACACGCGCAGCTTCAGCGCCGGATTGCCCTCCTCGGCGATGAGTTCGCGCACCTTGCCGGCCGCGGCCGGGGTGAACTCGAGCGGGCGTTGCAGGGAAAGATAGTCGGGAGCAGCCTGTTCCATGCGCTCAGGATGGGGGGAGGCGGTGGCGACTTCAAGCCGCCGCGCCGGATACAGCGTTCAGCCCGGGTCCGTGCTGGCCACTTCCGGCCATGGCAGGGTCTGCTCCACCGCCGGCCCCGACGCAGGCATCAGGCGCACCCGCACGCGCAGCGGCTCGAACCCCGGCGGCAGCACGATCTCGCCTTCGAGCTGCTGGAAATACTTGAACGAGTAGTCCACGCCCGCCGCGTCCGGGTCCTGCCGCAGCTGGGCCCAGTCGAGCTGTTCCAGACGCCCGTCCCGGGTGCCTTCCACCGACAGCGTGAGCCGGCCGCTGCTGACCGCGCCGCGGTTGAGGTTCTGGGTCAGGGTGGCGGTGTAGTGCCAGGCGTGCCCGGCGCGCGGGCTCAACACCAGCTGGTGGACGGTGAGGCCGCGCCGCTGCGCGGTGGAGCCGACGAAGCGTTCGTAGAAGGCCACATCCGCGCGCAGCGCGGCGATCTCCTCGTCGCGCTCGGCCAGCGTGCCCTGCAGGTCGCGATTGGCCTCGCGGCTGATCTGGTCGGAGCGGGTGAGCGTGGCCACCTGCTGCTCCAGCGCCTCGATCCGCGCATGGCTGTCGCCACCGGTCGCGCCGCCGCCACCGAACACCTGCCACAGCCCCCACAGCCCGAACGCCAGGGCGGCCACGAACACCGCGAGCAGGGCGTAGGTGGTGCGGGAGATCTCGGGGTGCGCGGGCGAGGGTTCGGGCGACGGCCCGGGCGCGTCCGGACGGGGCTGGGGGACTTCGCTCATCGTGCTGGGTATAGCCACCGGGCCGGTCCGGCGTCAAGGCAATGCACAAGACGCCTATACTCGCGCCGGATGGGCGGCGCCTGCGCGAGCGTGGCGCCGCCGGCCGGCCGCGAGGAGTCATCATGTCGGAAGCCCACCTGTTCGCCGTCGGCGTGCTGCTGGCCTGGCTGGCGGGCATCCGCGCCTATCTCACCGTCTTCGGCGTGGGCGTGGCCGGGGCGCTGGGCTGGATCGACCTGCCGCCCGGGCTGGAGGCCACCACCTCGCCCTGGGTGCTGGGGGTGTCGGGGGTGCTGGCGGTGACCGAGTTCCTGGCCGACAAGATTCCCGGCGTGGATTCGGCCTGGGACCTGCTGCAGACCCTGGCGCGGGTGCCGGCCGGTGCCTTCCTCGCCGCGGCCGCGCTTTCGCCCGACGGCCAGCTCGGCCCGGGCATGCTGGCCGCCGGCGCCGGCGTGGCGCTGACCAGCCACGCGGTCAAGGCCGGCTCGCGGGCCCTGCTCAACACCTCGCCCGAACCGGTGAGCAACTGGACCGCCTCGGCCGGCGAGGACGTGATGGTGGTCGGCGCGCTGTCGCTGGCCTGGGCCTACCCCTGGGCGGTGCTGGCGGTGGTCGTGGGCCTGGGACTGGGCGTGGCCCTGCTGCTGTGGTGGCTGTGGCGCCGGCTGTTCCGGCGGGCGCCGCGACCCGCCTCCGGCTGAGGCTGCGGTCACGCTTTTCCGCCCCACGCCCGTCGCTGGAGCCGCGCGGCGGGCGCGTATGCGATAGTCGCCGGGCCGCGCAGTGGCGATAATGCCGCCCGGGGGGGACTTCCGGATCGACCAGATGGCGGCACCCGCCGGCCCGTCGCTGCTGACGTCGCTGCCGCGGCCCCGTGCCGCGCAGCCGAGCGCGGCTGCTCCGTCCGTGCTTTCCGCCGAGGTTCCCGGGTTGTCTGACGCCAACAATCGCCAACGCGCCGAAGTCCCGCCCGCCGGATTCTGGCGGCGCTGGTGCGCCGACGCCGCGCCCGCCGTGCTGCCACGCGTGGAGGCGCCCGCCGCCGCAGCCGCCGACGCGGTCCAAACCCTGGTCCCCGCACCGGCGCAGGTACCGGCCGAACCTGGACGCGCGCCCCATGCCTGGCGCGTGCTGGTGGTGGAGGACGATCCGAGCCAGGCGCTGTTCGCCGAGAGCGTGCTCAACGGCGCCGGCATGCAGGCGCAGGTGGTGTCGGTGCCCAGCCAGGTGATGGACGCGATGCAGCAGTTGCGCCCGGACCTGGTGCTGATGGACCTGCACATGCCCGGCATGGACGGCGTCGAACTGCTGAGCCTGATCCGCGGCCATCCCGATTTCGCGCTGACCCCGGTGGTGTTCCTGACCGGCGACGAGGACCCCGAGCGGCGCTTCGAGGTGCTCGACGTCGGCGCCGACGACTTCCTGCGCAAGCCGGTCCGGCCGCGCCACCTGGTCTCGGCGGTGCAGAGCCGGGTGCAGCGTGCGCGCATCGTGCAGGCCGCCGGCGGCGGCGCGCGCCATCCCGCGACCGGCCTGCACACGCGTCCGCAGATGCTGCAGCTGCTGAGCAGCCAGGTGCCCGGCGCGCGCGCCGGCGCGGTGATGTTCGTCGAGATCGCCGGGACCGCCGCGCTGCGCGACCGTTTCGGCTACGCCGCGCTGGAAGCCCTGCTGACCGACGCCGGTCGGCGCCTGGGCGAGATCTGCGACGGCCACGCGGCCTCGCGCCTGAACGACAACACATTCCTGGTCCTGGCCGCCGGACTGGAGGCCAGCGCGCTGCCGCCGTTCGCCCGGCAGTTGCGCGATGGCATGGCCGAACACGCCTTCCCCGTTGGCGAGGAATCCGTGCGCCTGCGCGCGGTGGTGGGCTATGCCGACCTGGCGCTGGGTTTCGCCGACGCCGGCGCTGCGCTGTCGGCGGCCGAGGAGGCGCTGCGCGGCGCGCGCAGCCATCCGCATGGCGTGGCCGCGTGGGCGCGGCCGGTCACCGCCTCCGACCGAGAACTGGCGCAGGTGGAGCATTCGCTGCGCGAGGCGCTGGCCTCGGGCAGCCTGCTGGCCGCGTTCCAGCCGATCGTCGCGGTCGCCGGCGGCGACGAAGCCCAGTACCAGGTGCTGCTGCGCCTGCGCGGGCCGGGCGAGGAACTGTTCCCCGCCGGCCGCGTGCTGCAGGCGGCCGCGCGCCTCGGGGTGACCGCACAGGTCGACCGGCGCATGGTCGAGATCGCGATCGGCGCGCTGCGCCGCCAGCGCGAGGAGCGTCGCACGCTGCGCCTGTTCGTCACCCAGTCGCCGTCCACCCTGGCCCAGGACGGCCATGCCCGGTGGCTGCTGCAGTCGCTGGCCGAGGCCGGCGTGGACGGCGCGAGCCTCGTGGTCGACGTGCGCCAGGAGGACGCGCTGGTGCATGCGCTGTCGTTGCAGGAGTTCTGCGCGTCGATGGTGTCGGCCGGCGTGCAGCTGTGCCTGAGCCAGTACGCGCACGGGGCCGAGGCCAACGCCCTGCTCGGCCAGCTGCCGCTGGGCTACGTGCGCCTGGACGCACGCTATTCGCGCGGCCTCGAGGACAGCGCGGTGCGCGACGAGATGCGCAGCGCGATCGACTTCGCGCACCGCAAGGGCTTGCAGGTGATCGGCCAGCAGGTCGAGGACGCGCAGTCGGCTGCGACGCTGTGGATGACCGGCGTGGACTTCATCCAGGGCAACCTGGTGCAGCGGCCGGCCGGCGACCTGCAGTTCGATTTCCACAATTCCGTGCTCTGAGGAACGCCGACCATGCCGATCAGCAACGCCCGCCCCTCGAGTGCGATGCTGCGGTGGTTCACGCTCGGCGCGGCCGGCGGGGCGGCGCTCAGCCTGGCGCTGCACGTGGCCGGCATGGAGGGTCCGTGGCAGGGCTTCGCCCTGGTGCTGGCGCTGCTGGCGGTGTTCGGCTCGACCGGGGTGTTCTACAACCTGCGCACGCGCGAACTGGAACTGCGCGAGGCGCGCGAACGCGCCGAACGCGACGAGGCGGTGCTGGCCGACCTGCATCGCGAACTCGAGCGCCACGCCCAGCTCGAACACGAACTGCGCCTGGCCAAGCAGGCGGCCGATTCTGCGGCGATGGCCAAGGGCGAGTTCCTGGCCACGATGAGCCATGAGATCCGCACGCCGCTCAACGGCATCGTGCCGATGCTGGACCTGCTGATGCACGCGCGCCTGGCGCCGGACCATGCCGAGCTGGTGCGCACGGCCTACCTGTCCTCGCAGCAGATGCTGCGCATCGTCGACGACATCCTCGACTACTCCAAGCTCGAGGCCGACAAGCTCGAACTGGAGACCACCGCGTTCAACCTGCGCGAGGTGGTCGAGGGCGTGCTGCAGCTGATGGAGCGCCCGGCGCAGAGCAAGGGCCTGCGCATGCACCTGCAGATCGAGCAGGGCGTGCGCCTGCCGGTGCGCGGCGATCCGGTGCGCCTGCGCCAGGTGCTGGGCAACCTGGTCAGCAACGCGGTGAAGTTCACCGAGCGCGGCTCGGTGACCCTGAGCCTGCGCCGGCTGGGCGAGACCCCCACCCAGCACCAGTTGCGCTTCGAGGTGCGCGACACCGGCGTGGGCATCGCCCAGGCCGCGCACGGCCGGCTGTTCCAGGCCTTCAGCCAGGCCGATGCCTCGACCACGCGCCTGTACGGAGGCACCGGCCTGGGCCTGGCGATCTCCAAGCGCATCGTCGACCTGATGGGCGGGCGCATCGGGGTCGAATCCGAGCCCGGCCTGGGCGCCACGTTCTGGTTCGAGATTCCGCTGCTCAAGGTGCAGGGCGACATGAACGTCGAAGAAGCCAATCCGCAGGGCGGACGCCTGCTCCTGCTCAGCGCCGACGCGCGCCTGCGCCTGCGCCTGAGCATGCTGCTGCCCAACTGGGGCCTGCGGGTGACCGCGGTCGAGACCACCCAGGAAGCGCTGGACCGCCTGCGCAGCGCGGCCAACCAGGGCCCGCCCTGGGCCTATTCGATCGTGCTGGCCGACCTGGCGGGCATGCGCACCACCGCGCTGGCGCTGCACCGCAACCTCGGCCGCCAGAGCGTCTACGGCGCGCTGCGGCTGGTCTGCCTGTATGGCGACGATCCGATCCCCGACGAACTGCAGCTGGGCGCCACCCTGCTCAGCCGCCAGTGCCCCGACGCGAACCTGCGCGCGACCCTGCTCGACGCCGTCCAGGACAGCGCGCCCCAGGCGCCCGCGGCCCCGGCTCCGGCCACGACCGCGGCACCTGTGGCGGTCGCCGAGCCGGAGGCGCCCGCCGCGCAGCAACCGCGGCCTTCGCTGCGCAAGCCGCGGGTGCTGCTGGTCGAGGACAACCCGGTCAACCTGATGGTCGGCCAGCGCCTGCTCGGCATGCTGGGCATCACCTGCGATACCGCCAGCAACGGCGAGGCGGCGCTGCTGCGCATGTCGGCCTCGCGCTACGACATCGTGCTGATGGACTGCCAGATGCCGGTGATGGATGGCTACACCGCCACCCGCCGCTGGCGCGAGGACGAACTGGCCAGCGGCGAGGGACGGCACCTGCCGATCATCGCGATGACCGCCAACGCCATGGCCGGCGACCGCCAGAAGTGCCTGGACGCCGGCATGGACGACTACCTGCCCAAGCCGGTCACGCGCAGCGAACTGGAACGCTGCCTGCACCGCTGGTGGGATCCCGAGCAGGTTGCCATCCCGTCCAGCCTGTCGGCGCAGGAGGAACCGGAGGAACCGCTGGCGCCCGTCGCGACCTCGCTCGATGCCCAGCTGCTGGGACTGCCGACCGAGGACCCGGCCCCCTCCGCCGACCTGGCGATGACGGCGCTCGCGCCCGGGCGCCACTGGACCGAAACCACGATCGCCGCGCCCGGCGATCCCTTCGACGCGGCGCCGGACGCCGGCGCGGCTGTGGCCGGGGCCACCGCGCGCGCCCCGGAGGATGCGCCCGCCACGACCCCGGCGCTCGCGGACATGGCCCACGCCCCGGGCGCCCATGCGGCCACAGCACAGGCGCCGCGCGACATGCCGGTGGCGCCGGCATCGGGCCTGGAGGCCGCCGGACCTGCGCCGTCGCCCGCGGCCACCGTCCCCGCACCATCCCATGCGCCTGCCCCGGCTGCGACCCTCCCGCCGCCACCCGCCGCCGTGTCGTCGCCGGCGGCTGCCGCTGGCCGGCCGCCCGCACCGGCGCCCGCCGTTCCGTCGCCGGCGTCACCCCTGCCACCGCCCGCGCCAGCGCCCGCGGTTCCGTCGCCCGCGCCACCACGCGTGCTCGCGCCGGTGCTCGATGCCTCGGTACTGGAAGACCTCGAAGCGATGCTCGGCGACGAGGTCGAGCGCCTGGTCGACGTGTTCCTGGAGGACACGCCCCGGCTGCTGCGCGCGCTGGAGGCCGCGGCCGCCGGGCCGGACCACGACGCGCTGCGCGAAGCCGCGCATTCGCTCAAGTCCTCCAGCGCCAACCTCGGTGCGATGTCGCTGTCGGCCGCCGCCAAGCGGGTGGAACTGGCCGCGCGCGAGCGCACCCTGGAGCGGCCCGCGGTGGCGGTGGCGCTGATCGCCAACGAGTTCGCGCGCGCGCGCCAGCAGCTGCTCGCGCGGCGCACCCAGCAGGCCTGAGTGCCCGGGCGGGCGCTCAGTCCTCCATCTTGCTCTGCAGGTAGTTCTGCTCGCCGATGCGCTCGACCAGGTCGAGCTGGGTTTCCAGCCAGTCCACGTGCTCTTCCTCGTTCTCGAGGATGTCGGCGAACAGCTTGCGGCTGACGTAGTCGCCGACGCTTTCGCAGTGGGCGATCGCCTCGCGCAGCACCGGGATGCCCTCCAGCTCCAGCGCCAGGTCGCAGCGCAGGATCTCCACCGGGGTCTCGCCGATCTTCAGCTTGCCCAGCGCCTGGAAGTTGGGCAGGCCCTCGAGGAACAGGATGCGCTCGGACAGCACGTCCGCATGCTTCATCTCGTCGATCGATTCCTCGTACTCGTGCTTGGCCAGTTCCTCCAGGCCCCAGTTCTTCAGCATCTTGGCGTGCAGGAAGTACTGGTTGATCGCGGTCAGCTCGTTGTAGAGCGCCTGGTTGAGGAAACGGATGACCTGTGCGTCGCCTTTCATCGGCCTGTCCTGCGCGGGGAAGACGCAGACTCTACCGCCGCTCGCGCGGCGATGCCGGAACGGGAATGGTGTGCATTTGGGACGCGGCGCGCCGGCGGCGCGCGGGGGTCAGGCGGCGCGCGCGACCACCGGCAGGGGGATGCGCTTGGCTGGCTTCGTGCGGGCCTCGTCGAGCAAGGCGGTGGCGGTGTCGACGCAGGTACCGCAGCAGGCGCCGGCGCCGGTGCGCATGGTCAGTTCGGCCATGGAACTGCAGCCGGCCTCGGCGGCGCGGCGGATGTCGTGGTCGGTGATGCCATTGCAGATGCAGACGTACACGATGCGGCCCTGTCGGAACAGGCTGCCATTGTCGCCGCGCATGAGAATGATTGTCAATGCCGCCAGCAATCGCATCCGGCGGCCTGCCTCAGCCCTGGTCGCGCCCCCGCGGCTGGCGCGCCACGCCGCGCGGTCGCCCGCCCGTCCGGCGCGGCCGTTCCAGCCCGACCGATGGAATCGCCGCCGGACCGGCGATCTGCCGGGCGAAGGGCGCCAGGTGGCGCAGCGCGCTGGCATAGACGCCACGCTTGAACATGACCACGTGGTCCACCGGGTACCAGAAGTCCACCCAGCGCCAGTGGTCGAACTCGGGCTTGGCCGTCAGGTCCAGGCGCAGGTCGCTTTCCTGCCCGGTGAACTGGAGCAGGAACCACACCTGCTTCTGCCCGATGCACACGACACGGTCGTTGCGGCGGATCGCATTGCGCGGCAGCCGGTAGCGCAGCCAGCCCGGGGTGACGCCCAGGACCGCGACGTGGTCGGGCAGCAGGCCGGTCTCCTCCCGCAGTTCCCGGTACATCGCCTCGATGGGCGTCTCGTCGCTGTTCATCCCGCCCTGCGGGAACTGCCAGCCGTCGCGCCGCACCCGGCGCGCCCAGAAGACGCGTCCATCCGGGTGCATCAGCACGATGCCGACGTTCGGGCGATACCCGTCCGGATCGATCACGATGCGGACTCCAAAGATCTACTGTCACCGACTCTGCCATGACTGCCGGCAAAGTGACACCCCGTACGCCGGCGTTGACGCCGACCCCTCGCGTCCGGACAATACACGGCTCACCGCCCCGCGGGCGGTCGATGGCTATGTAGCTCAGCCGGTTAGAGCACAGCACTCATAATGCTGGGGTCGGTGGTTCGAGTCCACCCATAGCCACCATCCATTCCGCGCGCTGCGCACGCCGCGCAACCCGCACTTCCCTCCCGCTCCGCCCACGCCGCAGACCTGCGGCGGCGCGCGCGTGTCCGGCCTGCCGCGCGCTTTGGCCAGGCGGCAGGCGCCCGGATCGGCAGCACCATTCAAGCGGGCACAGCGCTGCCGGCCCACTCGGGCGGCGAGCCGGAAGTTGCGTGCGAAACCGTCTGTCGCCGGACTAGGCCGGCTGGGCGTTGGAACTGTCCTGGATCAGCTGCACGATCTCAGCCACGGTCGGGTCCTTCGGCAGCGACATGCTCTTGAACGTGAAGTCCAGCTCGTTTTCAAGATCCAGCATGATGTCGACCTGGATGATGGAATCGATGCCCAGTTCCTGCAGCCGCGTCTGTGCGGTAATGGGCACTTCGGTCGGGCCGACACGTTCCTGTAGCATCTCGGTCAAACGACGAAGAATGATGGAGCTTTCCATGCGCAACCCCTGTCATGTCCTGGTTGGCCCGGTTCCCGCGTGCCGGACATGAGGGACCGGGCATCGGACCGGACGACCACAATGGGACGTTGAGGGCATTGTAATGGACGCGGCCGGCAGCAACGAGGCGAACAGGAACGTCATCGCCCAGGCGAACTTCCGGCTGAGTTTCGGCGTCCTCGTCGCCGTCACCATCGCCTGCGTGCACTGGTTCGGCCATCCAGGCGCCGGCACCAGCCACGGCCTCGTACTGGGCATGCTCAGCGGCTACATCGCCTACGCCGCCATCGCCCGCTGGCTGGCGGCACGGCCCGAGTGGCTGGCCAACCACGACCTGGTCGTCATCACCGCGGTCATCGACCCGCTGATCCTCTCGGCGTGGATGTACTTCGCCGGCGGCTCGTCGATGATCTTCGTCGCCTTCTACCTGTTCACCACGCTGGGCTTCGGCTTCCGGGTCGGCACCCGGCCCATGCACATCTGCCAGATCTTCTCGCTGGCGGGCTTCGCCCTGGTGGTGATGACCTCCCCCACCTGGCAGGGCAACCTGCTGTTCGCGGCGTCGCACGCCCTGCTGCTGGTGGTGGTGCCGCTGTACGCGGCCAGCCTGGTCCGGCGCATCAACGCCGCGCGCGAGGCGGCCGAGTTCGACAGCCGCGCAAAGTCGCAACTGCTGGCCAAGGTCAGCCACGAGCTGCGCACGCCGCTGACCGGCATCGTCGCCGACGCGCAACTGCTGGAGATCGAGGCCCCGGACGCGGGCACGGTCAACCGCGCGCGCTCCATCCAGCGCCTGGCCAACACCCTGGATTCGGAGATCAAACAGCTCCTGGACCTGTCCAGGATCGCGCACGGCGGCGACCAGCATCAGCCCTTCGCGCCGTTCAGCCTGGCCTTCACCGCCACCCAGGTGATCGGCTCGATCCGCTCGATCGCCGGCCCCAAGGCGCTGGCGGTGGAGCTCGACTTCGACGAGCGGATCAAGCTGCCGGTGGTGGGCCGCCACCAGGAACTGGTCTCGATCCTCACCAATCTCGCCGGCAACGCGGTGAAGTTCACCGAACAGGGCACGGTGACCCTGCAGGTGCGCCTGGTCGAGGCCAGCCCGGACGCCTACCGCGTGCGTTTCGCGGTTTCCGACACCGGCATCGGCATCGACCCGGCCCACCACGAGAAGATCTTCCAGCCCTTCTACCAGGTCGAGACCGGCCCGGCGCGCCGCCACGGCGGCACCGGCCTCGGGGTGTCGATCGCCAGCGAGCTGGTGCGGCACATGGGCGGGCAGCTGCATGTGGACAGCGCGCTCGGCCGTGGCAGCACCTTCTTCTTCGAACTGGAACTGCCGATCGACGCGAGCCAGGCCGCCGAGCCCGCGCCGCCCCCCCAGGCCACGGCCTGCGTGGCCGGCAAGCGCGTGCTGGTGGCCGACGACAATTCCACCAACCTGTCGCTGCTGCGCGAGATGCTGCTCAAGGACGGCCACCAGGTCACGGCGGTGGAGAGTGGCCACGAGGCCATCCTCATGCTCAGCGCCAACAGCTACGACGTGATCTTCCTGGACTACAACATGGACGACATCAACGGCGCCGAGGTCTACCAGACCTACGCCTACAGCCGCGTCCAGCTGTCGCCCACCTTCTTCATCACCGCCGACACCACGGCGATGACCACGCGCCTGCTGCAGGACCTCGGCGCCAACGGCGTGATCTACAAGCCGCTGACGTTCGAGAAGATCCGCGAGGCGATCGCCAGCGTGTTCCCCGACGAGGCGCGACCGGTCGTCGACCCGCTGCGCCCGCGCCAGGGCGCGACGGTGCTCAGCGGCGTGCCGGTCGAGTACCTGGACACGACCGCGATCGAGGAACTGCGCGAGATCAAGGACAGCCCCGAATTCCTGCACGCGGTGGTCAGCGACGGCATCGCCGACATCCACACCCTGCACCAGGCGATGGCCGAGGCCATCGACCACGCCGACCTGCCCGGACTGCACAAGCACGCGCACGCGATGAAGGGCGTGGCGCTGAGCCTGGGCGCGGTGCGGCTGGCGCACCTGGCCGACCGGCTGATGACCATGAACCTGGGCACCCTCACCGGCAGCGGCGCGCACTGGCACGAGGACCTGGACGGCTGCGTGGCCCGCAGTTGCCAGTCGCTGGACGACCTGCGGATGGGCTTCGCCACCCAGCTGGCGGTCAACAACTAGGACCGGGCGGCCCCGGACGGGACCCGCCGGCCGGCGCCGGCGGGAGCCCGCCTGCCCCGCATCAGGCCACGCGCGCCACGGCGGCATCCGCGGCCGGCGCGGCCGGCGCGGCGACGACGCCCTGCTCGCCGGCCTGCATCAGGATCAGCATCTCCATCGCCCGCACTTCCTCGGGCGCCAGCTGCATTGCCGCCTCCACCCAGTCCTCGACCACGCGCCGGCCCTCGTCCGGATCGATGCCGGCGCTGCGGCGCACCGCCTGGCGGACCATCATCCGGGCCTTGCGGCGCGAGGCGTGCTCGCGGATGTAGCGCTCCACCGCCAGCTCGCCGGCGCCGCGCGGCACCACTTCGTCGACCAGGCCCATCTCCAGCAGCTGGGCGGCGGTATAGACCTTCTTGTTGGTCATCAGCTTCTCGGCGGTCTTGGGCGCGACGCGCTCGCACAGCAGGCCCATCGCCCCGCTGCAGGGGAACAGCCCGAACATGATCTCGGGGAAGCCGAAGCTGCTCTGCTCCTCGGCGATGATGTGGTCGGCGCTCAGCGCCAGCTCGAAACCACCGCCCAGCGCGCGCCCCTGGACCAGGGAGATGGTCGCCATCCGGCCCTTGAACTCGGTCGACCAGGCCAGGATCGCTTCCAGGCAGCGCATCGAGTACGCGCGCAGGCGCTGCGCGTCGCGGCGGCGGATGCACTGCAGGAAGAAGCGCAGGTCGCCGCCCTGGCTGAAGTAGGTCGGGTGGCTGGACTGGATCACCGCGTAGGGCGGGGGGTGGCCGATCGCGCCGGCCACCGCGGCGGGAATGCGCAGCTGGTCGAGCAGCCCGTGGAACTCCTCGACCAGGTCCGGGGTGAAGTTGTGGACGCCGCTGGCGTCGGGCGCCACGTCCACCCACAGCGTGCGCTCGGCCATCTGGCGGATGCGGGTGGTGACGCGTCGGGCGCCATCGTGGCGGTCGGGCTGCTGGACGTGGTTCATGGGAGCTCTCCTTGTGGGCGGGGTGTGCTGGAAATCACGAGTGCGACGTTGGTGCCGCCAAAGCCGCACGAGAAGGACAGGGCGTGCGGAATCGGCATGGCGCGCGGCGCCGGTCCGACGTGGTTGACCGCGCAGGCCTCGTCGGGCGTGCCGAGGTGGCCGCTGGCCGGGGCGATGCCGATCCGCATCGCCAGCAGGGTCAGACTGAACTCGAGCGCGCTGGCGCCGCCGAGCAGGTGCCCGTGCACGGACTTGGTGGACGAGACGCGGGCCGCCTCCGGGCCAGCGCCGAACACCTCGCGGATCGACGCCGCCTCGATCTCGTCGCCGCCGCGGGTCGCGGTGGCATGCGCGTTCACATAGGCGATGTCGGCCGGTTGCAGGCCGGCCGAATCCACCGCCGCGCGCAGGGCCGCGATCTGCCCCGGCGAATGCGGCATGCCGATGTGGTGGGCGTCGTTGTTGCACGCATAGCCGCTGAGATAGCCCAGGATCGGGACGCCGCGGGCACGTGCGTGCCTGGCGTTTTCCAGGATCACGAAGGCCGCTCCTTCGCCCAGCACCAGGCCGGTGCGTTGCTTCGAGAATGGCCGGCAGGTGGTGGAGGGATCGTCAGGATCGGGCTCGGCCATCGCCCGGGTGCCGTCGAAGGTGCCCAGCACCAGCGAGGTGAGCGATCCCTCCGCGCCGCCGGCGACGGCGATGTCCAGGTCGCCGCGTGCGATCGCGCGGCCGGCCTCGCCGATCGACACGCCCGAGGACGCGCAGGCGCTGGAGCTGGTGATGACCGGCCCGGTGATGCGGTGGCGGATCGCGATCTGCGCGCCGCCGCCGTTGCCCATGATCGCCATCGAGGTCCACGGTCGCGAGCGCTGCTTGCCCTCGAGCAACAGTTGCTGGAACCACTCCAGGCCGGTCGCCGTGCCGCCGTTGACGTTGCCGTAGTACAGCCCGGCGCGCGGGCCGTAGACGGAGAAATCCTCCAGCCCGGCCTGGGCGATGGCCTGGCGCGCGGCCAGGATCGCCATCTGCTGCACCCGGTCCAGGAAGGGGCGCTCGAGCCTGGGGAACTGCTCCTCGAACTGCACCGGAATGGCCCCGGCGGCGAAGGGTTTGCGGATCGGCGGCGCCTCGTGCAGGCGCACACCGGAGGTGGCGTTTCTGAGCGAGGCCTCGGCCTCTTCCACGTTCAATCCGACGGGCGAAATCATGCCCATGCCGGTGATCGCGACATCTTCCTTCGTCATTCGTGTCAATCCCGATGGCGATCGGGACGCACCAGCGTGTATTCCCTGTTCCCAGCGCGCCCGGATCGAAAAAAAGAAAAAAAGCAATGCGCGCGGGGACGGTAGCATCGAAAACCGCGCCGGCGATAGCGCGGCGTTCATGCCCGGACAGCGGCGCCAGGGGCGCCGGCCGCGGGCGCTCGGCTACCAGAACAGGGTGTAGAGCGCGGCCAGGATCGCCAGGACCGCGACCGCGCCGGCGTCCAGGCCGCGCCCGGTGGCGAATTCCACACCGTCCATCGCGATCACGTCCCGGTCCGGGGCCGCGGGCGTGGACAGCGACACGCCCACCGCCAGGACCAGCGCCAGCACGAACACCAGGCCGACGCGATCCAGGAAGGGCAGCGCCGGCCAGGCCAGCTTGAGGGCGATCGACAGGACGAACGAGCCGATCGCCGCCGCCAGCGCGCCGGCCTCGTTGGCGCGCTTCCAGAACAGGCCCAGCACGAAGATCACCACGATCCCCGGGGTGAAGAAGCCGGTGTACTCCTGGATGTACTGGAAGGCCTGGTCGAAGCTGCCCAGCAGCGGCCGCGCGGTGAGCATGCCCAGCGCCACCGCCACCGCCGCCGCCACGCGGCCCACGCGGACCAGCGCCTGCTGGTCGGCCGCAGGCGCGCGCTTGGCGTAGAAGTCCAGGGTGAAGATCGTCGCCACCGAGTTGATCTTCGAGGCCAGCGAGGCGACCACGGCGGCCACCAGGGCCGCGAACACCAGGCCCAGGATCCCGGTGGGCAGCAGCCGCATCATGCTCGGATAGGCCTCATCCGGACGCGCCAGCCCCGGTGCCAGCATCACCGCGGCGATGCCGGGCAGCACCACGATCACCGGCATCAGCAGCTTGAGGAAGGCGGCCAACAGCACGCCCTTGCGCGCCTCGTGCAGGTCGCGGGCGGCCAGCGCGCGCTGGATGATGTACTGGTTGAAACCCCAGTAGCTCAGGTTCATCACCCACATCCCGCCGACCAGCACGCTGATCCCTGGCAGGTCTTTGTAAAAGGGATTGTCCGGATGCAGGATCATCTCGAAGTGGCCGGGCTGCGCCGCCCACAGCCGCTCGAAGCCGGCGAGGACGCCTGCGCCCTCGCCCAGCCGGTCCAGGGTCAGCCCGGTCACCAGCAGGCCGCCCAGCACCAGCAGGGTCACCTGCACGATGTCGGTCAGGGCCACGGCCTTGAGTCCACCGTAGAGCTGGTAGGCCAGGGCGAACAGGCCGATCAGCACCACCGCCAGCATCTGGTCCATGCCGGTGACCTGGGCGACCGCGATGGCGCCCAGCCACAGGATCGAGGTGATGTTGACGAACACGTACAGGCCCAGCCAGAACACCGCCATCAGCGTGCGGATGCGGCCGCCGTACCGGCGCTCCAGGAACTGCGGCATGGTGTAGATGCCGTTGCGCAGGAACACCGGCAGGAACCACTTGCCCACCACCAGCAGGGTGGCCGCGGCCATCCATTCGTAGGAGGCGATGGCCAGGCCGATGGCGTAGCCGGAGCCGGACATGCCGATGATCTGCTCGGCCGAGATGTTGGCCGCGATCAGCGAGGCGCCGATCGCCCACCACGGCAGGGCCTTGCCGGCGAGAAAGTAGTCCTTGGCGTCCTTGGCGTGGCCGGGTTTCTCGCGCGAGACCCACTGCGCCAGCACGAACACGCCGGCCAGGTAGGCCAGCACGATCCCGACATCCAGGCCCGACAGCTGCATCGCGCGCTCCAGCCAGAGCGCCGGCGGGTGCCGGGCCGCTCGTCGTCACTGCCCGCCGGCCCGCGCCCTGCCCCGCACGGTCGGCGGAGCCGCGAACCGCGCGCGGCCACTTCCGGCGCTTCCGCCTGCCTGGCCGGCCGCCGCCCGGGGACGGCGGCCGGTCGCTGGCGTCAACCGACCATGTGCTCCAGTTCGCGGCCCTTGGTCTCGTACACGAACTTGAACACGAAGAACACCGACAGCACCGCCATCGCCGTGTAGATGCCGTAGGCCGTGGCCAGGCCGATGCCGGCCAGCAGCATGGGGAAGGTCCAGGTGATCAGGAAGTTGGCCGTCCACTGCGCCAGCCCCGCCACCGCCAGCCCCGAGCCGCGGATCTGGTTGGGGAACATCTCGCCCAGCATCACCCACATCACCGGGCCCCAGGACATGTTGAAGAACACCACGTAGGCATTGGCCGCGACCAGGGCCAGCAGGCCCATCGAATCGCTGAGCTGCAGCCTGCCGGCCGCGTCCACCCCGCCGGTGGCGAAGGCGAAGGTGACCAGGCCCAGGGTGATCGCCATGCCCACCGAGCCGAACCACAGCAGCGGCTTGCGCCCGACCTTGTCGATCAGCAGCACGGTGACGATGCACGCGCCGATGCTCAGCGCGCCCGACAGCACGTTGATCAGCAGCGCATCGCTCTCGGAGAAGCCCACCGCCTGCCACAGCACCGCGCCGTAGTAGAACACCACGTTGATGCCGACCAGCTGCTGGAAGGTCGCCAGGCCCACGCCCACCCAGACGATGGGACGGATGCGGCCGGTGGCCTTGTTCACCAGGTCCGACAGGCGCGGCCGATGCTGGTCGGTGGCCAGCGAGCCTTCGATCTCGACCAGCTTGCGCTCGCCCTGCACCGCTCCGTACAGCCGCGCCAGCACCCTGTGCGCGCGCTCGCGCAGGCCGCGCGCGACCAGGTAGCGCGGGCTCTCGGGAATGAAGAACAGCAGGAACAGGAAGACGAAGGCGGGCAGCAGCTCGGCCCAGAACATCCAGCGCCAGGCCTCGTAGCCCAGCCACAGCTCGGCCATGGACGAGGTCGCCAGGCGTGCCAGCAGGTAGTTGCTCAGGAACGAGGCGAACAGGCCGGAGATGATGGCGATCTGCTGGATCGTCGCCAGCCGTCCGCGGTAGCGCGCCGGCGCCACCTCGCTGATGTAGGCCGGCGACATCACGCTGGCCGCGCCGACGGCCAGGCCGCCGATCACGCGGTAGATCACGAACTCCGCCGAGGACGTGGCGATGCCCGAGCCCCAGGCCGAGACGATGAAGAACACCGCCGCCCACAGCAGCATGGTGCGACGCCCGTAGCGGTCGGCGAGCGTGCCGGCGAACCAGGCGCCGATCGCGCAGCCCAGCAGCATCGAGGCGACGTTGAAGCCGGTGACGGCGGCATCGGAATTGAAGGCGGCGGTGATGCCGTCCACCGTGCCGTTGATCACCCCGCTGTCGTAACCGAACAGGAAGCCGCCGATGGTGGCCACCAGGCTGATGAGGATGATGAACGGTGTGTTCTCGCCTGATGCGTTGGGACTGCTCATGTATTCCCTCCCGGGGAAGTCCTTCGATTCACTTGCCCGGCCCGGATCCCACGCGGGAACCCGCCGCCGGCCATGCCCGCAACGGTGGCGGCCCCGGCGAACATGCCGGCGCCCGACACTGGAGCAGGAACCGCACGGAGCCACCTGCCCCCGCCCCCGATTCCCCTCGCCCCGCCCGATGACTGCGCTGTCATCGGACGCCCTAGCGTATCCCGAGTGGCGGTGCGAAGGATTCATGCGCTGCAACAAAAAATCGGTGCCTGTTTCGCCGGCTACCACCGGCCCGGACCCGTGCGTCCCGCTCACGCCCGGACCAGCCCGCCCGCACCCGGGCGAAGCGCCGCCGACTCGCCAGCCACCAGCGACAGCGCCAGTTCGCCGCGACCGTAGACGACGCGATAGTCCCCGCCGCGCTGGCTGTGAAGGATGGCCGACTCCAGCGTGCCACCGCGCCAGACCAGCTCCAGCGTCGCCGCATTGCGCACGCGCAGGCCGCGCAGTTCGCCATCGGGCCAGTCCCGCGGCAGCGCGGGCAGCAGGAATACGGCCCCGCCCCAGCTCTGCACCAGCATCTCGGTGATGCCGGCGGTGCCGCCGAAATTGCCGTCGATCTGGAATGGCGGGTGCGCATCGAACAGGTTGGGATAGGTGCGGTCGGGGCTGAGGAGCATGCGCAGGATCGTCATCGCACGCTCGCCATCGCGCAGGCGCGCCCACAGGTTCAGGCGCCAGCCGATGCCCCAGCCGGTGGCCTCGTCGCCACGGATCTCGAGCGAGCGGCGCGCCGCGGCCGCCAGCGCGGGCGTGTCGCGCGGATTGATCTGGCTGGATGGATGCAGCGCGTACAGGTGCGAGACGTGGCGATGGTCGATCTCGGGCGCGTCCATGTCCCAGTCGTGCTGCCATTCCTGCAGTTGTCCGGCGCGGCCGATGCGGTGCGGGGGCAGGCGTTCGCGCAGCGCCTCCAGGCGCGCGGCGAAGTCCGCGTCCACCTCGAGCAGGGCCGCCGCCTCGATGGTCCAGGCGAACAGGTCGCGCAGGATCTGCGCGTCCATCGCCGGGCCGGCGCACAGCGCGGCGCCATGCGGATGCACGTTCTCCGGCGAGATCGAGGGCGCGGTGACCATCGCTCCCGTGCCCGGGTCCTCGACCAGGGTGGCGGCGAAGAACTCGGCCGCGCCCTTGAGCAGGGGATAAGCGCTGCGCAACTCGTCCGGATCGCGTCCATAGTCCCAGCGGTCCCACAGGTGCTGCAGCAGCCAGGCCCCACCGAGCGGCCACATGCCCCACTGCGCGCCGTCGATCGGAGCGGTGGCCCGCCACAGGTCGGTGTTGTGGTGCGCCACCCAGCCGGGCGCGCCGTACATCGTGCGCGCGGTCCGCGCGCCGGTCTCGGCCAGTTCGGCCACCATGCGCTGCAGCGGCTCCACGCACTCGGCCAGGGCATTGGCCTCGGCCGGCCAGTAGTTCATCTGCGCATTGATGTTGATCGTGTATTTGCTCTCCCAGGGCGGGTGCATCAGGTCGTTCCAGATGCCCTGCAGGTTGGCCGGCTGGCTGCCGGCGCGGGAGCTGGCGATCAGCAGGTAGCGGCCGAACTGGTGGTACAGCGCGGCCAGTTCCGGGTCGTGCCCGTCGGCAAAGCGCGCCACGCGCGCATCGGTGGGCAGCGCGGCGACCTCCGGCGCGCTGCGCCCCAGGTCGATCGACACGCGGCGGAACAGCGCGCGGTGCGCGTCCATGTGCGCTCGCCGCAGCGTCGTCCAGTCCTTGCCGGCAACGGCCGCCAGTTGCGTCCGCGTGATCGCCTCGGGATCGCCGGAGACATCGTCGTAGCGGCGGAAGCTCGTGGCCGCGGTGAGCAGCACCAGCACCTCGTCGGCGTCGCGTACTTCGATGCGGTCGCCGCGGCGCGCCATCGCGCCCCCGCGCGCCAGCACCTGCAGCCGCGCCGCGAAGCGCAGGCGCCCGTCGATGCCATGGGCCGCCTCGTTGCGCCCGCGCAGGAGCAGGCCGTGCCCGCCGTCGGCCTCGACCGTGGCCGAGGGCTGGTCGCTGGCCAGCCCGATGCGCAGCGAGATCCGCCCGGGCCTGTCGCCCGACAGGCGCACCGCCACGCACTGGTCCACTGGCGAGACCAGCACCTCGCGGCGGTGCTGCAGGCCGCGCGCCTCGAAGCTGGACGTGGCGATGGCGGTATCCAGATCGAGTTCGCGGCGATAGCCGCTGGTTTCGGCGATCTCGAAGAAATCCAGGACCAGGTCGCCCAGGGGCTGGTAGGGCATCTGCTTGCCCGGCTGCCCCATCATCCGCGCGTTGGCCAGCGCCTCGGCCTGGGCGTAGCGGCCGGCGAACAGCAGCCGCCGCACCTGCGGCAGCGCCGACAGCGCCCCGGGCGGCGCGGGGTCGTAGGGTCCTCCCGCGTACAGCGTGTCCTCGTTGAGCTGGATGCGCTCGTGCTTGGCCCCGCCCCAGACCATCGCGCCCAGGCGCCCGTTGCCCAGCGGCAGCGCCTCCACCCACTGCGTCGCCGGACGCGGGTACCACAGGCGCAGCCGCTCCGCAGCCTCCCCCGCCGGGCCGCCGGCAGGCAGCGGGGGCGGGGATGGCGACGTGCCGCCGCGCCGCACGGGAGCGCCCGTCTCGCCTGCCTCGGCCAGGCCGGCCGCACCGGCGCTGCCGGCCATCGCCGCCAGGGCAGCGGCCTTCAGTGCCTGCCGTCGGCGCGGGTCGAAGCTCATTCGGATCCGCCCGCGCCCGTCACGTGGCCGGACGCGCGACGACCTGCGCGCGCCCCTCGTAGCGCACGGTCACATCCGCCGCCGGCTCCAGCGCGCCATTGTCTCCGCGCGGACCATCGACGAAGCGCACGCGCAGCTGGCGTTGCTCGCGCATTCCCGGGTAGCGCCCTTCGCGCGCACCGATCGACAGCTCGCCCCTGGCCTCGTTCCACGCCAGCGGGATCCGCGCCGATTCACCGCGCTCGTAGCCGTAGCTGCGGCCGTTGTCCTCGTACAGCGAGAACACCCCATCGGCGCCGGTGTAGACCTCGATGGTCAGCGGCGCGTCGGGCTGCTCGTCCACGTACTGCTGCACCACCGTGCGCGGCACGATCGAGCCCGCGCGCACGAACAGGGGCATGCGCTGCAGCGGTGCGGACGCGGTGATGGTCTGTCCGCCCGCATGCCGCTGCCCGGTCTCGAAGTCGATCCACTGCGCACCGGCCGGCAGGTAGACCTGGCGGCTGGTCGCCTTGAACTGCGTCACCGGCGCGACCAGGAAGGCCGGGCCGAACAGGTACTGGTCGGCGACGTCCCGCGCCTTCGCATCGCCCGGGAAGTCCATCGCCAGCGCGCGCAGGATGGTGCCGTCGCGGTGCCAGGTGTCGCCGGCCAGGGTGTAGATGTAGGGCAGCAGCGTGTAGCGCAGCTTGAGGTAGTGCACGAAGCCGTCGTAGTGCGGCGTGCCCTCGGGCGCGATCTCCCAGATCTCGCGGTAGGGGAACTGGCCGTGCAGGCGGAAGATCGGCACGAAGGCGCCGTGCTGGAACCAGCGCAGGCTCAGCTCGCGCCACTCGGGCAGGTGCGCCTGGTCTTTCGTCTCGTAGCGGCGCTCGGGCGAGAAGCCGCCGATGTCGAAGCTCACGTTGGGCGCGCCCGCCATCGAGGCGTTGACCAGGCCGGAGATCTGCTCGCGGTAGTCCTCCCAGCGCGGCACGATGTCGCCGCTCCAGAACGCCGCGCCCGCGCGCTGCTGCCCGGCGAAATAGGCGCGCGAGAGGATGAACACGCGCTTGTCCGGCTCGACCTCGCGCGAGCCGCGGTACACGCCTTCGGAGTGCGGCAGCGGATAGGCGTTGAAGTACTCCACCGACGAACCCAGCGCATTGGGCATGGTGCGCGCCTTGCGCTCGCCGGTGTCGATGTTGCTGTGCAGGTCCGGCTCGGAGGCATCCAGCCACCAGGCATCGAAGCCCTTGCTGTTGAGCTTGGTGTTCACCTGCCGCCAGAAGATCTGCTGCGCTTGGCGGGTGAACGGGTCGTAGAACGAGTTGAGGTAGCCCTTGCCGATCCAGTCCAGCTCGCCGACCTCGACGTTGCGCCTGTACATGTAGCCGGCCGCGTCGAGTTCCCTGTAGTGCTCGGTGGTCGGGTAGAACTTCGGCCACACCGAAATCATGATCTGGGCGTTCTGGTCGTGCACGTGGTCGACCATGCCGTCCGGGTCGGGGAAGTTCTTCGGGTCGAAATCGTGCGAGCCCCAGGCGTCCTCGGGCCAGTACGACCAGTCCAGCACGATCGCATCGATCGGCAGCTTGCGCCGGCGGTACTCGTCCAGCGCGCCGGTGAGTTCGGCCTGGGTCTTGTAGCGCTCGCGGCTCTGCCAGAATCCGTAGGACCACTTGGGCAGCAGCACCGCCTTGCCGGTGAGGTCGCGGTAGCCGGCGATCACGCCGTCGGCGTCGTCTGCGGCGACCACGTAGTAGTCGATCACCTGGGCGGCCTCCGACCAGATCGACAGGTCGTCCGCTTCCCCGGGCGGCAGCGGATCGCGGCCCTGCAGCGCGAGGTAGGCCGGCTCGATGCGGTCCCACTCGATGCGCAGGTCGTGGCGCTGGCCGGCCTTGAGGTCGAGGGCGAACTCGTGGTGCCAGGGGTTCCAGTTCTGGCGCCAGCGGTCGATCACCAGTTCGCCATCCACGTAGAGCTTCGCGTACTCGCTGTTGTACAGCGAGAAGGTGTGGCGTCCATCCGTGCGCGCGGCGATCTGCCCTTCCCAGACCACGTCGCTGCGCCCGCCCGGGGCCAGGTTCTTGCCCTCGTCGGGGAATGCCTCGAGCCCGGAGATGAACTGGTAGTCGATCTTCCCCTCGCGCCGGGACAGCTTGACGTCGCCATCGATCGAGTAGGTGGCCGTCAGCGCGCCTTCGACGCCGTCCCTGTCGTAGAGCGTCACCACCTCGCCGATCTGGCGCAGGCCGCGCGGATCGCCATAGCGGGTGATCGAGTTGTTGTCCCAGAGGATGCCGTAGCCGCGGCTCGAGGTCAGGTAGGGGATGGCGTTGTCGATGTTGTGCTGGAGCAGTTCGACATCGCGGCCCTTGAGGTTCATCCAGCCCTGCTGGTGCAGCCCGGTGCCGTACAGGCCTTCGTCGGCGTTGCCCTCGAAGCGCTGGCGCACGCTGTAGTAGGGCCGGCCGTCGAACTCGGTGGCCTGGAAGCTGCGTCCGCCGGCCGCTTCCGACAGCAGCGGCCTGCCGGCCGCGTCGAAGAACGCCACCTGGCCGCTGTCGAGCGCCACCTGCGCCGACACGCCCGGCGCGCGCACGCGCAGCCTGCCATCGGCCTCGCTCACCTCCGCGCGCGGCGCACTGCCCGGCCTCTCCACCCGCATCAGGCTGGGCGAGCGCTGGAACGCGCCGGCCGGATCGGCAGTGACCCGCACAATGTTCGCGCTCACCACCTGCAGCCGCACCGGCACGGCGCCCTCGGCCGACGGCCGCACGACGATGTCGTTGCCGTCGCGTTCCCAGCGCTCGGCGGCCTGGGCGGCGCAGCCGGCCAGGGCCATGGCCACGGGCAGCGCCAGCAGGCGCGGGAAGCGGGAGAGTCGGGGCATGGCGTCAGTCCTCCTGGGGGTCGACGTCGGATGTGGTGCGATAGCTCGCAAGACGCACGCGCAGCAGTTGCACGGCATCGGAGAAGTTCAGGCCGTAGTCGGTCTGGTCGCCGTTCCAGTTGCGCTGGAACTGCCATTGGCCATCGACATAGCGGCCCTCCTCGACGCGGTCGTAGATCAGCGCCTGGCCCGGGGCCGCCGGATGGATCGTCACGCGCGCATGCATGCCGGTGACCAGGAACTCGTCCGGGCCGAGTTCGGCGATCAGCGCGCCGCCCATCGGCTCCGGGTTCCCCGGGACCGCGCCCTGGAACCAGAAGTGCGGCAGTCCGTAAGCGACCGTCGCGTTCCAGCGCTCGTTCAGGCGCAGGTGCTGCTCGGGCACGCCGGGCCGCTCGGCCACGCCATGCAAGCGCCCTTCCGACGCGGCCCTGGCGAACTCGCGCATGCCCTGGTTGACCAGGGAGAAGGCCAGCGCGAACGGCGCGATGGTCTCGGGCGTGGTGCGCTTCACCCCCAGCGGATGGTTGCCGTACGGCGTGTAGTCCATGCCGAACGGCACCCAGCCGATGCCATCGTGGTCCAGCGCGGCGAACAGGTAGCGCGCGTAGGCCGGCGCGTTGCCGGTCTCGGCCACGAACAGCGCGTTGTCCTCGCGTGCGTAGCGCTCGAGCACGGTGGTGTAGTTCACGTACTCGGGCATGTAGATGTCGGGGGCGAGCAGGTCGATGTCCGGAGCCGCGGCCTTGTACACGTCGAGCATGTTGTCCGTTGGCCCGCCGCTGGCGTACTGCCCTGGCTGGCCCGGATTGAACGGCCCGCGCAGCGCGGCATTGATGTACATCGGCAGCGGGTACTCGGCCTTGCCGGCCCGCGCCACCTCGTTGATGTAGCGGGCGATATGCCAGGCGTGGAAAGTCTCGTCGGCATCGTCGCCGAACACCTCGCGCCAGCTCCCGGGCGACTTGCCGAGCCGCTCCAGCAGCGGCGGCGGCACCGGGCCTTCGAACGCGCGCTGCGCCAGCGGCGAGAAGTCGCGCACGCCGCCATAGGTGCCGGGTTCGTTCTGCGGCTGCACCAGGATCACCGTGCGCCGGCCATCGCGCTGCCGCAGGTGCGCCATCAGCCGGGCGAAGGCCCTGCGGTCGGCCTCCAGCGTCGCCTCGCCGTGCGGCGACAGCGAGTTGAGCACCGTTCCGTCCTCGCGGACCACGCGCGGGAATCGTTCGTTGTCGAGCTTGACCCAGGCCGGCGCGTAGTTGGGTCCGTTGTTCTTCCAGGTCGCGAACCACAGCAGCACCAGGCGCTTGTCGTGCGCCCGCGCCTGTTCGAGGAGATGGTTGAGGAAGGAAAAGTCGAAGCGCCCTTCCTCCGGCTCCACCTGCTCCCAGGCGATCGAGATCGACAGGGTGTTGGCGCCGAGCGCGTCCAGCGCCGGCCAGACCTGGCGGAGCGGCTCGGCATAGTTGCTGGAGTTGTGCGCCTGCCCGCCCAGGATCAGGAAGGGCGCACCATCGACGATGAGCGCATGCCGGCCATCGCGGCTTTCGAAGCGCGGGATGGGGCGCTCCGGCGCGGATGCGGCGTCAGACCGGTTCGCGGGTGTACCCGCGGCCACCGCCTGGTCCGCCCCGGCCCCGCGCTGGCATCCGGCCATCGCCAGGGAGGCGGCGAGGAGGAGCACCGCCACGCCGTGGCATCCGACGGCGCGTGATGCCCGGGCCGACGCACGCGCCACGGGCGGCCCGCGCCATCTCACCAGTCATCGCTCCGGAACGGCGATGCGGGCAGCCCGCTGCCGCCGACGAGGTTGGCGTCGACCGGCGCATCCTGCCAGGCGTAGCGCACGGCGACCGGCACGGGCACCGCATCGCTGCGCACCACCACGGCGCCGCCCTCGATCGACGCCATCGCCGGATGGAACACGCGGTCGGCGCCGGCGAGGCGGAAACCCTGCAGCGCCCCGCCGCCGCGCACGGCCAGCCCATTGCCGGCGAAGCGCAGGTACGCAGCCCCGTCCTCGAACCGCGCCTGCTCGAACACCGGCCCCGCATCCACCCCGTCCTCGCCATAGGCCACGCGCCGCGCGGCGAGCGCCAGCCGCTTGCCGACGTCCTGCTTGTTGCGCGGATGGATGTCGTCGGGGTCACCGATGTCGATCGCCACCGCCTGGCCGGTCGCCGGCAGCGCCAGGGTCGCGCCCTGCGATTCGCGCATCACCGCCCAGGGGCTGGTATCGCCCTGGTCGTCGCCGGTGCGGTAGCTGGCCAGCTGCACCCACAGGAAGGGCAGCTCCGGCGCGTCCCACTGCGCGCGCCACTGCTGGATCATCGCCGGGAACTGGCGGCGGTAGGCCATCGCCTGGGCGACGCTGCCGGCGTTGGCTTCGCCCTGGTACCAGATCACGCCGCGCAGCGGGAACGGCTGCAGCGGTGCGATCATCGCGTTGTAGAGCAGGGTCGGGCGCTGGTTCTTGTTGTCGTCCAGCGCCAGCGCGGCGACCTCGGCGGGGCGGAACTTCCAGGTGCCGGCCAGCGGGCGGCGCGGGCCGCCTTCCACCTGCACGAACAGTTCGGCGGGCTCGCCGTGGATGCCGCCGCCACCGCCCACATCGGTGACGCGCACCGCGATCTCGTTGCGTCCCGGGCGCAGCGCCGAGGCCGGCACCTGATAGACGCGCGGCAGGTCGTACTGCATGGCGGTGTGGCCGATCTCGACACCGTTGACCCAGGCGGTGTCGGTGTCGTCGATGCGCCCCAGCCCCAGCCGCACGCCGGAGCGCGCCTCCCGCGCGTCCAGCTCGAATCCGGTGCGGTACCAGGCCACGCCGTCCATGCCGTTCAACCCGGCCTCCTCCCACAGCGACGGCACCGGCATGTCGTCCCAGCCGGACGCGTCGTCCTGGGCGAGGTGCCAGCGGCTGTCGTCGGCGGGCAGTTCCCAGTGCGCGAGCCGGGCGCGCGAGCGCGCCAGCGCCTGGTCGTCCTCCTGCTTGAGCGCGCGCGCCAGTTCCACCAGGCCGTCGCCGTCGATGCCCTGCGTGGGCGCGTCCATCCAGGCCTCGATGGCGCTGCCGCTCCAGCTGCTGTCGATGATGCCGATGGGAACGCCCTGCGTGGCGCGCAGCTCGCGCGCGAAGAAGTGCGCCACCGCGGAGAACTCGCCCGCCACCTCCGGCGAGGAGGCCACCCACTCGCCCCCGGCCAGCTGCCACTGCGGCAGGCCCGCCCAGGTCTTGGGCACCTTGAAGTGGCGGATCGAAGAATCGATCGCGCGCGCGATCTCGGCCTGCGCATCGTCCGAATCGGCGATCGGCCACTCCATGTTCGACTGCCCGGAGGCCAGCCAGACATCGCCCACCAGCACGTCGCGCAGCTCGCGCGGCGCACTGCCATCGTCCACCTTCAGCACGAAGGGGCCGCCGGCCTCGCGCGCCGGCAGCATCACCCGCCAGGCGCCGTTGCCGTCGGCGCTGGTCTGGACCTGCGCACCGTCGAACGAGACCGCGACGCGCGCGCCGGGCTCGGCCACGCCCCACACCGGGATCGCATGCCCGCGCTGCAGGACCATGCCGTCGCCGAACACGCGCGCCAGCTCCACCGCCTGCACGCCTGCCGACAGCACCAGCAGCAGGCCGGCGGCCGCCGTGGCCCGGGACAACGTGCGGCCGTGCGCGACCGGTTCAAGCTCATGCCTCATTGCGGATCTCCATACCAGATGCCCCGACCTTCGGTGCCGAAATACACGCGACCATGGAGGCGCGGATCGCCGGTGACATGGCGCATCACCCCGCCCATGCGCATGCCGTCGTGATCGATGCGCCGCCAGCTGCCGCCGCCGTCGTCGGAACGGTGCAGACCGGCGTCCGCGCCAACCCGGCCATGCAGGAACAGCACCGGCTCGCCGTTGGCCCGCGCCGGCGCGCCGAGTCCGAGCGAGCGAGCATCCTCGACGCCGTCGATGCGCACCGGGCCATCACCATTCCAGCGCCACAACCCGCGCGTTCCGGCGGCCAGCCAGCCTTCTCCGCTGCGCCGCGGATGCGGTCGCAGCTCGGCGCGTCGGACATCGCCCGCGCCGGGCAGGCTCCAGCCGGCGGTGAAGGACGCGCCGCCGTCGCGGCTGACGAAGAACCGGCCCGACGCCGGATCGAAGGCATGGAAGGCGTTCGCGGCGAGCGGATCGGCTTCCACCACCGCGCCGCGCGGGAGGCCGGCAACCGGCTTCCAGCCGCGGCCCTGGCCATCGCCGCGCCAGTGCCGGCTGGCATCGCGGGGATGCCAGATCGCACGCTCGCCGTCGGCCGACAGCACGATGCGGCCGGCGCCCGCGCCCTCACCGGGTTCTTCGGAAAACGCCGTCCAGCTGCGTCCGGCATCGCCCGACCAGGCGCCGCGGACCGCATCGCCGGGCCGGTTGTGGAAATGGCCGGTCCGCACCATGCGCGCGGGTGCCTGCGCGGCCGTGGCCAGGCTTTCGGTATTGGAGAAGCGCACGCCGGAAAACCGCTGCTGCGGCACGTCCAGCGCGTCGTGCACGAAGCCGTCCACATCGCCCAGCCCACTGACCAGGTGCGCGCCCTGTGGAGGACTGAGCAGCGCCAGGGGCACGGTCTCCTCGAAACCGGCCTGCGGAAACTCCCAGTGCAGGACCTCCCCGCCATCGTAGGCGCGCGCGTTGCGCGAGGCCCACATGCCATAGCCGGTGACGAACCAGATCCGCTCGGGGTCGTGCGGATCGATCTCCACGTCGGCCATCCAGTGCGGGGTGGCGTCGCGTGTCCACGGCACGCCCGCGTGCTCGAAGCGCGAGCGTTCGAACGCGGGCGACCAGCTGCGGCCGCCATCGACGCTGCGGAACAGCTCGTCGCGCGGCCGGTAGCGACGGAAGGTGGTCGCCACGATCACGTCGGGATCGTGCGCATCGACCGCCACCGCGCCCCAGCCGAAGCCGCCGGGCTGGCCGGGCGTGCGCGGCAGCGGCGTGATGTCGATCCAGCTCCCGTCCGCCGGGTCGTAGCGGTACACCGCCCCGTCGGCCATGTGGTTGGGCCCGGGCTCGTCGCCATAGCTCAGCAGCCAGCGTCCGCGTCGATCGCGCACCATGTGGCTGGGGCGCAGGCCGGTGGGCTGGCCGGGCACCGCCTCCCAGTGCATGCCGCCGTCATGCGAGCGATACAGGCTGGTCCCGGTCGTCGACACGCCGGCATAGACCACAGCTCCCCGGTCCGCAGGCGCGCCGGCGGGCTCGAATACCACGAAGGCGATCCCGACCGGCACCGCATCGCGTGCGCCCCGGGCCCAGGCGGCTTCCGACCTGGCCACGGCCGGGAACCGCGTCACCTCGCTCCAGCTGGCGCCGGCATCCGCACTGCGCCACAGGCCGTGCGCGCGCGTGCCCAGCAGCAGCACGCGGCCGTCGCGCGGATCCACCGCGAGCCGCTCGCCATTGCCACGCCCCTGCTCGTTGCCGCCAAGCTTGAACGGCAGCGGCGCACGCTCGAAGGTCGCGCCGCGATCGCGCGAGCGCAGGACCACGCCATCGGCGCCGCGCGCATGCAGATAGGTGCCCACCGCGAGGTAGAGGCGATCCGCATCGGCGGGGTCCAGCGCCAGGCTCTCGACGCCGAAGCGGCCGCGATCGTCCTCGCCCATCCAGTCCAGCAGGGGCGTCCAGCGCTGGTGCGCGGGCTCCCACCGGTAGGCGCCCCCGATATCGGTCCGCGCGTACAGCAGCCCGCGCTCGCCCGGATGGAAGACCAGTCCGGTCACGAAGCCGCCACCGCCCACCGCGACGTTGCGCCAGCGGTAGGCCTGCGTCCGGTCCTGCGGGACAGCATCGGCCGCAGCCGCCAGCAGCAGGAGAGGGAATGCGCAGCGGGCCAGGTGCAGCCCGGTTCGTCCTGCCAGCCAACCCATCGCGCCCGCGCCCTCCCGCTTCCCGTCCCGCAGGATAGGCGCCGCAGTCATTCCGGACCAATGACGAAATCACCCGCGGCTATAGCGCCCCGGAATGTTGCGCTGCAACGTCGCCTGACGGCGACGGACTGCGCGCCCGGCCGGGGGCCGGGACGCGCGCGATCCTGGCATCGCGCGGACGCGCCGCGCGATGCCAGCCTTGCCTCACCAGCTGGCGCGGAGTACCGCCGAGTAGCGGCGGTCGTTCTCGAACCAGGCGCGGTTGTACAGCGTCTCGTCCACGAAGCCGTCGCGACGGTAGCCACGCGGCCCCATCAGCAGCTTCGTCGTGCTGTTGGTGATGTTGTTGACCTGCAGGCCCAGCTGGATGTTGGGCGTGAGGTTGTAGAAGAACGAACCATCGAGCTGGCCGTAATCGTCGTTCCACACCGGCTGGCGCATGGCCGGCATCACGTCGCTGCTGGTGAGCAGGTAGCGCGACCGCCAGTTGTAGGCCAGGCGGAACGACACCGGTCCGTGCTCGTAGATGCCGATCAGGTTGTAGCTGCGGCGCGACAGGCCTTCCAGCGGCAGTTCGACAGCCACCTCGGGCACCACCGGCGCGCCATCCGGCGGACTGATGTCGACGTTGCTGCCGCCGGAGCTGTCGACGAAGGTGTAGTTCGCCTGCACGCCCAGTCCGGGCAGGAAGTCGAAGAACTGCGAGTAGCCCAGTTCGAAACCCTTGATCTTGCCTTCGTCCAGGTTGCGGGTGCGGTTCATCTGGTACACACGACCATCGATGATCTCCGTGCCCAGCGAGGTGGCGAAGTAGTCCTTGACGTCCTTGGTGAACAGCGTGATGTAGGCGCTGTTGGCAGGACCGAAGTACCACTCCAGCGCGGTGTCGAACTGGTTGGCGCGCATGGGCTTGAGCTCGGGGTTGCCGCCGCTGCCGCTGTAGGCCAGGTCGTCGAAGCTGCACAGCTCGGTCCGCAGTCCGTCCTCTCGGGCCTGGGCGCAGCCTGCCGCGTTAGCCGACAGGGTGATCCAGTTCTGCATCAGGCGGAACTCCGGCCTTGCGATGGCCTTGGACGCGGCGAAGCGCCACTGCAGGCCATGGTCGAAGCGCACCCGCAGGTTCAGGCTGGGCAGCACGTCGGTATAGCTGCTGCCGACCTGGCTGGTGAACGCCTGGCCGTAGAACGCGTCGCGCACTTCCTGCGCCACGTCCTCGACATAGGCGCCGGTCATGTCCGGAAGCAGGCCGCCGCCCAGCGCCGTGACGCTGGTCTTGACCACGCGCACGCCGACGTTGCCATCCACCGGATTGCGCAGCTCGTCGTTGCCGAAGTAGACGATGCCGTAGCCGGCCTGGGTGCGTTCGCGCTGCTGGTTGATGGCATCGGGCGAATAGCTGATCGGGTTCCACTGCGCGCCGGGGATCGTCGCCAGCGTGTCGCGCACGCGGCCGATGTCGACGAACGCATCGTTGGCCAGCCAGAACTGGGTCGGGACGTTGGCCCTGCCGCCGAAGAAGTTGTCCAGCGTGTACAGCGCCGACTCACCCGGATAGTACTGGTCGAGCCAGGCCACCGGCGGGCGCGTCGGATCCGGATTGTCGATCCTGTTCCAGTCGTCGCTGATCGGCTGCCAGTTGTAGGTCGTGTAGTAGCTGGTGTACTCGCGATCGGCCACGCGCGCACCGAAGCGGGCCGTGCGCAGCCAGCTGTGGTCGTCGAAGTTGTATTCGAAGTCGATGCGCCCGGCGCGCTCGTGGCCTTCGTTGTCGGCCAGGTGGTCCATGGCCGAACGCCAGAAATAGGCGTCCTGGCGCTGCGCGCGGTCCGGGTTGTCCAGCGTCACCGACGGGTACTTGCCGGTCAGGTCCAGGGTGATGCCTTCGAGCAGGGTCGAGGTGTGGACCGAGAAATCGACCTGATCGCTGGTGGCCTTCACGTACTGGAAGTCGCCGCGCACCAGGAAGTTGTCGCTGATGAAGTGGCGGAAGCCGGCCGACCAGTCGGTGGTCCGCGAGGACTGCACGTTGTAGCGGTTGCCCGCAGCGAACTGGATGCCCGGACCCTGGTACATGCCGTTGGAGTCGTCGCCCGGCTGCCCGCGCCAGCCGCCAAGGCGGATGCTGCCGCGCAGGAAGCGGCCGTTCTCGTCGTACTCGAAGCGGGTCCCCGGCATCGGGATCAGCCGGTTGGTGCGGTCGGCCAGGCCGTCTCCGCCGTCGTAGGCGTTGCCGTAGTAGTTCGGATCGCCGGTCCAGTTGTCGGTGTTGTTGGCCTCGCCGGCGCCGGCGTACTCCATGAAATGCTCGCGCCAGGTCATGTCGTACTTGGACGTGATGAACTGGGTGTAGATCTCGGTGTCGTCGTTGGGACGCCACTGGAAGGCGAAGGCGCCGCCCTGGCGCTTGCGGTCGAAATCGGTGCGCCGCCAGTTCACGCCGCCGGGCACGAATACGTGGTCGCGGTCGGTGCCTTCCAGCAGCAGGTCGCGCTGGCTGTCGGAGGACACCCATTCCTCCTGCTCCCAGTCGTAGACCCATTCCAGGCCTTCGGGCTGTTCGGCCGGCGTGCGACCGCGCCGCGAGTACGGCTGGATCTGGATGCCGTCGGACTGGGTGGCCAGTTCCGAGTACGAGACGTTGGCCAGGAAGCCCATCTCGCCCACGCCGGTCTGCCAGCGGTCGCTGAACAGGAACGAGGCCGAGGGCCGCGCGTCCTTGGCCTTGTCGCCGTAGTTGGCGTCGATGCTGCCGGCGAACTTGCGGCCCGGCTCGTCGAACGGCATGCGGGTGCGCAGGTTGATGGTGCCGCCCAGGCCGCCCTCGATGATCTCGGCCGAGGGGTTCTTGTACACGTCCACGCCGGCCATCAGCTCGGACGAGACTTCCTCGAAGCTGATGCCGCGCCCGCCGTTGGCGGTGAACACGTCGCGGCCGTTGAGTTCGCCACGCACGAAGGTGAGGCCGCGGATCATCACGCCGCTGCCTTCGGCCGAGAAGTGGTCGGTATCGTCGCGCGCGGCGAAGCCGGTGACGGTCAGGCCGCTGATGCGCTTGAGCGTCTCGGTGACGCTGCGGTCGGGCAGCGCGCCGATGTCCTCGGCGGTCACCGAATCGACGATCTGGGTGGCTTCCTGCTTGATGTCCTGGGCGCGCATCACCGCACCGCGCACGCCGCGGACCACCACGGTGTCCAGGTCGACGGCGCTGCTGTCGGCTGGCGTCTCCTGGGCGAAGGCCGGGCCGGACAGCAGGGTGGCGACGGCCACGGTGAGCAGGCTGCGGCGGAAAACGGGACTGCCCGCACCGGCCCCACGGCCGGCACGCTTGTGTTGCCTAGGCATGATGTTCCCCTCCCAAGGACATATGACCAGCAATGACGAATGTCGCCGGCGCCTGACGCGCGATGGCGAGCCGGATCCCCGATCCGGCAGGCGGAAGATAGCGCTAACACCGGCGCTTGCGCCAGTCTTGCGACGAAGGTCTCAATCAGCCGGGGCGTGCCGCGGCAGCCGAGGCAGGGCGTCACCGGGAGCGACCCTGTCGGTGCGGGCGCGGGAAGGAGGGCCGGTGCCGGGCGCAGGCTCGGGGCGATCGAGGTCCCGCCGCAGTCCGGTCGAGCGCACCGCGGCACCGGGCCAGGCGCCCCCTGCTCAGAACGTCAGGCGCAGCGTCGCCGCGTAACGCCGGTCGTTGACGTACCAGGACGTGATCCGCCGGCCGGCGGCGTTCTGGTCCATGAGCGTGCGTTGCTCGGCATTGTTGAGGTTGTTCATTTCCAGGCCGATCTGCACATGGTCCGAGACGCGGTAGAAGATCGAGCCGTCGAGCTGGCCGAAGCTGTCGCTGTAGACCGGCAGCTTCCAGGCGACTCCGCCGTCCTCGCCGTTGTAGCCGTTCGGACCCACCGACAGCAGGTAGGCGCTGCGCCAGTTGTAGGCCAGCCGCAGTTGCCACGGCCCCTTCTCGTAGAACACCGCGGCGTTGTAGGCGTTCTTCGACAGGCCATCGGCCGGCAGGTCGCCGAAGCTGCTGCCGTCGGTATCGAGCGGCACCGCGTTGGACCCGGCCGGGATCCGGGTCGAACTGTCGATATAGGTGTAGTTGGCCGACATGCCAAGGCCATCGAACGGCGCCGGCAGGAAGTCGAAGAACTGGTTCCAGCCCAGTTCCGCGCCCTGGATCGTCGCGGTGCCGATGTTGACCCAGCGCGAGATCAGGTAGTCGTACGCGTTGCCGTCCACGCCCGGGTACGGCACCAGTTCGATCTGCTGGCGGAAGTAGTCCTTGACGTCCTTGTAGAAGAAGTTGACCCAGGCCATGCCGCCGCTGTCCGGGGCGAAGTACCACTCCAGCGACAGGTCGAACTGGTTGGCCTTCATCGGCTCCAGGTATGGGTTGTCGTTGGAACTGCCGCCCAGCTCCAGCTGGTCGGGGGTGAGGGTCGTGCCGGGCGCCGGCTCCACGCCGTCGCGCACCGCCGCGGTGAGCTGCTGGTAGGCCTGCATGTCGCTGAAAGCCGGACGCGCGATGGCCTTGGAGGCGGCGAAGCGGCCGATCAGGTTGGGCGCGAACTCCCAGCGCAGGTTGAGGCTGGGCAGCACGTCGGTATAGGAGTTGCTCGCGGTGATCGGCACCGACTCGCCCGCGCCCAGGTAGGGTGCGAAGGCCAGGTCCGGATACACCAGGAAGCCGTCGGCCTCGTTCTTCGTGCGCACCACGCGTACGCCGACGTTGCCGTCGAACAGCGCCTCGTCGTTGCCGAAGTTCACCATCACGTAGGCTGCGGCGGTCTTCTCGCCCTGCGTGTTGCGCCACTGCGGATCGTCCAGGTCTCGCGGGATGATCTGTCCGTAGCAGCAGGTGTAGTACGGCGTCGCGGCGCCATGGATGTCGAGATAGCTCTGCGGGAACCCCAGCGCGGTCGCCAGCACCGGTGCGTAGAACGCGCCCGGCGTGTCGGCATCGCCGCGGTAGAAGTTGTTGAAGGTCTGCAGGTTGACCAGGCTGGAATTGACCGTGGCATCGAGATCCAGCCCCGGAAGCGCGCCATCGGGCAGCGCCCAGCCCTGCATCCAGGTCTGGAACACCGGCTGCCAGTCGTAGCCGGTGTCGATGCTGGTGGCATCGCGGTCGGTCAGGCGCACGCCGAACTGCACCGCCTCGACGAAGCCCGCATCGAAGCTGTGCTTGAGGTCCGCGCGCCAGGCCACTTCCCTGGCCTCGTTGTCGTCGCGGTGGTCCATGGTGAAACCCCAGTAGTAGTTGCCGGGGTTGGCGGTGAACTGCTCGTCCACGCCGATGCGCGGGCGCCCCGAGGCCAGGTCCACATCGATGTAGGGCACGTTGACGCCAAGCGAGACGGTCGAGTCCAGCGCGCGGGTGTCGGCCTTGATGTACTGCAGGTCGGTGCTGAGCTCGGTGCGCTCGCTCATCGACCACTTCAGGCCCAGCGCGTAGTCGGTGGTCCTGGATTCGCGGTGCGAGGCGCGGATGTCGGTGCCCATCGGGATGTCGGCGCTGGAGCGCAGCCGTCCCGCCACGAACACGTCGCCGTCCAGGACGTAGGGCTGGCTGGCGTCGAGCCTTACCTGCAGCGGATCGTTGGAGACGAAGATCGCGTCCTCGTTCCAGAGTTCGTCGTAGCGGCTCTGGAAAGCGGTGGCGAACAGCTCCAGGTCGTCGTTGGGCTGCCACTGCAGCGCGACGTAGGCGCCCTCGCGCACGCGTTCGTACTCGAGCGTGCGCCAGTCGGCGCCGCGCGGCAGCCACAACGGTTCGGCCACGCCGTTGCCGTCCAGGTCGCTGGCCTCGGTGCGGAAGAAGGGGCGTACGAACATGCCGTCGGTGCGCGTGGCCAGCTCCGACCGCGCCACGTCGACCAGGATCCCGAACTCGCCCGCGTCGGTGTCCCAGCGCGTGCTGTAGAGCAGCGATCCGGACGGCTTGACCTGTTTGGCGAAATCGCCGCGGTTGACGCTGAAGGACGCGCCGAGCCGGCTGCCGTCGAAGTCCATCGGCATGAAGGTGCGCAGGTCCACCGTGCCGCCGAGGCCGCCTTCGATCATTTCCGCGGTCTGGTTCTTGTACACGTCCACGCCGGCCATCAGTTCCGAGGGCACGTCCTGGAAGCTCAGCGCGCGTCCGCCAGAGGCCGAAAAGCTGTCGCGGCCGTTGAGCTCCGAGCGCACCTGGGTCAGGCCGCGCACCTGGACGCCGCCGCCCTCGGCGGAGAAGTGTTCCGGGTCGCCGACCGAGAGGAAGCGGTCGATGGTCACTCCGGGGATGCGCGAGAGGGTTTCGGTGACGCTGCGGTCGGGCAGCGCGCCGATGTCGAGCGCTGTGACCGAATCGACGAAGGTGTCGGCGCTGCGCTTGATGTCCTGGGCCCGGTAGACCGAGCCGCGGATGCCCGAGACCACCACGGTATCGAGGGTCGCGGCCTCGCCCTGCGGCGACGCCGGCGGATCGGCCTGCTGCGCGTGCAGCGGCGGGGCGAAGACCGCGGCCACGGCCAGGGCGATGGCGCTGCGGCGCAGGCCGCGCACGGCGCGGGGCGTCGCGACGCGATGGATACGGCGGCGTTCGGACGTCGGCATGGTGGTCCCCTCCCACGGGCACGTGACCAGCGAATCAGGATTGCGGCGGCCTTCAAGGCTCTTGGCATGGCGTCCGGCCGCTGCCCGCGGGGGCGGGAGGGCGTCGCCGTCGCGAGCATAGGAGCGCCGATCCATGCGCCACCAATGAATTTTCCGGGGCGAGCTAGGCGGATCCGGAATAGATGCGGCCGGCGCGCCTGGGAGACGGTGGACCGGGTTCAGCCTTGCGGCCGTGCAGCGCTCAGCGGCGGATACAGCCGTTGCGCGGTCTCGCGCAGGGTCTTCAGCATGTGCGCCACGCCCGGCGCCGGACTGCGGTCGCGCCGGCGCACAATGCCGAAGTACTCCATGCGCACGTCGAGTTCGATCGGCAGCACCTGCATCTGCGCGGTCTGCAGGTAGGGCGCGACGCATTCGGGCGGCAGCGCGGCCAGCAGGTCGCTGTGCCGCAGCAGGTGGATGATCACCGGCAGCGAGGCGGTTTCGACCAGGTTGCGCGGCGAGCGCATCCCGTGCTGGTGGAAGGCCGCTTCCAGGCGGGTGCGCAGCACGCTTGCCGGTGGCGGCATGATCCAGCCGTGGGCATCGAGGTCTCCCGGCTGCAGCGCATCGCGCCCCGCCAGCGGATGGCCGGCGCGCACGATCACCGCATGCGGCTCGTCGGCCAGCGGCTCGAACTCGAGGTCCGCCGCGCCCTCCGGATCCATGATCCGGCCGATGACGATGTCGAGCTGGCCGTCGAGCAGGCGCGCCACCAGCGGCCGGCTGTAGTCCATCTCCACCTCGACCAGGATGCCGGGATAGTCGCGCTTCATCGCCGCCACCGCCTGCGGCACCAGTGTGGTGCCGGGATTGACCACGGTGCCGATCGCGACCTTGCCCAGCCGGCCCTCGCGCAGGGCCAGGATCTCCTCGCTGGCGCGCTCGATCTCCGACAGCGCCGCGCGCGCGCGCCGCACCATCGCCAGACCGAAGGCGGTGGCCTCCACGCCGCGCGCGTGGCGCTCGAACAGCGGCACGCCCAGCAGCGATTCCATCTCCGCCAGCAGCTTCGACGCCGCCGGCTGGGTCATGTTGGCCGCCTCGGCCGCGCGCAGCACCGAGCGCTGTTCGTGCAGGTGCAGCAGCAATGCCAGGTGGCGGGTCTTGAGCCGCGAAGCGCCGGACCAGCCATTGGCACGCACCATCGCCCACCCCGCCCGTCTATTCGGCCGTGGAATAGCGTACGCCGAATATTTCATTTGTCGTACATACCCCGGCCGCGCCAGCCTATGTCCCGGCGGCGTCGCATCCCGGACGTTCCGCACCCGGAGACCGCCGCCACCGCCATGGACGCCCCCCTGCCCGTGCCGCATCCGCCCCTGGTCGCGATCCTGCGCGGCATCACCCCGGGCGAGGTCCCGGCCCATGTCGCGGCGCTGCTGGAAGCGGGCCTGACCGCCGTGGAGATCCCGACCGGCTCGCCCGACTGGGCGCGCAGCGTCGCCCTCGCGGTCGAGGCCGGCGGCGCGCACGCGCAGGTCGGCGCCGGGACCGTGCTGGAGCCCGCGCACCTGGATGCACTCGAGGCTGCGGGCGGCACGCTGGTGGTCACCCCCAATGTGCGCCCCGCCCTGATCCGGCAGGCGCGCGAACGCGGCTTCACCGTCGCCGCCGGCTGCGCCACGGCCAGCGAGGCCTTCGACGCGCTGGAGGCCGGCGCGCAGATGCTCAAGCTGTTCCCGGCTTCGGTCTACGGCCCGGCCCTGGCACGCGCGCTGCGCAGCGTGCTGCCGCCGGTGCCGCTGCTGGCGGTCGGCGGCATCAGCGCGGACAACCTGGGCGACTACCTCGACGCCGGCTGCAGCGGCGCGGCCATCGGCGGCGAGCTCTACCGCGCCGGGCAGCCGCCGGCGCAGACCCTGGCCCGCGCGCAGCGTGTCGTGCAGGCCTGGCGGGCGCGGGCATCATGAACCCGGGAGCGCAGCGGCAGCGCGCAGCCGCTCGCGCGTCGCACCGCGGCGCGTGCGTGTGCCGCCGGGACGGCGATGGACGGGTGGGAGGACGATGACATGAGGGATTCCCCTGCCGGGGCGAGCGCGGCGCTGCTCGTGGACAGCCGCTGCCAGCTGGGCGAAGGCATCATCTGGGATGCGCGCGCGCAGTGCCTGTACTGGACCGACATCGTCGGCGCGCGGCTGTGGCGGCACGTGCCCGGCACTGGCCGGACCGATGCCTGGGAGCTGCCCGAGCCACTGGGCTGCCTGGCATTGTGCGAGGACGGCCGACTGCTGCTGGCGCTGGCCAAGTCGATCCGGCTGGCCGACGCCCCCGCGCCGGGCACGCCGCTGGCGCTGCACTGGCTGGCCGCGCTGGAGCCGGAACTGGGCGCCTCCACGCGCAGCAACGACGGCCGGTGCGACCGCCACGGCCACTTCGTGTTCGGCACCAAGGACGAGACCGGCGCGCCGCCGCCGCGGGGCCGCTACTACCAGTTCTCGGCCGCGCATGGCCTGCGCGCGCTGGCGCTGCCGGCCGCCGCGGTCCCCAACTCGATCTGCTTTTCGCCCGATGGCGCCACCCTGTACTTCTGCGATTCGGCGCAGCCGCGCATCCTGTGCTGCGACTACGACCCGGCGACGGGCCGCGTCGGCACGCCGCGCGTGTTCGCGCGCGTGGAGGGCGGCGGCGCGCCGGACGGCTCCACCATCGACGCCGCCGGCGGTCTGTGGAACGCGCAATGGGGCGCCGGCCGCGCGGTGCGCTACGCGCCCGACGGGCGCATCGACCGGGTCGTCGCCATTCCCGCCGGGATGCCCTCGTGCTGCGCGATCGGCGGCGCCGGCCTGGACACGCTGTACGTGACCACCGCGCGCGAGGAGATGGACGCCGCCGCGCTGGCCGCCGCTCCCGAGGCGGGCGGCGTGTTCGCGCTGGCGCTGGGCGCGCGCAGCGGGCTGCCGGAAGCGCGCTGGCGCGGGCCATGATCGCCGTCGACTGGGGCAGCACGCACCTGCGCATCTACCGGCTCGGTGCGGACGGCACGCTGCACAAGCGCCTGCGCAGCGGCCAGGGCACCCTGGCCAGCCGCGGCCACTATGGCGAAGTGCTGCGCCGCGAGCTCGCCGGCTGGGACGAAGGCCCGGTGCTGCTGTGCGGGATGATCGCCGCGCGTGGCGGCTGGCACGAGATGCCCTACCTCGACTGCCCGGCCGGCATCGACCAGATCGCCGCGGGCATGCAGCGCGTGCGGCCGCCGGATTTCCCGGAGCGCGAACTGTGGTTCGTGCCCGGCCTGCGCGATGCCCGAACGCAGGCGGTGCCCGACGTGATGCGCGGCGAGGAGACCCAGCTGGTCGGCCTGCTCGAAGCGGTGCCGGGCGGCTCGCAGCTGGCCTGCCTGCCCGGCACCCACAGCAAATGGGTGGACGTGCACGAGCGCCGGGTGATGCGCATCCGCACCTACATGACCGGCGAGCTGTATTCGCTGCTGCGCGGGCACAGCGTGCTCGGCGCGCTGATGGACCGCGACGACAGCCGCTTCGATGGCGAGGCCTTCGACGCCGGGCTGCGCCGCAGCGGCGAGCCCGGCGGACTGGCCCACCAGCTGTTCGGCGTGCGCACCACGGGCCTGGGCGGCCAGTTCCGCGGCGAGGCGCTGTCGTCCTATCTGTCCGGGCTGCTGGTGGGCCACGAACTGCATGGCGCGCTGTCCACCGGGGCGGCGCCCCCCGCGCACGTGCAGCTGGTCGGCAGCGAACGCCTGCTCAACGTCTATGCCCGGGCGCTGGCCGCGTTCGGGGTGGGCGTGCAGCGACACGCCGAGGACCTGGCCGCGCATGGCCTGCATGCGCTCTGGCGCCGGCGCCTCGCGCCGGCCGCCTGAGCCGACACGCGCTCCCGGAGGCGCGTCCCGCATGCGCATGCATCCACGCCACCACCGTCCGCGCCGCGGCCTCGCCGCCCTGCTCGCCCTGCTGCTCGCACCGGGCGTCGGTGCCGCAGATGCGTGGTTCACGGCGATCGAGTACCGCGGCGACGACGGCGGGCCGGTGCCGGCGGCAGGCCAGTTCCGCAATCCGGTGCTGGCCGGCTTCTATCCCGATCCTTCCGCGATCCGGGTGGGCGAGGACTTCTACCTGGTCACTTCGAGCTTCGGCTACTACCCCGGCCTGCCGCTGTTCCACAGCACCGACCTGGTGTCGTGGCGGCAGATCGGCCACGCCATCGACCGCCCCGGGCAGATGCTCTATGGCGATGGCGAAGCCCTGACCCGCGGCCTGTTCGCCGCCACGCTCGCCCACGACGGACGCCGCTTCTACATCGCCAACACCTGCTTCTACTGCCCGGGCCGCGGCATGGGCAACTTCGTGATCACCGCCGCGCATCCGGCGGGCCCGTGGTCGGACCCGGCCTGGCTCGCCATCGACGGCATCGACCCGTCGCTGTTCTTCGACCGCGACGGCCGCGCCTGGCTGGTCCACAACGGCGTGCCGGACGGCCCGATGCGCTACGACGGGCATCGCGCGATCTGGCTGCGGCAGTTCGACCGCCAGACGCTGTCGCCCGTCGGGCCGTCCATCCAGCTGGTGGACGCCGGCGTGGACCCGGCCAGCAATCCCGAGCACGTCGAGGGGCCGCACCTGTTCCGGCGCGGCGACTGGTACTACCTCACCGCCGCCGAGGGAGGCACCGGCGAGCAGCACGCGCAGATGATCTGGCGCAGCCGCAGCGTCGCCGGCCCCTACCTGCCCTGGCCCGGCAACCCGACCCTGACCCAGCGCGACCTCGATCCCGGGCGCGCGCGGCCGGTCACCTCCACCGGCCATGCACAGTTCGTCGAACTCGCCGACGGCAGCTGGTGGGCGGTCTTCCTCGCCACCCGCCCCTATCGCGGCAACCAGTACAACCTGGGCCGCGAGACCTTCCTGCTGCCGGTGGAATGGCGCGACGACTGGCCGGTGATCCTGCCGCGCGGGGCCAGCGTGCCGACGCTGGTCCAGCGACCGCCGCTGCCGCCCGGCGGGCAGCCGGTGCCCACCAGCGGGCCGATGGCCTGGCGCGAAACCTTCGCCGCGCCGGCCCTGCCGCGGGCCTGGGTCCTGCTCGACCCGCCCGCGGCGCCGTGGTTCGCGACCGGGCCCGGGGGTCTGCGCATCACGCCGTCCGCCACGCCGCTGGGTGCGCACGGCACAGGCCACGGGCAACCGGCCTACCTCGGCCACCGGCTGCAGCACCACCGCGCGCAGATCGCCGCCACGCTCGATGCCTCGGAACTGGAGCCGGGCGAGCTGGCCGGCCTGGCCCTGCTGCAGAACGAATCGGCGCATTACATCGCCGCCCTCGTACGCGAAGAGGGCGGCGATGCGCTGGTGCTGCTGCGGCGCGCCGGCGCGGACGAGCCGCTGCAGGGGCGCGAACTGGCGCGCGTGGCGCTGGCGCAGCCGCTGGCCGGGCCAGTGCAACTGCGCCTGCGGCTTGAGGGTCCGCGGCTGGACGTGGACTACGCGCTCGCGCCGGGCGCCTGGCAGCGGCTGGGCACGGAACTGGACGCCAGCGTGCTGAGCGTGGAGCGCGCCGGCGGCTTCATCGGCAACACCTTCGGGCCCTATGCGCTGCGCACGCCCGCGCCCGCCACCGGCCGCGGGCGCTGAAGCCTACATCCCGGCGTAGTTGGGTCCGCCGCCGGCCTGCGGCGCCACCCAGACGATGTTCTGGGTCGGGTCCTTGATGTCGCAGGTCTTGCAGTGCACGCAGTTGGCGAAGTTGATCTGCAGGCGCTCGTTGCCCGCCTCGCCGACGAACTCGTAGACCGCCGCAGGGCAGTAGCGCGCCTCGGGTCCGGCGTAGCGCCGCAGGTTCACCTCGACCGGCACGCTCGCATCCTTGAGGGTCAGGTGCGAAGGCTGGTTCTCGTCGTGATGGGTGCTGGAGAGGAACACCGAACTCAGCCGGTCGAAGGTCAGCACGCCATCGGGCCTGGGGTAGTCGATCTTCGCGTGCTGCGCGGCCGGCTCCAGGCAGGCGTGGTCGGGCTTGTCGCGGTGGATCGTCCAGGGCGGGTTGCGGATGCCGAGCCTGGGCAGCAGCCACTGCTCGATGCCGGTCATCAGCGTGGCCAGGCCGCGGCCCTTCTTGAACCACTGCTTGAAGTTCTTCGACTGCAGCAGTTCGGCATGCAGCCAGCTGTCCTCGAACGCCGCGGGATACGCCTCCAGCTCGTCGCCGGCGCGGCCCTCGCGCAGCGCGGCGAACGCGGCCTCGGCCGCCAGCATGCCGGTCTTGATCGCGGCATGGCTGCCCTTGATCCGGCTCGCATTGAGCGTGCCCGCCTCGCAGCCGACCAGCGCGCCGCCGGGAAACACCAGCTTCGGCAGCGACAGCAGGCCGCCGGCGGTGATCGCGCGCGCGCCGTAGCCGATGCGCTTGCCGCCTTCCAGGTGCTTGCGGATCGCCGGGTGGGTCTTCCAGCGCTGGAATTCCTCGAACGGGCTCAGCCAGGGGTTGCGGTAGTCGAGTCCGACCACGAAGCCGACCGCGATCTTGCCGTCCTCGGCGTGGTAGACGAACGAGCCGCCGTAGGTGTCGCCATCGAGCGGCCAGCCGGCGGTGTGCACCACCAGGCCGGGCTGGTGCCTGGCCGGATCGGCCTGCCACAGCTCCTTGATGCCGATGCCGTAGCTCTGCGGGTCGCGGCCCTGGTCGAGCCGGAACTTCTCGATCAGGCGGCGCCCCAGGTGGCCGCGCGCGCCCTCGGCGAAGATCGTGTACTTGGCATGCAGTTCCATGCCCAGCTGGAACTCGGCCGTCGGCTGCCCGTCCTTGCCCAGGCCGAGGTTGCCGGTGGCCACGCCGCGCACCGCGCCGGCCTCGTCGTAGAGCACCTCGTCGGCGGCGAAGCCGGGGAAGATCTCCACGCCCAGGGCTTCGGCCTGCTCGGCGAGCCAGCGCGTCACCGCGCCCAGCGAGACGATGTAGTTGCCGTGGTTCCTGAAGCAGTCCGGCAGCAGGAGACCCGGCGTCGCCTTGGCCGAGGCCTCGTCCAGGAACAGGAACTCGTCCTGCGTGACCGCCTGCTTGAGCGGGGCGCCGCGCTGCTGCCAGTCGGGGAACAGCTCCGACAGCGCGCGCGGATCCATGATCGCGCCCGACAGCACGTGCGCGCCCGGCTCCGAACCCTTCTCCAGCACGCAGACAGAGACCTGGTGGCCGGCCTCGGCAGCCAGCTGCTTGAGGCGGATCGCCGTGGCCAGTCCGCCCGGACCGGCCCCGACCACGACCACGTCGTACTCCATGGCTTCGCGGGGACCGTAGGTGGACAGGAGTTCTTCGGGAGTCATCGGCTGGGCTCGCTGCGGGCAGGAGGGAACGCGCGCCTCGCCACTCGGACCGCGGGGTCGGGGCGGGCGCAACGCCGGGCCGTACGCTACCGCATCGCCGCCGCAAACCCCAAGTTCCACGATTGCCCGGGCCCTGCGGCGGGCGGACAATGCGGCATGGAAATCTTCAAGAGCTTCACCCTGGAGGCGGCCCACCGCCTGCCCAACGTGCCGGCCGGGCACAAGTGCGCGCGCCTGCACGGCCATTCCTTCGGCATCGAACTGCACGTGGCCGGCGAGCCCGGCGCGCAGAGCGGCTGGGTCATGGACTTCGCCGACATCAAGGCCGCCTTCCGCCCCCTGTACGACCAGCTCGACCACCACTACCTCAACGACGTGCCCGGCCTGGAAAACCCGACCAGCGAACGCCTGGCGGCATGGATCTGGGAGCGGCTCAAGCCCGCCCTGCCCCAGCTCAGCGCCGTGGTGGTCAGGGAAACCTGCACCTCCGGCTGCCGCTATACCGGCCCCGCCGCAAGCGGTTGACTTCAAGTCCCTGAATCCCTCCTGTGCCGTTCGTCGGGAAATGTTGCAACGCAACATAGCCCGTCCTATGCTGCGCCGCACAAACCGGCCTTTCGCGCCGGCACTGTACGCACAGGAGATTCCCATGAACTACCAGTACAACGAGCAGTTCGCCGCCGCGACGCGTCAGTTCGCCGACACCGCCGCGCGCATCGGCCAGCTCACCCTCGACAACGCCCACAAGGCGTTCGGTCTGCAGCTGGCCACGCTGGAAGAGAACGCCGAGGCCGCGTTCGCCTTCTTCGGCGAGGCCGCCGAGGTCCGCGACATGGACGGCTTCAAGACCCTGCTGCCCAAGGGCGTGCAGATCGCCCGCGAGAACGTCGAGCGCACCCTCAGCGCCGGCCAGGAAGTGTTCGGCGCCACGGTCAAGACCAACGAGGCGATCACCCAGATCGCGCGCGCCCAGATGGAGACGGCCACCGCCAAGGCCCAGGCCGCCGCCGAAACCGTGGCCGCCCAGGCGACCAAGCCGGCCGCCAAGCGCCGCTGAGCCGTCCGCAACGCTCAACCGGCGCGATCCCTCCCTCGCGCCGGCGACCCGGCAGCCCCCCGAGGCTGCCGGGTTTTTTTTGTGTCCGCGTTCCGCCAGCCGCGGCGCGACCGGCGCGAAACGCCGGCTCGCGGACCTGCTCGCTCGGTGACGCAGCGCGCTCAGCGCGGCGGCGCAGGCAACTGCGGCGGAGGCCCCTCGGGCGGCGGCCGCCCTCCCGGCGGCTGCGCGGGCGGTGGCGGCGGTGGCGCAGGCGCCTGCACATCCGCAGGCGGGCCCAGCGGCGCGACCGGCGGCACCACGGGCGCCGGCTGCGCGGATCCGGAAGGCGGCGCCGATGGCGCGCGCGGCCGCGCCGGTTCGTCCATCTTGTCGCCGAGCAGGCGCCTGACCGCCACGAAGAACACCGGGATCAGCAGCAGGCCCAGGAAGGTCGCGAACAGCATGCCGCCGATCACGCCGGTGCCGATCGCATGCCGGGAATTGGCGCCGGCACCGGTGGAGACCGCCAGCGGCAGCACGCCCAGGATGAAGGCCAGCGAGGTCATCAGGATCGGTCGGAAGCGCAGGTGCGCGGCCTCGATGGTGGCCTCGCGCAGGGTCTTCCCGGCCGCGCGCCCGAGCACGGCGAACTCCACGATCAGGATGGCGTTCTTCGCGGCCAGGCCGATCACCGTGACCAGGCCGATCATGAAGAAGATGTCGTTCGACAGTCCCCGTGCCATCGTGAACAGCACCGCGCCCAGCACGCCGAGCGGCACCACGAGCAACACCGCGACCGGGATCGACCAGCTCTCGTACAGCGCCGCCAGGCACAGGAACACCACCAGCACGGACAGGACCAGCAGCAGCGTCGCGGTATTGCCGGCCATGATTTCCTGGTACGACAGGCCGCTCCAGTCGTAGCCGATGCCGGCAGGCAGCTGGTTGTCGACGATCTGCTCCATGGCGGTCATCGCCTGCCCCGAACTGCGGCCGGGCGCCGGCGAGCCGTTGATGTTGACCGCCGCGAAGCCGTTGTAGCGCGTGAGCGAGGGTGAACTCATCGTCCACCGTTCGCTGACCACGTTGCTGAGCGGGATCATCGCCGCGTTGCCGTTGACGGTCTGCTGCGCGGAGGGCGAATAGAAAAAGGACAGCGAGTTCTCGCCCATGCGGTAGGGCGCCTCGGCACGCATCATCACCCGCTTGATGCGGCCCTCGGAGAAGTAGTCGTTGACGTACACCGGTGCCAGCATGAGCTGGATCGCGTTGTACACGTCGCCGATCGACAGGCCCATGGCCTCGGCCTGGGCACGGTCCACCTTCAGCTGCAGCTGCGGCGCGTCGGCCAGCGAGTTGGGACGCACGCTCGAGAGCAGGTCCGGCTCCTGCGCCGCGGCCGCGAGGAGGGTCCCCTGCGCCTGGTTGAGCACCTCGCGGCCGAGGCCGGCGCGATCCTCCAGGTACATGTCGAAGCCGCCGAACTGGCCCAGGCCCTGGATCGTCGGCAGGTTGACCACGAAGATCGTGGCGTCGCGCACGCCGCTCAAGGCGACGTTCGCGTTCTGGATGAACTGCGTGGCGGTGACGTCGCGATCGGCCCAGTTCTTGAGCTTGATGAAGGCCATGCCGACGTTCTCGCCCTGGCCGACGTAGCTGAAGCCGGCGATCTGCATCATGCCCTCGTAGCCGTCGAGGTCCTGGACGATGCCGCGGACCTGGCTGAACACCCGGGTCGTGCGCTGCAGGGTCGCGCCGGGCGGCAGCTGCACGATGGCCATCGCGTAGCCCTGGTCCTCCTCGGGGACGAAGCTGCCAGGCAGCCGCGCCAGCAGCACGCCGCAGGCCACCGCCAGCGCCACGAACACGACCATCCAGCGCGGCGTGTGCTCGATCACGCTGCCCACGTGCCTGACATAGGTGCCCGAGACGCGGTCGTAGATCCGGTTGAAGCCGCGGACGAACCAGTTCTGCCTGTCCTTCTCCGGATCGTGCTGCTTGAGGAAGGTCGCGCACAGGGCCGGGGTGAAGCTCAGCGCGAGGAAGGCGGAGAAGCCCATCGACATGGCGATGGTGATCGCGAACTGCTTGTATATCTCGCCCGAGGCTCCCCCCTGCAGGGAACTGGGGATGAACACCGCGGCCAGCACCACGGTGATCGCCACCACCGCGCCGGTGATCTCGTCCATCGCCTTCTCGGTGGCCTCCACCGGCGGCAGGTGTTCCTCGCTCATGATGCGCTCGACGTTCTCGATCACCACGATCGCGTCGTCGACGACGATGCCGATCGCCAGCACCATGGCGAACATGGTCAGCTGGTTGATGGTGAACCCGATCAGGTTCATGCCCAGGAACGTGCCCAGCAACGCGACCGGGATGACCAGGGTGGGGATCAGGGTGGCGCGCAGGTTCTGCAGGAACAGCAGCATCACCAGGAATACCAGCGCGACCGCCTCGATGAGGGTCTGGACCACTTCTTCGATCGAGATCCTCACGAAAGTCGTGCTGTCGTAGGGGACGAACCATTCCACGCCCGGCGGGAACGCGTCCTTGAGCTGGTCCATGCGCGCGGTCACCGCCTCGGCCACGCTCAGGGCGTTGGCGCCCGGCTGCAGCAGGATCGCGACCGCGCCCATCGGCTCGCCGTCGAACTGGGCGTCGAAGCCGTAGCTCTCGGCGCCGATCTCCACCCGCGCCACGTCGCCCAGGCGCACGGTGGCGCCGCCGGGTTCGGCGCGCAGGATGATGTTCCGGAACTCCTGCGGCGTGCTCAGCCGCCCTTCCGCGGCCACCGTTGCGGTGAAGCCCTGACCCTCGGGCGCGGGGTCGGCGCCGATCGAGCCGGCGGCGAACTGCGCGTTCTGCGCGCGCACCGCGGCCAGCACCTCGCTGGCCGACATCCCGTAGCCCTCCAGCTTGGTCGGATCCAGCCAGATGTCCATGGCGTATTCGGAGCCGAACTGCTGGGTATTGCCGACCCCGGGCACGCGCGCCAGCGGATCGAGGATGCGCGAGGCGATCAGGTCGTTGAGCGCGTTGCGGTCGATCGTCGGGTCGCTCGAGCGCAGGCCCACCACCATCAGGAACCCGGAGTTGGCCTTGGCCACCACCACGCCCTGCTGGATGACCTCGGTCGGCAGGCTGGGCGTGGCCAGCGATACCTTGTTCTGCACCTGCACCTGGGCGATGTCCGAATCGGTGCCGGTCTGGAAGGTCAGGGTGATCGAGATGCGCCCCGAGGAACTGGAGGTGGAACTGAAGTACAGCAGGTTGTCGATGCCGGTCAGCTGCTGCTCGATGACCTGGGTGACGGCCTGCTCGGCGGTCCGTGCGTCGGCGCCGGGATAGACCGCGTTGACGGTGACCTGGGGCGGGGCCACGTTCGGGTACGACTCCACGCCCATGTTCAACAGGGAGATCACCCCGGACAGCGCGATCAGGATCGCGATGACCCAGGCGAAGACCGGGTGGTGGATGAAGAACCGGGACATGGCCGGTCAGCCCCGGGCGGAGACGGTCGCCGCCGGCGTGTACGCGCCGCGGGTCTGTGTGGCCATGGCGAGGCCGCCTGCGGGCGGCTGGCCCTGCGCCTTCCCGCTCGCCGGAGCGGTCTGGCCGGAGGGCTGGGCTGGAGAGCGGTCCCGCCCACCGCCGCGTGCCGGTGGCGTCTGGTCGCTGGGCGCATCGGGCTGAGCGTCGGCCGGCACCGCGCGGCCGCCGCCGCGGGCCGGGTTCGACGTCTGTTCCTGTCCTGCGGGGGGAGTCTGGTCCGGTGCGTCCGGCGACCAGGGCACGGTCGTGACCTGCGCGCCCTCCCGCACCTTCTGCAGGCCCGAGACGATGACCTGCTCGCCTTCATTGAGCCCGGAGGTGACGATCCAGTCGCCGCCCAGGGCGGAACTGTCGAGGGTGACGTCACGGCGCGCGACCTTGCCATCGCTGCCCACCAGCATCAGGTAGGCACCCTTGGCGTCGCGCTGCACGGCCGCCTGCGGGATCGCGAACACCCCGTCCAGCTGCCCCAGGCGGGCGCGCAGGGTGACGTAGGTGCCGGGCATCAGGCGGCCTTCGGGGTTGGGGATCAGCGCGCGCAGGGAGATCGCGCCGGTGGCCGGATCGACGATGTCGCCGGAGAAATCCAGGGTACCGGTGTGCCCGTACACGCTGCCGTCCCCCAGCAGCACGTCGACCGTGGACTCCGTGCCGGGCGAGGCCGCGGCGCGGACCTTGCGGATCTGCTCCAGCTCGGCCACCCCCATCGAGAAGTTCGCGTACAGCGGATCGATCTGGTCGACGGTGGTCAGCAGCGTGGCCGTGCCCTCGCCCACCAGCGCGCCCTCGGTGACCTGCTGCTCGCCGGCGCGGCCGCTGATCGGCGCACGCACCGTGGCGTAGCCCAGGTTGATGCGTGCGGCCTGGACCGCCGCGCGGGCCGCCGCCACCGCGGCGGCGGCGCTGCGCTCGGTGGCCAGGGCGTTGTCCAGGTCGGAGCGGGAAATGAACTCGGTCGGGGCCAGGCGGCGGGCGCGGTCGGCGCTGGCCTTGGCGTTGGCGTAGTTGGCCTGGGCCTGCGCCAGCGCTCCCTGGGCCGAACCCAGCGCCGCCTGCAGGGGCGCCGGATCGATCAGGAACAGCACGTCGCCGCGCTTGACGTCGCTGCCCTCGGTATAGACCCGGCGCTGCAGCACGCCCGGCACCCGCGCGCGGACATCGGCGCTGCGGTAGGCCGCCAGGCGCCCGCCGATGTCCCGGGTCAGCGGCAGGTTGGCCGACCTGGCCTCGACCACCCCGACCTCGGGCGGCGGGGGCTGCTGCGGCGGGGCCTGCTCGCGATGGCAGGCGCCCAGCAGGAACAGGACCAGGAGGACGGGGAAGGCGGGTAGGGCTCGCAGCATGGGAGGACCCTGTCTGGGCCGGCGGGAGCGGCCCTGTGGCGACACGCAGCTTCTGGACCGATCGGTGGATGGACGCCCTGAATGGCCGGACGTTGCCACAGCACAAGTTTGCGGGCGGTGACAGCCGCAACGCCCCGATAAAACACTGGATCAGCAAATGAATCGGGTTCACACTCGCCTCCCCGAGTCCCCGCCGGCGCCATGGCCAGTCCCGACCGCAAGCAGCGCGAGTTCGCGCAACGCGAGGACCTGTTCCTGGACACCGCGCAGGCGCTGATCCGGCGCGAAGGGCTGCTCAACCTGCAGATGGCGCGCATCGCCGAGGAATGCGAGTACGCGACCGGCACGCTGTACCGGCACTTCGCCAGCAAGGAAGACCTGCTGGTCGTCCTGGCCACGCGCAACATCCTCGAGCGCGTGCAGTGGTACGAGCGCGCCGCGCGCTGGCAGGGTCCCACCCGCGACCGCATCGTGGCCATCGCGCTGGCCGACCTGTTCGTGCTTCGCGAGCATCCCGAACATTTCCGCCTGGCCCAGTTCGTGTGGAGCGACGTCGTCTGGGGCGCGGCCTCCGAGTCCAGCCGCGCGCGCGCGCTGCAGGCCTGCGAGCCGCTGGCCTGCGCGATCGATGCGATCACCGCCGAGGCCCGCGCCCGCGGCGACCTGCCCGCCCGCCTGACCCTGTCGGACGAGGCCCTGACCATCGGCCCATGGATCCTGTGTCTGGGCATGCATACGCTGTCGCAGCAGCAAGGCCTGATCGACCCCGCGCTGGGCGACCCTTACCGGCTGCTGTTCAAGCATCTGCACTACCTGCTCAACGGCTACGGCTGGCAGCCGCTGTTCGACCCGGCCGACGACGACCTGCTCGACCGGGCGATCCAGCGCCTGTGCCGCGAGGTATTCGACGCGTCCTGCCCGTATCCACCCCGCTGACCCGACCGTTCCCCGGAAGATGCCCATGTCCACCGTCCCCACCAAGCGCAAGCCGCGGCTCGCGCTGCGCATGATCCTGATGCTGTTGCTGACCCTGCTGGTGTTCGGCGGCCTGTTCGCCGTCAAGGCCATGCTCGGCGCGCAGACCAACAAGTTCTTCGACAACATGCCGCAGCCGGCGGCCGTGGTGAGCGCTGCCGAGGTCGGCACGCAGCGCTGGAGCGACGATGGCGAGGCGGTCGGCACGTTCGTGGCGGTGAACGGCATCGACGTGACCACCGAGTCGGGCGGCGTGGTGCGCTCGATTGACTTCGAGCCCGGCCAGCCGGTCAAGGCCGGTCAGGTGCTGGTGCGGCTCAACACCGACAACGAAGTGGCCACGCTCAGGGCGCTGGAGACCGCGGCGCAGCTGGCGGGCGTGCAGTCCGAGCGCTGGCAGCAGCTCAGCCGCGACCAGCTGGTGTCGCTGGACGAGACGCAGCAGCGGGTCGCCACCGCCGCCAGCTCGCAGGCGCAGGCACAGGCGCAGCGCGCGCTGATCGCGCAGAAGACCATCCGCGCACCGTTCAGCGGCGAACTGGGCATCCGCCGGGTCAACCTCGGCCAGTTCGTCTCCCCCGGCGATCCGGTGGTGAGCCTGCAGCAGCTCGACCCGATCCTGCTGAATTTCAGCCTGCCCGAGCGCCACATGGCAACGCTGGTGCCCGGCACGCGCATCCGCGCCAGCGTGGACGCCCTGCCCGGCCAGGTGTTCGAGGGCGAGGTGACCGCGGTCGAGCCGCAGGTCGATCCGGCCACGCGCAACTTCATCGTCCAGGCCACCGTGCCCAACCCGGAGCGCACGCTGCGGCCGGGAGCGTTCGCGCGGGTCGGTTTCGCGCTCGGCGGCGAGCGCGAGGTGATGGTGATCCCGCAGACGGCGGTCAGCTTCAATCCATATGGCAACGCGGTGTTCGTGATTTCCAAGGTGCCGCGCCGCGAGGGCGAGACCGACATGCAGGGCAAGCCGCTGACCGGCGACAAGCTGGTGGTCACCCAGCGCTTCATCCGCACCGGCCCCACCCGTGGCGACCTGGTGGTGGTGACCGAAGGCCTGGCGGCCGGCGAACAGGTCGCGACCAGCGGCCTGCTCAAGCTGCGCAACGAGGCCGAGGTGACGATCAACAACCGCATCCAGCCGGGCGCCGAAGCCGCCCCCGACACGCAGAACCGCTGAGCCGCCGCGCCGCGCGGGCGGCGCGCCCATTTTCCGACCCTCCCCAGCGGGGAGGGGGAGCCCTGCGATGAAATTCACCGACATCTTCATCAACAAGCCGGTGCTGGCGCTGGTCGTCAGCCTGTTCATCCTGATCTTCGGCCTGCGCGCCTTCTCCGAACTCAACGTGCGCCAGTACCCCGAGCTGCGCAACGCGGTGGTGAACGTCAGCACGGTGTACTACGGCGCCGACGCCGACCTGATTCAGGGCTTCATCACCACGCCGCTGGAGCGCGAGATCGCCAGCGCCGAAGGCATCGACTACCTCTCCTCGACCAGTTCGGCGGGCATCAGCACGATCCAGGCCTACATCCGCCTGGACCAGGACCCGAACGAGGCGCTCACCCAGATCGCGGCCAAGGTCAACAAGATGCGCGGGCAGCTGCCGCCCGAGTCCGAGGACCCGGTGATCGACCTGCAGCAGGGCCAGCAGATCGCGGCGATGTACGTCTCCTTCGCCAGCCAGACCCTCGACAACAACCAGATCACCGACTACCTCACCCGCGTGGTCCAGCCCAAGCTGGTCACGGTGGATGGCGTGCAGCGCGCCGACATCCTCGGCGCGGGCACCTTCGCCATGCGCGTGTGGCTCAAGCCCGACCGGATGGCCGCGCTCGGAGTCACCGCCAGCGACGTGGCCAACGCGCTGCGCTCCAACAACGTGCTCTCGGCGGTGGGCTCGACCAAGGGGCAGATGGTCGCGATCGACATGACCGCGCGCACCGACCTGCGCAACGCCGACGAGTTCCGCCAGCTGGTGATCCGCGAGGAAGGCGGCGCGATCGTGCGCCTGGGCGAGGTGGCCGACGTGGTGCTGGGCTCGGAGAACTACGGCACCTCGGTGCGCATCAACGGCGAGTCCGCCACGTTCATGGGCATCTTCGTCGCGCCCGACGCCAACGCGCTGGACGTGATCGGCGAGGTGCGCGAGCTGTGGGACGGGGAGATCGTCCCGCAGCTGCCCGAGGGCATCACCGCCTCGATCCCCTACGACAGCACCGAGGCCATCCAGGACGCGATCAACGAGGTGGTGAGCACCATCGTGGAAGCGGTGATCATCGTGATCGTGGTGATCTACCTGTTCCTCGGCTCGCTGCGCAGCGTCCTGATCCCGGCGGTCACGGTGCCGCTCTCGCTGATCGGCGCGCTGTTCCTGATGCTGCTGATGGGCTTCACCATCAACCTGCTGACCCTGCTGGCGATGGTGCTGGCGATCGGCATCGTGGTGGACGACGCGATCATCGTGCTGGAGAACATCCACCGCCAC
>Ga0233369_1000046_pt1 | contig 60794 bp, 46 predicted proteins | sample ElkDunMinimDraft_26_FD_191537 | JGI IMG/M metagenome (GOLD analysis project Ga0233369, IMG submission 191537) | Fecal eukaryotic communites from dung pellets of Tule Elk in California, USA - Elk Dung D16 | ecosystem: Host-associated > Mammals > Digestive system > Large intestine > Fecal | place... | reverse complement strand
TTCACTTAACTTGAAGTAACTACCCCATCCTTGGTTCAATCGTCGGATTTGTATCATCCGTTCCCCCATAGAAACAGGGCTTCTGCGACTAGTAATCTTACGGATTTTATCCTTGTAGATACTAATACTTTTACCGTGGACACTAATGCCTTTGCTGCCTTTCTTATGGTAAAACGTAAACCCAAGTAACCGCGTGCGCCAAGGACGAGTAACAACACTCTTTTCTAAATTTACTTTCAGTTTTAGTTCCTTTTCAATGTACTTACTAATGCTTTCCATTACACGATCCCCAGCACGTTTACTTCTAACATAAATACTACAGTCATCTGCATAGCGAACAAAACGGTGACCACGGCTTTCCAGTTCCTTATCTAGTTTATCTAGTATAATATTGGAAAGTAGAGGGCTTAATGGACCGCCTTGTGGAACCCCCTGTTTGCAAGAAGTCAATTTCCCTTCATCACAAATATCGGCACGAAGGATGCGATGAATTAGTTTCAGAACTCGCTTGTCAATGATCTTCTTGCTTAATTCATTCATTAGGTAATCGTGGTTAACTCGGTCAAAGAATTGCGCCAGGTCTAGATCCACAACATGACTATATCCCAAGTTGATGTATTCTTTGGCTTTTACTAATGCCTGGTGTGCATTCTTCTCTGAACGAAAACCATAGCTATGTTCCGAAAAGTCAGGATCATACATTTTCACCAAAACCTGAGAGATAGATTGTTGGATAAGCCTATCCATATAGGTAGGAATACCCAATAAACGTTCTCCGCCATTGGGTTTAGGGATTTTAACACGTTTAATGGACGATGGACGATATTCTCCCTGCTCTAGTTGTAGTTTAATATGACGCCATTCACATGCGATCTGTTCTTTAAATTCAACGTGACCGACTTTATCAGTACCGGCCGCGCCTTTGTTTCCTACAACCTGATCGTACGCCTGATGAAGATTGCTACTACTCATAATTTCTTCGAGTAACATGTTGTTTTGCATTTTTTTTCCCTGTTTCCGTGTTTTCTATTTCTTTCAAGATATCGTTCAGCGCTCCCTGCTACTTTTCTGCTTCCAGCATATCACTTGCAGGGCAGCTCTCCTTTCGGAGTTTTCTGCTTTCTTTACGATAATCCCAGTTCCCATAAATTAAACGGACGTTTAATGTTCAGCCCTTCCTTTAAAAAAAAAGTACTACGGCCTCTGCTGACTTCTGTCAAACCAGTCATGTATCGCTACAAAACCTTGTTCCTTAAGGAGTCGCTCCTCCAGCCGGCAACAGTGAGACAGATCTCCCCGGGTAAGAACGTGAACTTTCTCTCCATATACCTGTCGAATATACAGCGGGATGTTTCGGATAGTTTCGGGCTTTGTCTTGTTATGCAGACTCACCCACATCCAACTGCCTAATTCGCTTCCTGTACGTCAGGCCAGAGATTTACCGCCGGCTTCCTTCAGATTCCTCATCACGGAGGACACACTTGCCTTAAGTTAACGTTTCCCACTATAAAGGCACGTTCGGGACTTACACCCTAGAGTTCACGCCCATGCCGGGCGCACATAACAAAAAATCGGGCTGCAGATGCAGCCCGATTTTTTGTTAGCTTTTCACCTCTTTTTCTATCACACCTCCTTTTTCACTATCTACAGTGATTTTAGCTTTATTCGGATTTCCTTTTACAATCCATTTGACTTTGACTTCGGACATCCCATCAATAGCAGGGATTTCTATTCGTTCGGGTTTGAATTTTTGGTCTTCTGTAACATTAAAATCATTGTTGATAATACGCATGCCAGCAATTACCTCTACACCATTTATACTGATATAGTTAGGTCTATTGATTTTATTGCGCACATCATGATCTGAATGGGTCGGAATAATACGACTATTCCACACAGAGGCTTTGACTTCAAAAAGATTATTCCCCAAAGATTTCACTTCTATATCATTAAATTCCAACTTAGGTGTATGATATCCATGATAAATGGTAAATGCAGCATTGCGATGCGCATCTTCTAGCAATAAGAAACCTGGATGATTACGGGTGTAATTTTTCTTCGCACCGCCAATTTCTATTTTGCCAAATTGCGGGTGATCAAATTCCTTCCAAGGCACATAAGCATCACCAAACAGAAGCAATTTATCGAATTCATAATATTCTGAATTTTGACGGTTAGAAACCTCATCCTTGTTATTAAACAATTTGAATGTTGTCATCAACTCATTTGAGAATGTATAAATACCTCTACCTAAAGCAAAAAAGTCTATTTCCCCACCAAAAACAGTATACAAATCTTTGTGAATCACAATATAATTGTAACCAGGCAGCATTTTCTCACCTGTTTTTCCCAAAGCATCATAGACCTGTACATCCTTACGTGAGTAGAATCGTTCGTCCTCTGCTGCACCTGGACCGCGTAAGATCATTCCACCGTAGTTGTGATACGATTGCGCTCCCGCAATATTAGTATGCTTGAAAAAGAAATCCTTCACTGCCATCGTTTCTGGCAATGTGCCTGGGTAATATAAAGCTCCACTCTGCACGTAGTTCGGTTGCCAATTCCACCCCCAATCTCTATTTGGATCATATGTACCTGTAATATCTTCATTTACTAACCCATCTCCATCATTATCTATACCTTCAAAACCCAACATTTCATACTCCCCCACTTCTCCTGCTTTTGCCAATACCATGCGATTTGGATTATCGTGATCTACTTTATAACGTCCCGTTTTTGATTTGCGACGCATCATGACGATGTGACCATCACCATCCAAATCATCGTACAAATCTTCCGCAATAAGACCATCTCCATCATTATCAAAAGGACGACGACCAGTACGTGACGAATGCATCGTATTCGGTTCATAAATGAAATAATCGCGCGAATCTGGATTTATTGTAGGTGCGATATAAAACACTTTATCACGAAGCAATTCTTTTATAAAAGGAACTTGATGGTAGTTTTCTGCAAGATACCAAGCCGTATACATCGCTATTTCAGAGCCCTGCAATTCATTTGCATGAATATTCCCATCAATCCAAAGTCCCGGCTTACGATCTGTTACCCCTTCTTTTAAAGCAGAAATCGTTAATACATATATATCACGACCTTCAAACGATTTACCAATAGATTCGTATTTCACCAAATCAGGATACGCCTTTTGCAAATCTTTACAGAATTGCTCGATTTGCTTATTGTCGTGATAACGATTCCAATTCATCGGCACTTTAGGATTTGCAGGCGAACCAACCGCGCGAAGTCCTGGCACATCTATTTCTGGAGATTTATTCTGTGCCGAACCATAATGACCTACTAGGCCAAAACACAGAGATAGAATAATATATTTAATTTTCATTAGGCTACACGTTAAAGTTTTACTTCGATTAATTCTTCACCAGAAGTTGGACATCCTGCTTGTATTTTCACCGTACCTTTACCTTTTATCAACCATGTAAATGTTTGAGCACCTCCAGCAGGTAGTGAAGGGTATAGTTGTAGTCGCTTTCCACTCAAAAATTGTTGACCATTTTGCAAATCACAAACAGTCTTAAATCTAGACACAAAACGAATACGATCTCCTATTTCTGGATAGGTAGGCATATTACCTACATTCATCACAGACAATTCAACTCTGAAAACATCATTTCCTAAAGAAGTGACCTTTGGAGCATCGAATGTTAACTTAGCCATATTCTCCAAAAGCTTCACGACAAAATTTGTATGTGCTTTAACGGATGACTCCAGAAGCTCTACAGGAGGATTATTGCGAAAAATATCGACCACACCTCCAACTTCCACTTGCTGATTCGGGAAATCTGGATGATTAACTTTTGTCCACGGAAGTATAGCGCCTTGTACATTATTTTGATTTACCCATTTATAAAAGGTTTCGTTGGCATCTGTAGATTTGATTACATTTTTCGCAGAATCTGTAACAGATGGCCACCACATCGGTGTTGCAAAACTAAATTTTCCCAAATGATAATATGCCGTGTTGGAAAAATTACCTGGGCTATTCGCAAATTTAGTCGCTTCGCCCAATGACTTTGTTTCTTCCTTATATATAGATGAAATGTATTTAGAAACTTCAACATCATTTGAACTCCAAGATTTCACAATACGTTCATACGCTTGGCGTGAATCAAATTTTTCAGGTTCAGATAAATTATTTGACAAACCTATATGTAGCACACTTGCTATTTGTGGGTTTGCAAATATAAAATCCACTAAAGCCCTCGTCTCTGGCTCTGATGCAGCATAATCACCACCTTCAGGTAAAAATGCTTGATAATTGAACGTGAAATTGCGATCTATATTCACGCCGCCTTCTCCATCTTCGCCATATCGACCATCAAAGTCTTGATCTGCACCTTCTGGAAATAAATTATATTTTCCTTTCTCCGCTTTGGATTTATCTGCAGCTGCGAGAACATTAGAATATTCTTTATGAACTACAAAATTCCCGATTGGAGATTCCACGCGCATCTGCGCAATTACACCATCGCCATTCAAATCCTTAGCTGGGTCTTCATCAATACGACCATCTCTATCGTTATCCACTTTACGACTGTTCCCCGAATACAAATTGGATGATTCAGAATTTCGCTTGTACGCATCTGGATTTACTAATGGTACAATCCAGACAGATTTGTCCTTCAATAAGGTTTGTAGGGAATCTTTTGGCAAAGCCAAAAGACTTTTAGATAATTGCAAAGCTCCTACCGTTCCTGCAGGATGCTTACCATCTAATCCTGCCACAATTAATAAAGTAGGACGGGGCTTTTCATCCAACTGTAACTTGATGACCGCGATGTTTTCATTCCCATAACTTCTCCCAATCACAGTTTGCGAAACCAAACCTTTGGTTTGAAACGACTTAACTGTAGACTGAATGTCAGTGTAAGAAGGATATTTCAATTGACTGAATCCAATAATCGGACAGAGCAAAAGGAATCCAAAGATGGTTCTCTTCATAAATAAAGGCTAATGTTGTAGATGAATAATTTAACAAACTAATTTAGATGTTTGAAGCAACATATTACACATTATTAAGTAACTTGTTTGCTATAAAATAGCGGCAAAATATTATTTAATTGAGCCACCAAATTTTAAATATATCAAACGTATTTATAAATTTTAAATTATTCTTAACAATCCCTTTGCTTTTAATAAGATATACATTATTTTTGCATTCCAAAATACAGTCTGACAAATCAGATTGTTAATAAATTGATTAATAAATTTTTAGTCCCTATAATATGCCCAATATTGGTAAAATAGCGCAGATTATCGGCCCAGTGGTTGACGTCAACTTTGCCGACAATGAAAATCTTCCTAAGATTTACGATGCATTGTACATTGAAAAAGAAAATGGACAACGTATCGTTTTAGAAGTTCAACAACACTTAGGTGAAGAACGTGTTCGTACGATTGCGATGGATGCAACAGAAGGTTTAGTTCGTGGTATGAAAGTGGTTGACACTGGCGCTCCTATCAAAATGCCTGTAGGCGAAGAGATCAAAGGACGTGTATTCAACGTCGTTGGAGATCCTATTGATGGTATTCGTGCATTGGACAAAACTAACGGACGTTCTATCCACAACACACCTCCAAAATTCGAAGATTTATCTACTGAATCTGAAGTACTTTTCACAGGTATCAAAGTAATTGACTTATTAGAGCCTTATTCTAAAGGTGGTAAAATTGGATTATTCGGTGGTGCTGGTGTAGGTAAAACTGTATTAATTCAAGAGTTAATCAACAATATCGCTAAAGGTCACGGTGGTCTTTCCGTATTTGCTGGTGTAGGTGAGCGTACACGTGAAGGTAATGACTTATTACGTGAGATGTTGGAATCAGGCATTATCAAATACGGTGAGCACTTCATGGAAGGCATGGAAAAAGGCGAATGGCCTTTGGATACTGTAGATGAAGAATTGATGAAAGATTCTAAATGTACTTTCGTATTCGGTCAAATGAATGAGCCTCCAGGTGCACGTGCACGTGTAGCCTTATCAGGTTTGACTGTTGCCGAATATTTCCGCGATGGTGAAGGTGATGGACAAGGTAAAGATGTATTATTCTTTATTGATAACATCTTCCGTTTCACACAAGCAGGTTCTGAAGTATCAGCGTTATTAGGTCGTATGCCATCAGCGGTAGGTTACCAACCTACATTAGCTACAGAGATGGGTTTGATGCAAGAGCGTATTACTTCAACTAAAAACGGATCGATCACTTCAGTACAAGCGGTATATGTACCTGCCGATGACTTAACTGACCCTGCTCCTGCGACAACTTTCGCTCACTTGGACGCAACTACAGTATTGTCACGTAAAATTGCTGAGTTAGGTATTTACCCTGCGGTGGATCCTTTGGATTCTACTTCACGCATCTTATCTCCAGCAGTATTAGGAGCTGAGCATTACGATACAGCTCAACGTGTGAAAGAAATTTTACAACGCTACAAAGAACTTCAGGATATCATCGCTATCTTAGGTATGGATGAGTTATCCGAAGAAGATAAATTGACAGTACACCGCGCACGTCGTGTACAACGTTTCTTATCTCAACCATTCCACGTAGCGGAGCAATTTACAGGTTTGAAAGGTGTATTAGTAGACATCAAAGATACAATCAAAGGTTTTAACATGATTATCGACGGTGAGACTGACGAATACCCAGAAGCAGCTTTCAACTTAGTAGGTTCTATCGAAGAAGCTATCGAAAAAGGTAAGAAATTATTAGCAGAAGCAGTTTAATTATAAGTATTGAGTACTGAGTATAGGGTAATGAGATTTTCTCTACTCCATACTCAATACTCCATACTCAATACTATATAGCAAAATGAAATTACAAGTAATAACTCCAGACAAAATAGCTTACGAAGGTGATGTAACGGCAGTTACAGTACCTGGGTCTGCTGGTTCTTTCCAAATTTTGAAAGATCACGCTGCTATTGTCTCTACGTTAGAAGATGGCAAAGTCATTATCAAAGGTAATGCTGGCGAAGAAGTCATTATTATTAAAGGCGGTGTAGTCGAAGTAAAGGACAACAATATCATCGTTTTGGCAGAAGGAATTGTGCAAGGATAACGATTTACAATATTGCTTAAATAGCCCTTAAGACTTCAAGTTTTAAGGGCTATTTTTTTTATACTTTTTATGCACAAAAACCAATTTCAGGAAGAATTTTGAAGAAATTCTAAAGTTCTCACCAAAGCACATAATGAACCAATTTTAATTTGGGTTCACCTATTGGAAAATTTTATTTTGTTCAAAATTAAATTAGTAGAATATATATAACAAATTTACCAAAAATCGAAATAAAAAACTTTTTCAAAATAATATATTTGGCTATTGTAAAGAATTTTATTTCGTCTTAACTTGACGAAGCATCTTATTCGAGAAAGTGCACCATTGCTTGGGGAGGGTAAGGACACTTTATAATTAACATTATGCAATACTATAATCAAAACACTAAAATATTTCTAAATGGTCAATTCGTACTTGCAAATTCTGCAGGTATAGATTTATTTGGACAGTCATTGCATTATGGTTATGCTGCTTTTGAAGGTCTTAGAGCTTACAGTACGCATAATGGCACGCGTATTTTTAAAGCTGAAGCACACTTAGAAAGATTGCGTAAATCTTGCGAAGCAATAGGATTACCCTATAAGTGGAATAATAGAACGTTAATTGAAAAGTGTTATGAATTGTTGGAGATCAATAATCTGCGCTCTGCCTACATAAGACCTTTGGTATTCACAGGCTCTAATATGCATTTAACATCTTCAGAAGATGCAAATATTATGTTGGCAGCTTGGGAATGGGGGCCATATTTGGGACAACATTTATTACGCGTCAACATTTCAAGCTACGAGCGTCCAAATCCAAAATCTTTTCATATTGACGCAAAGATTTCTGGACAATATATCAATTCTATCTTAGCCTCTACCGATGCTATTCGCCAAGGGTATGATGAGGCCTTATTATTAGATCAAGATAGATATGTCGCACAAGCTTCAAGTGAGAATTTATTTATAGAAAAAGATTATAAGATATATACGCCGCCTTTAGACAATGTATTCCCAGGGATCACGAGACAAACGGTAATTGGGATTTGTAAAGAGTTGGGGTTCGATATTATCGAAAAGAAACTAACCATCCAAGATATATACACAGCAGACAGTGCCTTCTTAAGTGGCACTGCAGCTGAAATTATCGGGATAAAACAAGTAGATCATATTATTTACAAAGAAGAATGGGAACATAGCATTGGTGCTACTATCCAACGAAAATATAAAAACTTAGTATTAGAGCAAGAGAATTATGAAGTCATCATCTGATAACGAAAAGGGATTAAATAAGTACAGCCGCATATTCACGCAAGACGAGACACAACCAGCTGCCAAAGCTATGCTTTATGGTATTGGTTTGACAGATGCGGATATGGACAAAGCACAAGTCGGAATTGCCAGTATGGGTTACGATGGTAATACATGTAACATGCACCTGAATGACTTAGCTCAAGTCGTCAAAAAAGGCACATGGGATAATGGACTGGTTGGACTTACTTTTGGAACTATTGGTGTGAGTGATGGTATGAGTAATGGTACAGATGGTATGCGTTATTCATTGGTTTCTCGTGATGTCATCGCGGACAGTATCGAAACTATTTGTGGTGGTCAATACTATGACGGATTAATCGCTATCCCAGGTTGTGACAAAAATATGCCGGGTGCTATTATGGCGATGGCACGCTTAGACCGTCCTGCAATTATGGTCTATGGTGGAACTATTGCTCCAGGTCACTATAAAGGTGAAGAATTAAATATTGTTTCTGCATTCGAAGCGTTAGGACAAAAGATTTGTGGTAACATGTCGGAAGAAGATTTCCAAGGTGTCATCAAACATACGTGTCCAGGTGCGGGTGCTTGTGGTGGTATGTATACAGCTAACACTATGGCTTCAGCTATTGAAGCTTTGGGCATGAGTTTACCTTATTCTTCTTCAAATCCAGCCATTTCGGCAGAGAAACAAGCTGAATGTCTAGATGCAGGTAAATACATCCGTATATTATTAGAAAAAGATATTAAGCCTTCGGATATAATGACACGCAAAGCATTTGAAAATGCTATTCGTTCAATCATCATTTTAGGAGGAAGTACTAATGCCGTATTGCACTTTATTGCAATAGGTAAAGCTATTGGTGTAGAAATTACACAGGATGATTTCCAACGCATGTCGGATGAAACGCCAGTATTGGCAGATTTCAAACCATCAGGAAAATACTTGATGCAAGACTTACAACAATATGGTGGTACACCAGCTGTATTGCGTTATTTATTAGATAACGGTTTGTTGCATGGTGATTGTATCACAGTTACAGGTAAAACTGTTGCAGAAAACTTGGCTGATGTAAAATCTATTATTGATTACAACCAACCTATCATCAAACCATTGAGTGAACCTATAAAAGCAACAGGTCACTTGCAAATTCTTTATGGAAACTTAGCAGAAAAAGGTTCTGTAGCAAAGATTTCAGGTAAAGAAGGTGAGAAATTTGTTGGCCCTGCTCGTGTATTCGATGGTGAGCATGATTTGGTAGCAGGTATTGCTTCTGGACGCATTCAAAAAGGTGATGTTGTAGTAATTAAAAATGAAGGTCCTATCGGTGCTCCTGGTATGCCTGAAATGTTGAAGCCTACGTCACTAATAATTGGTGCAGGTCTAGGTAAATCGGTAGCTTTAATTACTGATGGCCGTTTCTCAGGTGGTACACACGGCTTTGTAGTAGGTCACATTACACCAGAAGCGTACAAAGGTGGATTGATTGGTTTGGTAGAAGATAACGATATTATCGAAATCGACGCCGTGAACAATACAATAACACTTAAAGTGAAAGATAGCGTAATCGCTGAACGTCGTGCTAAATGGACACAACCAGCATTGAAAGTTACGAAAGGCGTATTGTACAAATATGCGAAAACAGTAGCTGATGCTTCACAAGGTTGTGTGACGGATTTATAAAAAGTATTTAGTAAAGAGTATTTAGTAGTTAGATTTTAGACCACGATATATTCTTTACTAAATTTATATAACATGAAAAAATAATTAGGATTATTAGACCAATCAGTCTAAATACTCAATACTAATATCTTAATACTAACAACAAAATGAGTACACTGGAGAAAACAGAAACAAAGACAACCCAAACCATTGCAGCCAACACACAGATATCTGGTTCGCAAGCGGTATTGGAAGCTTTGATTCATGAAGGAGTAGATACGGTATTCGGCTATCCTGGCGGTGCGATTATGCCAATTTATGACGCATTATATGATTATAATGATAAATTAAAGCATATTCTAGTCCGTCACGAGCAAGGCGGTATTCACGCTGCTCAAGGGTTTGCACGTACTTCAGGCCGTGTTGGTGTTGCTTTCGCAACATCTGGTCCTGGCGCAACAAACTTGGTAACAGGTCTAGCAGATGCTATGATTGATAGCAATCCCATAGTCTGTATTACAGGTCAAGTATTTGCGTCCTTATTAGGTACTGATGCATTCCAAGAAACTGATGTAATTAATATTACTAGTCCAGTGACAAAGTGGAATTATCAGGTTACTGATGCGACAGAAATTCCTTCGGTTTTAGCTAAAGCATTTTATATCGCGCGTACTGGCCGTCCTGGACCTGTATTGATTGATATAACGAAGAATGCGCAAATGCAGTTGTTCGATTATTTGGGTTATGAAGTTTGTAATCACATACGTAGTTATCGTCCAAAACCAATCGTTCGTCAGGAATACGTAGAAGAGGCAGCTGCATTAATTAACTCCGCAAAAAAACCATTTGTAATCTTTGGTCAAGGTGTAATCTTAGGTAAAGCAGAACAAGAATTCAAAGAATTCATCGAAAAAGGCGGTTTTCCTGCTGCTACAACTGTAATGGGATTGAGCGCTTTAGAAACTGACCATCCGCAACACGTAGGTATGTTGGGTATGCACGGTAACTATGCACCGAACGTAATGACCAACGAATGTGATGTCCTTATTGCTGTAGGTATGCGTTTTGATGACCGTGTAACAGGTCGTTTGGACAAATACGCCAAGCAAGCCAAAGTTATTCACTTAGATATTGATCCTGCTGAAATTGATAAAAATGTAAAAGCAACAGTTCCTGTTTGGGGTGATTGTAAAGAAACATTGCCATTATTGACGGCTTTGCTTTCGGGCAATGATCATTCCGCTTGGTTACAACAATTTAGAGATTTAGAAAAAGAAGAAATCAAAGAAGTTATATACAACGAATTGAATCCTACTAGTGACATCATGACGATGGGTGAAGTAATTCGCGTATTGAATGAATTGACTAATGGTGACGCTGTAATCGTGACTGACGTAGGTCAGCACCAAATGGTAGCTTGTCGCTATGCGAAGTTCAATTCTTCAAAATCAAATGTTACTTCTGGTGGTCTTGGTACTATGGGATTTGGCTTACCAGCTGCTATTGGGGCTTGGTATGGAGCACCTCATCGTGACGTCGTGGCAATCATCGGTGATGGTGGTTTCCAAATGACCTTACAAGAATTGGGTACTATTATGCAATTTGGTGCTAAAGTAAAAATCTTGATTTTGAATAATGAGTTCTTAGGGATGGTACGTCAATGGCAACAATTGTTCCACGACAGACGCTATTCTTTCGTAAACATCACAAGTCCTGATTTTGTAGCTTTAGCGAAGTCATACTATTTAGACGGAAACAAGATTTCAGACCGTAAAGACTTAGAGTCAGCATTGAAAACAATGTTGGATCACGATGGAGGTTATTTATTGGAAGTAATGGTTGGTAAAGAAAACAACGTATTCCCAATGGTAGCGCAAGGCACTTCAGTATCAGAGATAAGATTAAAATAAAAATGGAAAAGCAAGAATTTACCATTACACTATATACAGAAAACGCTATCGGTATGATAGGTCGTATTTCTAATATTTTTTCAAGACGTAAAATCAACATCGAAAGTTTGAATACCTCTCCTTCTGAGGTTGATGGTATTCACCGTTTCACGATTTTGATTACCGAATCAGAAGATGTGGTTCGTAAACTGTGTCGTCAAATTGAAAAACAAGTTGAAGTTTTGAAAGCATATTTCAACACAAATGATGAATTGATTTGGCAAGAACAAGCCTTGTACAAAGTACCAACGGAAGTCGTGAACGAAAAAGTTTACGTAGAGCGCTTATTGCGTGAATACGGTGCTACAGTCGTTGTGATTCGTCCAGATTACATCGTATTCGAAACAGCAGGTCACCGCGAAGAAATAGACCGATTGACTGCAGAATTGACTAAATACGGCTTAATCGAATTCGTACGTGGTGCGCGTATTGCCATCATTAAAGCAAGTGCGGGTTTCCACTCAAAATTAAAACAATTCGAAAGAGAAGAACCTTCACCAGAAATCGTAGAAAACGAATTCTTAGACCAACAAGACCAAGTCTTTACGATGTAATAAGATGAAAGAAATATTCAAATTTATTATAGATGCGCGCAAAGCTTTCATTAAGGATATAGAAAGTCTTTCATTAGAGGAGCTAAACGAAATTCCGGCAGGATTCAACAATAACATTATTTGGAATTTTGGGCATATTGTGGTCACTACGCCCGTATTGTGTTATGTACGTACAGGAATTTTGGCTGATGCTTCGAGTGTGAAGTATGTTTCTGCATACGCTAAAGGCACAAAGCCGACTTACTTTGTAACACAAGAAGAGGTAGATGAGTTGAAGGCTTTAGCTATTTCAACTATTGAAACGCTTGAAAAGGACTACAATGAAGGTAAACTAAACAATATTGTTCCTTTCGAAACAAGCACATATGGTGCACTTCTGGAAAGTATTGAAGATGTTATCATTACCACTGCTGGCCACGACAATACGCATTTGGGTTACGTGACTGCACAAAAAAGAATAATCAACAACAATAAATAAAACTTAAGAAAAGACTAATTAAAATAGTACGACAATGGCAAATTATTTTAACACATTACCTCTTAGAGAGCAATTAAACCAATTAGGTGTAGCTGAATTTATGGACTCATCAGAATTCGCTGATGGCGTAAATGCTTTAAAAGGTAAAAAAATCGTAATCGTAGGTGCGGGTGCACAAGGTTTGAACCAAGGTTTAAATTTAAGAGATTCTGGTTTGGACGTTTCTTACGCGTTACGTAAAGAAGCTATTGAGCAAAAAAGAGATTCATGGAAAAATGCAACTGACAACAATTTCACAGTAGGTACGTATGATGAGTTAATTCCTACAGCTGATTTAGTTATCAACTTGACTCCAGATAAACAACATACAGCAGTAATCAATGCAGTAATGCCATTGATGAAACAAGGTGCTACATTATCTTATTCGCACGGTTTCAACATCGTGGAAGAAGGTATGCAAATCCGTAAAGACATCACTGTTATCATGGTTGCACCTAAATGTCCAGGTTCTGAAGTACGTGCGGAGTACTTGAGAGGCTTTGGTGTTCCTACATTAATCGCAGTTCACCCAGAAAATGACCCTCAAGGTAAAGGATGGGCTGAAGCAAAAGCATACTGTGTAGGTACAGGTGGTCACCGTGCAGGTGTATTGAAATCGTCATTCGTAGCAGAGGTTAAATCTGACTTAATGGGTGAGCAAACTATCCTTTGTGGTTTGTTACAAACTGGATCTATACTTTCTTTCGACAAAATGGTTGAAAAAGGTATCGATGCTGGTTACGCTTCTAAACTTGTTCAATACGGTGTTGAGGTTATCACGGAAGCCTTAAAACACGGTGGTGTATCAGGTATGCTTGACCGCTTGAGCAACCCTGCTAAAATCAAAGCTTTTGAATTGTCAGAAGAATTGAAAGATATCATGCGTCCATTGTTCCAAAAACACCAAGACGACATCATGTCAGGTGAATTCTCTAAAACAATGATGGAAGACTGGGCTAATGGTGATGCAAACTTATTGAAATGGAGAGCTGAAACTGGTGAAACTGCTTTCGAAAAAACACCTGCTGGCGATGTTAAAATTAATGAGCAAGAGTACTTTGACAACTACTTATTAATGGTTGCTTTTGTAAGAGCTGGTGTGGAATTGGCTTTCGAAACTATGGTTGAGGCAGGTATCAAACCTGAGTCTGCGTACTACGAGTCATTACACGAAACTCCACTTATTGCGAATACAATCGCGCGTAAAAAATTGTTTGAAATGAACCGTGTTATTTCGGATACTGCTGAGTACGGATGTTACTTATTCGACCAAGCTTGTAAGCCATTATTAGCTGATTTCATGAAAACAGTTGATACAGATATCGTTGGAAAAAACTTCAATGAAGGTAAAGATGGTTCTGTAGATAATACGAAATTGGTTCAAATCAATGAAGTATTGCGCAATCATCCAGTAGAGATCGTAGGACGTAAATTACGTAAAGCGATGACTGCAATGAAGACGATTAAAACAGTTTAATATTTCGTAATTTTGATAATTACAACAAAGGGATAAAGCGCATAAAAGGCCTTTATCCCTTTCGAAATTACTTATACTATCATAAGAGAAATGGGAAAAACATTAGTAGAAAAAATTTGGGATGCTCACGTCGTCAAGCGTGCGGAAGGTTTTCCAGATATATTGTATATCGATACGCATTTGATTCATGAGGTGACTTCTCCTCAAGCATTTGATGGATTGCGCAAAAGAGGTCTTCCTGTATTCCGTCCTAACCAAACTGTTGCGACAGCCGATCACAACGTTCCTACTTTAGACCAACACCTTCCGATTAAAGAAGAATTATCACGCTACCAAGTGGATATGTTGACAAAAAACACTTCTGAATTTGGCATCGAGTTATATGGTTTAGGTCATCCTTATCAAGGTATAGTACACGTTATCGGCCCAGAATTGGGTATCACATTACCAGGTAAAACTATGGTTTGTGGTGATAGCCATACATCGACACATGGTGCTTTTGGTGCTATTGCTTTCGGTATCGGTACATCTCAAGTAGAACAAGTTTTCGCGACTCAATGTCTATTGCAATCAAAACCAAAAACGATGAAAATCGAAGTGAATGGTGAATTGCAAAAAGGTGTCGGCGCAAAAGATATTATCCTTTACGTGATCTCTAAAACTACCGCAGCAGGTGGTACAGGATATTTCGTAGAGTTCGCTGGTTCGGCAATCCGCTCATTGAGCATGGAAGGTCGTATGACAGTATGTAACATGAGTATCGAAATGGGCGCGCGTGGTGGACTTATTGCTCCTGACGAAACGACTTTTGATTACATCAAAGGCAGAGAGTTTGCACCTAAAGGTGAGAAATGGGATGAGGCACTAGCGTACTGGAAAACATTGTACACGGATGAAGATGCGGAGTTTGATGCGGTATTAACTTTCGATGCAGCTGATATTCAACCAATGATTACTTACGGTACGAATCCAGGAATGGGTATCGGTGTAAAACAATCTATTCCAACTACAGCAGCACAACCAGAAAGTGAACAACCTTCTTACCAAAAGGCATTAGACTACATGGGTTTTGCAGATGGTGAACAAGTGTTGGGTAAACCGGTTGATTACGTTTTTATCGGCTCATGTACAAATTCTCGTATCGAAGATTTACGTCAAGTAGCTGAATTTGTTTCTGGTAAACAAAAAGCTGAAGGTGTAGAAGTTTGGATTGTACCCGGTTCAAAACAAGTAGAAGCACAGGCAATAGCGGAAGGCATCGACAAAGTTTTCGAAGCAGCAGGTTTCCAATTGCGAGAACCAGGATGTTCGGCTTGTTTGGGTATGAACGAAGATAAAATCCCAGCTGGTAAATACTGTGTATCTACATCAAACCGTAACTTCGAAGGTCGTCAAGGTCCTAACGCACGTACAATGTTGGTAAGCCCTTTGACAGCAGCAGCAGCAGCTATCACAGGTAAAGTTACAGATGTAAGAGAATTAATTTAATAGCATTGATTCAAAGCATATGATATTAGAAGTAGCTATTCTTAATGTTAAAAGTGATCTTACTGATGAATTCGAGAAATCGTTTTCAAAAGCACAGAAAATCATTAGTAATATGAAAGGCTACATATCACATGAATTAAAAAAGTGTTTAGAAACACCAAATAAATATATTTTATTGGTCAACTGGGAAACTTTAGAAGATCATACAATTGGATTCCGTGAGTCCAAGGAATATCAAGAATGGAAAGAGTTACTGCACCATTTTTACGATCCTTTCCCAACAGTTGAACATTACATTTAATTCCTTTTGAATTTTAACTTTTTACTTTAACAAAATGTGTCAAATTTGTCAAGCAGTCACTGTTACCGAAAACAAGGTGATTGATAGAACAGGTCAAAATGCCTCATCTATCTTCAACCAACGTACATTGGAACAGGATTACAGAACACTTAAATCAGCATTGAAGCCTGGTTTGAGAGTTTTGGATATTGGCTGTGGTACAGGTTCGATTACCAAAGATATAGCGAAGTTGGTTGGACCAACGGGTTATGTCATTGGAGTAGACAATACCGAATCTTTCGTTTCTGAGGGCAAAAAGCTTTTTGCTGATGTAGAGAATCTTGAACTTATCCACATGGATATTTTAGATTTCGAATCGGAAGAAAAGTTTGACTTGATTATTTCTGCTCGGACGTTTCAATGGATTTCGACTTTGGACAAAGCTATTGATAAAGTAAAATCATTGTTGAAGCCAAATGGTCAAGTTTCGATTTTGGATTATAACCACGAAGCCATCAATTGGACACCAAAAATTCCTGCAAGCATGCAGAATTTTTACAATATGTTTTTGATGTGGCGCAAAGATGCCGGCATGAATAACCGTATTGGTTTTGACTTGATTGATATCTTTGAAGAACATGGATTTGATCAAATTGAGATTTTCAATTCGGACGAACATTACGAACGTATGTTTCCTGGCCACGTAGAAAAGATCAAAGTTTGGTCAAAAGTAGCGAGTTCTAAACAAATGGTTGAAGAAGGTTATATTTCCGACGAAGACCGTTTGCAAGCTATTGCAGATTACAACAATTGGGCTGATAAAGAAGCCACAAGTATGACCATGAAGCTGAGAGAAGTAAGGGCGCGTTTGAATTAAAAAGTAAAAATTAGAATTTAAAAAACACAGGATTAACAATTCAATTAAACACAAATTAGATAGGTTTTGACCTTTTAATTTTAAATTTTCACTTTGAAAGATGAAAAAATTTGAAAAACTAACTTCAACAGTAGTTCCACTACCGATTGAAAATATCGATACAGATCAAATCATTCCAGCTCGTTTCTTAAAAGCGACGACTCGTGAAGGTTTTGGTGAAAACTTATTCCGCGATTGGCGTTTTGATAACAATAATCAGCCAAAAGCTGACTTCGTATTGAACAATCCTCAATATTCGGGTCAAGTGTTGGTTGCTGGCAAGAACTTCGGCTGTGGCTCATCTCGTGAGCATGCTGCCTGGGCGATTGACGATTATGGCTTCAAAGTGGTAGTAAGTTCATTCTTCGCAGATATATTCAAAGGAAATGCGTTGAACAATGGCGTGTTACCAATTACAGTATCTGAAGAATTCTTGGAAAAAATATTTGCTCAGGTTTTCATTGATGCAAATGCACAACTAGTGGTGGATTTGGAAGCTGAAACATTGACAATTGCTGCTACAGGTGAATCGTTCCAATTTGAAATCAATCCGTACAAAAAATCTTGCTTGATTAATGGATACGATGACATTGACTTCATATTGAGTCACACTGATGAAATCAAAAGTTTTGAGCAAACAAGACCGTATTCTTATTATAGATAAAATATAAATGACAGAACCAGTCCTCCATATTGCTAATTTAACGATTCAATACCCAAATAATGTGGTATTGAGTTCCCTATCTTGGGCTATCCAGCAAGGGGAAAATTATGTTATTGGAGGCACGTCTGGTTCTGGTAAAACTACTTTAGCAAAAGCTATCGCAGGTTTAATTCCTGCAGATAATTCCATAAAATTGAACTTCGATTCATCGAAATCACTGCCTGCTAAAGTTGTCTATATATCCAATTGGTATCAATTTACCAATCTGGAAGGTGACCGCAATTTTTACTACCAACAACGCTATAATCACCATCAAGGTCACGATACTTTGACGGTGAAAGCCGAGTTAGAACACTTCGCTAAGAAAGAAAATTTAGACTTTTCGTTTATCCAACAACGCATTCAGGATTTTGGATTTGAAGATGTACAATCTTCTCAACTGATTGAATTGTCAAGTGGCGAACACAAGAAATTACAATTGGTTCGCGGATTGTGGGCGAAACCGCAACTTTTGATTATTGACGAATCCTATACAGGTTTGGATAAGAACTCAAGAGCCGTATTGAATACTTGGTTGGATGAATTGGTACAAGAAGGTGTCCAACTTATTTTGATTACCAACGATACCTTTTTACCAAAATCTATTAATCGTTTTGCACATATTGTGAATGGCAAAATAGAAATTGTGGATTCTCCTGATGACTTTGCTAAAGACAAAAAACGTCAGAAAAAGGAATTACCAACTTTTTTACGTGAAATACCAGAAACATACTACGATACAGTTGCCGAATTAAAGAACATTAATATTCGTTATGGCGAGAAAGTCGTGTTGAAAAATGTGTCATGGAAAGTAAATGTAGGTGAGAAATGGTTGTTGCAAGGTCCAAATGGTTCAGGAAAATCTACCTTATTGAGTCTTATCAATGGCGATCATCCCCAAGCCTACGGACATGACCTTTCATTATTTGGAAATATAAGAGGTTCGGGCGAAAGTATTTGGGATATAAAACAAAAAATAGGGATTATTTCTCCCGAAATGCATTGGTATTTTGACCAAAACGCTACGGTTTGGCATACCATTGCCTCTGGATTTTACGACAGTATCGGATGGTTTATTGATGTAAAATTTCAAGAGAAAAAACAAATAGAAGAATTATTGGAGTTTTTTGATTTGACGGATGTCAAAAATCAAAATCTCCACACATTACCGCTAGGTAAACAAAGACTAGCATTATTGGCAAGAACAATCATCAAAAATCCGCCATTACTGGTATTGGATGAACCTTGCCAGGGTTTGGATAATGACCAAGCTAAATATTTTAACGATGTAGTAGATGAGTTAGCGCAATACGGCAAAACATTAATTTATGTGGGGCATTATGAGTCGCAATTGCCATCCTGCATCGAACATAGAATTGTATTAGAGAAGGGCGAAGTAAAAGCCATAGAAAATATAACTGTAAAAGATAAACATTTAGAAAGCGTTATTTTGTAAGATTTGAAAATCGATAAGCCAACTGCTTTTTGACTTTTCATTTTTTACTTTTTACTTTGAAAAGAAAATGAAAAAAAATATTCTAATCATTCCAGGTGATGGAATCGGACAAGAAGTAACAACTTGGGGTAAACAAGTATTGGAGGCTATTGCAGCAAAGTATAACCATGAATTTATATTCGATGAAGCGATAATGGGACATACGGCAATCGAGGCTACAGGTAACCCATTACCAGATGAAACTTTAGAAAAAGCCAAAGCTTCGGATGCAATTTTATTTGGTGCAATAGGTCACGCCAAATACGACAATGACCCTTCTGCAAAGGTTCGTCCTGAGCAAGGTTTATTGAAAATCCGCAAAGAGTTGGGTTTATATGCAAACTTACGTCCTATTTTATTATTTGATGAATTATTAGATGCCTCAAGTTTAAAACCTGAAGTGTTACGTGGAACAGATATTTTATTCTTCCGCGAATTGACAGGTGATGTTTATTTTGGTGAGAAAAAACGCAACGAAGACAACACATTTGCCTCGGATCTGATGAACTACCACCGTTACGAAGTAGAGCGTATTGCACGCAAAGCTTACGAAGCAGCGCGTACACGTGGTAAGAAATTATGTTCGGTAGATAAAGCCAACGTATTGGAAACTTCACGTCTTTGGAGAGAAGTGGTTCAAGAATTAGCAAAAGAATATTCGGATGTAGAAACAGAACACATGTTTATCGATAATGCAGCAATGCAATTGGTGAAAAATCCGAAAAAATTTGATGTCGTATTGACTGCTAATTTATTTGGTGATATCTTGACGGATGAAGCGTCACAAATCGCAGGTTCGATGGGTATGTTGGCTTCTGCATCTATCGGCGACAGCACGGGATTCTTCGAGCCTATACACGGTTCTGCACACGATATCGCCGGACAGAACAAAGCGAACCCATTAGCTTCTATCCTATCGGCAGCCTTATTGTTGGATATTGCATTTGGTCTTCAAGAAGAAGCCAAAACTGTTACAACTGCTGTAGCCGATACGTTGAAAGCGGGCTGGAGAACTGGTGATATTGCAAATGCAGAAACACCTGCAGATAAAATTTTGGGCACAAATGAAATGGGCGCTAAAGTTTTAGAATTTATTAAGTAGAAATAACCAAGGAATAATCATATAAAGGAAAAGACTATGTTACACGATCCGAATCACTTATACATTTTCGACACGACATTACGTGATGGTGAACAAGTACCAGGATGTCAATTGACAACAATTGAAAAAGTTGAAATTGCAAAAGATCTTGAACGTCTAGGCGTGGATATCATCGAAGCAGGTTTTCCTGTGTCAAGCCCTGGTGATTTTCAATCTGTAGTTGAATTATCAAAAGCCGTAAACGATGTAATCATTTGTGCATTGACACGTGCAAATGAAAATGACATCAAAGTTGCTGCTGAAGCACTTAAATATGCAAAAAGACCGCGTATTCATACTGGTATAGGTGTATCTGACGTACATATTCAATACAAGTTTAATAGTACACACGATGCAATTTTAGAGCGTGGTATTGCAGCTGTAAAATATGCAAAACAATTCGTTGAAGATATAGAGTTTTATGCAGAAGACGCTGGTCGTTCAAATCCAGAATACTTAGCACGTATGATCGAAGGTGTTATTGCTGCTGGGGCTACAGTTGTCAATATCCCGGATACAAATGGCTATTGCTTGCCACATCAATATGGTAATATTATCAAATATTTGAAGGAAAATGTAAGCAACATTGACCAAGCGATCATTTCTGCCCATTGCCACAATGATCTAGGACTAGCAACAGCTAACTCTATTGCTGCTGTACAAAATGGAGCTCGTCAAGTAGAATGTACAATAAATGGTATCGGCGAACGTGCTGGTAACACTTCACTAGAAGAAGTTGCTATGATCTTAAAAGTGCATAATAAGGAATTTGGCAATTTGACTTCAAATATCGACAGCAAAATGTTCACTTATTTATCACGTAAAGTAAGTGAGATGATGAATATGCCTGTACAGCCAAATAAAGCTATCGTGGGACGTAATGCATTTGCGCACTCATCTGGTATTCATCAAGATGGCTTTTTGAAACACCGTGAGACTTACGAAATTATGCGTCCAGAAGATGTTGGTTTAGCAGAAGCGGATATAATCTTGACTGCACGTTCGGGACGTCATGCATTAAAACATCACTTAGAACGCCTTGGCCATCATTTGGATAAAGATACTTTGGCTAATACATACGAACGATTCTTAGTTTTAGCTGACGCTAAAAAAGAAATCACCGACGAAGATTTATTGACGTTGGTAAAATAAAACATATATTATTCTTAAAGCGAGGCATCTATATATAGAAAATATAGATGCCTCGTTTTTTGTTATTAGACCATTAACAATATAAGAGTATTATTTCTACTTCCTGTTTTTTCCACAATTAATGAATCGATAAATTTATCAAATTTTTACCGATAGTTAAATTAATTTAACTTAACTTTATTCAAACCTTAAATAAGTACTTAAAATATAACAATATGGAAAGAAAAGTCTCCATATTAATCATTGCATTTATGCTAATTATGTGTATTTCATTGGCGGGATTTTATTCTTCGTATCTGAAATATTTTCCTGATTTTAGTAAATTTCCATTACTTATTCATATACATTTTTTGGCTTTTGTCGTTTGGTTTGGCGTACTAATCGCACAACCAATTCTTATCAAAAAGAGGAATTACAATTTACACCGCATCATTGGTAAAGCAGGATATATCTTGATACCTATTCTAGTGATTACTATAGTCTTTATGGTGTTACATCAGGTGAAAATTATATACCTAAAAAAGCCAGAATTGGCATCATTAACAGCTTTTGTAGGTTTCATCGATGTAATATCCATACTAGTTTATTATAGTATTGCAATGATTAACAGAAAAAATATAAGATGGCACGTAGCCTTTATTATTGCTTGTTCCTTAGTTATTTTAAATCCTGGATTATCGCGCTTAATTAATCCTTTAAAACCAGGATTAGGTATAATGGTAGCAGTTATTTTACCGATTATGGTAAGCGTCTCTATCTTAATTTATGAAAAGCTTAAATATAAATATAGTATCATAAAAAGTCCATATCTACTGTTTCTTTGCTGCTGGATAATTGAAGTTCTACTACTTTTTACAATTCCCAAAACAGAAGTTTGGAAAGTGTTTGTCCAGACAATTGCAAGTTAGAAAAAATTTTACCCGATAAAACGGCATATATTACAACAAAGAAATTCAAATTTTCCCAACTAAATATAATCATCTACTCACAGCAATTAATTGCTAAAATGCTAATAGTATTTAGGTTTATATTGTTAAATTTGAAATATTCAATCTTAAAAGTAACAAATTAGCATAATGAGTGTAGATTTAAACACTTTGCCAATCGATTCTATACAAGCAAAGGCAAGAATCAAGGATGTGGTGACAAGGACTCCTTTGCAATACAATATACATTTGTCCGAAAGATATGGTGCGGATATTTATCTAAAAAGAGAAGATCTACAAGTTGTACGATCGTACAAATTGCGTGGCGCTTTCAACAAAATATCTTCCTTATCCGCAGAACAACGTGCAGCGGGTGTAGTCTGTGCAAGTGCTGGAAACCATGCGCAAGGTGTAGCGTTATCGTGCAAAAGATTAGACATCAAAGGTGTCATCTTTATGCCTGGTCCGACACCTCGTCAGAAAATAACCCAAACAGAAATGTGGGGCAATGGCAACATTGAAATCATCTTGACAGGAGATACTTTTGACGATTGTCAAAAAGCAGCTTTAGATTATTGTGCGCAATATAATATGACGTTCATCCCTCCTTTCGATGATTTAGAAATCATTGAAGGACAAGGAACAGTCGCTGTTGAAATTTTGGAAGATCTTGCAGATGTGGATGCTATCATCTTACCTATCGGTGGTGGTGGTTTATCTTCAGGCGTGAGTTATCACATGCGCAAATACTCACCTACCACTAAATTGTATGGCGTAGAGCCCGAAGGTGCGCCTTCGATGCAAGCTGCTTTAGCAAATGGCGGCCCAATTGAACTAGAACAAATCAACAAATTTGTGGATGGTGCTGCAGTAAAGAAAATAGGTCAATTGACGTATGATATCAGTTCTCAATTATTGGATTCTGTCAAATCTATTCCCGAAGGAAAAATCTGTACGACAATATTAGAATTGTACAACAAAGATGCTATCGTAGCAGAGCCGGCTGGCGCTTTGGCAATTGCTGCATTGGAATTCCACAAAGAAGAAATTAAAGGAAAGAAAGTAGTTTGTGTAGTGTCTGGAGGTAATAACGACATCGATCGTATGAGCGAGATAAAAGAAATGTCGTTGCTTTACGAAGGTTTCAAACACTACTTTATTGTACGCTTTCCGCAAAGACCAGGTGCTTTACGTTTGTTAGTGACTGAGGTTTTAGGTCCAAAAGATGATATTACGCGTTTTGAATATATCAAGAAAACTGAACGTGAACGCGGTCCTGCGTTAATCGGAATTGAGTTGAATAGTCCAAAAGATTATATTCCATTCATTGAACGCTTAAAAGCTTACAAATTCGATTTCATCGAAATTAATAAAGACCAAACATTATTTGAATATTTGGTGTAAAAAACTATGCTACAAATGTTTAAGCTCAGGAAATCCTGAGCTTTTTTTGTTATATTCATACACCATTAGTCTATGAATGAACAATTTAGTTTTTCAGACGTTATAAATAGGTAGAAGCTTATAAACTAAACTATTTAGCTATGAAAAATAAAATTACGACAGCCCAAGACAAGAGTAGAAATAAAGAAATGGGGAATCCGACTTCCGACAAACAATTTATGGATACTAAAACGATGAAGAGACATCAAGGATTACCGAATCTGGGTGCAAGAAGAAATGGTTCGCAAAGAGATAACAATTCCACAAATAACGAATAAATCAACTATTATGAAATCAAAATTAAGCATATTGGCAATTATCATTGCCTTTATTTCGACGAGTTTCGTCTTTGCACAACAAGACAAAACCAAGCGACCTAGCCCTGCAGATTCAGTGCATGTCACTACGGCAGATGGTGTCCACATTACCATTCATTACAGCAAACCTTCATTGAAAGGACGTCAATTGGGCGTTGACCTTGCCAAATTCGGGGAAGTATGGCGCACAGGAGCCAATGAAATTACTTCAATTGCATTTGATAAGGATGTATTGGTTGAAGGTCAAGCATTGCCAAAAGGCAAGTACGGTCTTTGGACTATTCCAGGGCAAACCGAAACAACGGTTATTTTTAGTAAAAAGTCAGAAGGTTGGGGAGTAAGATATACAGATCAAGACGATCAGTTGCGTGTGAAAGTTAAAAATTCGAAAGGTAAATCTTCGGTAGAACAGTTTACCATTTCGGTTGATCCTGCTGGAAAAATAAATTTAGCGTGGGGAGAAATGATAATCCCTATAACAGTAAAAATTGCAAAATAGCCTTTGCAGTAATTAAAGAGAGAATGGCTGGAAAATTTCCAGCCATTCTTAATTTTATGTTACTTCCCTTTCAAATATTTCTCTAAGAACTGGTCTTGCTCCCACAACAAATGGAATATATTTTCTTTTGCGGCGTAACCGTGCGATTCGCGTGGTAAAATTACCATACGAACAGGCGCACCAAGATTTTTCAAAGCTTGGAAATATCGTTCTGTCTGCATGGTAAAAGTTCCTGGATTATTATCTGCCGCACCATGTGTCAACAACATTGGTGTTTTCATTTTATTTGCACTCATAAAAGGAGACATTGTCATATACAATTGCGGATCATCCCAAAAGTTGCGTTGCTCCGATTGGAAACCAAAAGGCGTCAATGTACGATTGTACGCACCTGAACGCGCAATACCCGCTGCAAATAAATTAGAATTTGATAACAAATGAGCTGTCATAAAAGCACCATAAGAATGGCCTCCAACAGCAACTTTTTTACTATCAATATAACCTAACTCATCCACTGCATTAATCGCAGCCTCTGCATTCGCTACCAACTGTGGAATAAATGTATCGTTTGGTTCAGCTTTTCCCTCTCCTACTATCGGGAACGCAGCATTATCCAAAACAGCATAACCTTTGGTCACCCAATAAATAAATGAACCATAACTCGGAAAAGTAAATTCCTTTGGATTAGCTGTACTCTGTCCCGCGGTTGTCTTATCTTTATATTCACGCGGATAAGCCCAAATCAAGAGTGGCAATTTTTCCTTTTTCGTAAAATCATATCCAGTTGGCAAATACAACGTACCTGACAATTCCACACCGTCATTGCGCTTGTAGTTCAACACTTCCTTGTGAACCGCCTCTAAACTTTTAAAAGGATTTTCGATCGCTGTAACAGCTTTTTGTTTACCTGATTTAATGTTCTTTGTATAATAATTCGGGTATTGCTTTGCTGACTGCAAAGAAATTAAAATATCTCCTTTTGTAATATCAATTACTTCAGCTATGCGTTCTTGCAAGTCTGAAGAAGGTGCTGTATAAATTCGCTTTTTCTTTAAGGTCTTTAAATCCAATTCATCAATAAAAGGAAACTCCCCCTCTTTGGTATGACCCGCTCCTACCCAATACGTTTTATCCTTATTAAGGAACATACTAAAAGTTCCGAATTGGTTTCTTTCACGGTGTACAGCTCCTGGATGTGAATACACATCTTGACTGTTGCGGTCAATTAATAACCTAGCATCTCCTGTTGTTGGATTCAACACGAAAGATTTAGAATTACGTGTATCATACCAACTCGAAGACACCAACGCATACGTATCGTTACCCCAAATAATTCCAGCAAAACGATCTTTAACTTTTGTCAATGATTTTGGCTCAGCAGAGAATGGATACTCCCAAGTAAATAATTCATCTCTAAAATCAACTGGCTTGTTGGCATCTCCTCCATCCAATGCTTGCACGAAAAATAAAGTATTCGGCTTATCCGCACGCCAAGTTAACATACGCTTGCCTGGTCGCGTTGAAGAAAATCCTTTAGGCATGATTTCCATGAGTGGTGTCTCATTTACTTTTTGTTCCAACGAACCATCTATAGCATACACATTCGCTTCCTGCGGAAATGAATTGTAGGCAACAACGTATGAAAAAGGCTTTTTGAGTTTCGAAACTAAAACATACTTTCCATCTGGAGAGACATTAGCCTGGGTGTACAAGTCAGCAGACAAAAATTTGGTTTGCTGTCCCTGCAAATCAATCCAATACAATTCCGCTGTCGCTAAAGAAACAAAATCTTGCTCATCTTGCGGATTTTTCAACAAATCTTGATATGTTCTCAATTGTGAAACTTTACCTTCACTCGTAGATACAACAGGGCCAGTAGGCAGATCTTTGCTGTGATCGATTAGAGCTGGTCTATTAGCGGGAGATTTACTAATGAGCAAACCATGTGAATTACGTAACCATTGATAAGGATCATTCAATACAGCATTAAGATCATAATCTGTTAGTTGCTTTGCACTTTTAGCAGCAATGTCTAATACCCAAAGTGAAACCCCTGAATCATTGGTATGCGTGAAAGCAATGTATTTGCTATCCAATGAAAATGAAATATTTGAAATCAAGGCATTCGCTGGTAAGCCTGCAATATCATATTCTTTCCCATCTTGCGCTGAGCGAATTCGAATATTATGGAAATAATTTTCTGTACTCGAAATTCTGGTTTTTGCATTGATACGCAATCCTGCCAGTCGGATTTCCTCTTGTCCCAATTCCTCCAAAGTCTTGTAAGTAGGTCTATAACTTAATAACACCCAAGATTTATCTGGACTTAAACTCACGGATGGAGGACGTTGAAAATCCGCCAAAGCAAGAATTTCAGAAGAAGGTTTTTGAAAAGTAATGCTTTCTTGTGCTAATACATTTGTACCGAGGAATAGCAAAAAATAAATAGATAGTTTTTTCATAATTTTATAAAAATGGAACCGTTGAAATGATATTTAATGAATAAGTACATTTGAATTATCATTTTCAAAATCTTGGTAGATTATGGTGTAAAAATATAGTAAATAAAGGACAGACTAGCTAATAAAATTTATTTTTTTACAATGAAATTTTATTCGAAAAGCGTTGCTAAATTTTGTTAATAATTCCAATTTTTAAAGTTATCCACACCCAATTAATGCTGGTTAACAGGGTTTTGCAAATAAAACAACTCTACTAACGCAGTTTTAGATTCCGAGATGTGGATAATGTGGAAAAGTATAACTACCGCTTGGAACCAAAATATATGATATTTGTTAAAGGATCGCAGAAACTCATCTGCTATCGCAGCGTTTATTTACAAACTTCAGTAATATTTTATCCAAGTCAGTAAAATTTGGATACGAATTACTATCAAACTTAATATACAACATGGCAAGAATCATTAAATTCGAAAAAAACGATTGTGCACCATGCGCACAAGTGTCGGCGTACTTAGATAACAAAGGTATTTCGTATGAAACGATCAATCCATTTGATGAGCCAGAGTTGGCAGTTAAGTTTAAAGTACGTACGGTGCCTACAGTAATTGTATTGGATGGTGAAGAAGTGAAACACCGTATCATCGGATTCAAACCTGAAGAATTAGAGACGGCTGTATCAGAATAGAATATTTATCATTAGAACTACCTATCTATGGTATTATATTACGACACAAAAACAGGAAATGTACAACGCTTTATTGATAAAGTCGTACAGATTACTGGATGGACAGCGATTCGCATACAAAAAGATATGCATATCGAGGAGGAAGGTCACTTAATCACCTTTACGACTAATTTTGGTCAGATTCCTGCGATAACAGAAGATTTTGCATCGAAAAATAGCACAAAACTATTTTCTGTAACTTCCAGCGGCAACCGCAATTGGGGCAGAAATTTTGGTGTAGCGGGCGATAAAGTAGCTGCATTATTCGAAATTCCGTTGGCTTTTAAATTTGAGCTTTCGGGAACAATGGAAGACATTAATCAATTTATAGACATAATTAAGAATCAATATTATGATAGCAAACGAGGTAGCAAAAAACTGGATATTGCTTAATAACGAAATCATGATCAAACATGAGGACGAGTACAGCTTGCACAAAGACAAGGAAGCTGTTCGTGCTTATTTCTTGGAGTACGTGAATAAGAATACAGTATTCTTTTACACGCTTAAAGAAAAGGTTGATTATCTTATTGAGCACAATTATTACATCAATTTCTACGAATGGTTTACATTTGAAGAAATGGAACAAGTTTACAAATATGTAGGCGCAAAAAAATTCCGTTTTGCATCTTTTATGGCTGCTTTCAAATTCTTCCAAAGTTATGCACTTCGTGATGACTCAGGTGAGAAATTCTTAGAGCGCTATGAAGATCGCGTTGTTGCTGTTTCGCTATTTTTAGCTAGAGAAGAAGGTGTACAAAAAGCTATCGAGTATGCCGAAATTATGATCAATCAAGAATATCAGCCTGCTACCCCGACATTCTTGAATGCTGGTAAAAAACGTTCTGGTGAATTGGTTTCCTGTTTCTTAGATGAAATCGGTGACAACTTGAATGGTATTGGTTATGCGGTAGATTCAGCAATGAAATTATCATCCATTGGTGGCGGTGTTTCATTCAATATTTCTAAAATTCGTGCACGTGGCGAAGCTATCAAAGGCGTAGACGGTCGCGCAGGAGGTGTTCTTCCAATCATGAAAATCATGGAAGATACATTCTCGTATGCCAACCAATTGGGTCAACGTCCTGGTGCTGGAGCAGTGTACTTAAATATTTTCCACTCGGACATCGAAGAATTCTTAGACTGTAAGAAAATCAACGTGGACGAGAAAGTACGTATAAAATCGCTTTCTATCGGTATCATCGTTCCGGATAAATTCATGGAATTGGCTGAAAAAGATGAGCCTTGCTACTTGATCTATCCACATACAGTATACCAAGAATACGGTCAATATTTGGATGAAATGGACATGGATCAATGGTATGATGAATTGATTACCAACGCAAATGTGAAGAAAAAGAAAGTCAATGCACGTCACTTGTTAGTGAAAATAGCACAGACTCAAAAAGAATCTGGCTATCCATATATTTTCTTCAAAGAGAATACCAACCGTGCCCATGCGTTGAATGGAATTGGTAAAGTAAAATTCTCTAACCTTTGTACAGAGATCATGCAAGTGTCTGAAGTATCAGATATTGAAATCTACGGTAAAGAAGATCAAATCCGTTATGGTATCTCATGTAACTTAGGATCATTGAACATTGCCACGGTAATGGACAATAAGCGTATCAAAGAATCTGTGAAAACAGCGATGCGCGCACTTACTGTTGTATCTGACGTGACTGATATCGCCATGGTTCCTTCTATCGCTAAAGCAAACAGAGAACTACACTCTGTAGGTTTAGGAGCCATGAATTTACACGGTTACTTAGCGAAAAGCTTTATCATGTATGAATCTCGTGAAGCCTTGGATTTTGCGAATACATTCTTTATGATGATGAACTATTACTCTTTAGAAGCTTCAATGGAGATTGCTAAAGAGCGCGGACGTACTTTCGTAGGATTCGAAAAATCTGACTACGCTTCAGGAGCATATTTTGACAAATACTTAGAAAGAGATTATTTGCCTCAAACGGATAAAGTAAAAGAATTGTTTGAGGGTGTACACGTACCTACAATCGAGGATTGGAACAACTTAAAAGCACAAGTACAAGAGCACGGCATCTACCACGCGTACCGCTTGGCTATTGCTCCTAATCAATCGACATCATACATTATGAATGCTACAGCATCTGTAATGCCTATCGTAGACATCATCGAAGTACGTGAATACGGAGATAGTACGACCTACTACCCTATGCCTTACTTGACAAATGATAATTATTTCTACTTCAAGTCAGCATACGATATGGATCAAATGAAAGTGTTGAAATTGATTTCTGTTATCCAACGCCACATCGACCAAGGTGTTTCGACTATTCTTCACACGAATTCAAAAGATTCAACACGTGACTTGGCGAAATATTATATCTATGCGCACAAATTGGGCTTGAAATCATTGTACTACACACGTACACGCAAGTCTTCGATCGATGAGTGTATCTCATGTTCGGCATAACCTAAAATTTTATACATCATATGAATAAGCTAAATCTTTAGCTTATTCATATTTTACTTTTTACTTTTAATTTTTTGACTTCAAATAATGAGTAAGCAATATACAGCAGTAAACTGGAATACACCTGATAATGATTACGCTTTAATGTTTTGGGAACAAAATATTAAGCAATTCTGGATTGATACCGAATACATTCCTTCCAAAGATATTGACAGTTGGAAAGGTTTAAGCTGGGACATGAAAGAATGTTACAAAAAAGCGCTTGGCGGATTGACTTTATTGGATACACTTCAAAGTCACACAGGTATGCCAAAGATCATTGATCATATCTCTTCTTTACAAAATAAAGCGGTATTGTCTTACATGTGTATGATGGAAGCTATCCACGCAAAGTCATATTCTACGATCTTCTCTACCGTATCGACTACCAATGAGATTAATGACGTATTTGGTTGGGTATCGCAAAATAAATTCTTACAATTCAAAGCTTCGACGATTGACACGTATTATCGCGCTATTGATAAAGAAAATCCTACGGATGAAGAATTATTCATGGCATTAGGTGCTTCCGTATTGTTAGAATCGTTCTTATTTTACTCAGGGTTTTTCTTGCCATTATGGTTATGTGGTCAAGGACAAATGGTAGCATCTGCGGATATTATCAAAAAAATCGTAGCTGACGAATCTATCCACGGTGTGTTCGTGGGTTTAATTGCCCAAGAAGTTTTTGCTAAATTGCCAAACAAAGAGGAAGTAAAAGCGAAGTTCTTGAAATTGTTGAATGACCTTTACGAAAACGAAGTAAAATATACAGAAGAATTGTATACGGTAGTTGGCTTGACAGCTGAAGTAAAAGAATACGTGCGTTACAATGGTAACAAAGCGTTGATGAACTTAGGTTTTGAACCAATATTCGAAGTGAAGCAAGTCAATCCAATCGTATTGAACGGGTTGAATACGGAGACAACACAACATGATTTCTTCTCTAAGAAATCTACCAACTACGAAAAAGCAACTGAAATTGTCCACTTAATGCACGATGATTTCGAAATGGATGCTTCTGTAGATATTTAAGAAATTATATTCAATAAAGCGATTTTTAACTCCCTTTCAGAAATACTGGCAGGGAGTTTTTTTTACTTGAAAATTAAAATTTTATAAAAAAATAGCTAACTTACATTTCAATACAGAAACTAAAGTCCACTAATTTACAATCCTAATGAAAGGTCTACTATTTACATTATCTCTTATTGCATTCATAACTTTAAATAGTTGCGAAAAAACAAGTACCTCAACTCCAGAACCCGAGCCCGAACCAGTTGGTCCATCAAATAATTGGGATAGATCTGCAGAGGCTTATTTAAAAGATTCGACTCTTTATTTCACAAAATTATTCTCATTGTGGCAAAATAACATTGTCCCTACTAATATTAATGATCTACTGGATTCTGTAAAAGTTAGAAACATCACAAAAAATTATGAGAAAGCTGAGAATGTTTTAGATTATCTGATCGGCATGACACCTAAAGATGCTTTAGGAAAACCTATCGACAGATTTAGTTTCCTGGATAGACAAGGCGTAGTAAGTGAAGAAATACAAAATGCACGATCGACGAGTTATGGTATATATGTCTTCTATTTGCAGACTCAAGAAACAGCCCAAAACAATGCGGATTTATATATCCGAATGGTTGATTTAAATTCATCAGCGTATTTGGCAGGTTTGCGCAGAGGTGATCGTATCCTAAGTATCGATGGAAATACAAAAATCGATTACAATACCCAAAGAGCACAAAACTTTAAAGGCATCAATGATGCATTAAATTCAGAGTCCATGAAAGTGAAGTGGAGAACTCCTGGCGGTCAAGAGTTTGAGAAAACGATAAATAGCGTACAATATTCCATCAATCCTATCTTATCATCGTGGGTAAAAGATATTGACAATAATAAGGTTGGTTATTTCGCTTTCAGTTCGTTTTTAAGTATTGTGAACGATAAAAATGCACCAACTCCTTTACAAACCGACTTTGAGAAGCTATTTGCTTCTTTTGAATCACAAGGGGTAAAGCATTTGATTGTAGATTTGAGATATAATGGTGGTGGTTCTACACTAACTGCTGAATATTTAGCTAATAAAATTGTCCCAAGCACTGCAACTGGTAAAAGAATGTATTACTACAAACTCAACTCATTTCTTGAGCAGGATAAAGAATTTATGAAAGGATTTGCTCCTGTAGATTTCAGTAAAAAAGGTAATCTAGCTCTTTCCAAAGTTTATTTCTTAGTGACGAGTTCGTCTGCATCAGCAAGTGAATTACTTATTAATTCTCTAAAACCTTATATGGATGTACAAGTAGTAGGTTCAGAAAACACCTATGGTAAACCAGTAGGATTTTGGGGTTATTCAATTGGCAAAGAAGCTGCTGCTGCAGATCTTTATGCGACCTCATTCCAAATGTTCAATGCGGCTAATTTTGGAGACTATTACAATGGTTTGGCTCCCAACAAAATAACTAAAGAAAATTTCTTCAAAGACTTTGGAGATGTAGAAGAGGGATTTATTGCAGAAGCAATTTCCCATATTAAAACTGGAGCCTATTCAACGGGTACACGTTCTGCAATGACCGCAAAAGATTTACAACGTGTGAATAACACACATCTCATAAAATCTATCGAGAGCAATAGAGCAAGTGATCTGGGAATGTTTAAATTCAAAAGTGAATCCTTAAAACTAAAATAATCAATAGGAAATTATTCAAAGCGCGGACTTAAAAATTTAAGTCCGCGCTTTATTATTATAAATCTATTATTTCCGAATCTTTTACTTCAACCTTCGTCCAATATTTATTGTATTTTTCAATGGCATCCAAGTGAATAGGATGTACTTCATAAACATTGATTGCGTCCAAATCATCATACGTTACCGTAATGCTGTAAGAGAATGAATTGTCAACGACTGGTCGTGGATTAGTAGGTGCCGGCTTTCCAACGATGAAAGTTTTAATGCCAGGAATAGTTTTTAATGCGCGGAAAAAGTTTAAAAAATCTTTTTCTTCATCTGCTGTAATATCCTCTTTAAGCCAAAAATAGACTTGATGAATAATATTACCAGCTGCACTGCTGTTCGCTACATCCGCTTTTTCGTCTTTGGAATTGTTAGCTGTACAAGATGCCAACAAACTTGTTGACAAACCTGCGATACCAGCGCCAAGAAAGAATCTTCTTTTCATAAGGATTTTGTTAGGTAGTTCGTTTCCAGCAAGATACTAAAAAAAATATTTTAACCCAGTAGATCTGAAAGTTTTGATAAATCTTTTATTAAAAATTTGGCATTCGACAAACGATTAATTTCTGTTTCATGCTTCGTTACCGCAACACAATTTAATCCTGCTGCCGTTGCCGCAGTATATCCCGTGATCGTATCTTCAATAGCAATTATTTCCGCTGTAGCCAAGCCTAATTTCTGTATTGCTAATAGATAAGGTTCGGGATTCGGTTTGGGATTCTCAACTGATTCCCTAGTAACAAAAAACTCAAAATAATCTAATAGTTGGTGATGACCTAATACAGTATCAACAGTCGTCTTGTAACTCGATGTCACTAAAGCAATACGTAGTCCTTTACTTTTTAATAAATCTAGTATTTCCTTAGCATGAGGCATCAATCGTATCGTCGTCATATCCGCCTTCGCATAATTAGCTCGGGTCGATGTCCACATGAATTCCTGCGTGGTATCAATACCGAATTTCTCTTTTAGAAAGGCAACATTCCGAACAAGTGTATGGCCAGCAAAATCACGAATCCAATCTTCGTAAGTAATATCTAAATTAAATTGTTCGAACAATATTGGAGACCAATTGCTAAAATAAAAGTATTCGGAATCAATTAATGTGCCATCCAAATCAAATAATACGGCTTTTACGGGAGATAATTTCATAGCACAAAGGTCGGAATTTATGTCGTGGAACACTAAAGCTTCATCGTTATATTGTTGTAAAAAAGCCTTTCCGATTCGGAAAGGCTGTAAAATGATTAATAATAACCTTCGTTTTGTTTAAGTGTTCCTCCACTACGATCGATTTCGGTCTGTGGTATCGGGAAATAATCATTGTGTGGATTGTATACTAATCCTCTAAAGAAAGGAATATATGTCCCCTCAAAGGTAGAATAGGTTTCAAGTACACTCTTTGCTATACCCCAACGCACTAAGTCAAAAAAGCGGTGACCTTCCATTGCCAGTTCCAGTCTACGTTCCATTCTAACTGCTTTACGTGCATAATCTTGACTTGAGAAATTAGGATAGGGCTTCACTTGGTAATTTGCCACAGGTTGACCATTAACCATTTTTGCTGGAAGTTTAGCTGCACGGTTACGTACGGCATTCACATAGGTTAGCGCTGTTTGTAGATCATTTAATTCTATCGCACATTCAGCTGCCATTAAATAAACATCAGCTAAACGCATTATGTTGACATCCAAACCCGTAATATAACTTTCTCCTGCTACAGCATTGTTCCCAAATTGACTTTCCTTAATCATAGTTTTTATACCTACGAAAGGGCCTGCATCAGGTTGTAAATACCCCTCAGATTTACGTATCCAAGCATCACCAGGCATTATTCCGTAATCTAAAAATGGAACGCCACGTCTACCTACCGTATAGTCCAAGCGAGGATCCACTCGCAGCGTCACATCCAACTTATAACTTTCTTTTTGAGCTGCCGTAAGGCCATAATCAGACACGTAAGGACTTGTTCTGTATTCGCCATCCAAATAAGGTAAACCATTTGCATCTACTCGATAAGCATTCACTAAATCTATTGTAGGTTGATAAAAACCACAACAACTTACGGGAGCAGCATAAATACCACTCAGCATATCACCTACATTCGCATTATCCGCTGATCCATTAGGGTTTATAGCATGTTTAGATACCAATAATGCCTCTGGACCATCTTCTTTTTCTACATCAAAATTATCCTCAAATGGCATGTTCGTTAGATCTTTGCCTGCAATAACCTCTTTGAATAATGGCAAGGCCAAATCAAATTTCTTTTGGTATAAATATAATTTTCCCAAATACGCTTTAGCAATATTTTTGTCCATTCTCCCAGCCTCACCCTTTATTTTTGTGAGTGGTAGATTGTCGGCTGCAAATTTTACATCTTCTATAATTTTGTCATAGATATCTGTATCATTTGGCTTAGTCTTCGATTCTTCTAATGTCACTGTTTCATCGATCCACGGTAAATTGCGGAAGACACGCCACATAAAGAAATAATAATGTGCACGTAACATCCTTGCCTCAGCTTGAATTTCTAACGCACGTGCGTCGGATATTTCTTTGTTTCCTTCTTGATCCTGCTTTAACACTTTTAATGTTGTATTAGATCGTAAAACTCCTTCAAAATAAACCTGCCACATCGTAGTCAAGTTATCATTTGCAGGATTAGGGTTCATCTTCTCAAGGAGATTCATATTCGGCTGATCTGTTTCTTCAGAACCTTTATGCGCATTATCAGAAGTTATTTCTCCAAATACCCATTGACTCGGTGCTGCCGCATAATTACCCCATGATCCACTTACATTACCATTCATAATACTGTAAGCTCCAAGTAAAACCGCTTCAATTCCCTCACCATTTAATATTTGACCTTCGCCTAATTGGCCTTGTGGTGTTTTTTCTAAAAAATCTTTTCCACAACTATTTAATAATAGCCCTGTGGCTAAACAGGCTATATATATCAATCGCATTTTCATAATATCAAAATTTCAAAAATTAAAAACCTAAACTTAATCCAAACAGAAACTGACGAGACTGCGGATACACACCCAAGTCAACTCCTATTGCAGGATAATCAGACGGCGTAGCTGTTATTTCGGGATCTAATCCATCATATTTCGTGATGGTAAATAGATTTGTTACTCCAACATACATACGTAATTTGTTAATCGCTGTCGTACTGCCAAATACCTTCTGTACAGGAAAAGTATAGCCTATTTGCAAATTTTTTAATTTTAGGAAGCTTCCGTCTTGTACAAAATAGCTTGATGTCGCGTATTCCGTTTCTGATCCTCCTGATATAAGAGAAGGCATATTTGAATTTGGATTATTCGGCGACCATGAATCTAACAAGCGTGCACTTTTTGATCCTGAAAAAACTGAAAAATCTGTAAAATAACGCGTCATATCAAACACATCATTTCCTTGTGAACCATAAAAAAACATCGCAAAATCCCAATCTTTATATGCCGCATTGATGCCTAATGAGTATACAAAATCAGGATGTGGATTACCAATAATAGTTCTGTCTTGATCATTTATTACACCATCATTATTAATGTCTTCATATTTGAGTCCTCCAGGTCTTGCTTTGCCATCAGCATAATTGGCTGAATTAGTAACGTCCGCAGCATCTTTGTAGACACCTAAAGTCTTATATCCATAAAATGAACCAAAAGACTCTCCAGGTTTTAATATAGTCGTAGAAATACTTCTAAAGTTTCCATATATCTGTTGAGACACTGAAGGTGCCAAAGCTACTACTTCATTGATATTTTTTGAAAATGTACCATTTATATCTAGTTTAAAATCTTTTTCTTGTCTATGCCCATAATGATAACCTAACGAAAACTCAACTCCATGGTTACGCATATTTCCGATATTCACATATGGTGAGGAAGCTCTACCAACTGAAATCGCTGGTAATGGCACACGAAACAACATATCTTCTGTTTTCTTATCATAATATTCAATCGCACCATCTACATCTCCATTTAATAAAGTAAAGTCTAAACCGAGATTTAATGCTTTTACTTGTTCCCATTTTACATCTTCATTTGCATAATCACTTTGCCAAAGCCCACTTTGTACAGCTCCGCCAATTGGGTAAGATGATTGAGTGATAGAACTTGCATACCGATTAATATAATTATAGGATGGAATACGCTGGTTACCAGTGACACCATAGCCAGCTCTCAATTTCAAATCTGTTATCCAAGAAACATCTTGCATAAATTCTTCGCTAGACAAACGCCAAGCTCCAGAAATACCTGGGAATAGACCATACTTATTATCAGGGCCAAAATTGGATGAACCATCTCTTCGCAGCGTAGCGCTAAGAATGTAACGATCATTATAACTATAATCGATTTTACCGAATACTGAAAACATTGATCCTACTCCACCCGAGCTCGCATTCCCAAAATTCGATGTACCAGCATTGAGATAGAAATAATCCAAACTATTCAGTAAGAAGAAATTATTTCTACTCCCAGATAGATCCCTACTTCTGCTGCTAATAGCTTCCGTACCTGCTAATATATTTAAGCTATGAAGATCAAGTTGTTTACGCCAATTCACAGTATTGGTCCATGTCCATTCCGAACCATAACCAAAATATTCGCTCAATGCATTATTCATTGAACCTTCACCAAACTCAGGATTCGGATAGGTAATATCAATTCCATTGTAGTTTTCATAGCGTAATCCGAAACTGGTACGATAAGTTAAACCATCTAAAATATCTACCTCCCCAAAGATGTTACCAAAGAAAAAATTGCTTTTATTGACATCATCTTTAGCTCGATAAGCCCACGCTACAGGATTTTGACCATTTCCATACCCACCACGCGTACCGGCGAAATTACCGCCTTCGTCATATACAGGAACTATGTTTTGTATGCGGAATGACCATGCAATCACAGATTCATCCCCCATATATCCACCTGCTGTATTTGGATTCACCCCCATACCAACTCCTCTGGTATAACTATATTGCATATTTTCACCAAAGCGCAATTTGCCATCAAATGCCTTGAATTGAGTATTGGTACGTACATTGTATCGCTGGAAGTTAGAATGTATAACTGTACCTTTTTGATCTAAAAATCCTCCAGACATCGCATATGAAGCGTTATCACTTCCTCCTGTAGCAGCTAATTGATACGATTGGGTTGGAGCATTCTGTGTGACCTCACGAAACCAATCCGTTCCTTCTTTATTAGCCTTTGTAATTTGATAAAAAGTCGCAAAATCTCTCGAATAATTGTACTTTGACATGTCAGCGTCAGCAGGTGTAATATCATTACCATATATTTTACCTGCCATAAGATATTCTGGCAAAGTATTATTAGTACCATTAATTCTATTTTGCATATCCAAATTTTGTTGAGGAGTCAACATTTTTGGAAATCTATCTCTCTGTGGAGACTGCACTCCAACATAAGAATCTAGTGATATTTGCGGTTTACCAGATTTTCCAGTTTTCGTGGTAATAATTACTACACCATTGTTTGCCCTTGCCCCGTATATTGATGCTGCTGAAGCATCTTTTAATACTTGCATAGATTCTATATCATTTTGATTTAACCAACTTAATTTTCCTTCAAAAGGAACACCATCTATGATATACAGTGGCTCATTATTGTTAATAGTAGAATATCCACGAATTTTGATTTGAGGTGTAGAACCTGGAGCACCATCATTTACAATCTGCACACCAGTTGCTTTACCTTGCAGTGCTTCTACAGCTGTAGCTGCGGGTTGAGATTTCAATAATTCTACATCCACAATCGCCACCGAACCCGTTAAGTCCTTTTTACGTTGAGTACCATACCCCGTTACGACAACTTCTTCTAAACTTGTTCCGTCTTCCAATAACTGAACTTGAACATTCGTAGAAGAAGAGTTAACCGTTAAAGTTTTTGTAACATGTCCGATATACGTAAATTCAATTACTTCATTGATATTTGCTTTTATTTCAAATTCTCCGTCTTGATTAGTAGATGTTGCCTTGGTTGAGCCAAGGACTTTAACAGTAACACCTGCTAATGGCACATTTCCATTTGCAGAGACTATTTTCCCTTTAACAGTTATTTCCTGTTGTTCACCCAATAGCGCATGATTGAAATGTGAATAGTGAGTTAGATTGTTTGCATGAGCCATTTGACTGGCCATAAGCATTGCTGCAGCTATATACATGCAGCGATTAGAAGGAATATTTTTGCGTCTAAATATTTCCCTCTTAACATGAAATTTGTTCATAATAGATGGATTGTAAAGGTTATCATAAAATAGACGTCTAGACTGTAGACGAATTAGGAAATGTAAAATAGCTTAAGTCATAGTTTATTGATTTAAAAGTGAACAATAAGGTTATCGTATTGAAGTTAATAAAGTTAGTTGCTAATACAAAATTATTGTAACAAAAAAGTTGCGATGATAAAAAAAAGTCTAATTCAAATAAATGAAATAGACTTTCTAACTATAAAACAAAGTAGATCTCTAAATGTTTTGTTTCCTTAATTCATTCACAGCAAAATCTACAGATCGCGCTGAAAAAGCCATATATGTAAGGGAAGGATTTTGAGTCGAAGTGGAAGTCATCGCAGCGCCATCTGTAACGAAGACATTGGGAACAGCATGCACTTGGTTCCATTTATTAAGCATGGAAGTTTTAGGATCTAGCCCCATTCGTACTCCACCCATTTCGTGGATATCCAATCCTGGAGCTTGCCATCTATCATCTCGACGAATATTTGTAAATCCAGCGCTTACAAACATTTCTTCCATTGTATCGAGATAATCCTTTTTCATCTTCGCATCATTCTCATCATAATCAATTGAGATTTTTAGTAAAGGAATACCCCAGTCATCTTTCTGATTCGCATCTAATGCTACGAAGTTGGACGCTTTTGGAATAGTCTCTCCCATCATATGTGATCCCACTCCCCAATTTCCTAGTTTGGGGATAAGAATCGAATTTTTAAGATCATCTCCAAAACTTGATAAGTCCGAATAAGAAGAACGATACGCGCCAAACCCTGCCGCATAACCTCGTAAATAATCTGTTTCTTGTTTATGTAAATTTCTGAAGCGCGGAATATAAGCTCCACCAGCAGGATTACGCCCTTCGACTTTGTAGTCTAAAAGTCCTTCATATTCTGCATATATTCGTGCGCTATAATTATGAAAACCCACATATTTACCCAATGTTTCGCTATCATTCCCTAATCCATTCGGAAATCTATTGGATGTAGAATTCAATAAAATCAAATTGGTATTGATAGCAGCTGCATTCACAAAAATAACTTTTGCGAAAAAGTCAATTTCTTCTTTGGTATTTCTATCGATGACTTTCACACCTATAGCTTTTCCCTTTTGCTCATCGTATAGAATAGAATGTACGACTGAGTCAGGTCTTAGCGTCAGATTACCTGTCTTTGCTGCCCAAGGCAATGTAGAAGCATTTGAACTAAAATATCCACCAAATGGACAGCCACGTTGACACAATGTTCTATTTTGGCATTGCGTGCGTCCTTGCTGAATATGTATAGGTTCTGGCTTAGAAACATGAGCACATCTAGCTGAAATAACTTTGCGACTTTTGTATTTCTTTTCTACAGCTTGTTTGAAATATTTTTCTACAATATTTAATGGATAGCCTGGCAAAAACTCGCCATCTGGTAATTCGGGCAAACCGTCTTTATCTCCAGCGATGCCTGCGAATCGCTCGACATGGTCATACCAAGGTTTTAAATCTGCATACCGAATCGGCCAGTCCACAGCAAATCCATCACGCAACGGTCCTTCAAAATCGAAATCCGACCAACGTTGAGTTTGTCGCGCCCAAAGCAATGACTTTCCCCCAACTTGATAGCCTCGAATCCAATCAAATGGTTTTTCTTGGATGTACGGATGCTCGGCATCCTTGACAAAAAAATGTGCTGCATCTTCGTGAAAAGCGTAACATTTGCTCACAATTGGATTGTCTTGCTTTACTTGATAAGGTAATTCATTGCGATGTTCAAACTCCCAAGGATACATATTGGTCGTCGGATAATCTTTGATGTGCTGCACATCACGTCCACGCTCGAGAACAAGCGTTTTAAGTCCGCGTTCGCACAATTCTTTGGCAGACCAGCCACCACTTATTCCCGACCCAATCACTATTGCATCGTAAGTTCTATCTTTTTGCGAATCTATATTTAGGAATGCCATATTAACTACCAACTTTTACTGCGCCATCGTATCTTCCTGGCACTAATTCATAAATTATCTTGTTTTTCATTACATATTCTGAATTCTGGTAGCCCATAATGGTTCGTCTTTTCAAAATTGAGAGAAACTTATCTTCTTTATCCAAAGCAGATAAATAGTGTTGAATTTCTTGCTGCGACTTGCCTTTTAAAATCTTTGACTTTTTCAATCCATCTACAAAAGCAGTTTGGTCTTCGGGAGAATGACAATCATCTACCATTTTCATGACAAATAAATGCAGATTCAATGTCTTTGCTCCGGGAGAATCTGTTTCAGGAATAATGGATTCGACAAGTTCGCCTATTAAATATTCTTCATCTTTTGAGAAGTCAACATTAGATAGGGCAATAGATGCTTTATTTCGATCTCCAGTACATGAAGTCGCGATAGCAATGCCTCCTGCAAGAATAAAAAGTTGCTTTATGGCGGTTCTTCTTTTCATCAGTTTTCCAATTGGTCTCCCCAATATATGAATTATTTCAGGAAAACGTTTTAGCTTAAACCGAAAAAACTCATTTCAACAGAAATGAGTAAAGCTGCAAATATTGCATAAAAATACCCCCACAAAGTAATTAACAATTTTGGGGGTATATTGAATTCTAATGAATTGATTGCTTAATTATAACCTGGATTTTGTGTTAAGTTAGGATTTCTTTGCAACTCATCATTAGATATTGGCCACAATAAATCTGATTCTTTGAAAGTCGCTCCCGAACCATTCTGTGCGCCAATAAGATTGACCCAAGTTATTTCTCCTTTAACGGTTGGCGAGATTACAGGGAACTTCTTAGTTCTAACGATATCATCCCACATTTTAAATTCCAATGGAAATTCTCTCAAACGCTCATTCCAACATTCTTCTATAAACTTTTCCTTCGAAAGAGCTAATAACTCAGAAGTGAAAGTAGCAACAGTTTTACCTGTCGTATTTGCACGCGCTTTCACATTCGCCAAGTAGCCCGCAGCTTCTGCATTGACAGATCCAGCAGCTACTATTGCTTCAGCGGCTATTAATAATGCTTCTGGATACCTGTAAAAATTCCAATCTTTAGTTCCTCTACCAGAGTTCAACAAGGCATCTTCATCGTAGTAATACCATACGCCCGCTTCTGTGGAAGTCCATTTTTTAGTAGGGTCGTCTGGTCTTGTATAACTCCAATGGAAGAACTGATTAGGCTTTATACGCAAATCATCTGCAGCATAAACATTTAAGAACCTACTCGTAGGACCATACACACGTTCGAAAATAGAATAAGTAGAAAATACGGATACTGCTGATGAACTAAATGCATAAGTTGGCCACCATGAACTTGTCGAAATAGCCCCATCAAATTCCATAGCATATATCACTTCATTCAAATTATCCGTTTTGCGAAGTTGGTTATAAGCACTATTTGATTCCAAATCAGCATTTGGGATCATTCCATGAGGTGAATTAATCACAGCTTTAGCCATTTCTGCAGCTTGCGAATTTTTACCTTGTTGTAAATACACATTTGCTAAGGTCATAGCCGCTACGTATTTAGAAATGCGATGGTTGTTATTAGCAAATGTTTTAGCTGGCAAAACTGTGACAGCTTCATTCAAATCGCTCTCTATTAGTTCATATACCTTAGCAATTTCTGTACGCGATGCATCCAGGTTTTCCAAATTTTCGGTGGGTTCAGTTACTAATGGAACATCCCCAAAAGTCTTTACCAAATAAAAATAGTTGTATGCTCTAAAAAATTTGGCTTCAGCTACTAATTGCTTTTGCTTATTGAGGTCTTCAAAAGCAATTTCTGGTATATATTTAATTGCACCATTTGCTGTATTTATAACTTCATATGCAGAATTCCAAACACCATCCATTGTTCCTGAAATCATACTGACGTTGCCCTGTCTTGTCAATTCACGTGCATATTTGCAGACTAACTCTTGTCCTTCGTAACTATTTGTAAAATAACCTGTCAGCATGCTGTTTATAGATGCTTGAGGACCTAAATATGCACTTCCAGCAGAAGAATAGCGTGTAGGTGCGCCTCTTCTGTAAAGAGAATTGATATTACCAACAGCCTGTAACTCTGTTTTATAATATGTTTCTTTAATTATTGAGGATAAGGGAGCTTCATCAAGAAATTTTGTACATGATGAGGTACTTATAATCAATCCTAATCCCAACGCGATTATTAATTTATTTCTTTTCATGATAGTATTCTAAAATTTAACATTTACTCCTAATGTGAAGGTCTTAGCTCTAGGATAAGAGAAAAACGTAATATTCTGTCCAAAGTTGTCACCTACTTGAGATGTACTTTCCGGATCATAACCCTTAAAGTCTTTGGACGTAATCAGCCATGGATTATTAGCAGAGGCAAATATTCTAACACCACCTAACCTCAGTTTATTCAACATTTCTGAATTGAAAGTATAACCTAATTGTATCAAGTTGAATCTTAGATAAGAACCGTTAACAACCCATGCATCATCAACATTTGTATCTTGTCCTGCATGACCACTATTAGTCAAATAAATAGCCTGCTGTCTCGTGTTAGGATTTGATTCACTGTATGCATCGGTAAGAATCTCCACAAGACCATTGGTAATTCCAAATCTATCGTATGTAGAGTGATAGAATTGTTGCATCGTTTCGACACCATATACAAATTGAAGATCCACTGTAAGGTCGAAATCTTTGTAGTTAAGTGTATTTATAAAACTACCCGCCCAATCTGGTGTACCTTTACCAATGATATATTTATCTGCCGAACGTTTCGGTCTTCCCACCTGACTTAGGGTCGCTTGACCTGCATTGACATCAGCTTGTGTGTAAATTCCTTCACGCTTATAGCCATAAAAACTATTTAGATTCTCTCCAACACGAATGATTTGGTTCGCTCCACCAACCCACCACAATCTTTGGATATCCTCATCCTTATCTCCTAGTTTCAATACTTTATTCTGATTATAACTCATATTCAACATGGTATTCCAGGTTAAATTTTCATTTTTAACAGGATAAGCGTTGATTAATAACTCAACACCTCTATTCTGCACCGAACCAATATTCTTCATTACACTTGAATAACCAGTACTTCTTGGAATAGGAGTTTGCAACAATAAATCCTTTGTTTTTTTGTTGTATACCGACACATCAAAATTTAATCGGTTAGAAAATAATCCAATCTCTACACCAAAATCAAATTGATCGGAGGTCTCCCATCTCAAATCTGGATTAGCCAAAGATGAAACCCATGAGAAAGGCTGTCTTCCGCCGTCCAATAATGTTGTACCTGCAGAAACATTAGCAGTGGAGCTATAAGAACCGATTTCAGAATTACCCGTACGTCCATAGCTAGTGTGGACTTTTAAATTACTAATTGTTATATTGTCAGCCATGAAGTCCTCATTAGAGACATTCCACGCTAGACCTGCAGAAGGGAAAAATGCATATTTATTATTTCTACCAAATTTTGAGGATCCATCGTAGCGTCCGGTTACTGTTGCAGAATACTTGTCATTGTAGGTATAAGCTCCCCTTACAAAATAGGAATTCATAGCCCACTTGTCTGTATTGGAATTAGGAGAAGATGGGGTTCTACCCACTCCCATATTATTCCATTCGTAGAAGTCATCATCAAAACCTTCGGTACGTGATTGCGAATACTGTGATGTTCTAGCTTGCCAAGACAATCCCCCCATCAAATTAACTCTGTGCTTGTCAATTGTTTTTTGATAGGTTAGGTAATTCTCTTGTTGCCAATAGAAAACATTTTCATATTGCATCTCCGCCCAGCCATTAGGCTTTGATATATTGTTTAACAACACCGAAGAGTAACCTTTATAATCTCTGCGTTGGTTATCCACACCAAATTGAGTTCGTAAATCCAAACCTTCTGCTAAGTGAAATGTCAAAGCTGCATTACCAAAAATCTGAGTATTGTAACGATTTCTTTTTTGTAATTCTAAGATTGAAACAGGATTTGCCATTCCCTCAAACCCCAAAACATTATTTATTGTAGAACTTGTCGAACTTGTATATTGCCCAGATGGCTCATAAATAGGTAACCAAGGAAGCATCTCAATCATAGTACGTCTAGCATCTTGCCCTCCACCGTCTTCAGGAGTAAAATTTGCCAAACTATGGTTAACCATCAAGTTAACATTTGACGACAACCAATCCACAGCTTTTGTATCATATGCTAGCTTACCGCTGACGCGTTTACTAAACATATTTTTGATTACACCTTGTTGATCGGTATAATTTAAAAATGCCCCAACTGATGATTTTTCATCCCCTTGTTGAATATTTATCTGATGGTTGTGCGATAATCCATTACGACTCGATTCTTTTTGCCAATTTGTATCATACAATGGATTTCCATTAGAGTCAAAATAGTTAGGATCATTAAACCAATCCTTCTTGTCTAAAGACCATGGTGTCCAATTCGGATCTCTATTTTTTAGAAAATCAGCTTGGTATTTATTTTCATTGGCCAATCCAATCATAAATGCATCGACCCATTGCTGACTATTCAAAACATTCATATATCGCTGTACAGAACTTACTCCTACTGAACCTTGATAGCTGATAGATTTACCTCCACCTGATGCTCCTCGTTTTGTGGTCACAAGTATAACCCCATTCGCACCTCTGGCACCATATATTGCTGCGGAGGAAGCATCTTTCAAGACTTCTATACGCTCAATATCATTGGGATTCATGAGATGAAAGTTTTCCATTACTACACCATCCACAACATATAATGGACTCGATGAGGCATTAATCGTAGCATTACCACGAATTAATACTTTGGCACCATACGCTCCGGGTTGTCCCGAATTGGAGAAAATATTAACACCTGCGGCCTTACCTCTAAGGTTATCTAATGCCCCAAAATTTTGGGCTTTGGTCATTTCTTCTCCTTTTACCACTGAAATAGACCCAGTAACATCTGACTTCCGCATAGTACCATATCCTACGACAACTACTTCCTCAATATCTGCTTGCTCAGGTATCAAACGGAAGGTAATTGTTGTGCCAGTAACAGTTCGCTCCTCAGATTGAAATCCCAAAATGTTTGTTACCAAAATATCCCCATTGCGAGCCTGCAAGGAAAATTTCCCTTGACTATCAGTCTGGGTAGAAAAAGTCGAACCTTTTAGTGTAATAGTCACACCCGAAATACCTTGTCCTGTTGAAGCATCTACAACCGTACCTTGTACGGTCTGCTGTTTTAAAGCTTCATGATAAGCTTCTTCGAGCGAAAGTCTATTTCCATACACTGAGTTTGTACCGATGGCGAGTAAGGAGAAGGTGAAAACCCACAACCTACCTTTACCAAGTTTAAGTTTGTCTAAATTCCACATAATATAATTTAATTAGTCAATTGATTTTCCTAATACAAGCCGCAAAGCATGTAATAAGTGTTTATGAATATTGCAGATTAATGTGTTTATAATTGACACTAATTAAATCATTTTAATCGATTTAGCAAAGCTATTTTGATTATTTCTACAAAATTTAGGAGGCATACCAAATAATGAAGGCAACAGTTTATACAGGTATTTTTATCATTAAATGGTTTAAACCATTCTTTAGCAATAGTTTTGCGTATAGTGATAATAGTTTCAGAAACACAATTGAAAGAATATAAAAGGATCAAAAATTGTAACAACGGCAACAAAAAAGAATTGGTTTGTAACTAAAGATTTATTTACATATTGCAATATTTAATAATCATTATACATATTATTTATTTCTCGATTAAACAACAAAAAATGCCTAGCTGATTATCTGAGCATTGCGTTTAAATATAAACGTAATAGTATAATATTATTTTACTTGGGCCATCTTACTATACATTTCTACAATAGCAAATTGATCTAATACCCATTTTGATTTTTCTTGTTTTGTACCTGACCAATCTTTATTGAATAAGCCATTACTTTCGCGCATATGCTTCCACGCATGGTCTAAATTCTTTTGAAAAGCATCTAAATACAATTTATTTTTATCGACGTGATACAATTCTACGTATCCTCGCATCATCACAGCAATAAACCAATTATTACTTGTTTGAAGGATTTTTAAGGATTTTCCTGAATCTTTATCCTTTTCCTCATAAAAGAAATGATTAAATCCGCCATTAGCCGCATTTTGTGCATCGGTGAGATATTGTTTATTTTTTGTTAATTTATATAATAATGAACCTGCTTGAATCATTTGTCCAGTGTTATAAGCATATTTTCTCTTATCGACTTCGCCTTTCAAATTAATATTGTCGAAATACACATGATCTGTCCAATCAATCAGGTTTTGTTGTGTCCATTTATACAAGTCTTCTGCTTGTGACAAATATTTATTTTCCTTCGTCGCCTCATACAATTTAGCAAGATATACAACACTCGGTGCATTTGAACACGTATTTTTCGATTCCTTACGTTGCTCACACCAATATATACCACCTCCTAGCTTTTCATCCATACCACTTTCTACAAAAGCCCAAATTTCTAGTGCTTTGTCCAGGTATTTCTTTTCTTTAGTAAGGAGATAAAGGTCTGTAAAGTCGATACCTAACCACACATTGTCATCATAAAATCGGTCGGATTGGGGTGCAGAGTTGACATAGGACGCATAACCAACAGGCTTTCGTGTATCGAAATATTCAGCAAGACCGATTAACACTTTTGTATCGATATTTTTTAAAACTTGTTTGCTTTTGGTGTTTTCATACAAAGCAACTGTTGCAGACAAGGATCCAGAGTAAGGCCACAAGTAAGCATACGGATTTACTTTATTAGAATTTTCGCCACCCCCCAAATAATCTGCTTTGTAATCATCCTTATAAGGATAATGCTCGCGTAACAATTGACTATCGTGGATGCTATAATATTTATAAATAGAATCTAATGTTTCCTGCGCACGTCTAATATTTTTGTTTGTCTGTGCATACACACAATTAGTAAAAACAATAAAAATGACCAGATTAGTAAGAATAGATTTCATAGGAAGAATGTTTTTTCATAAATCTACTGATTTGACACTAAGAAAAAGACACATTTCTTTAAACCAACTATTTAAATCCAAATTTTCTTGGAAAATACGAAAGTGATAACATGTAATACTGCGTCAATATATTGCTATATCCTGTGGTAAATTCTGTTACGCCATTACTAAAATAAATACCCTTATTTTGTCTCAGAAGATCGTATGCTGCAAATTTGAATTCTAAATTATTACCCTTTAACATTCGATAGGTGGTATTCACATTCCAGATGAAAACTTCATCCTTGAAATCTCCTGACACATTATAACGTAATGTACCATTAGTATTTAGTGACCAACGTTTGGTCAATGCATAAGACATACTAATTCCAGAGTTCCATGCATATGAAGTATAATTATTGGAAGTCTCTTCGTTTAATTTGTCATAACGTTCATAGCGATTTAGATTGTTCTTCCAGCCAATTTGATATTTATCCAATACCGTATAATAAAATTCCAACCCGACATTTTGACTATTGTTTAGCATCTCTTGCATTATAGCCCCTACATATTGAAACTTGTTTCCCCAATTTGTTCCACTATTAAATTGCAATGAGAAAGTTTGTGTCTTGGAGATCATAAAAGGCTTTTTTCCGTAAAAACTAATAGAATAGACATCCATCGGCTTAGCAATTTGAGCAACATAGGCTTCTTGCTGATTAGCTGCGTATACAATACTATCGGTCAACCCATTGGTGTATCTACGTATTGATGAGTTCAAATTAATAGAAAAACCATATTGCCGTTGTTGAGTATAGGAACCATTTAATGCGAGTTGATGTACACCTGTTTTCTCCAAAAGTTTATCTGTGCCATAATAGCGATAGGCTGGATTAATGTCATCATAAATTGGCTTCATTCGATCCAATAAAGGATATTCTTCGTCGTAATTATAATTCAAAGACAAATAGGAATAAAAAGAATTTTGACGCGAATAATTATAGTTAAATCTTAATGAAGGCAAAAAGGTTTGATACCTTAACCTCAAGTTTCTATAATCTAATGTTGACTTATTCTTATCCTTATAAAAACGTCCTGCTATCGTGCTTGAAAAATACAAGCTTGAGTACATCCGACCATATAGATTCTTTGTCTTAAGAGTTTTACCGAATTCAACATATGGTTCATATTCAGCATTGTTATAATTAGATACATGAGATAGTTCTTGATTTTTTGCAGCTAATGAATTATTAAAGTCTGTTACTATGTTTATCATATCTGAAGCATACCATCTTGCCCTGGATCCTAATACGAGACCAGTGATTGGATCCCTTAACTTCAAGTCTAGGTGTAAGTTTCGTGAATCCAAATCTTCATTATAATCACGATGATATATCCGATTAAGATCCTCATTCAAATAATTTTTATAATCACCAAAGGTATATCTCCCATTGTTATTATCAGAAATTCCAGCACGAACATTGAGTGTAGTTGTAATTTGATCAATAAATGAGTATTGATTACCCGATCCGCGAACTGAGGTGTTTCGTCCAGCTTTACCGTGAAGCTCTATTGTGGTATTAAATGAAGCACTATTACCTACATTACGCGAAGAATTTTCTGCTTCATTTAATGATTTATTATTTACTAGCTCATATTCATTAAAAGTTGTGGAAAGACTCTCATTATTATTTTGGCTAAAATCCATATTACTTCGAACTGTAATCGCTCTTTTTCCCAAATTACTTACAGAATTATTATAACTGATGTTAGCCTCGTGTCGGCGTGCAGTATTATCATTGCGAGATCTGTTTGTTCGGAAATTTTCTTGATTCTGTATCGCATCGAGTAATTGTGAAGTAGATTCATTCGTATGTATACTGTTATCCCATCTGTTTAGAACACTCGCTTTGAATAGGTTTTCTTTTCCTACTTCATTAGTCCCCAAAAAATCATACTGATACCGTGCGCCTAAAACATTCTGTTGCAAGATTCCTGTTCTCAAAAAATCTGAGTCAAAGTCTGCATTAATACCTATACCCTTAAACGTCGTATTCTTAAGCAGTTGATCAATATTATTGAGATTTTTATTGACATTATTAATGGAATAAGCAACAGTAGTTTGTGTCCTTTTGGTTGATCGATTGAGGTTGAGATGTCCATCATATCTTCTATCAGTTCCACCTCCAGCCCCTATACTTCCCATCAGTATATTATCCTTGCCTTCTTTCAATATCAAATTCATTTGATATTTTTTATCTTCAGGATCTTCAATCTGCTTTTCCTTGTCACGACTATCATATACTTGGACTGTTTTTACCGCTTTTTTATCTATATTTTGAATTGCGGTAGCCATATCGCCTCCAAAAAATGGTTTACCATTGACTAAAACAGAAGGTATTTCGCGACCATTATACGTAATAGCTCCATCACCCCACACCACCAAACCAGGAAGTCGACGTAATAAATCTTCTACCACTGCATTAGAATCCAATTGAAAAGCATCTGCATTAAATTCCAACGTATCGCCATTCATCCGAACTGGAGGAATAACATCTACGGCTTCAATTTCATTTTCGAGAAAAGGCATATTAATATGTCCTAGATCCAACTCCTGATTTTGCTTTAAGACAAACTCTCGAATAGCTTTCTGATAACCTAAAAAAGTAAACTCAGCAATATATGGTTTATTCATTGCTAAATCTGTAATTTCAAATTTCCCAAATCGATCTGTTAAACCGACTTTATCTACTGTTTCCTTCCCCTTTTCAAATATAGACACAGAGACTGCACGAAGTATATTATTATGCGTGGAATCAATTACAAATCCTTTGATTTTAGCTTGACCAAAAGATTGAAGTGTAAAAAAAAGACTGACTACTACAAGAAGTAAAAAGCGTAGGTTCATGGATGGCTATTTTAATTTGAAACGAACAAGAATAGGATTATTGTATTTTCCAAGATTGGCGTACTCCTTGCGCATCGTATGCCCTTCCAATTTAGACTTTTCCTTAGCAGAAAGGACATGATGTGGAAAGATAAATGAATACAGATAATCTCCATCTGCAAATAATTCATTTACATCCAAAAAATTAAGGTAATCATTGGATGCATCAGGAAGAATATTATCCAATCCATACGTTTGCTTCGTTTTCAAATTATAAGCAAGCCACATCGGATTATGAAATCGCTGTGCTTTAAATATGAGATAATCTTTATATGGAAATACTTGATTTAAAGCATACACAACCATGTTATTCTGGTTAAAATAGTTATAACTTTTCATAAAATCTTCTGAATCCAAACCAGCAGATTTTGCTTTATTGAGATCAAAGGTGTTTCGGAGTGGTAACACTAACTCATATATTTTATTTATACCGAAGGAATCTAACTCAAAAACTTTGGTATTGTAGCCTGCCGTTAAATAGGCTTTACCTTTATACACTTTCGACAAATCACTAGATGCCATAAATTGTCGAATGGAATCCGAAACATTGTATTTTAAAATTACAGAGTCATTATACAGAAGGATATCTTGCTTCTTTCGCTTTTCTGATTGATATACACCATAAAACTTATAATCCGCATCACCAATATTGATTTGACCTTGCACATATTGGCCGAATCCATCATCTTTTACATTTTGATTTGATCTTGTCATTGTATCTATTAGATTACCCATAAGGTCTACACGTGCTTTAAATTCTCCGTGCTCAAGAATAAAATGTCCCTCTCCTTTTTGGATACTAAAAAATGCCTGTTTTGCACCATCATAAGGAGATTTGAAACCGTCAATCTTTGTAATCTTTTTTATGAATGAACCATCAGCATTATATAAAAAGAAGTATCCTTCATTGGATGTAACAATGCCTATTCTACCTTCATGAATAACAACATCTGAAATATAATTTATTAGGTCATTTTTTCCACCTTGCAAAGGTATATACTCCAAATCCGTCAACATCTCAGATACTTTACCGCCCTGAGTTTGTTCGAGGACAACACGAAGTTTTTCAACAGGTATTTTATCATCATAGATAAGCCGTTGTGCTTGACATAAATTAATTATGAGAAATAAGGTTATTAAGAGGGAATAAGCTCGCATTCGTAAGGATATTTAAGTTATTGGTTAATTGATACATTTGTATGATTCACAATAAATGAAAAAGTTTAATTTGAAAAAACAAATTATTTATTGATGCTCAATATAGATAAAAAAATCAACTACGTACTCCACAAGACCACATGGTTCATTTTCCGTACATTTGTATTAAAACATAATATTCCATGAAAATAATTGCCATTGGTAGAAACTACATAGATCACGCTAAAGAATTAAATAATCCAGTTCCGGAAACCCCTGTTATCTTTATGAAACCTGATACAGCGGTGCTAAAAGACAACAAAGATTTTTATTACCCTGAATTTTCTTCGGATGTACATTATGAATGTGAAGTTGTATTTCGTATTTGCAATGAGGGAAAACATGTGTCGAAGAAATTTGCCCATAAATACTACGATGCTATTGGCTTGGGCATTGATTTCACCGCGCGAGATATTCAAGCAAAACATAAAGAAAAAGGATTGCCTTGGGAACTGGCGAAAGCTTTCGATCATTCTGCGGTAATGAGTCATCTAATTCCCAAGGAAGAATTTGAAAATCTTTCAAATATTAATTTCTCCTTGAAAAAAAATGAAGAAATCGTACAATCCGGCAATACAGGAGACATGATCTTTGATATTGATTCATTAATCGTGTATATATCCAAATTTATTACCCTTCGCAAAGGTGATTTGATCTACACCGGAACTCCTGTTGGTGTGGGTTCAATCAAAATTGGCGACAAATTTGAAGGATACATCGGTGAAAAACTGATGTTCACAACACAAATTAAATAACATGAAAAAATTAGGTTTGCTGTTTGGAATACTAAGTTCATGCTTAGCACTTCATGCACAAAACAAAGACATAATCACTTCTAGAACTTATCCACAAGGCTATTTTCGCAATCCACTGAATATTGCTATGGATGCCTCAGGGACTTTTGGAGAGTTAAGAAGCACACATTTTCATGCGGGCGATGATTACCGCACACAGCAAAAAATAGGACTTCCATTACATGCAGCAGCCGAAGGTTTCGTTTCGCGTGTGCGTGTGCAGATTGGTGGTGGCGGTAATTCGGTTTATATCGATCATCCAAATGGCTTCTCTTCAGTATATCTGCATATGGATACATTCAATGAAGCGCTAACTAAGATTGTTCGAGCGGAACAATATAAGCAACAGCGTTTTGATGTGGATATTACGTTGACCGCGGATCAAGTCAAACTTACCAAAGGTCAATTTATCGGAAATGCTGGGAATACTGGTGGTTCTGGAGGACCACATCTGCATTTTGAAATTCGCGACACAAAAACAAAACGTCCCTTGAATCCACAATTATTCGGTTTACGATTTGCGGATAAGTTCAATCCGACGATTAACGGAATCATGCTATACAATCTAAATGACGACTTATTCAATGAGTTTACACCTCGCAAATTTTATGCTGTCAAAAGTATTGGTTCTGGACGTTACAACTTAGCGCAAACCTCTCTTGTTCCAACTTCTGGAAAATTTGGGTTAGGTATCAATTCTGTGGATAGACACCGTGCTGGTGGTTTTCAAAACGGCGTATATTCCATTGAACTTTTTGTGGACGGAAAACTTATTTCAGCTGCTGTGTTTGAAGAATTAGATTTCAATACTTCTAGAGGAATTCATTCCTATATCGATTATCCACACTGGAAAAAAACAAAAGCAAAAATTCAAAAATCTTTTAAAGATCCTGGAAATCGAATAGAAATATTCAAAACCTTGAATAATGACGGCATTATTGAGTTGGATCAAACTAAAATATACGATGTCAAATATGTGGTAAAAGATGTGGCTGGAAATTGCAGTGAATTGAATTTTAAAATCGACAATAAAGTTATGGAGAATGCTACTCCAACACCTTTGAAAGGAAAACTTTTAGAATACAATTCAAAACACACAATTACAACTGAAAATATAAAAGTTGAAATTCCTGAAGGTGTACTATACAGCAACTTGGATTTTATCTACACAGAATCACCACAATTACCAAACAGTTATTCTGCTTTGCATAAAGTCCACAATACGTTGACACCTTTATTTTCTGCGTATTCGTTGTCAATCAAGCCTACCAATCTTCCGACACATTTGGAAAGCAAAACCCTTATCGCTTCGGTAGATGGTGGTTCGGAAGGTGGAAAATTTGAAAACGGCTGGGTAACGGTAAATACGAGAAATTTTAGTGATTTTTATGTCGCTGTTGACACTATCGCACCTACGATTACTGCTCGAAATTTGGTAAATGGGAAAAATATTTCTACACAAAGAAAAATTGATTTTACGATTGCAGATAATTTTTCAGGTATACAATCCTTTAATGGTTACATCGATGGCAAATGGGTGTTGATGGAATATGATTCAAAAAACAGACATGTATGGCATCGTTTTGAGTCCTCATTAGCCAAAGGCGAACATACTTTCAAATTGGTTGTTAAAGATTGGAAAGATAACGAACGAATTTACGAAGCAAAGTTTATTAGATAGAGCAAAGAATAAAGACTTAAAGAGCAAAGATTAAGGACTAAGTCACTTTTATTACTAGTTAACGGGTAATGAAGTGATGATGTTATCAAGGTCACACTATTTCAAGTTAACTAGATAACAAGTTCACTATAAAACTATAAAAACATGGCAAATTTAGAAATAGGAACAAAAGCACCAGAAATTACAGCTAAAAATCAAGCCGGTGAAACAATTAAACTTTCAGATTTATTGGGCAAGAAAGTAATTTTGTATTTTTATCCTAAAGACAATACACCGGGATGTACTACTGAAGCATGTAACTTCAGAGATAATTACCAATTCTTATTAGGCAAAGGATTTGAAGTGTTGGGTGTAAGCATCGACAGCGAACAGTCTCATCAAAAATTCATCGCAAAATTTGAATTGCCTTTCAACCTATTAGCAGACGAAGACCAAAAAATCGTAAATGATTACGGTGTATGGGTGGAGAAAAACATGTATGGCAAGAAATATATGGGAACTGCGCGTACGACATTTGTCATTAACGAAGAAGGAATTATCGAACACATCATTAAAAAAGTAGACAATAAAAACGCTTCACAGCAGATTTTGGATTTATACTCTGGATCATAGTAAATCAAATGATTGAAGAATTACTATTTCTTGATGTTAAGATTTTAAAAAATCTCGATTTACAAATTTGCAATCTCCATAGAGAAGAAGAGTGTGATGAATATTTTGGTTTCAATTTTACCATTGGAACCCAAAAATATAAGTTCAGAAAAGCCAAAATAACACCAAAAAAAATTGGTCAGTTTGTAACTTTATGGAAGAGAAATACAAGTGGCACTACAGAACCTTTTCATTATTCAGATCCGTTCGACTTTTATATTATAGCGACGAATGATGACGCTAAAAAAGGAATCTTTATCTTCTCCAAACAAGCCCTTCGCGAAAATAAAATTTTGAAGGATATTCATGATGGCAAACGAGGTTTCAGAATTTATCCATCATGGGATAAACCTGTAAGTAAACAAGCTATCAAAACACAAATATGGCAAGTTCCCTATTTTATTGATATAACAGAAGATACGCCTTTGGTGGCTGAGAAATTCATAGCACTGATTAATTCTAATTACCAATAAATCTTTACTTTTGCCACTTTGATAACCTTTCTATATATTTGCTTCTTATGAGCAAACAAACAGACGACTTTTTCAAAAACATTATATCACACGCTAAAGAATACGGGTTTGTATTCCCTTCAAGTGAGATTTATGACGGTTTGAGTGCCGTATATGATTACGGACAATTAGGTTCAGAACTAAAAAATAACCTGAAGACATATTGGTGGAAATCCATGGTGCAATTGAACGAAAACATTGTAGGTATTGATGCCGCAATTTTCATGCACCCCACGACTTGGAAAGCTTCTGGGCACGTAGATGGATTCAACGATCCAATGATCGATAATAAAGATTCAAAAAAACGTTACCGTGCAGACCAATTGATCGAAGATAAAATCGATCGTTATGAAAAAGACGGTAAAACAGATAAAGCAGCTCAATTACAACAAGACTTAGACGATGCATTGAATGCAGACGATTTAGCGCGTTTGAAAACAATCATTGAAGATCATAATATTGTTTGTCCAATCTCAGGCACTAAAAATTGGACTGAAGTTCGTCAGTTTAATTTGATGTTTGATACACAAATGGGCGCGATGGCAGATGGAGCGGAGAAAGTATATTTACGCCCAGAGACAGCGCAAGGTATCTTTGTAAACTTCTTGAACGTTCAGAAAACAGGAAGAATGAAAATTCCTTTTGGTATTGCTCAGATTGGTAAAGCTTTCCGTAATGAAGTCATTGCGCGTCAGTTTATCATGCGTATGCGCGAGTTCGAACAAATGGAGTTGCAATTCTTTGTACGTCCAGGTACTGAAATGGAATGGTACGCAAAATGGAAAGAAACACGATTGAAATGGCATTTAGCTTTAGGAGCAGATCCAGCAAAATACCGTTACCACGATCACGCTAAGTTAGCGCATTACGCGAATGCCGCTGTAGATATCGAATACGAATTCCCATTTGGTTTCAAAGAAGTTGAAGGTATTCACTCCCGCACAGATTTCGACTTAAAACAACATCAAGAATTTTCGAAAAAGAAAATGCAATATTTCGATCCAGAGATCAATCAAAACTATATTCCTTATGTAGTTGAGACGTCAATTGGTTTGGATCGTCTATTCTTGACAGTATTAGCCAATTCTTTGGTTCACGAAGATCTTTCGACAGAAGAAAAACAAGATTCACGTGTCGTATTGAAATTCCATCCAGCTATTGCACCTGTGAAAGCAGCGGTATTGCCATTGACTAAGAAAGATGGTCTTCCAGAGAAAGCGCGTGAAATCATGGCTAAATTGAAATTGGATTACAATATTCAATACGATGAGAAGGATGCGATTGGTAAGCGTTACCGTCGTCAGGATGCTATTGGAACGCCATACTGTATCACAGTAGATCACCAATCTCTAGAAGACAATATGGTAACTATTCGTCACCGTGATTCGATGGAGCAAGAACGCGTTGCAATCGCTGATTTAAGCCGCATTATAGGTGAGCGTGTTAGTTTAACAGGTTTGTTAGAACAACTAGCATAATAGCGATTCCTCTACAATAAAATTGAAAGAGTAGCATAATTGCATATGCTACTCTTTTTTTGTTTTTTATCTTTGTGTTAAACTTTTTGACTGCTTCATTAGTCAAAATATACATATAAGAACGATGAAAACAATAAAAATCATAGCACTTACTGTATTAGTTGCATTTGCAGGTATTACGAAAGCGCAACAACCTGTCAACACAAATACATCTATCGAATCAACTAAGCCAGACACGATTGCCCCTACTTTACTTACAGAAGAACAAAAACGTCTACAAGAACAAGCTCTTTTGAAAGCAAATTTGGAAGCGGAGAAGGCCGCACAAAAAGCCGAAAAAGAAAGATTAAAAGCCGAAAAAGAGTTAAAAAAACGTCAGAAACAAGTCGAAAAGCAAGCTAAGAAACTTGAAAAACAGCAAAAAGCTCGTGAGAAAGCGGCTAAAAAATATGACAAAGCATTAAAAAAAGCTAACAAGTTAGAAAGCAATATCAAAAAGCAGGCTTCTAAAATTGAGAAAATGGAAGATGCACTTGATAGAAAAATCCGCAGAAACCGAATTTCCGATATTGATAGAGAAAAAGAAATTATCAAAATCAGTAAACAACAAATTAAATTAAAGGAATTAGAACGAGATTTTGAGAAGGCTGAAAGAGATGTCAAGAAATTAAGATAATTAAAAAAGGAAGTCTGATGACTTCCTTTTGTATTCTATAGTACTTTACCTAGCAATTCAATATAAAACTTTATCCCATCTTCGATTTCTTTAAGATAGATAAATTCATCTGCAGTGTGCGAACGCGCAGAATCGCCTGGACCAACTTTAATTGATAGAATCGGCAATAAAGCTTGATCACTCATTGTAGGACTTCCATACAACTTTTTCCCTAAGCTTAACCCTGCTTGAACAATTGGATGCTCAATAGCTATAGTAGAAGGATTCAAACGTGTAGAACGTGCCTGAACATCAGATTTGACATGTGACTGAATGATTTCAAGAACTTCTACATTCGAATATACATCTGTCGTACGTACATCCACCACAAACTTACATTCTGCTGGAACAACGTTATGTTGCGAACCAGCATTGATAACCGTAACAGACATTTTAACAGGACCTAAGAATTCTGATTCCTTCGGAAATTTATAGGTATTGAACCAATTAATATCTTCAATAGCGTTATAAATCGAGTTGACTCCTTCGTCACGTGCAGCATGCCCAGATTCGCCGTAAGCCGTACAATCTAACACCATTAAACCTTTCTCCGCTACAGCCAAATCCAATAAGGTTGGTTCGCCTACAATCGCAAAATCGCAATCTACCACATGCTTATAAGCTTCTTCAATACCATTTTTACCCGATATTTCTTCTTCTGCGGAAGCAATTAAACACAAGTTATAAGCTAAATTTTTATCTTGATAATAATGTACAAAAGCAGCAATTAATGAAACTAAACAACCGCCTGCATCATTAGATCCCAAGCCATATAGTTTCCCGTCTTCGACAATTGCTTTGAAAGGATCTTTGGTGTAACCAGGATTTGGCTTTACGGTATCGTGGTGAGAATTTATTAAGATTGTAGGTTTTGATTCATCAAAATACTTATTATAAGCGATCACATTATTTCCTACTTGATTGTTAGAAATTCCTCTTTCGATAAGAAACGTACTGATGCAATCAGCAGTCTGATCCTCTTCCCTACTAAAAGAAGGAATCTCTATCAGCTGTGCCAATAGAGATTTACTATCTTCGATAAGTTGATCTATATTTTTATTCATTATAGAGTCCGCCAGCCTTTTTAGCTGACAATTTGATTCCTTTAATAAACGCTGAACTCAGTCCGTTATGCTCCATTTCATTCAGTCCCGCTATCGTACATCCTTTAGGTGATGTAACCTTGTCGATTTCACTTTCGGGATGATTATGTGTTTGCAACAATAAGTCTGCTGCGCCTTTAGCAGTTTGAATCGCCATTTTAAGCGCATCGTGTGCATGAAAGCCAATTTCCACACCACCCTGCGAAGCCGCACGAATAGCACGCAAAAAAAATGCAATACCACACGCACAAAGAGCTGTTGCTGACGTCATCAAATCCTCTTCAATAACCACAACAGAACCGACTGCTTCGAACAATTTTTCAACAGTTCCAACGGCTTCTGCACTTGCATTCTGCGTAGCAATACAAGTCATTGACTGTCCAATAGCTATCGCCGTATTCGGCATAGCACGAACTACAATTTTATCTTGACCCAAAATTTCTTTCACATCTTGACAGGAAACGCCTGATGCGACAGAAACAATAATTTGATTTGGCTGAACAGTAGGCGCGATATCTTCCATCACCTTCTTAATCTGTTGCGGCAATACTGCCAAAACGATGATTTCTGCACCTTGAATAGCTGTTGGATTATCTGCACTCACACCGAATCCCAATGCTTCTTCTTCCGATAAAGAAGCCAAAGTTCTTCGCGTAAGCACAATATCTTCCGCCTTGTAAATATTAGATTTTACTAAGCCCTTAGCCAGCGAAAATCCAATATTACCCGATCCTATTATTGTTATCTTACTCATGATTTAGGTTTATTGATTAAATTACTTGTTGATTAGGCAAGTTCCGAATTTTTGTTGTTGAAACAAATGTAAATTTGATGCATTACCAATATAAACGGATTTGACACCTTTATTAATTGCATCAAATGCATTTTGTAACTTTGGAATCATACCATCGCTGATAATTCCACGCTCTTTGTATTTTGTAAAATCTTTAGCTGTAATATTTTCAATTACCGAATTCTCATCATTCACATCCAATAGAACACCATTTTTTTCAAAACAGTAAATTAATGACGTTTCATAATGATCAGACATAGCTGTTGACAATGCTGCCGCAATGGTATCGGCATTCGTATTTAACAATTGCCCTGATCCATTATGTGTGATAGCTGAAAAAATTGGTGTAAATCCAGCATCCAAAAACTTTTTAATCGCTAAAGAATTCACTGAATCT
>Ga0233369_1000045_pt1 | contig 62276 bp, 55 predicted proteins | sample ElkDunMinimDraft_26_FD_191537 | JGI IMG/M metagenome (GOLD analysis project Ga0233369, IMG submission 191537) | Fecal eukaryotic communites from dung pellets of Tule Elk in California, USA - Elk Dung D16 | ecosystem: Host-associated > Mammals > Digestive system > Large intestine > Fecal | place... | reverse complement strand
GTGGCCGCGCGCTGGCACGGACCTCGCGGAAGGCGGGCTTTCGACCCGTGATCTTCCTGCGAAATCAGCACCTTATCTCGCCCGCCGAGTGTATCAGATAAAGCCCAAGAATGAATGACACCCGGAATCCCCCAGCTGGCGGTGTGCGCACCGTCGTCATCAATGACGAGCGCGACGGCCAGCGGCTCGACAATTTCCTGCTTTCCCACCTCAAGGGCGCGCCCCGCTCGGTGATCTACAAGATCGTCCGCAGCGGCCAGGTGCGCGTGAACGGAGGTCGGGTCAAGCCCGAAACCCGGCTGGATGCGGGCGACCAGGTGCGGATCCCCCCGGTGCGTCTTGTCGAGCCCGGAGAGAAGGGCGTGCCGGCCAAGGGCCTGCTGGAGGCGATGGCTGCCAGCATCGTGTTCGAGGATGCCCGCCTGCTGGCGATCAACAAGCCTTCGGGCGTGGCCAGCCACGGCGGCAGCGGGATCAGCTTCGGCGTCATCGAGACCCTGCGGGCGCTGCGCCCGGGCCAGGAGCTGGAACTGGTCCACCGGCTGGACCGGGACACCTCGGGGCTGATGGTCATCGCCAAGAAGCGCTCGGCGCTGCGCGAGCTGCAGGCGCTGCTGCGCGAGGACCCCGCGGTCCAGGCCCGGGGGATCGCCAAACGCTACCTCGCGCTGCTGGTCGGCCGCATGCCCGACGGGGTGATGAGCGTCGACGCGCCGCTGCACGTGGGCCTGCGCCAGGGCGGCGAGCGCCACGTCCAGGTCAATCCCGCCGGCAAGGCCTCGCTGAGCCATTTCCGGGTGCTGGAGCGGCGGGGCGGACATTCCTACTGCGACGTGCGCATCGAGACCGGGCGCACCCACCAGATCCGCGTGCACGCACAGCACATCGGCCATCCGGTGGCCGGGGACGACAAGTACGGCGATCCGGAGGTCAACCGTCGGCTGCGCGAGCAGCTCGGCCTGAAGCGGCTGTTCCTGCATGCGGCCTCGCTCGAGTTCGCGCTGGACGGCGGCAAGGTGCCCTACGTGCTCAACGCCCCGCTGGCGCCGGAACTGGTCGAGGCGCTCGACCGCCTGGGCTGAGCGCGCGGCGGGACCCGGCGCGGACGGCCGTCGCCAGCCACCACGTCGTGGCCACGGCCGCGGCGCTGTAATGGAACGCTCCGACCGGGCGCCGCCCATGCCAGACCCTTCCGGTCCCGACGCCTCCCGTCCGCGCATCTGGACGATCGGCCACTCCACCCATCCCTGGGAGGCGTTCCTTGCCCTGCTGGCGGCCAACGGCATTGGCGCTGTGGCCGACGTCAGGCGGTTCCCGGGCTCGCGCCGCTACCCCTGGTTCGCGAGCGAGGCGCTGGCACAGGCGCTGCCGGGGGCGGGCGTCAGGTACCTGTGGGTGCCGGAGCTCGGCGGGCGGCGCGCGCCGGGGCCGGGCTCGCCCAATGGCGCCTGGCGCAATCCGGCCTTCCAGGGCTATGCCGACCATTTGGCCAGCGCCGAGTTCGCCAAGGGGCTGGCGCGCGTGCTCGACAGCGCCGGCGTGCGGCCGACCGCGCTGATGTGCGCCGAGGCGGTGTGGTGGCGTTGCCACCGGCGACTGATCGCCGACGTGCTGGTGCACCGCGGCTTCGAAGTGCTGCACATCCTCGGGCCCGGGCAGGCGCAGTTCCATGTGCTGAGCCCCGAGGCCCGGCCCCAGGGCGATGCGCTCGTCTATCCGCCGCCGCAGGCGGGATTGTTCTGAATCCTCCGGATCCGGCACGGCGTGCCGGATCCGGGCTTCCCGTGCCGCCCGGAACCCGGGCTCCGGGACGGGGCGGGGCGGTCCCTCGCTACTCTTCCTCGTCCTGCGGCTGCTGCTGGGGCTGTTGCTGCTGCTGGCGCTCGCGCTGGGCGCGCTGGCTCTCTTCGTTGTCGCGCATCGTGTGTCTCCAGGCCCGGCCCCATGCCGGGTCGCGCGAGCCTGCGCCGGCGACTGTCAAATCTCCGTGTGGGGATCGTTCGCGCCGTGACAGGCGGGGGCTCACTCGCCCAGGGCGGCCAGCAACTGCCTGATGCGGTAGGGCTTGGGCAGGAAGTGCGCGCCCTCGGGCAGGGGCGCCAGCTGCGAGCGCTGGTAGCCGGAGGCGACCACCACGCGCGGACTGGGCCGCTGCTGCAGGGCCTGGGCGGCGATGTCCAGGCCCGACACGCCCTCGGGCATGCTCACGTCGGTGACCACGTGCGAGAACGCGCCGTCGCCGCGCAGGTGTTCGAGCGCTTCGCGGCCGTTGCGGGCGAGCGTGACCTGGTAACCGTGCTGGGCCAGCGCATCCTGGATGATGCTCCGCAGGTCGTCCTCGTCCTCGACGAACAGGACGTGTGGGGTGGGATGCTTCATCAGGCGGTGGGCACCGGCAGGCGGATCACGAGGGTGGTGCCGGTCCCAGGCGTACTGTCCAGCTCGACATCGCCGCCGGACTGGGCGGCGAAGCCGAAGACCTGGCTCAGGCCCAGGCCGCTGCCGCGCCCGATTTCCTTGGTGGTGAAGAAGGGCTCGAACACGCGCGTCTGCTGCTCGGCCGGGATTCCAGGCCCGGTATCGGAGACTTCCACGCAGACGAATCCCGGCGGGTCGCCGTCCGAGCGCCCCGGCTCGCCCTGGCAGGCATAGGTGCGGATGCCGATCAGTCCGCCGTCGATCATGGCGTCGCGGCTATTGCTGACCAGGTTGAGCAGCGCCGCCTCGAACTGGCCCTTGTCCACGTCCACTTCCGGCAGGCCATCGGCCAGCTCGACCTCGACCCGGTTGGCGTCGCTGGCGCAGCGGCGCAGCAGTTCCTCGCATTCGAGGATCAGCTGGTTCACGTCGAGCCGCTCGGGCGCCAGGTTCTGGCCGCGGCCGAAGGTGAGCAGCTGCCGCGACAACAGCACCCCGCGTTCGGATGCGCGCAGCGCCGTTTCCACCATGCGCGAGACGCGGTCGTCGCGCACGCGGTGGTCGATCACGTCCAGGCTGTTGATGATGATGGTCAGCAGGTTGTTGAAATCGTGCGCCAGGCCCAGGGTGAGCTTGCCGATCGCTTCCATCTTCTGCGACTGCAGCAGCGAATGTCGCGCCTGCTCCAGGCGCTGCTCGGCCTCGTAGCGTTCGGTGATGTCGCGGGTGATCTTGGCGAAGCCGATGAGTTCGCCGTCCTGCTGGATGGGGTCGATGACCACGCTGGCGTGGAATCGCGTGCCGTCCTTGCGCAGCCGCCAGCCCTCGCCGGCGTAGCGTCCCTCGGTGCGGGCGGTGCGCAGGTTGCGCGCGGGCAGGCCGGTGGCGACGTCCTCCTCGCAATAGAAACGGGAGAAGTGGCAGCCGATGATCTCGTCGGAGCCATAGCCCTTGATGCGCTCGCCGCCCGGGTTCCAGGTGCGCACGTAACCCTCGGCATCGAGCATGTAGATCGCGTAATCGGTCACCGAGTTCAGGAGCAGCGCGAACTGGCGCGACGGGTCGCCCAGCCCGGGTTGGTCTAATTCACGCTCGATCACTGGCATCCACCGCTCCCCCGGTCCCGGCCGTACACGGTAGGGTCGCAAAAGTTAAGACATCGTCAATCGCGCCTCCCTGCACGGTTGTCATCCCACTGCGTAGTAGCATGGATGCCCGCCGGGCGCGAGGCATCGCGACCCGGCGCGGACAGGGGAAGGGCGGATGACGACGAACACGGCTCGCGGCGTGCTGCTGGTGGAAGACGAGGCCATCCTGCGCATGCTGCTCGAGGACATGATCGAGGACCTGGGCTTCGAGCTGGCCGCCAGCGTGGGCAGCATCGACGCGGCCCGCGCGGCGATCGCGGGCGGTGCCCCGATCGGCGCCGCCATCGTGGACGTGAATCTGGGTGGCGAGCCTTCGTTCCCGGTGGCCGACCTGCTGCGCGAGCGCCAGGTGCCGTTCCTGTTCAGTACCGGCTACGGCGCCGAGGGCCTTCCCGAGCGCTTCCTCGGGGTGCCGGTGCTGGCCAAGCCCTACCGGCGCGACGACATCCACGCCGCCCTGCGCGGGCTGCTCGCGCCGGCCGCCTGAGCGCCGGTCAGCCAGGCCGCCGGCGGGCACGGCGGGGCGGCCCCGGGTTGCGGGCCGAAACATGCGCATTGCCCGGGACGTGCCAGCGCCAGGGCAGGTCCAGCGCCCGGCTGATGCCGATGCGCGGCCCGACCGCGGGTTCGGCCGGCGGCGGCATGCCGTCGCTGACGATGGCAATGCCGCGATCGGCGGTGACCAGGTCGGCGCCATCGAGCGCGCCGGTGATACCCAGGGCCTGCGAGAGCCTGCCAGGCCCGCTGGCCAAGTCGCGGTCGCGACGCGCGGCCGGCCGCAGTTCGCGCATCGCGTCCACGCCCAGCAGGGGCTCGGCCGCGCGCAGCAGCACGCCCATGCCCACGCCGGCATCGCCGCATACCGCGTTGCTGCCCCAGTGCATGCCGTAGGTGAAGTACACATACAGATGCCCCGGCTCGCCGAACATGGTCGCGTTGCGCGGCGTCATGCCGCGGTACGAGTGAGCGGCCGGATCCTCGCTGCCGGCGTAGGCCTCGACCTCGACGATGCGCGCGGCGCGTCCGTCGCCGCGGATGAGGATCTTGTTGAGCAGTTCCGGCGCGACCTGCGCCGGGTGGCGGCGGTAGAAGCGGCGCGGCAGCGGCTTCCAGCGGCGCGGGAAGGGGGGGGAGAGGTCTGGGGCTTGCGGCATGGCGGGGCCGGAAATCGTCCAGCCGGCATCTTGCGGCAGCGCCGGCACGCGGATCGTCAAAGTCGCGCCGGGCCGGGAGCGCCGCGCTATCCTGCCGGACCCCGCCTGGTCCTGCCCGGATGATGCGCGCCGCCGCCTTCGCGTTGAGCCTGCTGTTGGCCGGATGCTCGACCGACCGCGCCGTGCTGCTGGCGCCCGGGGCGCCCGGCGGCGGCCCCTATGCCTACCGCTTCGTCGACCTTGGCGGAACGGATGCGGGCCACAGCGCACGCCTGGAGCGATCCATCCGCGAGAGGCTTGCTGAGGCAGGTCTGCTGCTTGTCGGCGCGGAGGGGGCCAGGGTCGAGGTGCGCCTGGCCGAACTGCGGCTGCCATCGGGCGATACGCGCCGGGGGCCGCGGGCAGCAACGGGTCGCATCGTCAGCCGCGTGCATGTGTTCGAGGCGGACGGCGCGCAGCGCGTCGCGTTCGAGGTGGGCACCACCGACGCGCGGGGCGCCCTGGACGCGACGGCGCTGCTGGAGCGGCATGCGCAGGGGATCGTAGCCGAACTTCGATAATCCGATGCGCGCCCCCCTTGCTGCGGCGCGGCACCTTCACTAGAATACGCGGCTCAGCTTCGGGGTGTAGCTCAGCCTGGTAGAGCGCTACGTTCGGGACGTAGAAGTCGCAGGTTCAAATCCTGTCTCCCCGACCATCGGTTTCAAGCAGAAAGGCCATCCGCAAGGGTGGCCTTTCTGCTTTCCGGCGGCTGCGTTCCAAGGCACCTGCCGGCCACCGCGTACTTCGTCGCCGTCCGCGCGCGGCATCGCGTCGCGTCCATGCGGCGCTGGCCATACTGCGATCATTTCGTGATCCGGGGACGCGATGGGGGCCTCTCAATCCGCAACCTCGCCGTGCGAGCGCAAGCGCCGGCTCGCATGGCTCGATGCGCAGCTCGCGCCTGTGCGCGGGCTGCATGCCAGGGCGCAGGCATGTACGGTGCTGGGCGGATGGCTGCTGTGGCCACAGGCCTGGGCGATCGCCAGCATCGCCCAGCGCGTGTTCGTGGAGCATGCCGCCCCAGACGCGGTCGCGCTGCCGTTCGCGGTGCTGCTGCTGGCGATGGCCGCGCGGGCCATGCTCGCCCGCATTGCGCAGGGCGCGTCGGCGGCCGTGGCGGAGGACGTGAAGTCGCGTCTGCGCGTGCGGCTGGCGGCGCAGGCGCTGGCGCGCGGCCCGGTCTGGCTGCGGACGCGGCGCAAGGGCGGGATGGTGGACCTGGCGATGGGGCAGGTCGATGCGCTGGACGGCTATTACGCCGGTTATCTGCCCGCCCGGGCCGAAGTGGTGGCAGTGCCGGCGCTGCTGCTGGTGGCGGTGTTCGCGGCCGACTGGGTGGCCGGCCTGCTGCTGCTGCTGACCGCGCCGCTGATTCCGCTGTTCCAGATGCTGGTGGGCTGGGGCGCCGAGGCGGCCGGTCGCGGCCAGCTGCAGGCGATGGCGCGCGCCAGCGCCTATTTCGGCGACCGCCTGCGCGGACTCGACCTGGTGCGCGTGCACGGCCAGGGCGCGGCGGCGCTGGAGGACGTGGCGCGCGCGGCCGACCAGGTCCGCGACGGCAGCCTGCGCGTGCTGCGCATCGCCTTCCTGTCCTCGGCGGTGCTGGAGTTCTTCGCTTCGGTCAGCGTGGCCATCGTGGCGATGTACTTCGGCTTCCGCTACCTGGGGATGGTCGATTCCGGCCCGGCGCTGGCGCCCGGCCTGCTTCATACCGGCCTGTTCTGCCTGCTGCTCGCGCCGGAGTACTTCGGTCCGCTGCGACGACTGGCCGCGCACTACCACGACCGGGCCAATGCGCTGGCCGCCGCGCGGCTGGTGGAAGAGGCGCTGGACGCGCCGCCACGGCAGGAGGCGCCGGTCGCGGCCGCCCGATCCGATGCGGCGGGTCGGGCGCCAGACGGCGCGATCGGCGTGGAGACGCTCGACCTGCGCCACGAGGGAGCCGCGCGGCCGCTGCTGACTGGACTGTCGTTCGAGGTGCCGGCTGGCGGGCGGCTGGTGCTGGTGGGGCCCAGTGGGGCGGGCAAGAGCAGCCTGCTCGAAGCCCTGGCCGGATGGCTGCCGCCGCGGTCGGGGCGGGTGGCGATGCCGCAGGGCGCGCGCGTGGCCCTGGCCGGGCAGCGGCCGTGGATCTTCGCAGGCACCCTGGCCGACAACATCCGGCTCGGCGATCCCCAGGCCAGCGACGCGGCGGTGCGCGCCGCGGCCGAGGCGGCGCAGGTCCAGCGTTTCGCCAGCCGTCTGCCCGATGGGCTGGCCACGCGCGTCGGCGAGCACGGCCTCGGCCTGTCGGGCGGCGAGGCGCGGCGCGTGGCCCTGGCGCGCGCGCTGCTGCGCGATCCGAAGGTGCTGCTGCTCGACGAGCCCACCGCCTTTCTCGACCCGGACACCGAAGCCGCCCTGCTGGCGGCGCTCGACCGGTTCGCGCGCGGCCGCACGGTGCTGGTGGCCTCGCACAGCCCCGCGGTGATGGCCTGGGCCGGGCGCGTGCTGATCCTGCCGGAAGGCGTGGTGCGGGACTGGAACCCGGCGGCGGGAGGGGCCCCGTGAGCGGGCGTCTGCTGCGCACCACGTTCGCCCGCCACTGGCCGGCGGTCGTCGGCACCGTGGTCCTGCTGCTTGCCACCCTGCTGGCCGGGATCGGGCTGCTGGGCGTGTCGGCGTCCTTTCTCACCGGCACCGCGCTGACCTTCGGGATCGCCGCCGGCTTCAACCTGTTCCTGCCCTCGGCCGGCATCCGCGCGCTGACCCTGGCGCGCATCCTCTGCCGCTACGGCGAGAAGCTGGTCGGCCACCAGGCCACGCTCGGCATCGCACGTGAGCTGCGGGTCGGGATGTTCGCGCGGATGCTGGCGCTGTCGGCCGGGCAGCTGTCGCGGCTGCGCACCGGCGACCTGATCGCGCGGCTGCTCGGCGATGTCGATGCGGTCGATGGCCTGCTGGTGCGCGCGCTGGGTCCGCTGGTCGCGCTGCTGCTGGCGAGCGTGGTGGTGGTCGCGGCGGCGGTCGCACTCGATCCGGTGCCGGGCGGCTGCATCGCCCTGGCCGGTGCGCTGTGTGCGCTGTCGCTGGCCGGCGCCCGGCACGGGGCAGCCGAGGCCGAGGGGCTGGCGCGCGAACGCGGCGCGCTGCGGGCGCAACTGCACGAACTGTTCGAAGGCGCCGCCGACCTGGCCGCGATGGGCGCCGGCGCGCGCTGGCTGTCGGCGCTGGAGGAGCGCAGCGGCGCGCTGGGCCGGCGCGAACTGCGCCGCCGGCGGCGGCTGGCGGACGCGACCGCGATCGCGGCAGGGGTGGCGGCGCTGGGCTGGGTCGGGCTGCTGTGGCTGGTCTGCGCCGCGGTGCTGGGCGGGCGCCTCGCGCCGTCCACGGCCGCAGGCCTCGCCTTCGCCGCGCTGGTGCTGTTCGAGGCCTGGGCGGGCGCGGCCCTGGCCTGGCAGGCGCTGCAGGCCGCGCGCGCCTCGGCAGGGCGGATCAAGGCGCTGGCCGGCCAGCTGCCGGCGCTGCGCGATCCGCCCTTTCCGCGGGCGCTGCCGAAAGCGGCCGCGCTGTGCCTGGATTCGGTGCGCTTCGCCTGGCCGGGCGGCCGGTGCCTGCTGGACCCGGCGCAGCTGGAGATCGGCCCGGGCGAGCGGGTGGCGGTGCGCGGCGACAGCGGCAGCGGCAAGAGCAGCCTGGCCGCGCTGGCCCTGCGCGCGGTCGATCCGCAGGGCGGCGCGGTGCGCTGGGGCGGGATCGACCTGCGCGAAGCGGCGCAAGCCGACTGGCAGGAAAAGGTGGCGTGGCTGCCGCAGGCCGCGCCGGTGTTTGCCGGCACCCTGGCCGACAATCTGCGGATGGGCGCCGCCGGCGCCTCCGATGCGCGGCTGCGCGAGGCGCTGGCCTGCGTGCGCCTGGACGGCTGGGCCGAGGCGCTGGGCGGACTGCAGGCGTGGATCGGCGAGGCGGGCGCGACAGTGTCGGCCGGACAGGCGCGGCGCATCGCATTGGCCCGCGCCCTGCTGCGCGAGGCGCCCCTGCTGGTGCTGGACGAACCGACCGAGGGCCTGGACCAGGCCACGGCCGATGCGGTCATGGTGGGCGTGGCGCGGTGGTGCCGGGGGCGCAGCGTACTGGTGCTCACCCACGCGCGCCTGCCGCCCGGCGCGGTTGACCGCGAACTGCTGCTGCGCGAGGGGCGCCTTCAGCGGGGTTGAGCCGCGCGACGGCGCGTGTGCCCGGTCAGTGCAGGGCCGAGGCCAGTTCGTCCAGGGCCGCAGGGTCGAGGATTTCCACCCGCTGCGGATCGGGCAGGGCGATCACGCCCTGCTCGCGCAGCCGGGTGAAGCTGCGGCTGACCGTTTCCACCGTCAGCCCCAGATGGTCGGCGATGTCGCCGCGGCCCATCGGCAGGGCCATGCCGGGTTCGTCGTCGCGGATGCGCATCTGCCGGCGCAGGCGCACCAGGAAGCTGGCCAGGCGCTCCATCGGCGAGAGCCGGGCCAGCAGCAGCATCGAATCGTGCGCGTCGTCCAGCTCGCGGCAGGCGCGCTCGAGCAGGGCGCGCTCGAACTCCGGGTAGCGCTCGCGCAGCTGGCGGAGCACCGGCTGCTCGAACACGCACACGCGGCTGGGCACCACCGCTTCCACGCTGTGCCGGTGCACGGTGACGTCCGACAGCCCGACGAAGGAGCCCGGCAGCGCGAACCCCACCACCTGGCGACGGCCGTCCGGCAGCGTGCGCACCAGGCGCAGCATGCCGCTGGTGACGCTGAAGACCTGGCGGCAGGGCTGGCCGCTGCGCGCCAGTTCGGCATTGGCCTGCAGCACCAGCGAGGAGGCGTAGCGCTCCAGCGAGTCGACCTCCGGCGGCGGCAGCGTGGCGCAGACGGCGAGGTCGCGCACCGCGCAGCGCGCACAGTCGATCGGCACGACGGTGCGGGCGTGGTTGCGGCAGCGGGCGGCGGCGGTGGTCATGCGGAGTCCGGGCACGGTAACAGCACATGATAGCGGTCCCTCGCGCCCGGCGGCCGCCAGCGCCGTGGAAAGAATGTCCCAGGGGGCTGCGCGAGACGGGCCGCGGCACGTTGCGTGCCGCAGCGGCGCGGCGGCGCGCGCGGGTAGAATGGACGCCCTTCAAGGCCCCCATCGACAGGCATGATCAAGCCCAGAACCCCGCCCGGCGTCATGGAACTGCTGCCGCGCGACCAGATCGCGTTCCAGCGGATGCTCGACACGATCCGGCGCATCTTCGAGGGGTTCGGCTTCCTGCCGATCGAAACCCCGGTGTTCGAACTGTCCGAGGTGCTGCTGACCAAGTCCGGCGGCGAGACCGAGCGCCAGGTGTATTTCGCGCAGTCCACCGGCGCGCTGGAAAAGGCGTCCGAAGGCCTGCCCGAACTGGCCCTGCGCTTCGACCTCACCGTGCCGCTGGCCCGCTACGTGGCCGAGCACGAGCACGAACTGGCCTTCCCGTTCCGCCGCTACCAGATGCAGCGCGTGTACCGCGGCGAGCGCGCCCAGCGCGGCCGCTTCCGCGAGTTCTACCAGTGCGACATCGACGTGATCGGCAAGGACGCGCTGTCGCCGCGCCACGACGCCGAAGTGCCGGCGGTGATCAGCGCGGTGTTCGAGGCGCTGGACATCGGCGACTTCACCATCCAGTTCAACCACCGCAAGCTGCTGCGCGGCTATTTCGAGGGGCAGGGCATCGCCGAGGAGGCGCAGGTGCCGGTGCTGCGCGAGATCGACAAGCTCGACAAGCGCGGCGAGGACGCGGTACGCGCCACGCTCGCCGGCGAGGGCTTCGGCCTGGCGCCGGAGGTGATCGACCGGCTGATGGCGTTCTCGCGCGTGCGCTCGACCGGCCACGACGATGCGCTCGACAAGCTCGCCGCGCTCGGCGAGGGCACGCCGCTGTTCGAGGAAGGGCGCGACGAACTGCGCGAGGTGCTGCGCAGGCTCAAGGCGCTGGGCGTGCCCGAATCGCGCTACGCCATCAACCTCTCGATCGCCCGCGGCCTGGACTACTACACCGGCATCGTCTACGAGACCACGCTCGATGCGAACCCGGGCATCGGGTCGATCTGCTCGGGCGGGCGCTACGACAACCTCGCCAGTCATTACACCAAGTCGAAGCTGCCGGGCGTTGGCATCTCGATCGGCCTGACGCGCCTGTTCTGGCAGCTGCGCGAGGCCGGCCTGGTGCAGACCGCGGACAGCTCGGTCGACGTGCTGGTCACGCTGTTCGACGACGCCGGGCTGGACCATGCCCTGGCGCTGTCGCAGCAGCTGCGCGCGGCCGGGCTCAATGTCGAAACGCAGCTGGAGCCGCGCAAGCTCGGCAAGCAGATGCAGTACGCCGACCGCGCCGGCATCCGTTTCGTGGTGATCCGCGGCGAGGACGAGGCGGCCAAGGGCGTGGTGTCGGTCAAGGACCTGCGCCGCGGCGAGCAGTTCGAAGTGGCCGACGCCGATCTGGCGCGCACCCTGCTGGTGGAACGCGAGCAGTGGCGCGCGCTGCGCAAGGGCGCCGGCTGATCCGAGAGGCTGGTTGCCGGGAGCGTGCCGGGCCGGCTGAGGCGCCTGCGCGGCGCCACCGGCGACCGCGTGCGGCCGGGACATCCGGCCGCGCGCGGCACGCGCGGTGCAGCGCGTGCCTGCAAGGCGGCGTCGACGGGCGGCGCCACGAGCGAACGACCCAGGGGGCAATGCATGAAACCGGTACTTCTCGACGGCAAGTCCCTCACCCGCGACCAGCTGGTGATGGTGGCCAACGGTGCCCAGGTGGCGCTGGATCCGGGCGCGCTGCGGGCGGTCGCGCATGCGGCCGATTTCCTCGCCGCGCAGGTGCGGCGCGAGGAGCCGATCTACGGCGTCTCCACCGGCTTCGGCAGCAATGCCGACAAGCTGCTGGGCGCGCATCCGCTGCGCGACCAGTTGCCCGGTGCGCCGAAGTCCGGCCGCTCGCTGCACGAGGAACTGCAGCACAACCTGATCGTCACCCACGCGGTGTGCGTGGGCGAGCCGCTGGCGGCGGACGTGGTGCGCGCGATGCTGTGCATCCGCATCAACACCCTGCTCAAGGGCCATTCTGGCATCCGCGTGCAGACGCTCGAGGCACTCGCGGCCATGCTCAACGCCGGCATCGTGCCGGTGGTGCCGGCGCTGGGCTCGGTGGGCGCCTCCGGTGACCTTGCGCCCCTGTCGCATCTTGCGATCGTGCTGCTTGGTGGGGGCGAGGCCTGGTACGAAGGTCGGCGCATGCCGGGCGCGCAGGCGCTGCAGGCCGCCGGCCTGGCGCCGGTGTCGCTGTCCTACAAGGAAGGACTCGCGCTCAACAACGGCACCGCGCAGATGCTGGCGACCGGCGCGCTCGCGCTGCACCGGCTCGAACGCCTGCTCGACACCGCCGACCTGGCCGCGGCGATGACCATCGACGCCTTCGCCGGGCGCCTGGGCGCCTTCGCCGAGGAAGTGCACGCGCTGCGTCCGCACCCTGGGCAGGTCCACGCCGCCGGCCACCTGCGCGCCCTGCTGCAGGGTTCGACCCTGGCCGACATTCCCTATCACCTGGTGCCGCGGTTCCAGCCCTGGCTGCCCTCGAGCTGGGAGACCGAGCAGGCCCGCGCGCTGTCCTTCGACATCGGCTGGGACTGGGTACCGAGCGACCAGCGCCACGGCCGCGAGAAGTTCTACGCGCGCTTCAAGCCCTTCCGTGGCGGCAAGAAGCACCAGCCACAGGACAGCTATTCGCTGCGCTGCATCCCGCAGGTGCACGGCGCGGTGCGCGACGCTGTGGCCCATGCGCGCCGCGTGTTCGACATCGAGCTCAACGCGGTCACCGACAATCCGCTGGTGTTCCCGGACCGCGAGGCGCGGCACGTCGAGGAGCAGGTGATCTCGGCCGGCCACTTCCACGGCATGCCGCTGGCCCTGGCGATGAGCGCGGTCAAGGCCGCGATCCCGGTGCTGGCCTCGATCAGCGAGCGCCGCCTCAACAAGCTGGTCGATCCTGCCACCAGCGACGGCCTGCCGGCGTTCCTCATCGGCAACGAAGACGGCACCGAATCGGGCTACATGATCGTCCAGTACACGGCCGCGGCCATCGTCAACGACCTGGCCACGCGCGCGCACCCGGCCAGCGTCTACTCGATCCCGACCAGCGCCAACGCCGAGGACCACGTGTCGATGGGCACCAACGAGGCTCGCCACGTCCTGTCCATGGTCGACGACCTCGGCAAGGTGCTGGCGCTGGAGCTGTACACGGCGGCGCAGGCGCTGGACCTGCGCCTGGACATGATCAATGCCGCGCGCGACCTCGCCCGGCGCAGCGATGCGGCCGGCTTCGCCCGCAAGATCCGCGGCGCCGACGACGACTCGCCGCTGCACGCGGCCTTCCTCGACGAGGTCGAGGCGCTCCGTGCCGAACTCGCCGGGGCCGAGCCCTTCCATCCAGGCGCGGCCGTGGCCCGCGCCCACGCGTTGATCCGCAGCCGCATCCCCTTCCTCGACCGCGACCGCGCGCTCGATGGCGAGGTGGCCGCCGCGGTGGCGCTGGTTGCCGACGGCAGCGTGCTGGCGGCGGTCGCGGGCGAGGGCGGGTGAACCTGCCGCTGCCACCGGGCTGGCTGGGCGTGATGGCCGCCGGTCTGATCGCGTCCGCGATCGGCGCGGGGGCCCTGCTGGGCTGGCACCAGGTGGCGCGACGCGCGGGCTGGATGCCGGCGCGGGCGATCGGTGCGGCCTGCGTGACCGCGGTGGCGCTCGGCGCCGGCATCGACAGCTGGCACCTGTTCCGCCTCGGCGTGGTCCAGCTCGAGTCGCCGCTGTACGCGCGCATCGCATTGGCGCGCATCCACGATGCCGAGCACCTGGGCCTGCGCGTCCTGCTCGAATGGACCGGCGCGCTGGCGGGCGTGGTCGCCGGCTGGCTGCTGGTGCGCGCTCCGGAGCGCGATCCGGACTGAGACGGCTGCGGCGCACGGTCCAGCCGCACAGGACGGCGGGCGAGGGTGCGACGATCGGGCCGGGCCGCCCGGTGTCTTCCCCAGAACGCCGCCCGGCGAGGCGTGCCCCATGCCGCCGGCAACCGCGTCCGTGCGGCGCGGTTGAGCGGGCAGGGCGGCGGTCCCGTTGCGCGCCCGCCCTCGCGGTTCCGCGCTCGTGCGCCGGACTTCCATTTGGTCGGAACATCCCCAAGCGGGCAGGCCGCGCTCCCGGATTCTCGCCCGCATCCATGCGTTCCAGCTTGACTAATGTAATAACGCGCTATTACATTATGCGGACCATGAAGCAACGCCTCGAACCCCTGTCCGATTCCGACGCCGACGCCTCGTTCCGCGCCCTGGCCAAGGCGCTGGCCGGCCTGGAGCGCCTCGACGAGGTCGCGGCCTTCCTCCGCGACCTGTGCACACCGGCCGAGATCGAGGCCATGGCCGACCGCTGGCGCGTGGTGCCCCTGCTGCTGCAGGGGCTGCCCTACCGCGAGATCCACGAGCGCACCCTGGTCAGCGTGACCACGATCGGGCGCGTGGCACGCACCCTCGAATTCGGCGCCGGCGGCTATGCGGCCGCGGTCAAGCGCCAGTACCCCCGGCTCGCAGCGAGCCCCTGAGGAATTCCCAGATGAGCCCCACGGCCGTCCCCGCGACGCGCGATCGCCTGCGCATCGCCATCCAGAAATCCGGCCGCCTCAGCGATCCGGCCCGCGCCCTGCTCGCGTCCTGCGGGCTGTCCTGGCGCGAAAGCCGCGACAAGCTGTTCTGCTACGGAGAGACCGCCCCGGTGGACCTGTTGCTGGTGCGCGACGACGACATCCCCGGCTTGCTCGCCGACGGTGTGTGCGACTACGGCATCGTCGGCCGCAACGTGCTCGAGGAGCAGGCTGCCGAGCGCGCCGCGGCCGGCAAGCCGCAACTGTCGAAGGAACTGCTGCCGCTGGGCTTCGGCGGCTGCAGGCTCGACATCGCCGTGCCCGATGCCTGGGACTGGCAGGGCGCGGCGCAGCTGCAGGGCAAGCGCATCGCCACCAGCTATCCCGGGCTGCTCGGCCGCTGGCTGGCCCAGCAGGGCGTGGAGGCCGACATCGTCGTGCTCTCGGGCTCGGTGGAGATCGCGCCGCGGCTTGGGCAGGCGGACGTGATCTGCGACCTCGTGTCCAGCGGCGCGACCCTGGCGGCCAACCAGCTGCGACCTGTGCAGACCATCATGCGCAGCGAGGCCGTGCTGGCCGGGCCGGTGCAGCCGTTCGCGGATATCCGCGGCGAGCTGGCGCAGATGTTGCTGCGCCGCCTGGATGGCGTGCTGCGCCTGAAGGACAGCCGCCTGCTGATGTTCCAGGCGCGGCGCGACGAGGTGCCGGGCCTGCTGGAGCTGTTGCCGGACGCCGAATCGCCGACCCTGCTGCAGGTCGATGGCGCCGACACCCTGGCGCTGCAGGCGCTGTGCCACGGCGCGATGACCTGGCAGCGGCTCGAGGATCTCAAGCGCGCGGGCGCGCGCGGCCTGATGGTGCTGCCGGTCGAGAGGATGCTGGCATGAGCGGCGCGCTGGCACGGCGGCTGGTGTGGAATGAACTGGACGCGCAGGCGCGCGAGGCCGCGCTGCGGCGGCCGGTGCAGGCGGTGGCCGCGCAGACGCGCGCCTCGGTCGAGGCGCTGGTGGCCGACGTGCGCGCTCGCGGCGACGAGGCGTTGCGCGAGATCAGCCTGCGCTTCGACGGCGTGGCCCCGGCGGCGCTGGAAGTCGGGCCGGAGGAATTCGCGGCGGCCGACGCCGCTGTGCCGGCGGCGCTGAAGGTGGCCATGGCCGATGCCGCCACGCGCATCGAACGTTTCCACCGGGCCGGCATGGTCCAGCCCTATGCGGTGGAAACCGCGCCGGGCGTGGTCTGCGAGCGCATGGTGCGCGCCATCTCGCCGGTGGGGCTGTACGTGCCGGCAGGCAGCGCGCCGCTGCCGTCCACCGCGCTGATGCTGGGCGTGCCCGCGCGCCTGGCCGGCTGCCGCGAGGTGGTGCTGTGCACCCCGCCCCGGAAGGACGGCAGCGCCGACCCGGCGGTCCTGGTCGCCGCGCGCATGACCGGCGTGGCCCGCGTGTTCAAGCTCGGCGGCGCACAGGCGATCGCGGCGATGGCCTTCGGCACGCAGAGCGTGCCGCGCTGCGCCAAGCTGTTCGGGCCGGGCAACAGTTTCGTCACCGAGGCCAAGCAGCAGGTGGCGCAGGCCGGCGCGACCGCGATCGACATGCCGGCCGGGCCCTCGGAAGTGCTGGTGATCGCCGACGCGGGGGCCGATGCGGCCTTCGTCGCGGCCGACCTGCTGTCCCAGGCCGAGCATGGCCCGGATTCGCAGGTGCTGCTGCTCAGCGACAGCGCCGAGCTGCTGGCCAGTGTGGAGTCGGAGCTGGCGTGCCAGCTCGCGGCGCTGCCGCGCGCGCCGATCGCGGGCCAGGCGCTGGCGCAGTCGCGGCTGGTTCTGGTGGAAACGCTCGGGCAGGCCTTCGAGATCAGCAACGCCTACGCGCCCGAGCACCTGATCCTGGCCCTGCGCGAACCGCGCGCCTGGATCGACCGGGTCGAGGCCGCCGGCTCGGTGTTCCTCGGCGACTTCACCCCCGAGGCCCTGGGCGACTATTGCAGCGGGACCAACCACGTGCTGCCGACCGGCGGCGCGGCCCGCGCCTTCAGCGGGGTGTCGGTCTCGAGCTTCCAGAACTTCGTCAGTGTGCAGCAGGCGAGCGCGGCCGGGATCGGCGGCATCGGCGACTGCGCGGTGACCCTGGCCCGGGCCGAGGGGCTGGAGGCGCATGCCAATGCCGTGCGCCTGCGGCTCGAAGCGGCCGGGGCGGCGGTGCCCGCATGAACGCCTCCCCCGAGGACGTGCTTGCCCTGGTGCGCGAGGACCTGCGCGATTTCGCCGGCTACAGTTCCGCGCGCAGCGCCTGCCTCGAGGGCGACCTCTGGCTCAATGCCAACGAGTCGGCCTGGGCGAACGAGGCCGATCCGGCGGAAGCGTGCCGCCGCTATCCCGATCCGCAGCCGCAGCCGCTGCGCGAGGCGCTGGCCGCGCTCTACGGCGTGGCGCCGGCGCAGGTGCTGGTCGGGCGAGGCAGCGACGAGGCCATCGACCTGCTCGTACGCGCCACCTGCCGGCCGGGCGTGGACGCGGTGCTGGTGACGCCGCCGGTGTTCGGCATGTATGCGGTGTGCGCGCGGCTGCAGGGCGCGCCGCTGGTCGAGGTGCCGTTGCGCGACGACCCTGTCGAAGGCCTGGTGCCGGACCTGGGGGCGATCGCCGATGCCGCCGTCGAGCAGCGTGCGCGGCTGGTGTTCCTGTGCTCCCCGTCCAATCCCGGTGGCGCGGCCGTGTCGCTGGAGGACGTCGCGGCGCTGGCGCGCCGGCTGGCGGGGCGGGCGCTGGTGGTGGTGGACGAGGCCTACGGCGAGTTCTCCGAGGTGCCGTCGGCCGCCGGCCTGGTCGGGATGCTGCCCAACCTCGTGGTGTTGCGCACGCTGTCCAAGGCCCACGCGCTGGCGGGGGCACGGATCGGGGTGGCGATCGCCACGCCCGGACTGATCGCGGTGCTGCGCCGCTGTCAGGCGCCGTACCCGGTGCCCGGGCCAGTGGCGGCGCTCGGGGTGCGGGCCCTGTCGGCGCAGGCGCGCGCCGCCACAGCCGACCACGTCACCCAGGTTCGCCAGGAGCGCGAACGCCTGCGCGCGGCGCTGCAGGCGCTGCCCGGCGTGCGCCGGGTCTATCCCTCGCAGGCCAACTTCCTGCTGGTGCGCTTCGCCGATGCCGAGGCCAGCTTCCAGGCGCTGCTGGGCGCGGGCATCGTGGTGCGCGACCAGCGCGCCGCCCCCGCGCTGGACGATGCGCTGCGCATCACGATCGGCACACCCGCGCAGAACGCCCGCGTGCTGGAGGCGCTCGCCGTCCTGGACGCGCGGACCGGCGGGGAAGGGCAGGCGCGGAGCGGGACGGGAGCACGCTGATGGCCACCAGGATCCTGTTCGTCGACCGCGACGGCACCCTGATCGAGGAGCCCGAGGATTTCCAGATCGACGCCTACCACAAGCTGCGCTTCGTGCCTGGTGTGATCCCGGCGCTGCTGAAGCTGCGCGACGCCGGCTTCGAGTTCGTGATCGTCACCAACCAGGACGGGCTGGGCAGCGAGGCCTATCCGCGCGAATCCTTCGACGGTCCCAACGACCTGATGCTGCAGGTGTTCGAAAGCCAGGGCATCGTGTTCCGCGAGGTGCTGGTGGACTGCAGCTGGCCGGCCGACAACGCGCCCACGCGCAAGCCCGGGCTTGGACTGGTCCAGCACTATCTGCGGGACCGCGGCATCGACCTCGACCGTTCGGCGATGGTGGGCGATCGCGAGACCGACCTGCAGTTCGCCCGCAATCTCGGCATCCGCGGATTCCAGCTGCGCACCGCCCAGTTCGGCGGCGAGTGGGACTGGGCCGGCATCGCGCACGAACTGGCCGAGGCACCGCGCCGCGCGGTGGTGCAGCGGAACACGAAGGAGACGCGCATCCGGGTCGAGCTGGACCTGGACCGCAGCGCCGACGCGCAGGTCGCCACCGGCCTGCCGTTCTTCGACCACATGCTCGACCAGATCGGCAAGCACGGCGGCATCGCGCTGGCCGTGCGCGCCGAAGGCGACCTGCATATCGACGAGCATCACACCATCGAGGACACCGGCCTGGCGCTGGGCCAGGCGCTGCGCGAGGCGCTTGGCGACAAGCGCGGCATCGCCCGCTACGGCTTCACCTTGCCGATGGACGAGACCCTGGCCAGCGCGGCGCTGGATTTCGGCGGCCGTCCCTATCTGGTGTTCGACGGCAGTTTCCGGCGCGAGCGCGTCGGCGACATGCCGACCGAACTGGTGGAGCACTTCTTCCGCTCGGTGTGCGACGCCGCGGCGCTCAACCTCAACATCAAGGTCGAAGGCGAGAACGATCACCACAAGGTCGAGGCCTGCTTCAAGGCCTTCGCCCGGGCGCTGCGCATGGCGGTGCGGCGCGAGGGCGCGGAGCTGCCCAGCACCAAGGGGACGCTGTGATGCGGGTCGTCCTGGTCGACGCCGGCGGTGCCAACCTCGGTTCGGTGCGCTGCGCGCTGCAGCGGCTGGGCGTGGACCCGCTGCTCAGTGCGGACGCGGGCGAGATCGCATCGGCCGAGCGCGTGATCCTGCCGGGCGTGTCCACCGCCGGCACGGTCATGGGCCGCCTGCGCGAACTCGGCCTGGTGGAGACGCTGCGCGGACTGCGGCGGCCGCTGCTGGGCGTGTGCGTGGGCATGCAACTGCTGTTCGAGCACTCCGAGGAGGACGATACGCCCTGCCTGGGCCTGCTGCCCGGCCGCGTGCGCAGGATTCCGGACGCGCCCGGCATCCGCGTGCCGCACATGGGCTGGAATGCGCTGTCGCGCCGTCGCGCCGATCCGCTGCTTGCCGGCTTCGAAGGCGGCGAGTACGCCTACTTCGTGCACAGCTATGCCGCGGCCATCACCGACGACTGCATCGCGGCCACCACCCACGGCGTGGACATCGCCGCGGTCGTGCGGCGCGGCCCGGTGATGGGCGCACAGTTCCACCCCGAACGCTCGGCCGCGGCCGGCGCCCGGCTGCTGCACAACTTCCTGACCATGGAGCCTGCATGAGCAGCTTCACCCTGTATCCGGCCATCGATGTGCGCCATGGCCGGATCGTGCGCCTGGCACAGGGCGACTACGCCCAGGAAACGCACTACGGCGACGATCCGCTCGCGCTGGCGCGCAGCTATGCCGGGCAGGGCGCCCGCTGGCTGCACCTGGTCGACCTGGACGCGGCGCGTGCCGGCGGCTTCACCCTGTCGCAGCTGGTGCGCCGGATCGCCGACGAGACCGGCCTGCAGGTACAGACCGGCGGCGGCGTGCGTTCGCGCGAGGACGTGCAGCGCATCCTCGACGCCGGCGCCGCGCGCGTGGTGATCGGCTCGCTGGCGGTGCGCGAGGCCGACGCGGTCTGCGACTGGATCGCCGAGTTCGGCGCCGAGCGCATCACCGTCGCGCTGGATACCCGCCAGGACCGCGGCGGCGCCTGGCGTCTGCCGGTGCACGGCTGGACCGAGACCGCGGCCGGCACCCTGCAGGAGATGGCGCAGCGCTACGCCGCGCACGGACTGGTCCACCTGCTGTGCACCGACATCACCCGGGACGGCATGATGACCGGACCCAACCTCGCGCTGTACCGCATGCTGGCCGCGCAGGTCCCCGGGCTGGCCCTGCAGGCCTCCGGCGGCGTGCGCGACCTGGCCGACGTGGTCGCGGCGAAGGCCGAGGGCTGCGCCGGCATCGTGCTGGGCCGCTCCCTGCTCGAAGGCCGGCTGCAGCTGCCGCAGGCGCTGGCCCAGGCCGGGATCGGGGCGGCGCAATGAGCCTGGCGCGAAGGATCATTCCCTGCCTGGACGTGCGCGATGGCCGCGTGGTCAAGGGCGTGCGTTTCCGCGACCACGTCGACATGGGCGACATCGTCGAGCTGGCCCTGCGCTATCGCGACGAGGGCGCGGACGAGCTGGTGTTCTACGACATCAGCGCCACGCCGCATGGCCGCTCGGTGGATCGCGGCTGGGTGGAGCGCGTGTCCTCGCGAATCGACATTCCCTTCTGCGTGGCCGGCGGCATCCGCGACGTGGCCACCGCGCGCGCCGTGCTGCACGCGGGCGCCGACAAGATCTCGATCAATTCGCCGGCGCTGGAACGCCCGCAGCTGATCGCCGAGCTGGCGGCCGAGTTCGGCGTGCAGTGCGTCGTGGTCGGGATCGATTCGATCCGCGAGGCCGATGGCCAGTGGCGGGTACGCACCCACACCGGCGACCCGGACCGGATGCGCGCACCATCGATCCGCACGCTGGACTGGGTGGTCGAGGCGCAGCGCCTGGGTGCCGGGGAGATCGTGCTCAACTGCATGGACAGCGACGGCGTGCGCCGCGGCTACGACCTGGCGCAGCTGCGCGCGGCCCGCGAGCTGTGCCGGGTGCCGCTGGTGGCCTCGGGCGGCGCGGGCGAACCCGCGCATTTCGAACAGGCCTTCGTGGAGGCCGACGTGGACGGCGCGCTGGCCGCCAGCGTGTTCCATGGCGGGCAGATCCGGATTCCGGAACTCAAGCGCTACCTGGCGGCGCGCGGTGTGGAGATGCGCGATGACTGAAGTACAGGGGACGGGCGGGCCGGCGGCGCTGGACTGGGACAAGGGCGGCGGCCTGGTGCCTGCGATCGTGCAGGACGCGGACAACCTGCGCGTGCTGATGCTCGGCTACATGGACCGCGCCGCGCTGGAGGCCACCCTGGCCACCGGCCGGGTCACGTTCTTCAGCCGCAGCAAGCGCCGGCTGTGGACCAAGGGCGAATCGTCCGGGCATTTCCTGGGGCTGGTATCGCTGGACGTGGACTGCGACGGCGACACGGTGCTCGTCACCGCGCGGCCGCAGGGCCCGACCTGCCACCTGCAGCGCGAGAGCTGCTTCGCCTCCGCGCCGGCCGCGCCGCTGGCCGAACTGTCGGCGCTGGTCGAACGGCGCAGCGTCGAGTTGCCCGAAGGCAGCTACACCACGCGGCTGTTCCAGGACGGCGTGCGGCGCATCGCGCAGAAGGTCGGCGAGGAAGGCGTGGAGACGGCGCTGGCGGGCGTGGTGCAGGACGACGAGGCCCTGCTCGGCGAGGCGGCGGATCTGGTGTTCCACCTGCTGGTGCTGCTGCGCGCGCGCGGGCTGGGGCTGGCGGAGTTGCAGGACACGCTGGCCGCGCGCCGGCGCTGAGGTGGCGCCCCGCCGGATCAGGCGGCGCTGATCGAGGTGCGCACGCAGTCGCGCCCGTTGGCCTTGGCCGCATACAGGGCACGGTCGGCGATCTCCAGTGCATCGTCGATATCGTCGGACGCGTCGGGGTTCACGGTGTGCACGCCGATACTGGCCGAGATGCGTACATGGATTCCGTGCGCCTCGCAGCGCTCTTCCACGAGGCAGCGGCGCAGCTCCTCGGCCACTGCCACCGCCTGGTGCAGATCCTGGTCTGGCAGCACCACCACGAACTCCTCGCCGCCGAAGCGCGCCAGCAGCGCGTCGTAGGGGCGCAGCGTGCGGCCGATGCGGCGCGCGGCCCAGCGCAGGCATTCGTCGCCGACCAGGTGGCCGTGCCGGTCGTTGATCGACTTGAAGTGGTCCAGGTCCACCATCAGCAACGACAGCGGTCGGTGCGAGCGCCGGCATTCGGCCAGCATCCGGTCGAAGCCCTCGTGGAAGTAGCTGCGGTTGAACAGGCCGGTGAGCCCGTCGCGCCGGCTGGAATCCTGCAGCCTGCCGTGCGCCTCCTTCAGCTGCACCAGTGCCTGCTGCAGTTCCCGGGTGCGGTGGGCGACGTTGCGCTCGAGCTGGCGGTTGGCCTCGTCGGTGATGCGCTGGTTCTCGTTGCGCAGTTGCGCATAGCGGTAGCCCAGTGCGATCGACAGCAGCAGCATCTCCAGCGCCGAGCCGATCTGCACGCCGTATTCGGTGGCGAAGTTCTTGGGCAGGGCGCCGAAGGCGAGCAGGGTGAAGATCGCCGTGCCCAGCAGGAACATCGACCAGGCCAGCAGCAGCAGGCGCGCCGGCGTATAGCCCTGGCGCAGCACGTGGATCGTGGTGAGCAGGATCCAGGCCACGCCCACCAGCACCGCGCGCGAGGCCACCGGGGTGGAGATGCGGTAGGGCAGCCACACCGAGGCCACGCCGAACAGGGTGAAGAACAGGATCAGGGCGATGGTGCCGGCGTTGAGCCGCGGCGCGCGTTGCGGCAGTTCCAGGAAGGTGCGCGCGAACTGCAGCATCGCGATCAGGGCAAGGCAGATCGAGATGGGCACCATGTGGTCGGCCATCCACGGCGAATCCGGCCACAGGTATTCGAAGCCCAGCCCGTTGAGCGTGAACAGCACCAGGCCGAAGGCGCTGATGTGGCACAGGTACCAGAAGTAGCTGGCATCGCGCAGCGAGAGCCACAGCACCAGGTTGTAGAAGAACAGCGACAGCAGGATGCCGTAGTACAGGCCGATCGCCAGCTGCGCGTCGCGCGAGACCTCGGTGAACGCGGCCGGCGTGTACAGCTGCAGCGGCACCTGCATCGAACTCTGGCTCTGCACCCGCACCAGCAGGTCGACCGGCTGGCCCGCCGGCAGTTCGATCATCGCGTTGGGATGGCGGTAGCGGACGCTGCGGGCCGAGAACGGCACGTGGTCGCCGCCGGTGTGGTGCACGATGCGCCCGTCGGGATAGCGCAGGTAGATGTCCAGCCGGTCGCTGAGCGGATACTCCTGCACCAGCATCCAGCGCTGCTCGGCCGGATCGCGGTTGAGCAGGGTGGCATGGAACCAGAACGCGCCCTGCTGGAAACCGAAGGCGTCCTTCCCCGCCGGCAGCGGCACGAACTCGCCCGCCTCCAGCCGGCGCCAGGCGTCGGCGACCTCGTCCGAACTGCCGGGGTCCTGGCGGAACGCCAGGTGGCCGGCGAGGGACGCCGCGCGCGCCGACGGCGGCAGTTCGAGCGCAGGCTGCGCCAGCGCCGCCTGGGCCGTGGCCAGCAGCGCCAGCACCAGCAGGCATCGCCAGAGCATCCTCATCCTGTGCAGGCCATCCGTGTCACGGCGTCCCTTCCCTCGTCCTGTCGGCCCTCTGTGGGAACGCCGATGGGCGGCATAATGGGACAAAACCAGCGGTTGGGGAGAGTCACGTGGGCAGGATAGGAACGGCGCTGGCGCTGTTGCTGGGCGTCGTGCCGGCCTTGGCGCCGGCCTGGGGCTGCGGTCGCGGCATCGTGTTCGAGGACCTGGACGGCGATGGGCGGCGCGGCGCGGAAGAGCCGGCGCTGGCCGGCATCGCGGTATCCAATGGCCGGGAAATCGTTTACAGCGACCGCGACGGCCGCTGGCGATTGCCGCGTCGGGCCGACGCGCCGGTGTTTGTCATCAAGCCGGCCGGCTACGCGACCGGCACCGGTGCCGACGGACTGCCGCGTTTCTGGCGTGCGGCGGAGGCGGACGAGTGCGCGTTCGGCCTGCGCCCGCAGGCGGCGGCCGCGGGCCCGCTGCAGGTGCTGGTGACCAGTGATCCGCAGGCCGGCACCGCGCGCGAAGTGGACTACTACGCACGCGTGGCCGCACGCGCATTCGCGCCCTACCGTAGTGCCGCGCTCGGCCTGACCCTGGGCGATGTCGCCAACGACGACCTCAGCCTGTATCCAGGCATCGTCCGCGCCACCGCCGCGGCGGGTGTGCCCTGGCTGCACGCGCCGGGCAACCACGATCTGGAACCGCAGCCCGCGGACGACGTGGCATCGCTGGCCACGTTCCGGCACGTCTTCGGGCCGGACAGCTTCGCCTGGGAGGAACCGCAGGCGGTGTTCGTGGTGCTGGACAACGTGGTCGCGCAGCCGGGGCAGCGCCCGGGCTATGTCGGCGGCCTGCGCCCGGAGCAGTTCGAATTCATCGAGCGCTACCTGGGGCGGCTCGACCGCGACCGGCTGCTGGTGGTCGCCGCGCATATTCCCTGGTTCGATACCGCCGCCGAGGGCCGGCCGGCGACGATGCGCGCGCAGGACCGCGAGCGCCTGTTCGCGCTACTGCAGCCGTTTCCCAAGGTGCTGCTGCTCAGCGGCCACCGCCACACCCAGCGCATGGTCTTCCACGACGCGAGCAGCGGCGGGCAGGGGGCCGCGCCGCTGCGCGAGTACAACGTCGGCGCGATGAGCGGCGCGTTCTGGTCGGGCGTGCCCGCGCACGACGGCGTGCCCGACGCGACCATGGCAGACGGCACTCCGCGTGGATTCGCCACCCTGGAGGTGGATGCCGGCGGCGACTACCGCCTGGCCTGGCATCCCACGTCGTTCCCCGAGGGCGACCCGGCGCTGACCGGTGCGATGGCGCTGCATGCGCCGCGCCTGCTGCGGCGCGGTGCGTACCCGGCCTGGGGCGTGTACGCCAACGTCTTCCTCGGCCATGCGGGAACGCGCGTGGAGTACCGGGTGGACGCGGGCGAGTGGCAGCCGATGCAGCGTGTCCAGGCCCCGGACCCGCGGCTGCTGGTGGAGAACGTGCGCGACGACCTGGCCGATTCGCTGCGGGCGCTGGACCGCTCGCCCGAGGCCGAAGCCTCGACCCACCTGTGGCGGGGCGCCTTGCCGACCCGGCTGGACGCGGGCGAGCACGCGGTGGAAGTGCGCGCCATCGACGACCACGGCGCCGAGCACCGTGCGCGCACCGTCTACCGGCTGGTGGACGCCGAACAGTAGCGACGGGCGGCGTCCCGGCAGGAGGGCCCTCAGGCGCGGGCCGGGGTGCGCCGGCGACGCGTCAGCCGGGCAGGGCGATTCCGTCGAAGCCGGCCACGCGCGGATGCCCGCCGGTGGCCTCGCCGGTGCGCGGCTGGGGATAGTCGCTGGCGCGATCGACCAGCACGGTGCGCATGCCCGCCTCGCGGGCGGCATCGAGTTCGGCGACCACGTCCGAGAGGAACACGATCTCCGACGCCGGCGTGCCGAGGTCCGACGCGATGCGCGCGTAGCTCGCGGCCTCGCGCTTGCCGCCGACGGTGGTGTCGAACCAGCCGGAGAACAGGCCGGTGAGATCGCCCGCGTCGGTATGGGCGAACAGCAGCTTCTGCGCCGGCACCGAGCCGGACGAGTACACCGCCAGCGCGTGTCCGTCCGCGTGCCAGCGGCGCAGCGCCGCGACCGCATCGGGATAGACCGGCGCGGTGAAATCGGCGCTGGCGTAGCCGGCTTCCCAGATCATGCCCTGCAGCGCCTTGAGCGCGGTGTGCTTGCGGTCCTCGTCGATCCAGCCCTGCAGCGTCTCCACGATCATCGGGTCCTGGCACAGCCCGCCGTTCTCCAGCGCCACCTGGTCCAGCCAGCGCCGCACCTCGGGCTGCTGCCCGCGCTCGCGCACGAACCGCGGCAGCTCGCGCCGCGCATAGGGAAACAGCACGTCCTTGACGAAGGAGATGCTGCTGGTGGTGCCTTCGATGTCGGTGAGGATGGTGGTCATGGATTCGCGATGCGAAGGCGGGCGGGTCAGCCCGAGGGCGTGTCGTAGCGCGGGAACTTCCGCGCGATGTCGGTGCCGGTGAAGTGGCCGATCCAGCCGTCGGGCTGCTGGAAGAAGCGGATCGCGACGAAGCGCGGCTCCGGCCCCATGTCGAACCAGTGCGTGGTGCCGTCGGGCACCGCGATCAGGTCGTCCTTCACGCACTCGATCTCGTAGACCTTGTCGTCCACGTGCAGGGTGAACAGACCCGAGCCGTCGACGAAGAACCGCACCTCGTCTTCCTTGTGGAAGTGCTCGTCGAGGAACCTGGCGCGCAGTTCGTCCTTTTTCGGGTTGTCCGGCGCGATGCTGATCACGTCCACGCTGGTGAAGCCGCGCTCGGCGCAGATGCGGTCGATGTCGGCGCGGTAGGCGGCCAGGACCTGCTCGGGCGATGCGCCGGCGGCGACCGGCTGGCTGGCCTGCCAGCGTTCGAAATGCACGTCGATCTTCGCCAGCTCGCGCGCGATCTCGTCGCCGTCGTGGCTGGTGAACTCGGGCGTCTGCGGATTGGCGTCGGAGAAGATGCGCAGTCGGCTCATGGCGGCAGCTCGCGGAAGGAAGGGGGAAACGGCCCGGCGCGGCGGCGGGCAGGCCGCGTGCGGCGCGGGCCGGGCGGCGCGGTCAGTGTCGCGCGCCGAGCCGGTACAGGTCCAGTTCGCAGCCGAGCAGGAACTCGAAGGCCTCCAGGTGGCGGCGCGCCTGGGCCATGTCGCGTCCCCAGGCGTACAGGCCGTGGCCATCGATCAGGTAGCCCCACATCGGCCCCTTGTCGAGCAACGCGTCGACCTGGGCGGCCAGCGTCGGCATGTGCTGGCTGTTGGGCAGCACCGGCACGTCGAGGCTGGTCTCGTGGGTCTGGTTGCCGTGGAAGGCCTTGAGCAGTTCGTAGCCCTCCAGGCGCACGTGGCCGATGCCGGCGAACAGGCGCGAGGCCACGGTCTGCTGGCGCGAATGCGTGTGCAGGATGCAGCCGACCTCGGGGAAACGGCGGTAGAGCTGGGTGTGCAGCAGCGTCTCGGCCGAGGGCCGGTGCGTGCTGCCGACGGCCTGCCCGTCGAAGTCCACCACCATGATGTCGTCGCGCGTGAGCCGGCCCTTGTCGCGGCCGGACACGGTGATCGCCGCATGGCGTTCGTCCAGGCGCGTGGAGAAGTTGCTGCTGGTGGCCGGCGTCCAGCCCAGCCGCGCCAGCTCGGCGACGTTGGTGATGATCTCGTCGGCGCAGGCCTGCAGGCGCGCGGCATCAAAGGGAGCGGGATTGGTCATGGCGCAAGTGTATCGGCGCGCGCGCGGCGGCGCGACGCCGGCACCTGCGCCATTCGCAAGGCTCAGGCGCGGCGCGGGCCGAAGCCGCGGTAGGCCGCCCAGGCCAGCGCGGCGATGATCAGCGCGCCGACCAGGATGCTGGTGTCGGAGGACCAGGCCAGCAGGCCGCAGGCCACCAGCGCGCCCATGCCCAGGGCCCGGTCGCTGCCCTGCGGCGGGCGCTCGCGCGTGCCGAACAGCAGGCTCAGGCCGGCGGCCGCGTAGGCCATGATCACCAGGGTCACCGCCATCTCGATGATGGTGCCGAACTGTTCGCCGACGGTGGGCGCCCGGGTCAGGATCGCGATGCCGGTCATGGACATCACGATGATGAGCAGGCCCCAACCCGCGGCGCCGTTGCTGCGCAACCGGCCGAAGATCCGCGGCAGGAAGCCGCGCTCGGCCGCGCGCGCGCCCGACTCTCCGGTCACCAGCATCCAGCCGCCCAGCGTGCCGGTGGCCTTGAGCGCGGCGGCGGCGGCGATCAGCGGCACCGCCCAGGCGCCGAACATGTTGCCCGCCACCAGGGCGAACGGGGCGCTGGAGGCGGCCAGTTCGGCCGCCGGCACGATGCCCATCATCAGCACCGAGGACACCAGGTAGATGGTGCCGGCGATCAGGATGCCGCCGAGCGTGGCGATCGGGACGTTGCGGTCGGGATTGCGCACCACGCCGGCGACCATGGCGCCGGTCTCCAGCCCGATGAAGGCCCAGAACACCGGTGCCAGCGAACTGAATACCACCGACAGGTCGCTGCGGCCGGTGACGTTCCAGCTCTCGCCGTAGACCTGCGGGTCGAAGCTGCTCCAGCCGGCGATCAGCACCGCCGCCACCGGGAGCAGTCCGAACACCACGCAGAACGACTGGAAGCGCGCGATCGAGCGCGGCCCCATCAGGTTGAGCGCGAACATCAGCCACAGCAGCACGATCTGGCCGACCAGGCGCACGCTGCCGCTGTCGTCGATCGGCAGCAGGATCACCAGGTAGCCGAAGGCCGCCACCGCGATGGCGTTGTTGCCGATCCACGAGGACAGCCAGTACATCGTGGTGGCCAGGAAGCCCATGTCGCGGCCCAGCGCCGGGCGGATGTAGTCGTCGGGCGAGGTCAGGTCCGGGTACTGGCGCGCCAGCCGCGCGAAGGCCGCGCCCAGCACCACGGCCAGCACCGTGCCCAGCAGCCAGGCAAGGGCGGTGACGCCGCCGACCTCGGCCAGCGATGCCGGCAGCAGGAAAAAGCCCGAGCCGATCATGTTGTTGGCGACCACGAAGGTCGCGAGGACCGGGCCGATCTTCTTGATGCTGGTGGCCGTCATGCGCAATCCGGGCAGGGCAACGAGGCGACGGCGCCACTGGGGCGCCGTCGGGGTGGGGAATCAGCGGGCGTTGAGCTTGCTGTGGCGGTAGCCGTAGCCGAAGTAGATCACCTGGCCGAGCAGCGTCCACAGCACGAAGATCAGCCAGTGCTCCAGGAACGACTGCATGAACAGGAACAGGCAGGCGAGCACGCCCAGCGGGCAGATCAGCCAGTACATCGGCACGCGGAACGGACGCGGCAGGTCGGGGCGGGTCCGGCGCAGCACCAGTACGCCCAGGCACACGGTGGCGAACGCGATCAGCGTGCCCATCGAGACCAGCTCGCCCAGCACGCTCAGCGGCATGAAGCCGGCCAGCAGGCAGGCCGCGACGCCGACGATGATCGTGCCCACGTGCGGGGTCTGGAACCTGCGGTGCACGCGGCCGAACAGCGGCGGCAGCAGGCCATCGCGCGACATCGAGTAGAAGATGCGCGGCTGCGCCATCAGCATCACCAGGATCACCGAGGACAGGCCGGCGATCGCGCCGATTTCCACCGCGGTCTTGAGCCAGGCCAGGTTGGCCGACGGATCTGCGCGCATCGCCAGTTCCAGCGCCGTGGCGACCGGCTTGGCGGTGTCGAGCTCACGGTAGGGGGCCATGCCCACCAGCACCGCGCACACGGCGATGTAGATCAGGGTGCAGGCCACCAGCGAGCCGAGGATGCCGATGGGCATGTCGCGCTGCGGGTTCTTGGCTTCGCCTGCCGCCGTGGACACCGCGTCGAAGCCGATGTAGGCGAAGAACACGATGGTCGCGGCGCGGAACACGCCTTCGATGCCGAACCGGCCGGGGCCTTCGTTGGCGGGGATGAAGGGGGTGAAGTTGGCCGGGTCGACGTACATCACGCCGAAGCCGAGGAAGGCGGCGATCACCGCGACCTTGATCGCCACCACCACCGCGTTGGCCTTCGCCGACTGGGTGATGCCGACGTAGCACAGCCCGCTGACCGCAGCCACGATCAGCACGGCGGGCAGGTTGATCAGGCCCTGGGTGCGGACGAACTCGCCATTGGTCCAGGTGATGGGCGCCGTGGCCAGTTCGGCGGGGAAGGGCAGCCCCAGCGTCGAGGTCAGGAAGCTCACCAGGTAGCCCGACCAGCCCACCGCCACGGTGGACGAGGCGAACAGGTATTCAAGGACCAGGCACCAGCCGATGAACCAGGCGGTGAACTCGCCCAGCGTGGCGTAGGAGTAGGAGTAGGCGCTGCCCGAGACCGGCATCATCGCCGAGAACTCCGCATAGCACAGGCCGGCGAAGGCGCAGGCCAGCCCCGCCAGCACGAAGCTCAGCATGATCGCCGGGCCGGCGTGGTTGGCCGCCGCCTGCCCGGTCAACACGAAGATGCCGGCGCCGATGACCGCGCCGATGCCCAGCAGCACCAGGTGGCGGGCGGTCAGCGTCCGCTTGAGGGTGGCCTCGCCCTGCAGCGAACCTTCGACCGGCTCGCCCGCATCCACGTGCGGCGCTGGCTCGACCGGCTTCACCCTGAACAGACTCGTCGACATCGATGATTTCCCTGGTAGTGGCGACGGCGCCGCAGCGCCCTGGATCGTGACCGCCGTTACCTTGCCAGTCGCCGATCCGGCGCACAAGCGCGCGCGGATGCGGCAAAATCGCCCGCCTCATGACCAATTGCACTGGACCGTCGGCCGCGGCCGACCCCGCCCGATCGCCGGCCTGCGGGCTGGAGGACGCCTTCTCCGGCTACGCCTGCGGCCACGACGGGCAGGCGGCGCTGGCCACCCAATTCGCCCGGCTGCTGCGCGATGCGGCCGATCCCTTCGTGCGCGAACGGCTGGACGGGCACTTCACCGCCTCGGCCTGGCTGGTGGACCGCACGGGCACGCGGGTGCTGCTGACCCACCACCGCAAGCTCGGCGCCTGGCTGCAGCTGGGCGGCCATGCCGACGGCGACCGCGACCTGCGGGCGGTGGCGCTGCGCGAGGCCGAGGAGGAATCGGGCCTGGCGGGGCTGCGCGTGGAGCCGGGAATCTTCGACCTGGACCGGCACTGGATCCCCGCACGCGGCGATGTGCCCGGCCATTGGCACTACGACGTGCGCTATGTGGTGCACGCCACCGCCGGCGAGGACTTCGTGGTCGGCGAGGAATCGCTGGACCTGGCCTGGCGCCCGGTCGCTGACGTGGCCGCCGATCCGCAGGCCGACGCCTCGCTGCGGCGGATGGCCGCCAAATGGCTGGTGCGGCAGGCCGGCTGAGGCGCTCGCGGCGCCGGGCTCAGCGCCGCGCGGCCACCTCGTCGATATGGCGCAGCAGGTCGGCCGGGTCCTCGTAGACGCGGAAGGCGCCCGAGCGCTCCAGTTCCTCGCGGCCGTAGCCACCCGAGAGCAGGCCCACGCCAAGCGAGCGCGCCCGCTGCGCGGCAAGCATGTCCCAGATGCTGTCGCCGATGACCAGGGAGTGGGCGATGTCCACGCCCAGCCGCTCGGCGGCGGCCAGGAACAGGTCCGGGTCGGGTTTGGCGTACCGAACCTGGTCGCGGGTGATCACCGGCACTCGTTGAGGATCGACCCCGAGCGCGGCGATGTTGGGCGCAGCGGTTTCCATGCGGCCGCTGGTGGCGATCGCCCAGGGGATGCCCTCTGCGCTGAGATGGGCCAGCAGCTCGCGCGCGCCGGGCAGCGGCCGGATCGCGCCGCTGCCGGCCTGGCGGTTGTAGGCCTCGGCATGCCAGCGGCGCAGCCGTTCCAGCAGCTCGGGCGTGATGTCCAGGCCGGTCTCGCGCAGCAGGATGTTGGTGAACAGCCCGCCGCTCATGCCGATCTTGCGGTGGATGCGCCAGACCGACAGGTCCACGCCCTCGCGATCGAGCGCTTCCTTCCAGGCCAGGACGTGCTGGTAGACGCTGTCGACCAGGGTCCCGTCGAGGTCGAACAGGAAGGCGGTGGAGGTGCGCGGCATCGTCGGGCTCCGGGCGCGGTAGGCGGCCCGGTCGATCCTGCCCGGGCCGGCGTCTGCCCGGCGTGTGCGCCGCGCGACGACTCAGTACAGCACGCGGGTGCGCAGCGTGCCTTCGATCTCGTTGAGGGCGCTGCGCAGCCGCGAGGTGACCTCGGGGGTGGAGGCGATGTCGATCACCACGTAGCCGACCTTGGCGTCGGTGCGCAGGAACTGGCCGTCGATGTTCACGCCCTCGCGCGAGAACAGTTCGTTGATCCGCGACAGCACGCCTGGCACGTTGCGGTGGATGTGCAGGATGCGGTGGCTGCCGGCGTGCTCGGGCAGGGTCACCTCGGGGAAGTTGACCGCCGACAGGGTGCTGCCGTTGTCGCTGTAGCGCACCAGTTTGGCCGCCACCTCGGTGCCGATGTTGTCCTGCGCCTCGAGCGTGCTGCCGCCCACGTGGGGGGTCAGGATGACGTTGTCGAAGCGCGCCAGCGGCGACTCGAACACATCGCCGTTGCCCTTGGGCTCGATCGGGAACACGTCCACCGCAGCGCCGCCGACATGGCCCGATTCCAGCGCCGCGGCCAGGGCGTCGATGTCCACCACCGTGCCGCGCGAGGCGTTGATCAGGTGCGCGCCGGGCTTCATCCGCGCGATCTGCGCGGCGCCGAACATCATCTGCGTGGCCGGCGTTTCCGGCACGTGCAGGGTCACGATGTCCGAGCGGTCGAGCAGGTCGTCCAGGCTCGCAGCCGTGCGCGCGTTGCCCAGCGAGAGCTTAGTCTCGATGTCGTGGAACAGCACCTGCATGCCGAGGGATTCGGCGAGCACGCCCACCTGGGTGCCGATGTGGCCGTAGCCGACGATGCCCAGGGTCTTGCCGCGCACCTCGTGGCTGCCCAGCGCGGACTTGCTCCAGCCGCCGCGATGGCATTCGGCGTTCTTCTGCGGAATGCCGCGCATGAGCATGATCGCCTCGGCCACTACCAGCTCGGCCACGCTGCGGGTATTGGAGTAGGGCGCGTTGAACACCGGTACGCCGGCCAGTTCGGCCGCTTCCAGGTCCACCTGGTTGGTGCCGATGCAGAAGCAGCCGATGGTGATGAGCTTGCGCGCCTCGGCCAGCACCTCGGCGGTGAGCTGGGTGCGCGAGCGGATGCCGACGATGTGCGCGTTGGCGATCCTGGCCTTGAGCTCGTCGCCCGACAGCGACTTGGACAGCAGTTCCACCTGCTGGTAGCCCGACGCGGTGAATACGTCCACCGCGCTCTGGCTGATGCCCTCGAACAGCACCACGCGGATGTCCTGCTTGGGGAACGAGGTCTTCAGAGGCGTCATGCGGGTGGACTTCGGCTGGCCGGGACCCTGCATTATTCCAGATGCGGGCGGCCGAATCCGGCCGCTGGCGCGGACCTTTTGCCGCGCTGCGTGCAACAGCGGCCAGCATGGACGGAACGCTGGCGAGCCGGTCTGTTGCCGGCGAAACGGTTCGATGTGGGCGGGCAGGCGGAGTGGGCGCGAACACGCGGAGCGGGTGGCAAGCTGGACGCCTCCGGTCGCGGCTGGCACGCTTGCCGTCCCCGTCGCTGCCGTGCTGTCCGATGACCGATCCGCGCCTCGATGCGCTCATGCGGGCGCTGCCGCAACTGCGCCTGTTGACCGATGCCGCCGACCTGGAACACTACGGCCGCGACTGGACCCGGCGCTGGACGCCCGCGCCGCTGGCGATCGCGCTGCCGACGTCGGTGGAGCAGGTGCAGGCCATCGTGCGCTGGGCGCGCGAGGTGGGCGTGGGCATCGTGCCCTCGGGCGGCCGCACCGGCCTGTCCGGCGGCGCGGTCGCGGCCAATGGCGAACTGGTGCTGAGCCTGGAGCGGATGAACAAGGCGATTGCCTTCGATCCGATCGACCGCAGCCTCACCGTGCAGGCCGGCATGCCGCTGGAAGCGGTGCACAACGCCGCGCGCGAGCACGGGCTGGCGTACCCGGTGGATTTCGCGGCGCGCGGGTCGTGCACGATCGGCGGCAACATCGCCACCAATGCAGGCGGCATCCGGGTGATCCGCTACGGCAACACCCGCGAGTGGGTGGCCGGGCTCAAGGTGGTGGACGGCCGCGGCGAGGTCCTCGAGGTCGGTCGCGGCCTGGTCAAGAACTCCAGCGGTTACGACCTGCGCCACCTGATGGTGGGTTCGGAAGGCACGCTCGGCATCATCGTCGAGGCGACGCTGCGGCTCGCCGCGCCGCCGCCGGCCACCAGCGTGATGCTGCTGGCCCTGCCCGATTTCGCCGCGCTGATGCAGGTCTTCGCCAGCCTGCGCGCGCGCCTGCAGCTGGAAGCCTTCGAATTCTTCACCGACCGGGCGCTGCACCACGTGCTGGCGCACGGCGCGCAGAATCCCTTCGACGCGACCCACCCGTACTACGTGGTGGCCGAGTTCGCCGCCGACGATGAGCAGGAGGCGGCGGTGATGGCCGCCTTCGAGCACTGCGTGGAGCAGGGCTGGGTGCTGGACGGGGTGATCAGCCAGAGCCAGGCGCAGGCGGCCCAGCTTTGGCGCCTGCGCGAGGGCATCACCGAGAGCCTGGCGGCGTACGTGCCCTACAAGAACGACGTCTCGGTGCGGGTCTCGGCGATGCCCGCGTTCCTGGCCGAGACCCAGGCGCTGCTGGCCCGCGAGTACCCGCATTTCGACGTGGTCTGGTTCGGGCACATCGGCGACGGCAACCTGCACATCAACGTGCTCAAGCCCCAGGGCATGTCGCAGCCGGAGTTCGTGGCCGAGTGCGAGCGCGTCACGAAGGTGCTGGCCGGGGCCCTGCATCGCCACGGCGGCAGCATCTCGGCCGAGCACGGCATCGGCCTGGTCAAGAAGCCGTACCTGGGTTCGACCCGCAGCGAGGCCGAGATCGCGCTGATGCGGGGGATCCGCGGGGTGCTCGATCCCGATGGCCTGATGAATCCGGGCAAGCTGTTCGATCCTGCACCGGTGTCCTGACGACGGCAGGTTCAGCCAGTGGCCGGATGAGCCGCTAAGCTGTGCGCCTGTCCGTTGCCGGTTGCGCCCGAATGAAGCGTCTTGCCTCCTTCCTGATCGTGCTGGGTTGCGCCAGCGCCACCGCGCAGGCGAGCAGCTTCGCCGGCACCAGCGCGGGAGCGGCCTCGGCCGGCAGCTCGGCCTCCTCTGGCAGCACCTCCGGTGGCGACAAGCTGGTGCTCGCCGCGCGCGAGGACGCGGCGCTGTTCGTGGCCAGCGAGGGCGCCGTGCGTGGCGTCCAGCTCGAAGCGGCGCTGCGCCATCTGCGCGAGCACGACCCTGCCGCCCGCCTGGAAAGCGACCTGCGGCTGGCGCAGGCGATCCTGGCGCGCTGAAGCCGCTCGTGGGCGCGCGTCGCGCCGCCCTGCTGGCCCTGCTGCTCGCGCTGGCCGCGCCTGTGGGGGCGACGCTGCGCATCGGGATCGATGCCACTGGTCTGGACGATGCCCAGGCCCGGGCCAGCCAGGACCTGGTCGCGCAGACCCTGGCGCTGCTGCCGGACGGCTTCGGCGAAGGTTTCGGCGCGCCTGTCGCACTGCGCTGGCGCGACGACCTGCCGGCTGGCGTGCACGGGCGAACGCGGGGCCGTCGCATCGGCCTGCCGCGGCACCTGCTGCAGGACTGGATGGCGCGCGATGCCGGCGCAGGCATCGTCGACCCGCGCGCCCGCGCCGCGCTGGCCGCCCTGGTCCACGAACTGGCCCACGCGCACGAGTTCGCCGGCGGCGGCCTGGCCCGCGACCCGCGCCTGCTCGACCTCGCCGGATGGCCGGTGCAACCGCTGCGCCTCGGCCTGCGCGCGCGCCGCAACGACCTGCGCGACCGCACTCCCGATCGCTACGAGCTGGCATCGCCCTCCGAGTTCGTGGCGGTCAACCTCGAGCACTTCCTGCTCGATCCGGGCTACACCTGCGCGCGGCCGGCGCTGTACCGCCACCTGCGCGCGCGCCTGGGCGCGCCGCCCGCGCATCCGCAGGTGGCGTGTCCGGGCGAACTGCCGTTCGTGGCGGCCGGCGGCGAGGAGGCGGTGCTCCAGGGCCTGGCCCTGGATCCGGCGCGCGTGGTGTCGGTGGAATACCTGTTCGCCGAGTCCAGCGCGCAGCCGATGAGCCGCTGGGGCCACGCCATGCTGCGGCTGGTGGTGTGCAGGCCCGGGCGCGCGCCCGGCCCGGCCTGCAGGCTGGACCTGGACCACCACCTGGTGCTCTCGTTCCGCGCCTTCGTCGACGACCTGCAGCTGTCGAGCTGGCGCGGGCTGACCGGGTCCTATCCCGCGCGCCTGTTCGTACTGCCGCTGCGGCAGGTGGTGGACGAGTACACCCGGGTCGAATTGCGCGGCCTGCAGTCGATTCCGCTGCGCCTGCAGCCGGCGGAGATCGCCGGTGTTCTCGAACGCGCGGCCCAGCTGCACTGGAGCTACGACGGGCGCTACCGGTTCGTCGACAACAACTGCGCGGTCGAGACCTGGAAGCTGCTCAACGACGGCGTGCCGCGGCTCGATGGCGCGCGCCTGCGCAGCATCACGCCCAGTGGGCTGCTGCGGCGGCTGCGGCGCGCCGGCATCGCCGATGCCTCGGTGCTGGACGATGCCCCGGCGGCGCTGCGCGAGGGCTACCGCTTCGCCTCCATGGCCGAACACTTCGACGCGATGTTCGCGCTGGCCGACGCGGCGTTGGACCTGCCCGTCGCCGATGCCGGGGCCTGGCTCGCACTCGACCCGGCCCTTCGCGCGTCGTTCCTGGAACGCGGCGGCCTGCGCGAATCTGCCGCATTGCTGGTGCTGGAAGAAGCCGCGTCGCGGCGCGAGCAGGCCAAGGCCCGCGACGAGTTGAAGCGGCGCTTCCTGCGTGCCATGGACCGGGGCGAGGGGCCGGCGCCGCCGGCCGCGGCGCAGGTCAGGGAACTGCTGGCCGACGGCGCCTGGGCTGGCCGGCCGGCGCTGCTGCTGGGCGGCGACGGTTACGGGCTGCCCGATGCGGCCGAGCGACGGGCGCTGGCCTCGCTGCTGGCGCGCGACGACGCGCGGCTGCGCACCCTGCGCGCGCGACTGGAACGCGAAGGCCGGCAATGGCTGCCGCCGGAACTGCAGGCGCGGCTGGACGGCAGCGCGCGCAATCTCGAGATCCTGGGCCAGCGCTTGCGGGCGATGCCGCTGGCGTCGGCGCCGGCGCCGGCGCCGTGAGCGTGAGGCCGAACGTTGCGTGACCGGCGCGGCGCCTGCGCGCCGCGCCGTCGAAGGGCCTTCAGTCGGCGCGCCCGCCGAACTCGCCGGTGGTGGTGTTCACCAGCACCCGCTCCCCGTTGACGATGTACTCGGGAACCATGATTTCCAGGCCGGTGCTGAGCGTGGCCGGCTTGGGCCGCTTGGTCGCGGTGCCACCCTTGAGTTCGGGCGGGGTGTCGACCACTTCCAGGGTGACGTGCTGCGGCAGCTGCAGCGCCACCGGCTGGTCGTCGATGATCTGCACGTAGCAGCCCGACAGGCCCTCGGTGATGTAGCCGGCGTCGTCGCCGATCACGTCGGCATCGAGCGTGTAGGGCGTGTAGTCCTCGTCGTCGAGGAACACGAAGGCGTCGCCATCCTTGTACGAGAACGTGGCCTGCCGGCGCAGCAGCTCGACCTCGGTCAGGTTGTCCTCTGCATCGAAGCTGACGTCGGCCTTGTTGCCGCCTGGCACGCTGTACATGATGAAGCGGAAGCGCACGTTGCCGCCGCGGCCCTGCGGCGAACTGCGTTCGATGTCGCGCACCTGGTACACCGTACCGTTGTGTTCGACCACGTTTCCTTTCTTGACGTCGTAGGCTTTCATCGCGCTGGGTTTTCCGGAAGTGGGGGAGCTGGGCGGGCGGCTCAGCGGGGCGCCAGGCGCACCGCGCCGTCGAGGCGGATGGTCTCGCCGTTGAGGTAGCGGTTGCCGAGGATGTAGTGCACCAGGTCGGCGAATTCCTCCGGCGCGCCGAGGCGGGCGGGGAAGGGGATCGAGGCCGAAAGCGACTTCTGCACATCCTCCGGCATGCCGTCGACCATCGGCGTCCAGAAGATGCCCGGCGCGATGGTGTTGACGCGGATGCCGAAGCGCGCCAGTTCGCGTGCCATCGGCAGGGTCATGCCGACCACGCCGCCCTTGGAGGCCGAGTAGGCGGCCTGGCCGATCTGGCCCTCGAACGCGGCGACGCTGGCGGTGTTGACGATCGCGCCGCGTTCGCCGTCCTCGCCGGCCTCGTTGTGCTGGATCAGCGCCGCGGCGGCCTTGGCCACGTTGAAGCTGCCCACCAGGTTGACCATCACCGTGTTCTGGAACCGGGCCAGCGGCATCGGCGCCTCGCGGCCGAGCACGCGCCCGGCGCCGATGATGCCGGCGCAGTTCACCGCCACGTTCAGACCGCCCATCGCGTCGGCCGCGCCCTGCATGTTGCGCGCGACCTCGTCCTCGCTGGTCACGTCGGTGCGCAGGTAGCGCGCCTTCGCCTCGCCGAGTTCTGCGATCGCGGCCGCGCCCTTGTCGTCGTTGACGTCGAACAGGGTCACCTGGCCGCCTTCGGCGACGATGCGGCGGGCGACGGCGAGGCCCAGCCCGGAGACGCCGCCGGTGACGACGGCACGGATGGAGGAAGACTGCATGGCGTGTTCCTGGACGGAAAGGCGCGATTCTATCGCGGGGCGCGCCGGGCGCGTCCCGCGACATCGCGGCACGCCGCTCAGTCGGTGCGCTGCAGGCGCCTGGCGAACTCGTCGGGAGGCAGGCCCGGCGCGAACAGGAAGCCCTGGCCGACCGGCACGCCCAGTTCAAGCATGAAGGCGCGCTGCGCTTCGGATTCGATGCCCTCGGCCACCAGCCCCAGGCCGAGGCTGCGGGCGATGCCCGCCACCGCCTGGCACACCGCCACGTCCGACTGGTTCCCGGGCACGCCCTCGACGAACAGCTGGCTGAGCTTGAGCCCGTGGATCGGCAGCCGGCGCAGGTAATTGAGCGCGCTGTAGCCTTCGCCGAAGTCGTCGATGGTCAGCAGGATGCCCATCTCGCGCAGCGCGGCGAAGGTGCGCAGGGTGTCGGGCGCGTCCTCGATCAGCACGCGCTCGGTGAACTCCAGTTCCAGCGCCGCGCCCGGCAGGCCGTGTTCGTCCAGCGCCTGGCGGATGGTGTCGGCCAGGTCCTCGACCAGAAACTGGCGATAGGACACATTGACCGCGACGCGGATCAGGCCCAGGCCCGCGTCGCGCCACTCGGCGACCTGGCGGCAGGCCTCTCGCAGCACCCAGCGGCCGATGCGCACGATGTCGCCGGTGTTCTCGGCATGACCGATGAAATGGTCCGGGCGCATCTCGCCCAACTGGTGGTTCTGCCAGCGGATCAGCGCTTCGGCGGCCACGGTCGAGCCGCGCCGCAGGTCCACCTGCGGCTGGTAGACCAGTCGGAACTCCTCGTTGTCGGCCGCGCGACGCAGGTGGGTTTCCATGCGCAGCCGGTCCTGCTGCGACTGCGCCAGCTCCGGGGTGAACTCCTGGCGGCCGTTGCGCAGCCGGCGCTTGCTGTCGTACATGGCCGCGTCGGCGTTCTGGATCAGCAGCTGCGGGCGGTCGCCGTCGCGCGGCGCGCGCGCGATGCCGATGCTGGCGGTGATCGAGAACTCCTCCTTGTCCACCCGGAAGCCTTCGCTGAAGGCTTCGAGGATCGCATCGGCGATGCGCTCGGGCCGGCCGGGGTCGTCGCCGGTGTTGCAGATCACCAGGAACTCGTCGCCGCCGAAGCGCGCGATCAGGCCCTCGGTGCCGACCGCCTGGCCGATGCGCCGCGCGGCGGTGGAGAGCAGCGCGTCGCCGGCGGCGTGGCCGAGCACGTCGTTGACCACCTTGAAGCGGTCCAGGTCGATGTACAGCACCGCCAGCGGGCCGTGCATCGGGTCGCGCAGGCGCGTTTCCAGCTCGTGCAGCATCGCGTCGCGATTGAGCTGGCCGGTGAGCGGATCGGTGCGCGCGCGGATGCGCAGGGTTTCCTGTTCCTGCTTGCGCTCGGTGACGTCCTGCAGGGTGCCGGTGATGCTGGTGCCTTCCCTGCGGTTGCTTTCCACCTCGCCGATGATGCGCAGCCACAGCGGGCTGCCGTCGGCGTGCTTGGCCTCCACCTCCAGGTCGATCGGCGCGCCGTGCTCGATCGCCTGGCGCAGCGCCGCGTCCAGAAGCAGGCAGTCGCGCTCGGTCAGGGTCGCGAGCAGATCGCCGATCGACCGCACGCGATGGTCGGCGCCGATGATGCGCAGCGCCTGTTCGGTCATGTACAGCGCGTCGCGGTCCACCTCCCATTCCCAGCCGCCGATGTGGGCCAGTGCCTGGGCGCGGTCGAACAGCGCGCTGTCGCGCTTGAGCTCGGTGACGTCGCTGAACAGCGCCAGCACCTGCACCGGGTTGCGGCCGCCGGCCGAGAACAGCGGCACGCTGCTGACCGTGATCCAGCGCAGCCGCCGCTCGGGGCGGTGGTACAGGCCCACCAGCCGGCTGCCGGTGGCGCGGCCGGTGCGCAGGGTGTGGAGCGGTGGCAGGGCGCGGATGTCCAGCGGATGGCCGGCCTCGTCGACCACCGCCCAGTCCGACGGCCGCAGGTAGGCGTACAGGTCCTGGTACTCGTCGGCGCCGAGGATGCGCATCGCCGCGGCATTGGCCTGCAGCAGCTGGCCCTGCGCGTCGAACACCACCACGCCCTTGTCGATCATCTCCAGCAACTGGCCGTAGCGCATCTCGGCCATGTGCCGGGCGCTGAGGTCGCGGGCGACCGCCACCACGCAGCGCCGCCCGTCGTGTTCGAAGCCGGCCGAATGCACTTCCACCGGGAAGCGGCTGTCGTCGCCGCGCTTGTTGGTCACCTCGACCACGTAGGTCTCGCCGCGGTGCAGCGCCTCGAGCACCGGCCGCATGTGGTCCCTGGGCAGGTCCGGGTTGAGCACGTCGATCGGCTGCCCGACGATTTCATCGCGCGGGCGCCGGTAGGCATCGAGGCCGGCGCGGTTGAGATCGAGCACGATGCCGCTTTCGTCGAGGATGCTGACCGGGTCGGGGACCGCGTCGAACAGCGCGTGGTAGCGCAGCCGCGCGGTTTCGGCCGCGGCCTGCGCGGCTTCCAGTTCGGCTTGGGCGCGGCGGATCAGTTCGCGCGTGCCAGGGGCGAGCGACGGGTCTGCCGCCGCCTCGCGCAGCGCCTGCAGGATGGGCGGCGCGCTGTCCACCGGCTCACCGTCGATGGCCGGCGAGGCGTTCATGCCGCGGCCATGGCCCGTCCGGCCTTGCTGCCGGACTCGCGCCCGAGCAGGGCGGCCAGCCAGCGCCCGGTCTCGGCCAGTGCGCGCAGGTCGATGCCGGTGTCGATGCCCATGCCGTGCAGCATATACACCACATCCTCGCTGGCGACATTGCCGCTCGCGCCCTTGGCATAGGGGCAGCCGCCGGCGCCGGCCACGGCGCTGTCCACCACCGCCACGCCTTCTTCCAGGCAGGCCAGGATGTTGGCCAGCGCCTGCCCCCAGGTGTCGTGGAAGTGCACCGCCAGCGCCGGCATCGGCACCTCGCCGGCGACCGAGCGCAGCATCTCGCGGGCGCGCCGCGGCGTGCCCACGCCGATGGTGTCGCCCAGCGAGATCTCGTAGCAGCCCATGCGATGCAGGGCCGCGGCCACGCGCACCACGTCGGCGACGGGCACCTCGCCCTGGTAGGGACAGCCGAGCACGGTGGAGACGTAGCCGCGCACGCGCACACCGTCCTCGCGCGCCCGTTCGAGCACCGGCGCGAAGCGCTGCAGCGATTCGTCGATGCCGGTGCCGATGTTGGCGCGGGTGAAGGCGGGCGACGCCGCGGTGAACACCGCCACCTCGCGCGCACCGGCGGCCAGCGCACGCTCGTAACCCTGCAGGTTCGGCACCAGCACCGGGTAGGACACCCCGTCGCGGCGCGCGATGCCGGCGAAGACCTCGGCCGCATCGGCCAGCTGGGGCACCCAGCGGGGACTGACGAAGCTGGTGGCCTCGATGGTCAGCAGGCCGGTGGCCGAGAGCCGGTCGATCAGCTCGATCTTGGCGGCGGCGGGTACCGGGGTGGACTCGTTCTGCAGGCCGTCGCGCGGGCCCACCTCGACGATGCGCACGCGGCCGGGCATGCCGTGGGGCGCGGCGTTCGCGGGGGGCAGGGAGGCATTCACGCCACCGCCTCCAGCACCACCAGCACCGCCTCGGCCTCGACGAACTCGCCGGTGCCCGCGCGCAGTTCGCCGATGGTGCCGTCGCGCGGCGCCTTCAGGGCCAGCTCCATCTTCATCGCCTCGAGCACCGCAAGCTCCTGTCCCGCTTCCACCCGATCGCCGACCGCCACGCGCATCGCCACCACGCGCCCGGGCATCGGCGCGCGCACCCGGTCGTCGCCCGCATCCTGCGCGGCCGGCTCGTGCCGGTAGGCCGGCAGGGGGCGCAGCGACAGCCGCCGGACGCCGTCGTGGATCTCGACCAGGCCGGGGCCGGGCGCCACGCGGAATCGCCGCCCTTTGCCGTCCATACGCAGGGACAGGGCATCGTCGGACAGGCGCGCGCCCTCGACCTGCACCTCGCGCCCGTCGAGCTCGATCCGATACCGTCCCGCGCCGCCCCGGGCGAGGACGTCGAGCCGCGCGCCGCGATGCTGGAAGGCCAGCGGCCGCTGACCTGCATGGCCCGGACGCCAGCCATCGGCCTGCGCCCAGGGCGAACCCGGATCGGCCGAGGCCCGCGCCTGCGCGCGCCGCTCGCGTTCCTGCTCCAGCAGGGTGGCCACGGCCGCGGCCACCAGCAGATCGGGATCGGGCCCGGGCGCTTCGAGGAATTCGTCCAGGTGACGGTCGAGGTAGCCGGTATCGATGCTGGCCCCGACGATCGCCGGGTGCCGGACCAGCGCCTCGAGAAAGGCGATATTGGACTTCGGCCCCTCGATCGCGCATTGCGCCAGCGCCTCGCGCAGGCGGGCGAGCGCGGATGCGCGGTCCTGGTCGTGGACGATGAGCTTGGCGATCATCGGGTCGTAGAAGATGCTGACCGTATCGCCTTCGACCACCCCCGAATCGATGCGCACCCGTGGCGAGGCCACCGGCAGTTGCAGCCGCTCCAGGCGCCCGGAGCCGGGCAGGAAGCCCGCGTCCGGATCCTCGGCATACAGCCGCACCTCGATCGCGTGCCCGCGTTGCGGCACCTGCGCCTGGTCCAGCGGCAGCGGCTCGCCGGCGGCCACGCGCAGCTGCCATTCCACCAGGTCCAGGCCGGTGGTCATCTCGGTGACCGGATGCTCCACCTGCAGCCGCGTATTGATCTCCATGAAGTAGAAGCCGCCGTCCGGATCGACGATGAATTCCACCGTGCCGGCGTTGGCGTAGCCGATCGCGCGCGCGGCCAGCACCGCCGCTTCGCCCATCGCCTGGCGCAGCGCCGGGGTCAGGAACGGCGAGGGCGACTCCTCGAACACCTTCTGGTAGCGCCGCTGGGCCGAACACTCGCGCTCGTTGAGATGGATGATCCGACCCTGGGCATCGCCGAACACCTGGATCTCGATGTGCCGCGGCGACTGGATGTAGCGCTCCAGCAGCACCCGGTCGCGGCCGAAGGCATTGGCGGCCTCGCGCTGGCAGCTCTCCAGCGCCGGCAGGAATTCCGTGGCGGCGCGCACGATGCGCATGCCCTTGCCGCCGCCGCCGTGCGCGGCCTTGATCATCAGCGGATAGCCGATGCGATCGGCCTCGCGCGCCAGCACCTCGGGCGACTGGTCGTCCCCGGTGTAGCCGGGCACCACCGGCACGCCGGCGGCCTGCATCAGGTCCTTGGCCCCGGCCTTGCTGCCCATGCGCCGCATCGACGCCGCCGAAGGCCCGATGAAGACCAGGCCGGCGGCCTCGACCGCGTCGGCGAAATCGGCGTTCTCGCTGAGGAAGCCGTAGCCCGGGTGGATCGCCTGCGCGCCGCTGCGCAGGGCCACCTCCAGGATCGCGTCGCCGCGCAGATAGCTCTCGGCCGGGCGCGGCCCGCCGATCGGCCAGGCCTCGTCGGCCAGGCGCACGTGCTGCGCGTCGGCATCGGCCTCCGAGAACACGGCCACGGTGGCGATGCCGAGCCGGCGCGCGGTGCGGATGATGCGGCAGGCGATCTCGCCGCGGTTGGCGATGAGGATCTTGCCGAACATGCTCATGCGCCGCCCTCGCGCGTCGCCGCGCCTGCGTCGCTGGCGGCCGCGATCCAGGCCGCCTCGCGCTTGTCGAGGAAGGCCGACAGGCCCTCCTGGCCCTCGGGCGAGACGCGCAGCGCGGCGATCAGTCGCGCATTGGCCTGGTCCAGCAGGTCGCGGTCGGACTGCAGCGCCACCTCGCGCACCAGCCGCTTGGCGCCGGCGGACGCGACCGGACCGGCCTTGAGCAGCAGCGCCACCTGGCGCTCGACCGCCGCGTCCAGCGCCTCGGCCTCCACCACCTGGTGCAGCAGGCCGATGCGCAGCGCCTCGGCCGCGTCGAACACCTCGGCGGTGGCGAACCAGCGCCGCGCCTGGCGTGGGCCGATCGCGGCCACCACGTAGGGCGAGATCACCGCCGGCAGCAGCCCGAGGCGGCTCTCGGTCAGGCCGAACTTCGCGCCCGGCACGCCGATGGCGAGGTCGCAGCAGGCCACCAGGCCCACGCCGCCACCGAAGGCGGCGCCGTGCACGCGCGCGATCGTCGGCCGCGGGAGCTCGTCGAGGGTGCGCATCAGGCGGGCGAGGGCGAGGGCGTCCTCGCGGTTCTCGGCTTCGCCGGCGGCGGCCATGCCGCGCATCCAGTTCAGGTCGGCGCCGGCCGAGAACGAGGCGCCGGCGCCCTCCAGTACCACCACCCGCACCGCCGGGTCGGCGCCGGCCGCTTCCAGCGCCGAGGTCAGCCTGGCGATAAGGTCCGCATCGAAGGCGTTGTGCAGGTCGGGGCGCTCCAGGCGCAGCCGCAGCACGGCGCCCCTGCGGTGGATCGACAGCGGTTCGGACATGGCGTCATCGTTCAGTCGGCTGGCCCGGCATCATAGCCGCGGCTCCACGGGCCCGGGCCGGGGTCGCCCCCCGCGCGCCGACGCGGCCCGCCAGGGGCGCAGTAATGACCACGGTGCGGCGCCCTGCGGTAAACTTGGTGAGACGCATTCTCATTCCATCGCCATGTCCCCACGCCGTCTGTTCGCGACCCTGCTACTGGGCCTCGCCCTGCTGTGTTCCAGCGCCATTGCGTCGGAGGCCTCGGTCGCCACCACCTGGCGACTGCTCGACTACATCGCGGTGGACTATCCCGAGGCCGTGGCCGACGGCGAGGTGGTCAACCAGCTCGAATACGACGAGATGCTGGAGTTTTCGGCCACCGCCGAAGCCGCGATCGCGGCCCTGCCGGCCAGCCCTCGGTCTGAGCAGCTGCTCCGCGACGCCGCGACCCTGCGCCAGGCGATCGCCGACAAGGCCGAACCGGCCGTCATCGCCGCGCAGGCGCGGGCGCTGGGCGCGCTGCTGGTGCAGGCGCATCCGATCCCGCTGCTGCCCGCCGCGCCGCCGGACTACGCGCGCGGCCAGGCGCTCTACGCGCAGCTGTGCGCGAGCTGCCACGGCCCCAGCGGGGCGGGCGACGGGCCGGCCAGCGCCGGGCTGGATCCGCCGCCGATCGATTTCACCGACCGCGCGCGCGCCGACCAGCGCAGCGTGTTCGCCCTCTACCAGGTGATCGAGCAGGGCCTCGAAGGCACCTCGATGGTGAGCTACCGCGGCCTGCCGCCGGAAGACCTCTGGGCGCTGGCCACCTACACCGGCGCCATCGCCTATCCCGAGGCGCTGGCCGAGGCCGGTCGCGCGCGACTGGAACGCGATCCGGCGCTGGGCGCGCGGCTCGACTTCCGGCACTACGTCGGCGCCACCCCGGCCGACCTCGCGCACGAGCTGGGGTCGGAGCAGGCTGCCGCCGAGATCGTGGCCTACCTGCGACGCCATCCCGAGGCCGCGGGCGCCGCGTCGCAGGCGACCAGCGCGGACGCGGCGCTGGCGACCGCGCGCGGCCTGCTGGCCGAGGCGATGGCCGCCTACCGTGGCGGCGACGCGGCGCAGGCGCGCTCGCTGGCGCTGTCGGCCTACCTCGATGGCTTCGAGCCTGTGGAGCCGCTGCTGGCCGCGCGCGACCAGCCGTTGATGGTGCGGATCGAGGAGGCGATGGCGCGGCTGCGCTCCGGGCTGGCGGCCGGCGTCGATGCGGACACGCTGCAGGGCCAGGTCGACGCGCTCGACGGCCTGTTCGGCGAGGCCGCGCAGGTGCTGGGGCAGGGCCGCAGTTCGGCCGCGGCCAGCTTCGTGGCCGCCTTCACCATCCTGCTGCGCGAAGGCCTGGAAGCGCTGCTGATCGTGATGGCCATGATCGCGCTGCTGCGCAAGGCCGAGCGCACCGAGATGCTGCCCTGGGTACACGCCGGCTGGCTGTCGGCGCTGGCGGGCGGGGTGGTGACCTGGGCGCTGGCGACCTGGGTGATCACCGTCAGCGGCGCCAGCCGCGAACTGTCCGAGGGCTTCGGCTCGCTGCTGGCCGCGGCGGTGCTGGTCTGGGTGGGCCTGTGGATGCACGGCAAGAGCCACGCCGATGCCTGGCAGCGCTACGTCCGCGAGAAGCTGGGCCATGCGCTGGGCAAGTCCTCGGGCCTGTTCCTGCTCGCCCTGGTGTTCGTGGTGGTCTACCGCGAGGTGTTCGAGACCATCCTGTTCTACAGCGCGATCTGGAGCCAGGGCAGCCATGGCGCCGTGCTGGCCGGGGCGGGCACGGCGGCGCTGGCGCTGGTGGCGATCGGCTGGGCGATGCTGCGCTACAGCCGGCGCCTGCCGATCGGCCAGTTCTTCCGCTACAGCTCGATCCTGATCGCCGCGCTGGCGGTCGTGCTGATGGGCAAGGCGGTCGCGGCGCTGCAGGAAGCCGGCTACCTGCCCGTGCACTGGCTTACCGGCTGGCCCCGGGTGGAGCTGGTCGGCCTCTACCCGACGGCCGAAGGCGTGGCCGCGCAGGTGCTGGTGGCGCTGGTGCTGGTGGCCGGCTTCGCCTGGTCCAACCGCGCCGCGCGCAGGCTCGCCGCGGGCTGAGCGCGCGGCCGGGGCGGCCGGCGTGTACGCCGGCCCCTGGTCAAGGATGTCAGTGGCGCAGGCCGCGTTTGGCGGCGGGTTTGCGCATGTCGCTGGTCGGGGTGACTTCCACCGACAGGTTGAAGCTGCGTTCCTCGCCGGCGAGCAGGGCGCCGACGCCCACCACGTGGCGGGTGAGTTCGTTGCCCGCGTCGTCGCGCACGCTCACCACCACCGAGTATTCCCAGGCGCCGCCCTCGGCCGGATGCCGGATCGTGCCCTCCACCTGCAGCGCGGTGCTGCTCGCGGCCGTCTCGCCCGGCGCATCGAAGCGCAGGTAGTGCCGGCACGAGGGGCAGATGACCGCGCTCTCCAGGATCGTGGTCTTGCAGTGCGGGCAGGTGCGTGTCGCACCTGCCATGCCCGGCTTCGGGGCGGCCACGGCTCTCAGCCGGCCAGATCGCGCGCTTCGGCGTCGCCCTTGCCCGCGGACTTGCGCGGGGCGGCGTCGGCGCTGTCCCAGCCGCACTCGACGTGGCCGCGGATCTTCGAACCGGCGGCGACGGTGAGCGAGCCGGCCTTGATGTCGCCGGTCAGCACCGCCGAGTCGAGCAGGTCGACCTTGGATGCCGAGTCGATGTTGCCTTCCATCTCCCCCGCCACCACCACCTGCCTGGCTTTCACCGCGCCGTTGAGCTTGGCGCCGTTCTCGATGCGCAGGTTGCCCTGCACGTTGACGTCGCCCTTGAAGCGGCCGGCGATGCGCACATGGCCGGTGCCCTCGATCTTGCCCTCGATGGTCAGGTCGGCGGCGATCAGCGATTCCTTGGCCGCCGGCTCGACCGGGGCGCTGGCGCGGGGCGGCGCGACCTGGGTCGGGGTGAAGTCGGCCACCCCGGTGTCACGGGCCTGCGGGGTCGCCGGCGGCGTGTCGTTCGCGAAGGACGGCGCGTCCTTGCGGGCGTTGCTGTTGCTCTGGGGAAAAATGGCCATGGCGGTTCCTCGGGCAGGGAAAGCGTCCGGCAGGCACCGCCGGACGACAGGTAGGGGCCTTGGAGCCTAGCATGTGAACATGGCCTTCACGTTGTGACGCGGCTCACCGAAACCGAGTCCCGGCAAGCACTTGCCGGACGTTGTTGAGCCGAGGGTTCACTCGGGCGGGGAACCTTCCGGCAGCCAGACCCGGTACTCGCCGGCCAGGTGCAGCAGCGCCATGAGCTGCAGCACGCCGTCGTAATAGCGGTAGCGGCCGGTGGGCAGCGGCTGCTCCCAGAGCGCGCGCACGAACTCCAGCCGGCGCGGATGGTCGGCGGCCAGGCTCGCGGTCGCGTTCATCGCCACCAGGCCGGGGGCGCGCTCGCCACCCAGCGGCTGCCCGTCGAGCGTGTACAGGCTCGCGTGCCGGTCCAGGCCCTGTTCGAGGAAGAAACCCTGCAGCCGGTTGGACAGGCCCACCTGCCGCGGGTCGGCGCGCCACCAGCTCCAGTCCATCGACCAGTTCATCGCGCTGCGCCAGGCGTCGTAGCGGAAGTCGGCCGACTCCGGGCGCCAGGACGCGGCCCAGGGGCTGCCGTCGAAGTTGCCGTAGTCGGGGGTGAGTGCGGTGACCGGATGCGCCGCGGAGACGAAGTAGTCGCGGCTGACCTGGGCGGCCGCGCGCCAGAACGCGCGGTCGGCCTCGGGGCCCATCCGCGCCCAGATCTCGTAGAAGGCCGGCAGATGGTAGGAGGCGTCGGTGTGCGAGGCGTTCACCAGGTCAGGGGTGAAGCGCACCATCTTCGCCTCATGGTCGAACAGGTTGACCGCCGTCATGGGGCCGCGGTTGGTCGGCCCGGTGATCGGCTGGCGATGCAGCACGTCGTGCAGGAGGCGGTCGGCGTGCGCGCGGTAGTCGTACAGGCCCTCGCCATCGCCCCAACGCGCCGAAGCGAAGTACAGCGCGGTGATGAAGTACTCCTCGCCATCGGGCGCGGGCATCTCGTCGATCGCCGTGCCGTCGCTGCGCACCGACCAGGCGAAATAGCCGTGCGCCGGATGCGCGGGATCGGCGTGGTACATGTGCGACATGGCCCAGTTCCAGATCGCGTCGAACTCGCGCTTCCGGTCCAGCTGCACCGCGATCATCATCCCGTAGGACATGCCCTCAGAGCGTACGTCCTCGCTGTTGACGTCGAGGATGTAGGCCAGCGGCCCGTCGTCGTTGGCGCCGTCCTCGTAGTGGATGGCTTCCTCGGCCGGGTCGCCGTGGAACAGCTGGGCGAACGCGGACTCGACCCTGGCGCGGATCTCGGCGGGCGCATAGCCGGCCTCGGCGAACAGGTTGGGATATGTGCCGGTGGCGACCGCGCCGGCCTCGACGGGCGGCGCTGCCGCGGGATCAGGCTCGCCTGCGGCAGGTACGGCGCAGCCGGCCAGGAGGGTGAGCAGGAGCAGGCACGTCAGGAGCGGGGCAGGCAGGAACGGTCGGGACATGGCAGCGCTGTGAACCGGGACTGCGCGACGGTAGCAGAGAACATGGCCGACGCCGCCCGGGCGACCACCCCGCGCCCGGAACCACGCGCCCATGGATGTCGCGCGCTGCGCGCCCGACTTCGACTCCGCGTGGCTTCATGGATCCGCCACGCGCATCCCGAAGCAGAAGCTTGTCGCGCAAGCGGAGGAGCGGGAGGGCGACGAGTACGCAGGCGCAATCCGCGCCTCCGCCTGCAGCAGTCGTGGCCTACATCCGGAAGACGCCGAAGCGCGCCGGCTCGATGGGCGCATTGAGCGAGGCCGAAATGCCCATGCCCAGCACGCGGCGGGTATCGGCCGGATCGATGATGCCGTCGTCCCACAGCCGCGCGGTGGCATACCACGGGCTGCCCTGGGTCTCGTACTGCTCGCGGATGGGCGCCTTGAACGCGTCCTCCTCCCCGGCGCTCCACTGCCCGCCGCGCGCCTCGATGCCGTCGCGGCGCACCGTCGCCAGGACGCTGGCGGCCTGCTCGCCGCCCATCACGCTGATGCGCGCGTTCGGCCACATCCACAGGAAGCGCGCGCCGTAGGCGCGGCCGCACATGGCGTAGTTGCCGGCGCCGAAACTGCCGCCGATCACCACCGTGAACTTGGGCACGCTCGAACACGCCACCGCCGTGACCATCTTGGCGCCGTCGCGGGCGATGCCCGCGTTCTCGTACTTGCGCCCGACCATGAAGCCGGTGATGTTCTGCAGGAACACCAGCGGGATGCCGCGCTGGTTGCACAGCTCGATGAAGTGCGCGCCCTTGAGCGCGCTCTCGCCGAACAGGATGCCGTTGTTGGCCACGATGCCCACCGGATAGCCGTGCAGGTGGGCGAAGCCGGTGACCAGGGTCTTGCCGTAGCGCGCCTTGAACTCGTCCAGCTCGCTGCCGTCGGTGATGCGCGCGATCACCTCGCGGATGTCGAACGGCCGGCGCGTGTCCTTCGGCACGATGCCGTACAGTTCCTCGGCCGCGTACAGCGGCTCGCGCGCCTCGCGCACCGCCACCGGCAGCACCTTGCGCCGGTTGAGGTGGCCGACGATGCCGCGCGCGATCTCCAGCGCGTGGCGGTCGTCCTCGGCGAAGTGGTCGGCCACGCCGGACACCGACGTGTGCACATCCGCACCGCCCAGCGCCTCGGCATCCACCACCTCGCCGGTCGCCGCCTTCACCAGCGGCGGGCCGCCGAGGAAGATCGTGCCCTGTTCCTTGACGATCACGCTCTCGTCGCACATCGCCGGCACGTAGGCGCCGCCGGCGGTGCAGCTGCCCATGACCACGGCGATCTGCGGGATATTGTCGGCGCTCATGCGCGCCTGGTTGTAGAAGATCCGGCCGAAGTGCTCGCGGTCCGGGAACACCTCGTCCTGCAGCGGCAGGAAGGCGCCGCCCGAGTCGACCAGGTAGATGCAGGGCAGGCGGTTCTCGCGGGCGACCTGCTGCGCGCGCAGGTGCTTTTTCACCGTCATCGGGAAATAGGTGCCGCCCTTGACCGTGGCGTCGTTGGCCACGACCACCACCTCCTGGCCCATCACCCGGCCGATGCCGCAGACCATGCCCGCCGCGGGCGCGGCGCCGTCGTACATCTCCTCGGCCGCGAGCGGCGCGATCTCCAGGAACGGCGAGCCGGGATCGAGCAGGGCGGTGATGCGGTCGCGTGCCAGCAGCTTGCCGCGCTCGGTATGGCGCCGGCACGCCGCCTCGCCGCCACCTTCCGCGGCGCGCGCCAGCCGGCGTTCGAGTTCCTCGGCGAGCGCGCGATGGTAGGCGGCGTTGTCGATGAAATCGGGCGAGCGCGGGTCGAGCTGCGAGGTCAGTGCCGGCATGGTGCGATCTACGATGGAAAACGCAGAGGATACGTGAGCACGCGTCCGCTGCCGCCGGCCGGCGCCTGCGCAAAAGAAAGGCCCGCGCTGGGCGGGCCTTCCCGGTGACGCGGGAAGCGCGGCGATCAGTTGCGCGCGGCTTCCTCGGCCTCGGCGGCCGCGTCCTTGACCGCACCGGCGGCGTCGGCGGCAGCTTCGCGGCTGGCGGCCTCGGCATCGGCCGCGGCCTGGCGCGAGACGGCGGCAGCGTCGGAGGCGGCGGCCTGGGTGGCGGCGGCGGCGTCGGCGGCGGCCTGCTCGGTCTCGGCGGCGGCGTCGGCCGCGGCCTTCTGGGCGGCGGCGCTGTTGCGGGCGGTGTCCTCGCGGGCGCCTTCGGCGGTCCGCTCACAGGCGGCGAGGGCGAACACGCTGGCGGCGGCAATGACAAGGAGCTTGCTGTTCAAGGTGTGTCTCCTGGAAAGGTCGGGTCCGGCCGGGGGCTCCCCTTCGGCCGCGCAGCGATTGTGCAGAAGCAGATGTGAAGAAAAAAAAAGCCGCCGGGCGAGCCGGCGGCTTTCCTGACAACCTTGCGGTGTCGATCTTACGGGGTCGCTTCCTGGGCAGCGTCCTCGGCAGCCTTGGCGGCGTCCTCGGCAGCCTCGGCCGAATCGGCGGCGGCGTCAGCAGCCTCCGAGGTCGTGGCGGCAGCGGCGTCGGCAGCGGCGTCGGCGGCGGCGTCAGCAGCAGCGGCGGCGTCGTCGGCGGCAACCTGGGCGGTTTCGCTGGTGGCGGTGCCTTCGGCCTCGACAGCCGCGGTGGCGGCGTCGGCGGCGGCGTCGGCGGCGTCAGCAGCGGCGTTCTCGGCCTGCTGCTGGTTGCTGCAGGCAGCCAGGGCGAAGCCCAGAGCCAGCGCAAGCAGAGCCTTGTTGATGGTCATATCCGTTCTTCCTCGTCTGAAGTTTGGCAACGCGCAAGGTTGCGCGCCGTGACAATGATGACAAGCCCGCAACCGCTGTCAAGCGGGCGGGGGATGGAGGCTGTCAAGGCAACGTTAAGCGTGTCCGGAGACTACACCAGTTCGACCGCGATGGCCGTGGCCTCGCCGCCGCCGATGCACAGGGTGGCGATGCCGCGCTTGCCACCACGTGCCTTGAGCGCGTGCAGCAGGGTCACCAGGATGCGCGCGCCGCTGGCGCCGATCGGGTGGCCCAGGGCGGTGGCGCCGCCGTGCACGTTGAGCTTGTCGTGCGGGATGCCGAGCTCGCGCATCGGCGCCATCGCGACCACCGAGAACGCCTCGTTGACCTCGAACACGTCGACGTCGTCCACCGACCAGCCCACCTGGTCGAACAGCTTGCGCAGCGCGCCCACCGGCGCGGTGGTGAACCACTCGGGCTCCTGCGAGCAGGTGGCGTGGCCGACGATGCGCGCGATCGGCTGCAGCCCGAGCTGCTGAGCGGTGGCGGCGCTGGTGACCACGGTCGCGGCGGCGCCGTCGGAGATGCTCGAGGAACTGGCGGCGGTGACCGTGCCATCCTTGCGGAAGGCCGGACGCAGGGTCGGGATCTTGGCCACGTCCGAGCGGCCGGGCTGCTCGTCGGTGTCGACCACGATCTCGCCCTTGCGGGTGCTCACCTTGACCGGGACGATCTCGTCCTTGAACGCGCCCGAGGCGATCGCCGCCTGCGCGCGGCGCACCGACTCGATGGTGTAGGCGTCCTGCTCCTCGCGGGTGAAGCCGAACTTCTCCGCGGTCGCCTCGGCGAACACGCCCATGGCCTGGCCGTCGTAGGGATTGGTCAGGCCGTCCCAGGCCATGTGGTCGACGAGCTTGGCATCGCCGTAGCGCAGGCCCGGGCGCGCGGACACCATGTGCGGGGCATTGGTCATCGACTCCATGCCGCCGGCCACGACCACGCTGGCCGAGCCGACCTTCACCAGGTCGTGGGCCAGCATCACTGCCTTCATGCCCGAGCCGCAGACCTTGTTGATGGTGGTGCAGCCGGTCGCCGGCGGCAGGCCCGCGGCGATCGAGGCCTGGCGCGCGGGCGCCTGGCCGAGGTTGGCCGGCAGCACGCAGCCCATGATCACCTCGCTCACGTCCTCGGGCTTGACCCCGGCGTGTTCGATGGCGGCCTTGATCGCGGTCGCACCGAGGGTGGGCGTGGGGACGCCGGTGAACTGGCCGAGCATGGAGCCGATGGCGGTGCGCTTGGCGCCGACGATGACGACGTCGTTCATGGAAACTCCGGTCCGCGGGGGAAAGTCCGATTATCACCCCCGCCCGAGCGGGGCGGCAAACCGGCGAACGGACGCTGGCGCGGGCGCGGCAATGACGTTATAGAGGGCCGGGGACGTCATCGGTCCCATGGGGCCTGCGGAAGGGGGAGTGATGGAGCGGATTTCGAGCAGGATTTCGCTGCTGGCCATGGCGATCGCCTCGGCCGGGATGCTTGGCGCCTGTGGCGGAGGCGGCGGAGGCGATAACGTGCGCCCCGATCCGCCGCCGCAGGGGCCGCCGCCGTATGCGCCGCCGCCGCCCGCGGACCCGGTGGTGGGCACGCCCAACCCCGACTATAGCCGCCACCTCACGTGGACCGGTGCGGGCGAGGCGCATGCGGCCGGGCTCACCGGTGCGGGCGTGCGCATCGGCATCGTCGACAGCGGCGTCAACCGCGACCATCCGGCCATGCGCGACAGCCGCGTGGTCGCCAACATCAGCTTCATCGATCCGGCCAGCAACAACCTCTCGGTCGGCGACGTGCTCGGACACGGCACCGCGGTCGCGCAGGTGGCCGCCGGCAAGCCCTTCGGCGCATGGCCCGGCGGCATCGCGCCGGGCGCGCAGATCGTCTCGGCGCGCATCCTCAGCGACAAGCCGCCGGAGGACGACGGCAGCGGGCGCGGCAACCCGGTCGAGGGCGCGCTCGGGCTGGCGCCGGTCCATCGCGCCCTCATGGACTTCGGCGCGCGGATCATGAACAACTCCTGGGGCGGCCTGTACTGGACCAACCCGGCGGCCACCGCGCAGATCGCGGCCGAGTACCGTCCCTTCATCGCCCAGCACGGCGGCCTGGTCGTGTTCTCCAACGGCAACGCCGGTTTCGCCGATCCCTCCGACATGGCGGCTTTGCCGAGCCAGGCCGGCAGCAACGGCACGCTGCCCGCGGCCGACCTCGAACGCGGCTGGCTGACGGTCGGCGCCCTCGACGGCAGCGATCCGACGCGCCTGGCGGAGTACTCCAACGCCTGCGGCGTGGCGATGCGCTACTGCCTGGTGGCGCCCGGCACGGTGGCGGTGACCGGCACCAACGACGCGCCCGACGCCCCCGTCTACTGGCGCTGGAACGGCACCTCGTTCGCCGCGCCGATCGTCTCGGGGGCGGCGGCGCTGGTCTGGGAAGCCTTCCCGTACTTCGACAACGATCTCGTCCGCCAGACCCTGCTGGGCACCGCGCGCGACCTGGGCGCGCCCGGCGTGGACGCGGTCTTCGGCAATGGCGCGCTCGACATCGCCGCGGCCGTCCGCGGGCCCGCCCGGCTGGACTGGGGCGATGTCACGGCGGATTTCGACGGCATCACCTCGACCTGGAGCAACGACCTCAGCGGCGCCGGCGCCCTGGTCAAGCGCGGCAGCGGCACGCTGGTGCTGGCGGGCGAGGCCGCCAACAGCGGTGGCGTGCGGGTCGAGGCGGGCACGCTGCAGGCGCGCTGGCTGGGGAGCGACGTGGCCGTGTGGCGCGGCGGCGTCCTGGCGATGGGCGGGGGCGTGGCCGGCGATCTCGACAACGCCGGCCGCCTGGAAGTGCACGGGGGCGCGCAGGCCACGACCGGCATCGGCGGCGATTACCGCCACCGCGATGGCGCCACGCTCGCGGTGGACCTGGGCCAGCGCCTGCTGGTCGGAGGGCAGGCCACGCTCGAAGGCGGCACCCTGCACCTGATGGGCGTCAAGCGCGGCTACACCACCAGCGCCCGCGAAGGCGTGCTCGAGGCCGGCGGTGGGCTGAGCGGCCGCTTCGGCGGCCTGACCTGGGCCGACAGCCTGTTCCTGCAGGGCAGCCTGGACTACACCGCCAACGCCGTGTGGCTGGACATCGCCCGCCTGGACGTCGCCGCCGCCGCGCGCGCCATGGCGGGCGCGCGCGCGTCCACCCTGTCGTCGGCCGCGCGCATGGAGGCGGCCTTCCGGCAGCTCGACCGGGCCGGTGCGATGGCGGACGCGGCGCCCGCGCTGGTGCAGGCGGCCGCCGACTTCCAGGCGCTGGGCGACGAGGCCGCCGCGGTGTCGGCGCTGGACAGCCTGTCGGGCGATGCGCATGCCCGCGCCACGACGCTCGCCTTCGACACGCTCGACATGGGCCGGCGCGCCCTGTCGCTGCGCATGGGCGTCGACCGCAACCCGGCGGGCGTGCAGGTCTGGCGCCAGTCGCTGGGGCGCGGCGGCGGCACCGGGATGGCCGGCGACGCGCTGTCCTTCGATGCATGGCTGCAGGGGCGCGAGCACGCCTTCGGCAACACGGTCGCGGGTTTCGCCTTCGGCGAGGCGCGCAGCGAGGACCGGTTCGGTGGGCGCGACGAACGCAGCCACGATCGCCAGACGATGGCGCAGGCCTATCTCGGGCGGCGCTTCGGCGACAGCTACGCGATGGCCCAGCTGGGCAGCGGCCGCTTCGACCGCCGCCTGGAACGCCGCCTCTACGCCGGGGAGGGCGCCCGCGACGGCATCTTCAGCCAGTACGCGGGCGGCTACACCACGCTGGGCGTCGAGGCGGGGCACCGGCTGGCGCTCGCGGGCGCCGCGCTGACCGCCTACCTCGGCGCCGAACGCAGCACGCTGCGCAGCGACGGCTTCGAGGAAGTGGGCGCCACCGGCTTCGCGTTGCGCGGTCAGGCCGGCAAGCTGGAGCGCAGCCAGGCGATCGCCGGCCTGCGCTCGGCGTTCGACTGGCACGGCATCGGCCTGCGCGCGCACGCCGAATGGCAGCAGACCCTGTCGGCCCGGGGCTTCGACCTGCAGGCCAGCTACATGGGCATCGACAGCTGGGCGCCGCTGCCGATGGCCGATTCGGCGAAGTCCGGCGGGCTGTTCGGGCTGGGCCTGGATGCGCCGCTGGGACGCGGCGCGGCGCTGTCGCTGGGCATCGACCGGCGCTTCGGCCCGCGCGGCGACGAGCGCATGGCCTCGATGCGCTACGTGTTCGCGTTCTGACGGGGCCGGCGGACCGCGGCCCGCGGTTCGCGCTCAGTGGTTGCCGGCGACCAGTTCGCGGCCGATCAGCATGCGCCGGATCTCGTTGGTGCCCGCGCCAATGGCGTAGAGCTTGGCGTCGCGCAGGATGCGCCCGGTCGCGTATTCGTTGATGTAGCCGTTGCCGCCCAGCGCCTGGATCGCCTCCAGCGCCACCTGCACCGCCGCCTCGCTGGCGTGCAGCAGGCAGCTGGCCGCGTCGATGCGCGAGCGGTGGCCGGCGTCGTAGTCGCGCGCCACCTGGTAGGCGAAGGCGCGCGAGGACTGCAGCGCGGTGTACATGTCGGCGACCTTGGCCTGCATGATCCCGAAGCTGCCGATCGGCTGGCCGAACTGGCGGCGCTCGCGCAGGTAGGGCAGGGCGATGTCGAGCGCGGCCTGCATCAGGCCCAGCGGCCCGCCGCTGAGCACCAGGCGCTCGGTGTTGAGCCCGCTCATCAGCACCTTGACGCCGTTGTTGACCTCGCCCAGCACGTTCTCGCCGGGGATCTCGCAGTTCTCGAACACCAGTTCGCAGGTGTTGGAGCCGCGCATGCCGAGCTTGTCGAGCTTCTGCGCGGTGGAGAAGCCCTTCATGCCTTTCTCGACGATGAAGGCGGTCATGCACTTGCTGCCCAGCTCGCGGCTGGCGGTGCGCATGTAGACCACCAGCACGTCGGCCTCGGGGCCGTTGGTGATCCACATCTTGTTGCCATTGGCGATCCAGGTGTCGCCGCGCAGTTCGGCGCGGCAGCTCATCGAGCCGACCACGTCCGAGCCCGCGCCCGGCTCGCTCATCGCCAGCGCGCCCTTCCACTCGCCGCTGCACAGCTTGGGCAGGTACTTCTCGCGCTGGGCCTGGCTGCCGTTGCCGTAGAGGTTGGACACGCACAGGTTCGAGTGCGCGCCGTAGCTCAGGCCGACCGAGCCCGACGCGCGCGAGATCTCCTCCATCGCCACCAGGTGGGCGAGATAGCCCATCCCGCTGCCGCCCAGTTCGCCGGGCACGGTCAGGCCCAGCAGGCCGAGCTCGCCGAGCTTGGGCCACAGGTCCTGCGGGAAGGCGTTGTCCTCGTCGATCGCAGCGGCGCGCGGCGCGATCTCGGCCTCGGCGAAGCGGCGCACGGCCTCGCGCAGGGAATCGATGTCCTCGCCGAGCGGGAAAGTCCGCATGCCGTGCTCCGTTGTGAGTTGGTTTCACATGCTACAACGGCCCGCGATGCGGGGCGCCACCTGGCAGGGGCGCTACGTGCGATCCGTGGCCCGGACAGCAACGGGGCCGCATCGCGCGGCCCCGTCTGCGAACGTCCCCGTCGCTGGGAGGGCGTGTTGGCTCAGTTGCCGCGCACGCGGCCCTGGAAGCGCGGGGTGGCGCGGCCCAGCGGCAGCTTGAGCTTGCCGATCACCTGGATGCGTTCCTCGGCCAAGCGGTCGGCGGCCTGGTAGGTGGGGATGCCGTCGCGGTCGGCGATCTCGAAGATGCGGCCGAGGTTGTGGTAGATCGTGCGCATCATGCGCATCGCGCGTTCGCGGTTGTAACCGTCGATCTCCAGCGAGATGTTCATCACGCCGCCGGCGTTCACCGCGTAGTCGGGCGCGTACAGGATGCCGCGGCGCGTCACCTCGTCGCCGATCGCGTTGTTGGCCAGCTGGTTGTTGGCCGCGCCGCAGATCACCTTGGCCTTGAGGCGGGGCAGGGTCTTCTCGTTGACCGTGCCGCCCAGGGCGCAGGGCGAGTACACGTCCGCGTCCACGTCGTAGATCTCGTCCAGGCCCACGGCCTCCACGCCCAGCTCGGCGACCGCCTGGTCCACGCGCGCCTTGTTGATGTCGGTGACGAAGATCTTGGCGCCGCGCTCCTTGAGCAGCTTGGCGAATTCCATGCCCACGTGGCCCAGGCCCTGCACCGCGTAGCTGTACTTGCCCACTTCCTCGTCGCCGAACTTGCGGTTCAGCGTCGCCATCAGGCCCTGCAGCGTGCCGTAGGCGGTGAACGGCGAGGGATCGCCCGAGCCGCCATGCACCTGGTGCACGCCGGTCACGAACTGGGTCTCGCGGTACACGTATTCCATGTCGCTGACGTCGATGCCCACGTCCTCGGCGGTGATGTAGCGCCCGCCCAGCGAATCGACGAACTGGCCGAACGCGCGGAACAGCGCCTCGGACTTGTCCTTGGACGGATCGCCGATGATCACGGCCTTGCCGCCGCCCAGGTTCAGCCCGGCCACCGCGTTCTTGTAGGTCATGCCGCGCGACAGGCGCAGCACGTCGTCCAGCGCTTCCTGCTCGCTGTGGTAGGGCCACATGCGGGTGCCGCCCAGCGCGGGACCCAGCACGGTGTTGTGGATGGCGATGATCGCCTTCAGGCCCACGTCCGGGTTGTTGCAGAACACGACCTGCTCGTGGCCGTAGTTACCAAGCTTTTCAAAAATCATGGATAAAACTCCGTCGCGGACGCCGCGCGTGCTGCGTGCGGGGCCCCTTGATCAGGTTGGCGGAAGTGATGACTTGATGTGAAGGACGGCCCCTCTGGCGGGGGGCTGGCGTGGCTGGCGCGGCATTCTACGCCGCTTGCACGTGAAAGTGTCCCGGCCGGGCGAGGGCGGCCCGGGGCGCCGGCCTCCCGGCCGGCCCCGCGCTAGAGCTGCGATTCCACCGGCAGCCAGCCCACGATGCGGGCGATGGCGCGCTGCATCAGGCCCGCCTCCGGCTCGTGGTCGAGCACCCGCGGCGGATCGGCGGCGCGGTCGAGCCAGCGCAGCTCGCCCTCGGGGTTGAGATAGACCCAGTAGCTCTGGTCCGGCCCGGTCAGGCGCACGTACTCCTCGCGCAGCGCCACGGCCAGGGCCGGGTCGTCGAACAGCACGCCCATCTCGGTGTTCAGGTCGATCGAGCGCGGGTCGATGTTGAACGAGCCGACGAAGCCGTAGCGGTCGTCGATCACGAAGGCCTTGGTGTGCAGGCTGGCGCCGCTGCTGCCGAACAGGCTCGAATCGGGCTGTGCCGCCTCCGGCCGCATCTCGTACAGCGCCACGCCGCCGCGCAGCAGGGCCTTGCGGTAGTTGGCATAGCCGCCGTGCACGGCCACCACGTCGTTGGCCGCCAGCGAATTGGTCACCACGCCCACGAATGCGTCGCGCCGGCGCACCAGGGCGGTCAGGCCCGCCACGCCGTCGTCGCCGGGGACGAAGTAGGGCGAGACCAGCAGCGCCTTGTAGCGGGTCAGCGCGATCACCTCGCTCAGCGCGTCGACCAGGTATTCGCCGGGCTGGTGCTCCTTCCACTTCAGTGGCGGATCCGACAGCACGCGGATGCGGTCGGTCCACATCGGCTCCAGCTCCTGCGACAGGTAGGCCTGCACGTTGGGCGAGAGGTCCACGCGGTCGAGGTAGCGCCGCGCCAGGCGCCCGCGCGCTTCCTCCTTGATGCCCTCCATCACCCCGTCCAGGGTGCGCCGCGACTTGCGGTTGAGCTGGCCGATCGGCACCACCGCGTCGCTGTTCCAGAACACGTCGAAGATCGCGCTGGCCTGGGCCACGGCCGGGCCGAACAGCAGCATGTCCAGGTCGCGGAAGTTGGTCTGCTGGTGGGCGTCGAAATACTCGATGCCGATGTTGCGCCCGCCCACCACCGCCACCTGGCCGTCGGCGATCCAGGCCTTGTTGTGCATGCGGTAGGTGATGCTGAACATGCGTTGCAGCATTTCCACCAGGCGGCCCACGCCGCTGCGGTTGCGGAAGGGGTTGTAGACGCGGATCTCGATGTTGGGATGCGAGTCCAGCGCCAGCAGGGTGGCGTCCTTGCCGGAAGTGTTGATGTCGTCCAGCAGCAGGCGCACGCGTACGCCACGCTCGGCCGCCTTCCACACCTCGTACATCAGCAGGTGGCCGGTGAGGTCGTCGTGCCAGATGTAGTACTGCAGGTCCAGGCTGCGCCCGGCATCGCGCGCGGACAGGGCGCGCGCGGCGAAGGCATCCAGCCCGTCGTACAGCATCAGCGCGCCGGTCTGGCCCGGGTGGGCCGCCAGCAGCGGCTCCAGCTCGCGGTCCAGCGCGGTCTGGCCCGGCACGATGGGCAGGGACACGCTGGCCTCGCCAGTGGCCGGCGGCATCAGCCGGTCGGCCAGCAGCAGCCCGCTGGCGACCAGCATGGCCAGCGAGAACAGGCCCCACAACGCGATGCGCTTGGCCCGCGTCAGCATGCGGCGGATCCCCCTCTCGACATTGCGGGCCATTGTAGGGGGCGCCAGTCACGCTCGCTTGCCTGCCTGAACGGCGCGCCGCAACGCTGTCCGCCAATTGCCCCCGATGCCGTGCCTTGACACCCGCATACCCGCCGTCCAACCTCCGCGGCCCACGCAGGGGACGACCGGCGCCATTCGCCGGCGCATGGTGTCCGGGCTGCCACCGCCGGGCACGCGTGGGGGCCGCGCAACAGGCGCGGCCGACACTTACTCAACAGGGGACAACATGGAACGAGTGAACCTCGGCGGCGCGATCGCCGCCATTGTCGTGGGCGCATGCCTAGCCAGCGGCGTGCAGGCGCAGAGCAAGCCGGTCGAGCCCTGGCAGCCGAGCCAGGGAGTACAGGACCCGGCCAAGCGCGTGCCGGACGTGGCGACGGGGCAGGAGGGCGGGACGGTCGCGGCCCAGCCACAGGCCGATGCCGCGCGCGCCTATGAAGAGGACCGCGGCGGCGCGTTCATCGGCGTGTCGGCCGGCAAGGGCTGGATCTTCGACGACGTCGACCAGTCCGCGCGCCAGCTCACCGCCGGCTACCGCTGGCAGGCCGGCCCGGTGTCGTTGCTGGGCGTGGAGGTGTCGGCCGGCAAGCTGTCGGCCAAGACCCAGGACGACTGGCGCTACGATCCGGTCGATTTCGCCGGCATCGGCTTCAGCGGCCGCTTCAACTTCGGCCGCCACAGCCCCGTGTTCGCGCTGGTCCGCGCCGGCTACTGGGCCGCCGATGCCAGCGTGAACGACGGCGCCCAGCGCGCCGACGTGGATGGCGGCTACGTCGGCCTGGGCCTGGGCGCCGACATCGGTCGCCATTTCAGCCTCAGCCTCACGTACACCAACTACGTGTACTTCAACGAGCTGTACTGGCAGGACGGCGACCTGTACTACGACGCCAACCGCGCCGACACCCTGCTGTTCGGGGGCGAAGTCCGCTTCTGACGGCCAGTGCCACGCCGGATCCCCACGGGTCCGGCGTGCACACCAGCGTCGCTGCGGCCGGCATACGGGTTTCGGCTGCAACCATCTAGAATCGGGGCTCACGAGATTTTCGGTGCCCGACCCATGACCCAACCGGCCAGCTCCCCCACCGCCGCCCCGGCGCAGGAGTCCACCCCCCTGCGCTTCGTCACCGCCGCCAGCCTGTTCGACGGCCACGACGCGGCGATCAACATCATGCGCCGGCTGATCCAGGCCCAGGGCGCGGAGGTCATCCACCTCGGCCACAACCGCTCGGTGGAGGACGTGGTGCGCGCCGCGCTGCAGGAGAATGCCGACGCCATCGCCCTGTCCAGCTACCAGGGCGGCCACGTCGAATACATGAAGTACATGGTCGACATGCTGCGCGAGCGCGGAGCCGGCCATATCCGCGTGGTCGGCGGCGGCGGCGGCACGATCACGCCCGAGGAGATCCGCGAACTCGAGGCCTACGGGGTCGAGCGCATCTACCACCCCAACGACGGCATGAAGATGGGGCTGGTGGAAATGATCGAGGACGTGGTGGTCCGCGTCTCCCGTGCCCGCGAGGCGCGTGGCGAGGATGCGCGCGCCCCGGCCAGCACCCGGCCGGCGCTGGACGACGAGATCGCCATCGGCCGCGTGCTCTCGGCCATCGAGGATGGCGCGCATTCGGAGGCCGAACTGGCGATGCTGCGCAAGCAGTGGGCCTCGCGCGGGCAGGCCGCGCCGGTGATCGGCATCACCGGCACCGGTGGCGCCGGCAAGTCCTCGGTCACCGACGAACTGCTCAACCGCTTCCTGGCCAGCTTCCCGAAGATGCGCATGGCGGTGGTCAGCGTCGATCCCACCCGGCGCCGCACCGGCGGCGCGCTGCTGGGCGACCGCATCCGCATGAACTCGCTGCGCTCGCAGCGCGTGTACATGCGCTCCATGGCCACCCGCCGCCAGAACGTGGCCACCAACGCCGTGCTCAAGGACTGCGTGGGCTTCCTGCGCGGGCTGG
>Ga0233369_1000044_pt1 | contig 64012 bp, 56 predicted proteins | sample ElkDunMinimDraft_26_FD_191537 | JGI IMG/M metagenome (GOLD analysis project Ga0233369, IMG submission 191537) | Fecal eukaryotic communites from dung pellets of Tule Elk in California, USA - Elk Dung D16 | ecosystem: Host-associated > Mammals > Digestive system > Large intestine > Fecal | place... | reverse complement strand
CCAGCAACTTAGGCCTTATATGTAGTTTCTGTCCGTCAGACCGAGAATTTGCCTGAGGGTTCCTTCAGATTCCACCTCACGGTGGACACCCTTGCCTTCGGCTAACACTTCCAACTGTAATGGCGTGTTCGGGACTTGCACCCTAGAGTTATCGCCCATGCCGGGCGCACCAAAAAAGAGCAAAAACATTGCTGTCTCTGCTCTATATTTAAAAAGTGAAAATTGTATTGCTAATCTGCTATTATTCCGAATTCTGCGCCTGACGCAAAGTCCGCACCATTTTGAGAACTCAATGCTGTAAATCTCAAATAACGTCCTTTTACGGCACTTTTGAAACGAATAGTCTGTAAGCTTGACTCACGAGAGAAACTTCCTTCTACTATAGTTTCTGACCAAGTTTTGCCATCTAAACTTACTTGAATTTTATAATCTTTGATACGACCATTCGGTCCATCCTGTCTAGGTAAGTATGTAAATCCTTTGATTTGCTTTTCTTCCCCCATATCGAAGTCTACCCAGTGCGGATATTGAGCAACAGTAACCGAATACATTGTATGCCAGATACTATTTACATTGCCATCAACTAAATATTTCGCTCCTTCTCCTGTTTCCTCACTTGAAGCAAAAACTACACTTAAAGGCACCGTTTCTATTTTTGGGAAAACTACCGAAGTTCTAATCTTGGTATTTGCTTGATACCAAGCCGAAACCTCTCCTCCTTCTCTTAATCGGAAAGAAGAAGTGTACAATTGAGGCTTTACTTTTCCCACTTGATAAAGGATTTTAGCGTCTTTATTGTCACTTGCAATAGTAACCTCACCTACATTCGAACGTGTAACAGTCAAAGGCATTTCACCAGCCACAGCTACATTTGCTTGTGCTGTAAAATTGTTATTCACTGGACGAATAATGAAGCCAATTGAACGAGTACCTGCCTTGACACGATCTGGATCCAATGGAGGACCTTGCCCACAACTGTTACCACCTAAACCAGTTACTGCAGCATCTAAATGCAAATGCGTACCAGAACTTTTAGGTAATTCATGTGGATGCGGTGCTAATGTCACTTCAAATTCAGACCAAGGCAATGCTGAAGTTGCTAACTGATCTTTCGCTACGAAAATAACGCCATTACCACTCGCATTTGTTAACGACGCCCATCGTACTTCTTCGTTATTACTCATGCTTTGTGGATTAGCCCAATTCACAAACTGATCCTTAACTGTACTTTTATGCAATTCTATATTTTGTGCTGTTTTGCGGTCAGCGTAATTATTGATTGGTCCTCGACCATAATAATTGTAATTAGTTAGATTTTCTGGTAATTGCAATCCATAGCCCAATCTCGCTAATACAAAACTTTCATCATTCGATGAAACAATTGATTCTAACTCAATAGAACCATCAGCATAAACCGTCCAAATCTGATTGGTTGTGAATTTAAAATCCGAATCACCAAAAGGCCTATCTGTGTGCTCTATAATTTTATAGGTTCCAGAAGTACCTCCTTGAATAGTTGCAGCATTAGGTGCTTGCGATTCTACTACGAATGATAACACCAATGCACCATCAGCTCTTTGGAAGATAGAATTAGATAATGCTTTGTGTTTTAGATTATGTAATCCTTTTGCCACCCATTGTTGGTAAGCCCAATTGTCATTGTCTACTGGCGCACGGTATGCATCCAATTTTGGACCTTCACCTGCGCGGATAATCGTATTCTCATCGTACGACAAACTGTGTATAGTTCCTTTTTGAAGATCAAAAACAGCTTTGAATCCCTCTCCTTCTACGACTTTTAAATTCGCGTTATCCGAAATGTTAAAAGCACTTCCTTTTGAAACCGTAGAAATTAAAGGTTTGTTAGTTGCATTTTTCACTAACAATTGTTCTTCCATTTGAACGTATCCTTTGGTTGCCCAAAATTTATCTTCCTTATGTATAAATTGGATTTTCACAAAATATTCCGATTGTTCTTTCAATTTATCAAAAGAGAAAGGAACACGAACAATTTGCTTTTGGCGAGCTGCAATTATATTTTTCGGGCCTATAAAAGCAGAACTTCTTTCGATTTCTACACCATCTTCGAATAATGCCCATTGGATATCAAAATCTTCCAACGAAACAAAATAGTTTTTATTAAAAATTTCGATTTCGCCTTTTGTAATGTCTAAAGCTTTTACGCCGACATTTTGATATACCTTTCTGACTTCCCAATATTGTGGCTTCTCGGTACGATCCGCGAAGATTAATCCATTATTCACAAAAGTGCCATCATTTGGTTTATCACCAAAATCACCACCATACGCAAAGAATTTCTCTCCCGTTTTCTTATCGTAATAATACATCGATTGATCCATCCAATCCCACAATGCACCGCCCATAAAGAAGTTTGTGGATTCGATCGCTTCCCAATAATCAATTAAATTACCTGCAGCATTACCCATCGAGTGTGCATATTCAGAAATATGGAATGGATATTTGAGATTAAATTTTCCAGTTACTGCGCCTCGCACCCAATTAATAGAAGGATATTGATTTGAACCCATATCTACAATCGCATTATTACGCTCGTACTGTACAGGACGCGAAATGTCTATTTTTTTAATTGCATTGTATGCTTCCACGAAATTTTGACCTGGCCCAGCTTCATTTCCTAAAGACCAAATAACCACAGAAGGGCGATTAATAGTAGCATGTACCATTTCCACATTACGTGCCACATGTGCATCTTTCCACTCTGGTGGATGTGACAATGAAGCTTCACCATAATAATATTCGTGACTCTCAATATTCGCTTCATCTTCTAGATAAATCCCATATTTATCACACAAGTAATACCAATATGGATCGTCTGGGTAGTGCGCATTTCTGACGTGATTTATGTTCGCACGTTTTATCAATTTGATCTCATCTTCCATCTGCGCACGAGAAATCACCTTACCTGTTTCTGGATTTGTCTCATGACGATTTACACCTTTCAACTTCACCGTTTTGCCGTTGATGTAATAATAGCGACCTGCTAATCCAAATTCATCGTCCTCCGCTTTGGTATCTTTTATTTCTACTTTACGGAATCCCACATGTGTGGACACCGTTTCAATAACTTTTCCTTTTCTGTCTTTTAGTTCTGCAACTAGAGTATAACGGTAAGGTTTCTCGGCTGACCACAAACGTACATTAGAAACTTTCAGATGTTTGGTCGTGAAAGCGATAGATTGTGGACCCATTTTAGCTGATTCTCCAGCCTCATCAACGACGGTGGCTATCAAATTTTCAACCTGATCAGAGTATAACGTATTTTCATACAACTTGTATGTCAGCGTGAAGCCTTTATGAAGCTTGTTATTTGCATTTTTTACATCAGCTGAAATCTCCAACACTCCATCTTTATAGCCATTCACAACATCCGGAATAACTATTAAATCACGTACATGAACTTTCGGCTTCGAAGTCAATGAAACCGTGCGGAATATACCTGGAAGTCTAAACATATCTTGAGCTTCGATAAAAGAAGCATCAGAATTGCGATAAACTTCAACAGATACCGTGTTAGAACCTTTTTCATTCAAATAAGAGGTAACATTAAATGAAGCTAAATTTCTCGAGTTTTTAGAAAAACCAACGTATTTACCATTTATCCACAAATAGAAAAACGAATCTACCCCATCAAAATTAATGTACACTTCTCTGCCTTTCCAATCCTTAGGAACATCAAACGATCGTTTGTACGATCCTACTTCGTTACGATAGGTATATGTTGTCCAATCTTGACGTGGCTCGCGCATTACACCACCTTTCCAATCGCCAACTTTGACGCTGTGTTGAAAAATTACCTGTTGATTGACATAAATTGGAACACCATATTTTAAGGAACCATCTTTCTGAATACCTAGAATATTCCAACTCATCGGCACAGGAACATCATCCCATTTAGCTATATCAAATGAATTTTCATAGAAATTTTTAGGTCTTTCATCTGGATGTTTTACCCAATTGAATTTCCAAGTGCCATTTAGACTTTGGTAATAAGGACTATTTTCTGGTAATACCTTTAACGCTTGCTCTGTATTCCCAAAGGAAAAGAAATACGATTTAGGCAATTCCTTGTTCAACGACAATTGTTGAGGTGACTGCCATTCATTGCCCTCGGGCGCATCCTTCACACCAAAAGCGAATCCATTTAGATTTCGTGTAACCGGCATGATTGTTCCAACCCGATCCTGCGCATGCGAATGCGACAAGATAAAAGTTAGCATTAAGTAAAGAGAAATAATTGATTTGCAATTCATTGTTTAAGAAGTATAAAACAAAAATATCATATCCTAGAGCAAATACAACAGGTAATGTTAACACACACGTTTGCGGAATTTTCAATTCTAATGAATATTTGTTGCACACTTATCAAATTCCACTCAAACAAAAGATCTTGTATAACAATTGGTTAAAACAATATCCTAGTAATTTCATTAAGTTTATTGGGTTTTCATTAAAAATTCCACTACGTTTGGGTGAGATTTTTTTCATATCTTAAATTTAATTTTCAAAGGGTTACTATTTGGATTTTAGGGTATTAATAAGTGAGTAAGATTAAGAACATATTACCAGCAGACGTTTCAGACGCTGATATCATCAACGGCATCGCTCAGGGAGATAATAGGTCTATCCACAAGATATACAAATCATTCTACCCGTCGATTGCACACATGATTATCAATAATAATGGAAGCGATGAAGAAGCGAAAGACATCTTTCAAGAGGCGGTGATGGTATTGTACGATAAGATTACTCAACAAAAATTTGAGTTGAGTAGTAAGCTCAGTACTTTTTTGTATGCTGTTTCGCGCAGATTATGGTTAAAGCAGTTGTCGCGAAAAGGACACAGCACTAATACGGCTGATATATCGGATTTTGAAGATATATTACATGTCGAAGAAGATTTGCAACAACATCAAGAGATTGAAAACAAATTTGATCAAATGAACGAAGCAATGACTCAATTGGGTGAACCGTGTCAGACGCTGTTGAAAGATTTTTATATCAAAAATCTATCCATGCAGGATATAACTGAAAAGTTTGGATATACCAACAGCGACAACGCAAAGACACAAAAGTATAAATGCTTACAACGTCTCAAAAAGATATTTTTTACGATTAAAATCAAGGAGTAACATGCAAATGCAGCGGCATAATTTCATAGAATGGGCAGACCAATATTTGAGAGGTGAACTTGAACCAATAGATGTTCAGGCTTTCGAGGATTTTTGCCAATCTAATCCTGAATATGCTCAAATTTTCGAAGAACACAAGAATTTCTTAGCTACTTTCCAAGAAAACGAAAACAGAAATCTTTTTAAAGCTGCGCTCTTAGAAGAGTCCGCACAAGTTCCGTCTTTCGAGAAAGAGAAAGAAAAAGACTTCGGCACAAAGGTTATCTCATTCTGGAGTAAATTACAGATTAATACCGGTGTCGCGGCGGCTGTAGCATTTATTTCTGTATTTAGTACATTGTGGTTGACAGGCTATTTCACGGATGTGAAAAAAGCAACTTCGGACTATAGTGCTTTGCGTCGAGAAATGAATTCTGTAAAACGCAATGTAACTGCACAAAACAAAGTCATTCAAAACATCAACAAAAACGATAATACACAAAAAGAAACTCCTACGCATTTCGGCGCTACTGGATTCTTATTGACTAAAGATGGTTATGTGGTAACAAATTATCACGTCGTTAATGGTGCGGATTCTATTCAGTTGCAAAATCAAAAAGGTAAAGCATTCCGTGCTGAAATCATCCATACAGATGCAGAAAAAGATCTTGCGATATTACGTATTGTAGATTCTACATTCAAAAATGTTAAGACTGTGCCTTACACGTTCAAAAGACAATTGGCTGATGTCGGCGAGGATATTTATACAATAGGTTTCCCACGTGATGAGGCGGTGTACGGTCAAGGTTATTTAAGTTCAAATACGGGGTATTCGGGTGATACGATTGCTTATCAAATATCAATTCCTGTAAACCCAGGTAATAGTGGAGGCCCTGTTTTGGATGCACAAGGTAATATCGTAGGTATTATTTCGGGTAAACAAAAAGGCATTGACGGTGCTGCTTTCGCCATTAAATCAAAAGAATTGATTGAGACTCTTAACAAAATCCCAAGCGATTCTTTGAAAGGTAATATCGTGCTGAACAACAAAAATTCACTAAACAAATTAAGCCGTACAGAACAGATTAAAAAGTTACAAGACTTTATCTATATTGTAAAAGTTTATTAAAAATTAGTCTAAAATCATCATATAGTTTAAGGACACAGCAATGTGTCCTTTTTTGTTACAAAATTTATTTGTTTGAATATTAGATATTTAATATCTTAGAATTAACATGAAAACTTTTTGGATATATTTATTCATATTCTTATCTCTACTAATAGCAACGCAATCTTTCCTGTATTTCTCAAGTAATGAGCACTACACATTGGATTATAAACAGCTGGCTGTACATCTGTTGATTATCATCATCTCTGCGATACTGGTGTCCTTTATATTGAGAAAACGAAGAAATTCATACAATGAAAAAGCCAACTAAAGATAGTTGGCTTTCTAGTTATATATGTTGTTTGTGCTAGTCGTGAGTTTAGAGATTTGGTTGCGGTGTCACTCGTAGATAAGGCTTGATTTCCTTAAAACCTTTCGGAAACTTAGCTGGGATATCTTCCGTTTTAATCGCAGGAACTACAATTACGTCTTCACCGTGCGACCAATCTGCTGGTGTAGCTACCGAATATTCTGCTGTCAATTGCAAAGAATCAATTACTCGTAGAATTTCATTGAAATTACGTCCTGTGGATGCTGGATAAGTTAATGTCAATTTCACTTTACGATCTGGACCAATCACAAATACCGAACGAACAGTCGCTGTAGCGGACGCATTGGGATGAATCATATCATACAATTCTGCAACTTTACGATCTTTATCTGCAATAATTGGGAAATCAACTGTAGTATTTTGTGTTTCGTTAATGTCTTTTACCCACTCCAAATGTTCTTCTACTGGATCGACACTCAACGCCAAGACCTTAACATTGCGTTTTTCAAACTCTGATTTCAACTGTGCAGTACGACCCAATTCTGTTGTACAAACGGGTGTGAAATCCGAAGGATGTGAATATAATACTACCCAGCTTCCTGCTGTATAATCGTAAAAGTCTATATCTCCAATAGTCGTTTGCGCTGTAAAATTTGGCGCGTCATCTCCTAATCTTAAACTCATATTTTTGTTGTTTTAAATTAAAATAATCTATTAACCCTACAAATATAGTAGACTTTATTATCTATTCCAATTTTTATCTGCTATAAATTTATTTTTCTATTTTATATAACACATAATTGGCGATTTGGTTTACTTCTTTATCAGGTAAAAATCGAAAATTCACTCCCTTGGCTGCGGTAGAAATATTCAAATTCGCTGTTGAGGATTGTTGTTGAAAAATTGTCTGTGATACACCTACCCCCTGCACACGCGCCATCGGAATAATTATTTCCTTTTCATTCCACACTCCATAACGTTTTACTATAAAATTATCATTATAAATCAGTCTATAATTTTTGTAGAAAAGATAATTATAAATTGTAGTTGCTAACAGAAGAATTAAAAAGACAGGATAAATTAACATCGTATCGAATTCTGTATAGTAAAGAGCAATACCTAACAGCCCAAAAAAGAACAACATTTTGATAAATAAATTTATAAACAATCCTATTCTTGGTTTTAATTCCGTTGTGTTTTCAAATATCGGATCTGGAAACGCAAGTTCATAAACTTTATCTCGATCAGCTAAAATAATTCCAGGCATAACAATGCTACTTTTGTCTTCCTTAGCAGCATTCATAACCAACTGCTTTAAGGACAAAATTCCTATTCCAAAATGCTTTAAGATTTGGTTCTGTTTAAACGTAATAAATTGAATTTTGTCGCGGTTAAAAATGGTATTTACTTTATTAAACAAACCGTATTGCATACTGAAATTTCCAGTAATATTTTTTACAATACTAAAGTTGTAATATTTGATATAATATCGAACTAAATTGATAATGAATGGAATAGTCATTAGTCCAATCAATACAATAATCACTAATGTGAATATTGAAGCTAAAGCCAGTTCTTTTACAGCTGCGGTGTCAATATCTTCATCCGAAAGTTCAAATGTTTCAATTGCATCTTTAAAATTTTGAAACATGGTCACCAAGAAAGCGAAAAAAAGTGCTAATCCCTGACGATAATTACTAAACAAGCTAACTAGCAATATATTTTTCGCTGGTAACGATAAGACTGTTTTATCAGAACTGATTGTAGGCGCTAAAATATCTGTTTTTTCTGTGCATACTTTTTGCTGCTCTCCATGAATTTTCGACAGTAAAAGTTTTTTTAATTCTGTTGCATGAAAACCATCCAAGCCATATAAGTCAACTTCTACTTTGTCACTACCAGCTGTATCCAATGTCAATCCGTACAATGATAAAGCCTTTTGGACTACATTTTGGGTAATATTAACTTGTAGAATATTAGCAAACTTGATGACAACTTTGGATTTGTTAAATAAACCTTTTTGAACAACGAATTCTTCCGCTTCCTCATCCACATAATATTTAAAGGTTCTGAAATTGACCAATGCGATTATAGCTACCAACAGCAATAATCCCAAAATTATGATCCATACATATTTAGAAAAAATTATATCACGATGCTTATAAACCATATAAGCAATGAAAAAGAATAATTGCTTAATGATTTTTACAAAAGTCTTTAGAATATTGATTAGATAACCTAAAGAATTAAGCCGCTGTGGCGATCCAAATAAATGCGCTTCTTGCATACAATTAATGAATAGGCTTTTGGCTGATTTTTTGAGAAATGAACTCTTGCATAATCGCGACTTGCGTTGACTCAATCCCTGGGACTTTGAGCCCTTCGCCAGCTCCAGCAGTATGAAGCTCTATGCTGGAAAGATTAAACAACCGTGAGATAGCTCCTTCTTTTATATCTACGTGTTGAATCTGTTTAAAAGGAATAATCTTAATTGATTTTGTAAAAATTCCCGATCTATACAATATATCTTGTTCCCGCAATGCATACCCCCAATAACGTAAAGACCATACACTCAAAATGAGCAATAGTATAAAAAAACTCAGTCCGCCAAAAAGAATATACAGATAAGTACTATTCCAAGGATCATCATTTAGCCAGAAAACACCAAAAAGTATTACAAGAAATACTGTGATAAGAATTACATATTGAATCAAAACGACTGTTTTGTATTTTGGCGATATATGTTCAAATCGTACATCTCGCCAATCTGGCAAGTCTGTTACAAGAACTTGTTTGTTTGAAAATTCTGTCATAATAGTATTTCCTAATATAATAAATATTTTCAACAAAAATTTATTATGCTTGCATAGTATAATTTATTATATTTGATTTACAACCTTATAAACTTTGATAAAATGAATTTTGAACTATCTGAAGAACATAAGATGATTCGTGACGCAGCTCGTGAATTTGCGCAGGAATTAGAAACTGGTGTAATAGAGCGTGATGAATTAGCTAAATTCCCTTTTGAATTCGTCAAACAAATGGGAGAACTGGGTTTTATGGGAATTATGACGCCTGAACAATATGGAGGTGCAGGTTTGGATACATTAGCATATGTTTTAGTCTTAGAAGAGATTGCCAAAATAGATGCTTCAGCGGCTGTCATCGTTTCTGCGCACAATTCATTAGTGCTTTGGGGATTAAATGAATACGGTTCAGAAGAACAAAAACAGAAATATTTAGTACCGCTAGCAAAAGGAGAAAAACTGGGCGCTTTTGCACTTTCCGAACCAGAGGCTGGCTCGGACGCATCTTCGCAACATACAACTGCCGAAGATAAAGGAGACCATTACCTACTTAACGGCACGAAAAACTGGATTACCAATGGCGGTAACGCAGATATATATTTAGTAATTGCGCAAACAAATCCCGAATTAGGCCACAACGGCATAAATGTACTTATTGTCGAAAAAGGTCTGCCAGGATTCACTATTGGACCCAAAGAAAACAAATTGGGAATTCGCAGTTCTGATACACACTCATTGATGTTTTCGGACGTAAAAGTACCTAAGGATAACCGCATTGGCGAAGATGGCTTTGGATTTAAGTTTGCGATGAAAACACTAGATGGTGGACGTATTGGTATTGCAGCACAGGCTTTAGGCATCGCTACTGGAGCGTATGATTTAGCTTTAGCTTATTCAAAAGAAAGAAAAACATTCGGTAAACCAATTTCGAATCACCAAGCTATACAATTCAAACTAGCCGATATGGAAGTAGAAATTGAAGCAGCACGACTACTAACCTATAAAGCCGCCTGGACAAAAGATCAAGGTTTACCGTATGGAAAAGAAGCGGCAATGGCGAAATTGCACACCTCGGAAGTAGCCATGAAACATACCGTAGAAGCGGTACAAATTCATGGTGGATATGGCTATGTGAAGGAATATCACGTCGAACGCCTTATGCGCGATGCCAAAATTACCCAGATATACGAGGGAACTTCCGAGATTCAAAGGTTAGTCATCGCTCGAGAGGTGTTAAAATAGAAAAAGTCGGAATTCCGACTTTTTCTATTTCAATGCTTTATCAATCTGACCTAGCAAATCATAATCTTCAAAAGAAAAGCTTCCGGAAGATTTCATATGATATTCAAATACAGCCTTAGCTTTCCCCAAAATTGTCTTATCTGAATTAAGCAGACCATCATACATGAACAATTGTGCTAATGGTCGGATTTGTTCGGGCTCTAAAGTAGAAGCAAAAATGATTAATTCATTATCTGATAGTATTATTAACTCTTCTCTTTCTTTATTAAAAAACTCTTTATAACCTTTAGGAATAACTTCGGGTGCTAGATCTTCCAATTGTCCCTCCCATTTATTTACCAACAATCTTAGGAACTTACCCATTTCATTTATCCAATTAAGGATAGTATCTTTCTCGTATCGAATACCCATCTGCTATCGTATTTGTCCGTCACCACGAATATACCATTTTTCGGTGACTAACTTCTCCAAAGCAAATGGTCCACGCGCATGCAATTTCTGCGTAGAAATACCGATCTCAGCACCCAGACCAAATTCTCCACCATCTGTGAAACGTGTAGAAGCATTCGCATACACCGCAGCTGCATCAACTGCTTGCAAGAAAGTATTGATACTTTGTTCATCCGTAGACACAATACATTCTGAGTGTTTGGAAGAATATTTTTCGATATGTTCTAACGCTTCTGCAAGCCCAACAACAGTCTTAATAGAACATTTAAAGTCCAAAAATTCCCGTCCAAAATCCTCTTCCTGCGCTTTTACTAAATAGGGATAGCGCAATTGTTCGAAGCTACCGTATAATTCTTCTGAAGCGAAGACTTCCACCTGAAAAGGAATTAATGGCGAAGCCAATTTCTGTATAAAAGCGTCAGCAATTTCTCTATCCACTAGCACAGTATCTAGCGCATTACATACTGAAGGTCGTGACGTTTTTGCATTCACAACAATTGCTACAGCTTTATCGAGATCCGCAGTCTTATCCACATATGTATGGCAAACACCTGCTCCCGTCTCGATAACAGGAACTTTAGCATTTTCACGAACAAAATCTATTAGAGATTGAGATCCACGTGGAATGATTATATCCACATATTGCGTCGCCGTCAACAAATCATAAACCAATTCACGGTCTGTTGGAAGTAATTGCACCAAATGCACATCAATTCCTTGTCCAGCCAACACGGCTTGTATCAAATCCACCAAACAAGTATTTGTATAAATTGCATCCGATCCACCACGCAATAGACACACGTTACCAGATTGAATACACAAAGCTGCCACATCAATAGTAACATTTGGTCGTGCTTCATATATCACACCAACAACACCCAATGCTACAGATTTTTTCTCTATTTGCAGACCATTTGGCAATATTTTTGAAGTCAGAGTTACACCAGTAGGATCGGGCAAATTCGCAACATCCAACACACTATTCGAAAGACCAATAATACGTTCTTTCGTCAACAAAAGTCTGTCGTATTTGGAATCCGCAGGATCCATGCGATCCAAGTCCTTTTTATTCTCCGTAATAATGTTATCAATATTTTCTAACAAAGATTCCGAAATCCCTATCAATATAGCTTGTCTTTCATTCAATGCTAATGCATTGATAGATTTTTTAGCTCGCTGTGCAGCTTGTAATTGTAATTGAATACTTCCCATTACCTCTTATTATATGAGCACAATATCATCAGCATGTGCTATTTCCAAATTCTTAGTTTTACTATTCGTCTTCATCGCTAAAGAATCAATTTTAGACTTTGCCACAGCCTGAATCGTTCCCTCTTCGTCTGCGATATGAAAGACTTCACCAATTTCAAAATGTTCAATAATGTCAATCACCCCAACAGCCAACAAACTTTTGCGGTTACGCAAAGCGCTTAAAGCTCCTTTATCAATCGTCACCAATCCCTTTATCAGACTGCCACTTGCCATCCATTTTTGCTTCGATGAGACTTTTTTTCCTTGTGCCCTGCACAATGTTCCTACTTCACCTTTTACCGCCTTAATTATATTGTCTACTCCTTGCATACTGAAAATAACGACTTCAATGCCCATTTGCGCAGCCAATCGTGCAAAATTCAGCTTGGAAGTCATCCCACCCAAGCCTACAGAAGATTTATCTTTTCTAGCTAATGAAAGAACACTTTTATCAATATTATCAATTTCCGAAATAACTTTTCCGTCCGCATCCAGCACACCCGGAACTGATGTACACAGTAATAATTTGTCTGCTCCAAAACCTGCAGCTATAAGCGTTGCTAATTCGTCATTATCCGAAAATTTAAGTTCTTTGTTGCTGACAACATCATTCTCATTCGCAATCGGGATTACATTATTTTTCCATAAAGTCTCATATGTACTTTTTAATTGCAAAAATTGTTCTCTATTCGAAAAGTGATGACGCTCACAAAGACTTTGTGCCAATGCAATTTTAAAGGGTTTGAAATAGGTCGAATATTTACGCACCAATAAGGGGTTACCAATTGCCGCAGCAGCTTTACGTTGCTCCAGTGTTCCTTTGTATTTGGGTATAAATTTCTTGCCCGCAGCAACCGCACCAGACGAAACAATTACAATATTGTACTGTGTTTGTAATACAGAAACTTGACGAGCAATTTCTAATATAATGCGTTCATCGATTTCACCATCTGAAGTTACAGATGCAGAACCGAATTTTATAACTAAAACCCCCTTCTTCATTAACACTTTTTCAATTAGACTATACTTAAGTTAACAATTGCGTAAACTTAACAATTGTTATTTACAAAATAAACAAAAGTAACCAAAGAAAAGATGTAAAACGTATTTCGGAATATTTTTTGCTAAATCCTATAACACACTAAGTTAACAAAATTATGAAAATAAGCCTTTTATTATCAATTGTATTACTCCTGATAGGTTGTCAATCCAATAGAACGAATAATGCAATGGAAAGCACGGATACACTCCAAAATATAGGTGGAACGAAAGATAAAAATGGATGTCTTACAGCTGCAGGATATACATGGTCACAATTGAAAAATGATTGTATTCAACCTTTCACAGATGGCATTTCATTGGATATTTTAAATACCGCTAATTCGTATCAAACTGCTGCCTTTATTTTACTAGATTCTGTTCAAAAGAAAGCCGAAGTTTTTGTAGCTGAAGAAGATGAAAGTATTATTTTGGATCAAAGTAATGATACACTTTATTCGAATGGCAAATTTCATTTAACAAAAGAAAACTTTTGTTGGACATTAAGTCTCAATAAAATAAAATTATACCAGGAAAGAAAATAAGAGAGGTTTGGGTTAATCAAATCTCTCTTTGTATTGTGATTCCATCGCAAACATTTCATCACGCAATTTAGCTGCTTCTAAGAAATCCATGTCCTTAGCAGCTTTTTCCATGCGCTTGCGAACCGTTTCAATGGCCTTTTTAAAGTCTTTTTCGCCCATATATTCCATCAATGGATCTGCAGCTACAATCGACGATGCATCTGGCTCCACATAAGCTTTCACTTCTCCTGGTTTATAATCCGCTACCGAAGTTTGTTCTATAATTTCTTCGCGCGATTTACCAACCGTACGTGGTGTTATTCCGTGTTTTAAATTATAAGCGATTTGCTTATCTCGACGACGATCAGTCTCCTCTATCGTAATACGCATACTGTCGGTTACTTTATCCGCATACATGATCACTCGACCTTTGTCATTACGTGCTGCACGACCAATTGTTTGTATCAATGAACGTTCCGAACGCAAGAAACCTTCTTTGTCCGCATCCAAAATTGCTACTAATGTAACTTCGGGTAAATCCAAGCCTTCACGTAATAAATTGACACCCACTAACACATCAAATTCCCCCAAGCGAAGACCACGCAAAATTTCAACACGCTCCAAAGTCTTCACTTCTGAATGTATATAACGCACCTTAATATTTAGTCGAGACATGTATTTTGTCAACTCTTCTGCCATTCGTTTGGTCAATGTAGTCGCCAATACACGTCCACCATCCTTTATAGCTTTATCCACCTCTTCGAGGAAATCATCCACCTGATTGATTGCTGGTCGAACCTCTATTATTGGATCCAGCAATCCCGTAGGTCGAATAACCTGCTCTACAAAAACACCTTCGGTCTTTTGTAATTCATAGTCTCCCGGCGTCGCCGAAACGTAGATTGTTTGATTTGTCAAGGACTCAAATTCTGGAAAATTTAACGGTCGGTTATCCAATGCCGCGGGAAGTCTAAAACCGTGCTCAACCAATGAAATTTTGCGTGAACGGTCACCGCCATACATTGCGCGCAACTGCGGTAACGTAACGTGACTTTCGTCAATCACTAACAAATAATCTTCTGGAAAATAATCCAACAAACAGAAAGGACGCATCCCAGGTTGACGACCATCAAAAAATCTTGAATAATTTTCAATACCGGAACAATACCCCAACTCACGCATCATTTCCAAATCGTAATTTACACGTTCTTCCAAACGTTTCGCTTCCAACATTCGGCCTTCTTCTTCTAATTGTGCCTTACGATCAACCAGTTCTTCTTGAATAGACCAAATAGAAGATGTAAACTTATCTTTTGGCGTTACAAATAGATTGGCTGGAAACAGCGATAAACTTTCATGTTTAATGATTGTTTTACCCGAAACAGGATCAATCTCGGATAATTCATCAATATCATCTCCAAAAAATGAAACCCGATAGGCATTATCCAAATATGCAGGATAAATATCGACGGTATCTCCTTTCACACGAAATGTGCCTCTTTTGAAATCTGAAGTCGTTCGAGAATATAAAATTTCAACCAATCGATGTAGAAAAGCATTACGAGAAATCGTAGTTCCTACGCCAAATCGAAAAATCGAACGCGAAAAATCTTCAGGGTTTCCCATACCGTAAATACACGAAACCGAAGAAACGACAATCACATCTCTCCGACCCGACATCAAAGCTGAAGTCGTAGCCAAACGCAATTTTTCAATTTCTTCGTTGATCGCTAAATCTTTCTCGATATACGTATTTGTTGTCGCAATAAAAGCTTCTGGTTGGTAATAATCGTAATAAGACACAAAATAATTCACCGAATTATTGGGGAAGAATTGCTTAAATTCTCCATATAATTGCGCTGCTAATGTTTTATTATGACTAAGAATTAAGGTTGGTTTTTGCGTCTGCTGTATCACATTGGCCACAGTAAAAGTTTTACCGGAACCTGTTACACCCAGCAAAGTTTGATAAATTTCCCCCTCCTTGACGCCTGCAACTAGCTCTTTAATTGCTCCCGGTTGATCTCCCGTAGGTTGGTATTCTGATGTAAGTTCGAATCTCATATAATGCCTCTAGTGTAAAAATACCAATTCTTTAGACCATCTCCTAACATTACAGATATATTGTGACGCGACATAAACATATGTCAATATTATTTGTTAAATTGGTTCTAAACTAGACTGCTATGGTTACGATTCTTACAAAAAAAAATAGTATAGCCAATCAATATATAAGCGAACTACGTCATATTTCTATTCAGCAAGACCGACTGCGTTTTCGTAAAAATCTCGAACGATTAGGTGAAATAATGGCATACGAAATCAGCAAAAACCTAACCTATTCAAAAGAGGAAATCGAAACACCATTAGGAATTTCGGAAATGCTTACACTAGATGAGCAACCCGTTCTTATTACAATTATTCGTGCAGGACTACCTTTTCATCAAGGTTTTTTAAATGTATTTGATCATGCAGATTCGGGTTTTATCGCAGCATTTCGTCACACAAAAAAAAGCGGCGAATTTGAGATTCATAAGAAATACGAGAACACACCAGATTTGGATGATAAAGTAGTAATCATCGCAGATCCGATGTTGGCTACAGGAAAAAGTTTGGTTTTATGTTGTAAAGAATTATTAAGCCAATACAACATTAAAGAATTACATATTGCAGCTGTGATAGCCTCCGAAGAAGGTGTGCAACACGTTCGTGCATTTATCCCTGAAGCTCATTTGTGGATTGGGGATGTCGACAATGAACTTACCAGTAAATCTTACATTGTCCCTGGATTAGGTGATGCAGGAGATTTGGCGTACGGCAACAAAGCTTAATTTAGTATAAATATCATATTACATTCATATAAAATGAACATTCGAATCTTAACTTCAATAAAAAATAAAATTAGCTATGGAATGGCAAAAATTCAATGGCGAATACCTTCGCTCATCTATCAACGAAGCTGTTGAAACAGCAATAATTCGAGAGAAACAATTAGGCAACAAGCTAAAAGTGTACATCGGAACGGACTCCCAAGTCAAACGTAACACTGTTGAAATGGCCACTGTCATTGTTTTTCTTCGTGAACATAAGGGAGGATTTATGTTTACACAAAAAGAACGCATTACCTACCACATGAGCATCAAAGAAAGGATGCTCCTTGAAGTCCAAAAATCCATCGAAGCCGCTTATCTTTTGTGCCCACTTTTGGACAAATACGAGGTCGATCTAGAGGTACATGCCGACATAAATACTAATCCTAATTTCGAATCAAATGTAGCTCTAAAAGAAGCTATGGGTTATATCTTAGGAATGGGCTTTGTATTCAAAGCAAAACCTGAATCGTTTGCTAGTACAAACTGTGCGAATAGAATAGTACAATAACTATTCAGCATTTTTCTTTTTTAACCTGTTTTCAATTAAGAAATTTAATTGAAGAATAGAACTTTTCTCTCCATTTTAGACCAACCCTTTTCACACAAAAAGCATTTTACAACCCTAATATTTTGTGTAATATTGCAAGAATGGCGCACTCAAAAAATACTCTTCTGAAAATCGCGGTGGTAGGACCTGAATCTACTGGAAAATCGACCATGGCAAATTACCTTGCAAAAGAATTAAACACACTTTGCGTCCCGGAATATGCACGATTTTATTGCGAAGATTTGAATCGCCAATATACGTTAGAAGATGAAGTGAATATGTTTCACGGTCAACGTGCACTGGAAGAAGCCGTTGCTAGTAAAGCATCAAACAATATCTTAATATGTGACACCACAATTCTGACTGTGAAAATATGGTGTGATCATTTATTCCAACACACACCTGAAAATATCATAGCAGAAATACAAAATAGAAAATACGATCTGTATTTGTTAATGGATATTGATTTACCATGGGAAGATGATCCTTTACGTGACTTCCCAACGGAAAGAGAGCACTTTATGAACATATGGAAAGATGAATTAAATGCGCTAAATGCAAACTACCACATTATATCTGGCACGGATCAAGATAGATTGCAGAAAGGTTTGATGGTATCGAGTCAATTTATCGATCATAATACACAGAAATAAATATTAATAAAGACAACCAATATTTTCACTAACCCAATCTAACAATAAAAATAAAAACAATATTTTCAATATAAAATCAAGGATATAAAAAAAGCTCATCAACTGCGATGAACTTTTTAAAAATATTTTTATTAACAATATTACATTGTAACCATAGAAAGTACTCCTTTTACTTTATATACAGCTTTTACAAGTTCATGATCGATTACAATTTCATCGTAATCAGCTGAATTCTTTGCAACAAGCTTCCATCTTTTCTCATCTAACCCACGCACAAAACGAATTAAATTTATGTGTTCAGATATTATTAAATATATATCCCCGTAAATTACTGCAGACTTATCAACCTCTTTGACAAACACAACACTTGCATGCTCAATTTCTGGAGACATAGCTTCACCTTCATTCACTATAGCAAAATCACTACCGGACAATATTGGAATTTCCAATTCATGGGCTGGAGTCATTTTGGTTAAATCGATATTGAATTCATCTAAACTTACATTAAACAAAGGTATTTTATAATATGAATCCGAACTATCTTTTAACATACTACCTTCACCTGTAATCAACCACGCATCATTAATATTTGGAAAGTGTTCAGAAATTGTGCTAGCAAGATTTTTACTTATAGCATAGTTCCCTCTTTTTATTTGATATAATCTTTCAGCCCTGTTCAAACCTATTTCCTTGGCAAAAGAATTAACGTTGAAGTTTAAATATTTTATTACTTTTTCTAAACGATCCCAGTTTGTCATTTTTTATTGTAATTATAGAGAATTGCTTTTCTAGACAGTTGATTCTAGTTCCAATGTTGCTACAGGAAGAACAAAAATAAGACCAAAAGTCGGAAAATTAAAATAATATACAAAAAACATCAAACATATTGCAAAAAACAATTTTGTATTGTACTTTTACAAAATAACTGACAAGGGCAACAACAGCCAACTATTAACAAATGGTATGAAAAGCCAACATGAACAGAAAACAGATTCCGTCAATCTAAAATTGGAAGACGAAATTACAAACCAAGACATAATAACGCTAGCCACGTTAAAATGTATTAAATTAAAAGACAAAGATTTTGCAAAAGAGCATATTAAGATAAATAAAAAAAATATCAAAACCACTTATGAAGTTGAAATAAATGACATTGACGGGCACATTCACCACCTTATTTTCGAAATAAAAACGTATAATAAATAAAATTTAAAAAAAAATTTGTTGATACAATATTATGTTGTACTTTTACACAGTTTATTAATATTAACTAGATATAAAAATAAAATAACAAATAATTCGAACTAATCTCAAAAAGCGAATATGAAAATTAGAAATCTATCCAAACTAGCCTTAGCCGTAGCTATTAGTAGCTCGGTGGTATTAGAAGGCTGTAAGAAGTATGATGATGACATCACACGACTTGAACAAGGCATTGAGCAGAATAAATCTGACATTGCGACTTTAAAAACACAATTACAATCTTTAGGACAAAACAACGTAGTTGAATCTGTAACTTCAATTGCAGGTGGATTCAAAATCACGTTTAAAAAACCAGACGGAAGCACATTTTCTTATGATGTAGTTAATGGTGCTGCTGGGGCTGCTGGTGCTGCTGGTGCTGCTGGTGCTGCCGGAGCTAAAGGTGACAAAGGTGACAAAGGCGATAAAGGCGATAAAGGTGACGCGGGCGCTGCTGGAACTCCTGGTACTCAATGGAGAATCAACACTACAACTAACCTTTGGGAAAGTTCTACAAACGGAACGACTTGGACTCCTTCTGCCATCAAGGCAACTGGTGCGAATGGAGCTGCTGGACAAAATGGTGCAACTCCTGAGATCAAAACTGAAGGTGGTAAACAATATTGGTTCATCAATGGTCAAAACACTGGAGTACAAGCTTATGCTGGTGACATTACAGTAGTTGGAACTGATGGCGGTTACAATGTTGTATTTACAGACTCTAAAGGTGTAGCAACTGACTCTATTTTCATTGCGAAAGAAGCTGTTGCAGTAAGTTCTCTTACACTTGTTCCTGAGTTCACAAACAGTAACACTCCAATTGTATTATTCCCACGTATCGTTGACGGTAATGCATTAAATTTAAGAAACACGTTATTACAAGGTAGTGGTAAAATCAAATATAATTTAAATCCATACGGTGTAGCGGTTGCAAATTACGATGCAACAGGTTTATTAGTAAAAGAATCTGATAAAGTTGACTTCCGATCTTCAGGAGAAGATGTTAGTTCTAAATTTGCTGCAGTAGGTTCAGCTGTTAAAACATTTGGCGATATTGTTGTTAAATACAAACCAACAGGAAATCCTAATTCTTGGTTCCCAACAAATGCTGCTGGTGCTAAAGATTTATTTGTTGCTTTACAAGTTAAAAACACTAAAGCAGCTGCTAATCAACAATACGTAGCGTCACCATATGCATTAGCAAAAGAGGAGATCATCGAAAAAGACGAAGTAACAATTGAGAAATCATCACGCAATACGCAAGCTGAAGGTGACAAAGTTACGTTATTAAACGGTGTTAACCCTAACTTCTCAGCAGGAGCATTCGCTGATGCTGGCGCTGCTAGCTATTCTTTAGGTCTAACTAAAGGTAATGCTGATGCTAGAACTACCGCACATTTCGAACTACACTATAAAAATGATGCATCTCAAAATCTTGACAACAACACAAACTACAAAGGAGGTATCGTTCTTGATGAGAAATTGAATGGTTTCTTTGCTCGTGTACAAGTAGGAAACAAAATTGTTTCTTTGGATGACCACGGTTTAGAAGATTACAACTTGCGCTATGATATCGATCATTATGCAAACAATGATCCTCAAAGAGACTGGTTATCATTAGATCCGACTACAGGTAAAATCTCTGTTAAAATCTCAACTACTAATACAAATACTTACAACTCTGCAAGTATTAACAACTTTGCTGTAGTACGTGTAAGAGCATTTGCAGGTACAGGAAATTCAGTAGAATTAGCTTCACGTTTTATCAAAGTTAGCTTCGTACAAGACAAAGCACAAGATATTGCTGTGAATGGTACATTTACGCATGATGTTGTTTCTACCGCTAGTGTTGATAAAACAGTTATTTGGAGTACTCCTACAACATTAGATGCTGCCTACAACAAAACTAGTAAATCAGCCGCTGACTTCCACCAAGTATACACATTCACTCCTGCTGCGACAGGTAACCCTGCTGGATTTACATTTGATGTAGCAAGTTTTAATAATGCTACTCAAGGAGCTGATCGTGAAATAGCTATTGAAAACACAGTTATGCCAGGCACTTATACCTTGAAAGGTAAATACGAATCATCAGTTTCTACTGATCCAGTTGTAAATGTAACTATCACTGTAACGGTAACAGGTAATTTAATTACTAACCTAACTAAGAATGCACCATTCTGGGATTCAGGTTTAACATATGGTATCATTAATGGTAAATTAGCAGGTGGAACATGGAAACTTCATGCAGACCTATGGGATTACTTCACTGAAAGTACTGTTAACAACGTAAATAAACCAGCTACCACTTACACATTCACAGTTAACGAGGATGCTAACGAATACAATGGCGGTATCACAGTTAATGGAGATGAGTTACAACTTAACGAGGCAATCCAAGAAGCACGTGCTAAAGTAAACAATGGTGATGTATCTATAAGAGTTACAAGAAGAGTGAATGGTGTTGTTTATGATGTTACTACATTCAACAAAGACTTCAATGTTAAATTCATCAACCCTGTAAAAGCTATCACAGCTAAAACTCCATACAAAGAGTTTAAAGACAAAGAAGTTTCAGGAACAAACACATCTTCAGTTGATGTAAGACAATTAGTTAAGTTGACAGACTTCAACAATACAGTATTATATGACTACAACGGTACAACTTTCACAGTACCAGTTACATTATTAGGAAACTATGGTGTATCTAACATCAATACTGCTAATGCTAATCAGTTAACAAACGTAGTGTTTACTCGTGCTGAAAATACAAGTGGTGCAACTGTTAACTTACCAGCTAGCACAAGAGCATTCTATTCAGGTCATGACTTAGTATGGGAAAACTTAGGTGCGAACTTACAACAACCAATTGTTTTAGTTTACACTGTAACGATTACTAACAAATTCAACACTGGTTCTGTAAACAGTACTAAAGGAGAAGTTGTTAAAGAAATCAAAGTAAAAGTTAATCCTAACATCTAATATTAAAATAGAATTTAGTATAAAACTTAAAGGGTGGCATAATTGCCACCCTTTTTTGTTATTATATTTCTACAAATAAAAACAAATTCATAAATTGTCATAAAGTAATATTTTTCGACAATAGAATAAATACAAACCTCTTTTACCACCCATTCATGAAACTCAAAATTCCAGTTATTTTATTATATGTTTTCACATTTTTAGTATTGTATTCATGTGGGGAAAACAATCCTTCTCCAAATAAAGAACAACCATTTAGAACAATTTTAATCTATATGGCAGCTAATAATAATCTCTCACCAGAGGCATACGATAATATCGAGCAGCTGGAAGAAAACATTGGTGATGTGGACGGGAATTTGCTAGTTTACGCTAAACTACCTGGAGCAAACCCAGCGCTTTATCATATTTCTAAAAAAGAAGGAAAAAAGAAAATAAAAGAATATACACGTCACAATTCGTCTGATCCAACTGTTCTCAGACAAATCATAACTGAGGTTCAACAAACTTACGAAGCTAAAAGTTATGGGTTAATACTTTGGTCACATGCTACAGGATGGGTACCAGCCAATGTAGGTTCAATTAAATTAAAATCCTTTGGAAATGACAGCGGCGATGAAATGGACATCAAGGAGTTGAACAGTGCTATTCCAAGTAATGTCTTTGATTTCATCATGTTTGATGCGTGCTCTATGGCAAGTGTTGAAGTATTGTACGAGATTAAAGATAAATCTAAATATTTTATTGCTTCTCCAGGAGAAGTGGTAGCTAATGGTATGCCCTACAGTAAAATTGTTAATAATTTATTTCAAGAAGGCACAAACGCGTATATATCAATTTCTCAAAAGTATTTTGATCATTACAATCAAATGAGTGGAAATTTTCAATCTGCTACCGTATCAGTAATAGATGCTAGTAAGCTTCAAGCTTTAGCTGATGCCACGAAACTAACTCTCAATTCGCGGCCTCCTATATATAACGATTTTAATAGAGATCAGATTCAACGAATGGATTTTGATCGATTTAGTAATCCATTAATTGCATTTGATTTCTTAGATTTTATAGAAACAAATTATAACAATCTAAATGTTGCCTCATTAAAGACTACTGTCAATACTGCCATATTATTCAAGGCGAATACTCCAAAATTCAACGGTTTTATTATAAATAAAAACAGTGGACTTACTTGTTATATCCCAAATGCTGAAAATGAAAACATGGTACACGATTATTATAGGTCACTAAAATGGTACACAGCAAGCGGGTTCAACGAACTGTTTTAGAGTAAAATACACACAATTAGGTATTAGGTTAAATATTTCGCTATAGTATATTTGTAATACAACATAGAAAACAAATCTACCAACATTTTTATCTGTGAAAAAAGTTAATTCAACTGATTATATACAAGATTTATTGTTTAAAATAAATCTTGCAAAGGATTGTATAAAAGAAAATACAAACATACAACCTATGTCATCTGAAATTAATCAAACATTGAAATTCCAAACTAAAGAGAATATTCAAATTGAAATTAGACTATATCCTTAATGTTATATAGATTTACCTAAAAAAGAAAGGACCTTGCTAGCAAGGTCCTTTCTTTTTTAGGTAAAATTAATTTTAACACCTTTTAAGCTTCTGGCTTGCAAAGACCGTCAACAGTTGCTCCAATATTTGCAAAATGTAGGCGCTCGACTTTTTTCGTCCAGATGTTTTGGCAAGGTACAGACTTTCTTATCATATTAACCTGTATTAGCCCAAAGCTCCAATTGCAATAGGGCTCGATTCGTAAAAGAATTTGACGTTACAAATGAAGAATGCATCAAATCACCAAATGAAACTTTGTGGAATACATCCGTAGTTTCTAATGAAGACATAGATTTTTCTTTTAAAATTTACATGCACTTAATTAATTCGAACTCCTATGAAATCAAAACTTTACCCTATCAAACTATTAATTCTGACATTCGGTTGAGGATTACATCTTGCATAAACTTTTAAATCGAAGTATATTTGTACGTATCAAAGATTGAATTCAGGATTTGATATTTTTTAATTTAACTTTTTAATTTAAAACAATGTATCCAGAATATTTAGTAGCACCAATGCGTCAAGAATTAGTAGACGCAGGTTTTCAAGAGTTAAAAACTGTAGAGGAAGTTGATTCAGCGATTCCTTCAGAAGGCACTGTATTTGTTGTTGTAAACTCAGTATGTGGTTGTGCAGCAGCAAACGCTCGTCCAGCAGCACGTTTTGCTGTTGAGAACGGTAAAAAACCTAATAAATTAGTTTCTGTATTTGCTGGCATGGAAAAAGAAGCTGTTGATAAAGCACGTCAATACATGTTGCCTTACCCTCCATCTTCTCCAGCAATGGCATTATTCAAAGATGGTAAATTAGTCCACATCATCGAAAGACACAATATCGAAGGACGTCCTGCACAGATGATTGCAGACAACCTAATCGCTGCTTTCGACGAATACTGCTAGTCGGGAATTTTATTTTGATTTTTGTATAAACAAGAAATCCTTTCTCAAAAGAAAGGATTTCTTGTTTTAGTACATATAAATTGGACTGTAATAAACATCATGTTTGTGATGTTTTGATTTTTTATTTTTTTTGTGCTTTTTCTTCTGTCCTGGAGCATGTCTCTTGGCAGATTTGTCACCATAAACTTTTTTCGCTTTTCCTGGTGGCAAATGACCATGAGGATAACGACCACTCGTATAACATGATGTCACAGTTAATGTAAAGACCGCAACTAAAATTAATGTAATATATCTTTTCATAAAATCCCTTTCTTTAGTGAATCATACAATTAGTAGACCAAAACTAAGTGTAGGGGTTTAATAAAAAAATCACATTTAAATTTTGAACGACTCTGTTATTACTTTTGATATACTCTTAAATAATCAATTTCGTACTTAGCAGGAATTAATGTGTCGTCGATCTTTCCTCCATTATCTCCACCCAAAGCTAAATTCACAAGTATATAATGAGGTTGATTGAATGGATTGAATCCACTACCATCTTTATTCACAAGCTTACTTAGTGAAACTTTATTTAATAAAACATCATCTAGGTAAAGAGCAATTTCACTTTCATCCCAATCCATTCTCCACACGTGAAATTCATTAGCCCATTTGGCTCCGCCCAAAGACTCTACAGATTTGACACCGTTATGCCATTCTGCTTTCCATCTTTGATTAGTTCCATTAGCAATATTAGCGAGTATATTTCCTCTATAATATTCCATGATGTCAATTTCACCATTGGATGGCCATTCTTTAGCAACACCTAAAGTCCAGAAAGCTGGCCATAGCCCCGATCCGACTGGAATTTTGGCTCTCATCTCAAACCTCCCATACAACCATTCTTTGTTACCTGAGGTATTCAACGAAGATGAAGTATACTTTATATCTTTACGTGATTTTCTCCAGTCAGAGCTCCCTGCATCGTAATTAGGATTTAGTTTATTTTCTTTACGCAATTCAATTATTAAGAATCCATCCTTACAATAAGCATTATCCTTCTGATACCATTGATCTTCATTGTTTCTGACAAAACCATTTTCATAATTCCATATGCTTTCATCAGGCTTTCCATCCTTCTCAAATTCTTGAGACCAAACAAGTTTAAAGTCACTTTTATTCGTTTGTTGAGCAAATCCTGTGGCACCTAAAAAGATGCCTATGGCACATAATGTAAGTTTAAGCATAATTAGTAGTTTAAGTGAAAAATTAGTTAATAGGGACGCCATCGCGCTTGAATCCTTCAATAATTACGCTAGTAATGATATAATCGGATTCTCGCCCAGTATCCTCATGCGCACCGTTAATACCGTAAGGCCAAAAATGTTGAGCATCGCCTTTCAGCTGTGCATTCGGATCATTTGTAGCCTTGCGTAACGCTAAATTAGCATTTTCACCTGTATATATTCCATTTTTAATAAGAGTTTCCCTCCAATAATTAGAGGTACCGGCGCCTATGGTATACGCAAATTCATGTAAAAAGGTTCCCGTTTTTTGATAGGAAGCATTACTTCCCCAACGCATCCATCCCGAAAGACTTGCATCTGCAGTCTGCACGCCTGTATTATATTCTATTGTTACAGTTTTCACAATACTGGTATGTTCTTCTAATAGCTTTACACCATGGTCAGCCATCGCTTTTAATCTTGCAAATACATCAGCAGGAATGTTGGATTGATTGTGATAATTAACAGTAATTTTCCCTTTGTTATAGGTTTGAAAGCTACCTTGGCTACCATAATATGTTCCTTTTGCAGTGGTAACATAAGATCGTATAAAAAAGCTTTTTCATAATTCAAGATTTTCAACATCTACTTTAAAACTGTTAATTTTCTACTTTAGAAGCTATTATTTTGTATCAGATACTGTTGAAGTTGGACTATTGGATATACAGACTCCAGCTTCTACGACATTAGCTCCGCCCGTAGACTTCTAGTTCAAAGAATCATAAATATTATGCACGAAATAAATTATTTACATTACACATTTTCGATATTTTTTTATTGAATGGCTCATATAAACCCATAAGCTCTTGAAATATCAGTGGATATATTCTCGTTTCCATTCTTATACCATTTGAACGGATACGCTAAGCGATTCTGTAACCTGTATATCTTCATTCACCTAATAGCAAAGAAAAATTTATCTTACTGAACCGATGCCACTTATCATGGATTCCCCAAGATTTCTAATTGTTAAACAGCAAGTTTTGCATATAAATCATAAACTATTGTATTAAATAAAATACTACAGTTTTATATCTTGAAATTAAATTTATTATTCTAAATTTAATATATTTAAAAAATAAAATATTAAAAAGTATTAACCCGCATTTATTTAACCTTAACTAAATAACCACACATGAAAAAATTAATTTACACTATTGCGATCGCAGTATTAGTTGGCCTTACATCATCCGTCTAAGCACATACTGAAACGTTGAATATATCAGTTACAGATATTATCTAGGCATGCCTAGAGAAATTCTTGGATTAAAACTATTAAAAAAGAATTATTTAATTAAAAATTACAAAAACCAATTTATTATGAAAAAATCAAAATAATTATTGTTTGCTACTGCTATATTTTTATCAATTTGTGTTGGTTGTAGCAAAGATAAAAACTGTAAATATGAAGGTCACGAATTAAAAAAGAGCAAGGAATACGGATGTTATTTCGAGATAAGCGGAGACATTGTTACAGTTGATGATAGCTTTTGCAACTGTAACTAATAAATATAGCTTATTTCTTAAATACTTATTATAATTTTTTGAAATAACAGTAATTACAATCAAAACCTATCAATAATTAACCCTAAGAATATTTTAGGGTTAATTTATATTAATGCATTAATATTTATTTTTAATACTGAGACTATTTTGATGATCGTACACAATTATAGCGAAAACCATTCTGTTCCTTCTATTACCAGAGATGCGAGTGCAGTAAATAAAAAAATGTCGGGCTTCACATTTAGAGAATAAATTTAAATTTTGAAAAATATGTATTCCAATTTATCTGTATACATTTTTTAAAAATTCTGACTCGTTCGTGGCTCGCCTAGAATTTTCGTACATTAACGAGGAGTTCCTCAAGTTTTAGATATTCCACTTAGAACATCCAAGAACAGCCTTAAGAAGGCTATAAATGCAAAAAAGCTTCAAGTTTCCTTGAAGCTTTTTGTAGTAGCGGGGAGCAGGATCGAACTGCCGACCTCAGGGTTATGAATCCTGCGCTCTAACCATCTGAGCTACCCCGCCGTTTTCAGTGATGCAAATATAGCAACATCATTTCACTTTGCAAGTATTTTTTTCATTTTTATAGTACTAAAAACAGTGCACAAAACGCTTATAAGGCACAATTAATTAAAAATGAACAACCTATAAAAGCACAATTAAAATCTTTCAAGAAAAATAGTTGTAACTATAGACAATTAAAATAAAATTATGTATACTTACAGAAATCAATAATGAGATAAACTTAAAAACTTAAGCAGAGATATGTCAGAAAAAACAAAAATTCAGCTTGAATATATGATTAATTCTTCTCCGCGTATATTGTACCCCTACCTGATAGAACCAAATGACTTAGCTCAGTGGTTTGCTGATGATGTGAATTATCACGATGGCGTGTATGAATTTATTTGGGACAATGAATCCAACCGCGCACGCGTTGCTGCAGTAAAAGAGAATAAATCTGTAAAATTCAAATGGCTGGATGATGAACCTCACTATTTTGAAATGGAAATTATTCAAGATGAGCTCACCAATGATGTATCATTAGCGATCATTGACTTCGTAAAAGACGAAGATCTAGAAGAAAGAAAAAAAATATGGGACAACTCAATTAGCTATCTACAAAGTGTAATTGGTGCATAAAATTACGTATCTTTGTATCCAATCTTATTCTTATTATAATGTATTTGGATAAGGGTAGTTTACATGAAAAAGATACACGTCTTAATATTACAAGCATTCATTAGGCCATTCATAGTCACATTCTTTATTGTGATGTTTGTTCTACTGATGCTTTTTTTGTTTAAATACATCGATGACCTGATCGGTAAAGGCTTAGAATGGTATGTCATTCTCGAATTGATAGGCTACCAATGTGCAGTCCAGCTATCGATGGCCTTGCCACTTTCCATGCTTCTTTCTTCCATCATGACTTTCGGTAATTTGGGAGAAAGTTATGAATTGGTTGCGATCAAGGCAGCAGGAGTTTCTCTTCGCAAAGCAATGACACCATTATTCGTGTTAGTAGCGATCTTCGCGGGCTCCTCTTTTGCGTTTTCAGATTATACCCTACCAGTAGTAAATTTAAAAATGGGTTCTTTGCTTTGGGATGTAACCAAGAAAAAAGCTGATTTTTTAATTAAACCAGGGATTTTCAATAATTCAATTCCAAATTATTCAATACGTGCTAAAGATAAATCCAAAGACGGCACCGAATTATATGACTTAACAATCTACAATAGTAACAGTGGATCAACAGGAAGTAATGTATTGATGGCCGACACGGGATATATGTACAATTCTCGCGATCAGAAATTCTTAATTCTGAAATTAATTAATGGTGTTCAATACCAAGATTCCAGAAAGCAGAATGCCTCCAATTACGACCCGAGACAACAATTTACTCGCTTCTATTTTAGAGAAACAGAAACAAAATTTGACATGTCTGCTTTTGACATGCAACGTACCGACGAAAATCTATTCAAAGGTCATCATCAAATGATGAATTTGCGCCAATTGACACTTAAGTCTGATACTACCCAGCAACAGATTGACAGTATTGCACGGGCTAACGCCACAGAGTTGAAAGCCCACATACAATTTACGTCTCCTTATCATAATACAGGAGCTGTGCAACGCGCAAAAATTAAAGATACGACAGACATTATTAGCTATATTCCAAAAGAAAGCAGACGAAGTGTAGTGAGTAGTGCTATGAGTAATTTGCAATATTTTCGCGATGCTACGTTTATTCGAGGAAGTATGTACAAAGAATTGGTAGACAAAGACATTAAATACGATGTAGAATGGCACCGTAAGTTTACATTAGCGGTTTCCTGTCTTCTCCTCTTTGCTATAGGCGCACCACTTGGTGCTATCGTACGAAAAGGTGGTTTGGGAGCACCAGTAGTGATGTCAATTATATTTTTCTTGATTTATCACATCATTTCTACCGTTGCTGAGAAATCTGCCAAAGATGGTGCGTTAACACCTTTTTGGGGCATGTGGATGGCTATTATAGTGTTGGCTCCACTGGCAGCATTTCTGACCTATAAATCGACGACGGACTCTACATTATTTGATGCTGCGCAATATAAACTCAAAGCCGAACGTGCTTGGGAATGGGTCAAAAACAAATTTGGAGGAAGAAAACAGAATGCATAATTCTAATTTGACTTTGTCCTTATACTAAATTCATAAAATCTTATTTACTTAGCGTAATATAACTATATATCATATCGATGGATATAAAATTGAACACCATAGAAGAAGCTATTGAAGATATTAAAGCAGGGAAAGTAATCATTGTGGTGGATGATGAAGACCGTGAGAATGAAGGTGATTTCGTAACTGCAGCACGCAATGCTACGCCTGAAGTTATCAATTTTATGGCTACGCACGGAAGAGGACTGGTATGTGCTCCGCTAACGAGAGAGCGCTGTGAAGAATTAAATCTTCATCCAATGGTAGGTCAAAATACGGCAGTCTATGAAACGAATTTTACCGTTTCTGTTGATTTGCAAGGTTACGGATGTACTACAGGTATATCTGCTTCAGATAGATCAAAAACCATTAAAGCACTAATTGACCCAAACATTGACCCTGAGGAGTTAGGTCGTCCGGGTCACATTTTCCCATTGATTGCGATGGATGGAGGTGTATTGAGACGTACAGGACATACTGAAGCTTCGGTAGATTTAGCTCGTTTGGCGGGATTCGAACCAGCAGGCGTTTTGGTTGAAATATTAAAAGACGACGGAGAGATGGCGAGACTTCCTGATTTAATGGAAGTAGCTAAGCGTTTTGATCTTAAGATTGTCAGTATCGAAGATTTAATCGAATACCGTCTAAAACACGACACTTTAATCCAAGAAGAAGTAGCCGTGCATATGCCTACTGAATATGGTGATTTCAAAATGAAAGCGTTCACGCAAAAAAATTCAGGCGAGCAACATTTAGCTATTTTCAAAGGCGAATGGAAAGAAGATGAGCCTGTTTTAGTACGTGTTCACAGCTCTTGTGTGACAGGTGATATATTTGGTTCATGCCGTTGTGATTGTGGACCACAATTGCACAAAGCAATGGAAATGATCGAAAAAGAAGGCAAAGGTGTAATAGTGTACATGAATCAAGAAGGTCGTGGCATTGGCTTAATCAACAAACTGCATGCTTACAAATTGCAAGAAAATGGCGTTGATACGATTGATGCTAATATTCAATTAGGTTTCAAAGCAGATCTTCGTGATTATGGTGTTGGTGCACAGATTTTACGTTATATGGGCGTTACTAAAATGCGCTTAATGTCTAATAACCCAACAAAACGCGCTGGATTAGTTGGTTATGGATTGGAAATAGTGGATAATGTTGCTATAGAAATTCAACCTAATCCGTATAACGAAGAATACTTAAAAACAAAAAGAGATCGAATGGGTCACACCATTCTGAAAAACTTATAATAAAAAGAGGATGACATCCTCTTTTTTAGTTTACCAAAACTTTCTATTTCATCAGAACGTTTCATAAATATGAAAAATCCACTTTTTATTGAGAAGGCATACATAAACGGAGAGTTTATCTCGAATGATAACAGGTTTGAAATCATTAATCCATCAACAAATAAAAGTATTGGGTCACTTCCAAACTTAACTGTTGCGGATTGTAAAAATACGATAGATGCTGCACAAGAAGCTTGGCTAATTTGGAAAAACACATCCGTTGGCGAGCGTTGTGCAATAGTGCATAAGATTTATGAACTCACCCTTCAATATAAAAATGAACTAGCGGAGATCATGACTTTGGAATCTGGAAAACCCTTGACAGAATCTCTTAGAGAGGTCGATTACGGAAATTCTTTTGTGGAATGGTTCGCCGAAGAAGGCAAGCGTGCCTATGGTGAAACAATTCCTTCTTTAAATGGCAACACTAGGATTTCTACTATCAAACAAGGTGTTGGTGTTGTAGCGGCAATCACGCCTTGGAATTTTCCATTGGCTATGATTTCACGTAAGCTAGCCCCTGCACTAGTTGCAGGGTGTACCGTAGTACTGAAACCAGCTTCTCAAACTCCTTTTACGGCTATTGCGTTAGCCAAAATTTGTGAACTCGCAGGATTACCCAAAGGTGTATTTTCAGTCATTACGTCCAAAGACAGTAAAGGAATTGGGAAAGAATTAGCTACAAATTCGCTAATTCGTAAACTTACATTTACGGGATCGACTGAAGTTGGTAGTACATTGATGCAACAAGCTGCTGGAACGATTAAACGCATTTCGTTTGAATTGGGTGGCAATGCCCCATTTATTTTATTTGATGACGCTGATATCGACGAAGCTGTGAAAGGAGCAATAGCAGGAAAATTCCGCAATGCGGGACAAACTTGTGTATCCATCAATAGGTTCTATGTACAAGAATCAGTTTATGATCTTTTTGCAGAGAAATTAATAAAAGCAGTAGCACATCTTAAAGTTGCTGATGGATTTGAAGAAGGTAGCCAAGTTGGTCCATTAATCAATTCGTCTGCTGTAGACAAAGTCAATGAACACGTGCAAGACGCGGTAAAAAAAGGCGCTAAAGTCCAAACCGGTGGTAAAAAGTTAGAAGGAAATTTCTATGCGCCTACAGTTCTAACGGAAATAACTGATGATGCATTAATTCAGTCTGAGGAAACTTTTGGTCCTGTCTGCGCACTATTTAAATTTAAAACAGAAGAAGAAGCTATCCAAAAAGCTAACGACACACCATTTGGATTGGCTGCCTACTTTTATAGTGAAAATGTAAGAAGATGTCAGCGCGTTTCTGAAGCATTAGAAGCTGGGATGATCGGCATTAATACAGGTTTAATATCGAATGCTGCAGCACCATTCGGAGGCGTCAAACAATCTGGAATAGGCCGTGAAGGTTCGAAATATGGGTTGGACGAATATATGGAACTAAAATATTTATGCTATGGCGTTTAAGTGTTAATCAAACTTTTAATTCATCCACTTGCAGAATTTGGAAGTGCATGATTTATTCAAAAAGTTTTTAATCAACTTTCTCACCCTTTGACTTTCTATATTTCTTATAAACTTTAATGAGAATCATGAGGAGAATCGCTAATCCGAATAATCCAACTACACCAAAAATCCAATTTAATGTAGATTTAAGTATTACCAAGAAAACAATAGCGAATAAAATTAGGGTTGAAACCTCATTCCACATACGTAATTGACCAGAAGTCCAAGTTGACTTTTCATCACGCAGTCGATACATAATTTGTTGAGATTTGAAATGATAAATTATCAATCCCACAACAAAGGCCAATTTGAGTTGCATCCAACCCATCGAGAGTAATGCTGGATTCATATGTAACAAAACAAAGGCGGACGCAATAGTTATATACATCGCTGGAGTTGTGATAACCCACCACAATCTATTTTCCATTATTGTGAATTGCTGGTGCAATATCGAATAAACCTCATTTCCTTTATTTTTTGCTTCTGTGTGATAAATAAACAAACGAGGCATATAAAATAATCCTGCCATCCAACAAACCACAAAAATAATATGAACCGCTTTAGCGTATAAATAGATCATGATTCAAAATTAAAAAATAACGGTGAATACTATTAAAATAATAAGGAGCAAAGTTGTCTTTGCTCCTCATCTATGTATTGATAATACAGATTAATACCTAAACTCTTTAATAGTATCAATTGCAAATTTCACGTGATCAAATTTCATGTCTGGAGAAATTCCGTGGCCAAGATTACAAATAAATCCTTTTTCGCCACGCATTCTTTCGAATAATTGGTGAATCTTAGCTTTGATAACAGGCTTATCCGCATACATAATAAATGGATCTAAATTACCTTGCACTGCAATACCTTCTGGCAATGACTTCTTCATATTCAACAAATCCGCATTCCAATCTACCGAAATCACATCAGGCTTAGTTTCAACCATCAAAGGCGCAAATACCGACGCTCCTTTAGCAAAGGAAATAACTGGCACTGTACGTTTCAAGTTATCGATGATGTATTTGTTGTATTTGTGAGAAAATTCGCTGTAATCATTCCATGATAATGCAGATGCCCAACTATCAAATAATTGAACTGCATTCACTCCTGCATCAATTTGCATATTTAGATACGCAATCGTCAAATCAGCAATTTTTTGTAAAATGTGGTGCGCTAATTCAGGTTCATTGTTCAACATCAACTTCGTCAATTTGAAATCTCTTGTCGACCCACCTTCAACCAAATAACTCAAAATAGTAAATGGTGCTCCAGCAAAACCAATCAACGGAATCGAGCCATTCAATCGACTTTGAATTTCTTTGATCGCATCCGCTACATATTGTAATTTATCTACACTTTCAGCTCCAGCCAATTTTTGTGCATCAGCTAGTGAACGTACAGGATTTGAAAAACGAGGCCCTACACCTTGCTCAAAAGAAAGATCACCTCCCATTGCCTCAGCAGTCACCAAAATATCTGAAAACAAAATAGCTGCGTCAATTCCTAGCAAATCAACAGGCAACATGGTCACATCAGCTGCTATTTCGGGAGTTTTACACATTTCTAAGAACGTGTATTTATTTTTAATCTCCCAATATTCTGGCATAAAACGTCCTGCTTGACGCATAAACCATACTGGAGGTCTTTCCGTTAGCTGCGACGAAGCAGCTCTCATAAACAAATCGTTTTGTAAAATCGTACTCACTATGCTTTTATTTATATTTTTCTAATTCGTTTTTAATTTTTTGGACAATGTCCTTTTGTCTTTGCGTCAAATTCAGTTTATCCGCCACCGACAAATAAGTTTCAGTTCGTTCGTATTCCTTTTTGCGCAAATTTATATTCGCCAGATTGATCAAGACCATTGCTTTTTCGTAATCTTTACGCCAAGGCAATCGTGAAGCAAGCTGAAAATGATACTCCGCTTCTTCAATCTTATCTTCTTTGAGCGCGATATTACCCATCATAAATTCATAGAAATTTCTTCTACCCTTACGAAGATAATCCGGATTTTTAATTTCTGCCAAAAGCGTTTTGGTCTTCTCGTAATCTTGCTTATGGAAAGCTTGCGTAGCCAAAAAAACAGTGCCATCACGGTATTGGCTCCACACCATATAACCAATCAACCCTAAAATATACACACAAGCATAATAGTAGCCCGAAACAAGGCAATAAGCTAGTGTGATTACAGCCAATGCTATAATAATTAAACGAATTTTAGTATTCATTGATCGAACTATTGAGCTTCTCCGTTATCCGTGAATTTATAACCTACGCCACGAATGGAGTGGAAATAAATAGGATGTTTTTGGTCTGGTTCAAAATATTTACGAAATGTCAAGATGAAATTATCAATTGTTCTTGTTGATGGATATACGTCATAATTCCAAACTGTTTCCAAAATTTGTTCACGTGAAACAGCTTCATTGCGACGCTCAATCAATAATTTCAACAACATTGTCTCTTTCTTGGTCAACGAAGTGATCGAACCGTCTGCATGATGCAATTCGAACGAATTGAAATAAATTGTTTTGTCACCTATTGTATAGGAATTCAATTCTTTCAAATCCTCAGGTTTCAATCCGCGACGAATCAAGTTACCAACACGAAGGATCAATTCCTCCAAATTAAACGGTTTAACCAAATAATCATCAGCTCCTTTTTTAAGTCCTGTGATACGGTCTTCACTGCTGTTTTTAGCTGTCAAGAACATAATTGGAACTTCTGTATTTTGCAAACGAATTGTTTCAGCCACTTGGAAACCATCGATTTCTGGAATCATTACATCCAAAATAATCAAGTTAAAGCGCTCTTCTTTAAAGATTTTAAGCGCTTTCTTTCCGTCTGTAGCCGTGGTTACGCGGTAACCTTCCAATTCCAGATTAAGTTTTATAGCTTCCAACAAATGTTCTTCGTCTTCGACTAATAGTATTCTTTGTTTAGCTTGCATAGTTTTCAAATATTACTTCAAAAATACTACCGGAAGGCGTATTATCCTTCACTTTGATGGTAGCATTATGTTTTTGTAAAACGGTTTTTACTATATATAACCCTAAACCAGTTCCTTTGGTTTTACGGGTTGATTCATTTCCAACGCGATAGAATTTATTAAAAATAAGTTTTTTTTCCTCATCTGCAATACCTTGCCCATGGTCTGCGACAGTGAGTACGAGATCATTACCCTTTTTATTCAATTTTACATCCACTGTAGCACATGGCGGCGAATATTTAATGGCATTCTCCACCAAATTGTTGACTACATTAGTTATTGCAAACTTATCTGCATTCAAGGTGATGTTTGGCTCAATCTCTGTATGAATCATTTCTGTCTTACAAGAATTCTTCTGTAATCGCTCAGACACATCATCAACTAACATAGAAAAATCAAAATTCTCCTTTGGGAGATTAAAGCTGCGATTCTCTAATTTGGTAGCTAACAATACATTTTCCACCAAATAATCCAAACGTTCGATATCTTTCAAAGAATTAGACAAAAAGTTTTTTTGTTGTTCTCTATCCAAATCTCTCTTCAGAATAGTCTGCAAATATAACTTAACAGATGCCAAAGGTGATTTAAGCTCGTGCGTAACCGAAAGCAAAAAGTTATTTTGTTGTTGTGAGTAATTGCGTTCTTTTTCTAAATGTCTTTTAAGTCGAATGATCCCCAAAATAAAGATCAAAATAAAAATCATTCCCTCACCAATCACCATTCCTTTGCGATCCGGAACATACTTGATAAACATGTAGCCCCATGCAAAAAGTTGGCAGATGGCATAAAACGCTAATACATAAAACCAAAACAGAGCTCTTCTCATATCCTTTATTTCAACAAAAATACTTAAATCACACAGCAATAGAAAATACGTCAGGTTTTATGACACTAAGAAGAAAAACTGCATTAAATGACATCTCAATACATTTTATATCTTTGTATATGTTTCAGTACAAAAAAGATATTTTCTTCGATTTAGATCATACGATTTGGGATTTTGACCGTAATGCACAAGAAACTTTGCATGAATTGTACTACGTTTACAAATTTGACACGCTATTCAATAGACCTAATTCGGATGAATTTATTGAAACATACACCATAAACAACCACCGTGTTTGGGAACTTTATCATCACGGTAAAATAGACAAGCCTACGCTTCGAAAATTACGTTTTGCAGATACATTCACGCAATTAGGAGTTGATCCTGCATTATTTCCAGTAGGTTTTGAGGAAGAATATTTAAAAATTTGTCCTACAAAGACCAATCTATTCCCACATGCAATAGAAACTTTAGAGTACTTGCAAAATAGATATAATCTACATCTAATTTCCAACGGCTTTAAAGAAGCATGTGAAGCCAAATTGACACATAGCGATCTACGCAAATACTTTAAAACTATTGTTATTTCAGAAGTTTTTGGGGTTAATAAACCTGATCCACGTATTTTTGACTACGCCGTAAATAATGGAGAAGCCTCCAAAGAAAATTCAATAATGATCGGTGACAATATCGATGCTGATGTTCGCGGCGCCCTCAATGCCGGACTTGATGCGATATATTTCAATGTAGTTGGAACAGATAAACCCCAAGATATACCACATATGATCGTTGACTTGAAAGAGTTACAAGATATTTTTTGATTTCTTTTCTTTCTATGTTGATTCAAAAATCACTTGTATACCGTGTTTTTATTAAGAGTATTTCTAAAAACTAACCTAAAAAGGTGATTTAGTAAAATAAAAATAAACCATGTACATAATTTACATTTGTTCCAAATAACCATAGATATAAATGATAAATTATATTAAACCCAATATTGAATTGGTAATGATATACGAGGATAATAAAGCATTGTTTTCATCAAGCGCAATTGTGATTAAGAAACTCGCCACAGTATACCCAATCTATATTGATTTATGGTAGCCCAAAGACCATAGAGTAACTTATGGCAAATAAATTTTTTTAATCACAAGATATTAATTATTAATATAAAATTAAATCTATAGCTTAAGGTAGCATAACAACTACAGCTTCACGAAACTTTCTGAAGATTCCTATAAATGGTTAAAAATCTTGCAACATCTTTGCTGCATGAAGAACGTATATTATAGACCAAAAGCAGAAGTTCATAACATTCATATTGAAGAATGTATAGCTAATGCATCTGCGACTTTACGCGTCGGACACATGGATGAAGATGTCATGGAAGAATGGGAAATCGGCAACGATGATAAACGCTATTTTGAATGGTAATCTTAAAAATTATGATAATGAATTCTACATTAAAAAGTTTTTTATTATTTACACTTATCGTTTTCACTACAGTAAGTTGCTCTAAAAAAGAAACTTACAACGAAGATGAAATAAAAGATTTACCTGAAGGCTATTCCTTAGTTAAGATTGATCTTCCCGAAATTACGATCCAAGAAGAAAGTCTTAATGGAAATAAAAATGCAAATGCTAAGCTGCGTCTAAATAATGAAAGCATTTCATCAAACAAAATAAAAACGTCTGAGAACGGATTTCTTTGCAATGTCACGCTTACACCTGAATCTGAAAGTGCGAGTTTTAAATCTACAAAATTAGCGCAAACAATCACAAAATCAGTTGATGCAGGAGTTAAATATAGACTGTATGCATTTGATAAAACGTCAGGAAATTTAGTTGATTCTGCAACTTATATTAGAGGCGAAGAAAAGCAAGCAAAAGACTTACGTCTGATTGGTGGGAAAGATTACATTTTCGTAGCTTACTCTAACAATTCTAAATTAGTATTTCCAAGTTACTTATCCCAAAAACAAAATATAAGTACCGCTGAAATAATAAATGCTGATGTGGATTTTATGTTTTTTAAACATGAAATGCATATACCTCCTAGAAGTAGTAATACACTAAAGATTAAATTTAGACATACTTTCAGCCAAATTACTACAATCATAAAGCTTGACTCTAGAACGGCAAAATACACTTCGATTAAAGGAATAAGTAATGCTAGTTTCATTCGTCCATCATTTGAAACTACTAAATTCAAGGTAAGTAATGAACGTATTTCGGGCATAAAGCAAAAGTCACTTGGTAGTAGCGTGTCATTTCCTGTAATAAAAAGCACTGATAATATTACAGAAATCAGAACACCAACACCAACGATTATTAATTCACCTGAAAATGATGCAATAGGGCAACTTATTATAGAATCATTGACTATTGGAAATATAACAAGAGGTAATTTGATCGTTGAAAATCTAAAACTTACTCCAGGAGTAAAATATAATTTAGAATTGACGTTTTATGTTCCACCTACACAGGAAGTATTGGATCCAAGTAATGATCCATACTTTAAATACTACCAAAAAGGTGGTAACGGTGATAAACATGTTGAATATACAGTAAATCTTACAAACCCGACTTTCGGAGCTCAATTAGATATATTCTATTTGGATAATTCCTTCCAACTGTATGTAAATGATTCACCAGTATTCTCCAAAGAAATAAATTTTGAAGATTACCTCAAGACGGATGTCGAGTTTAGTGATGGTACTTGGTACGGCAAACCCGGATCAGGGATTACGCAAATTTATTGGCTAAACGACAAAGAAAGAAAGGAAGTGCCGGTTATTAGGTTAGTGATTGATGAAGAAGGCAAAATACTTCTCTATGGACGTAAAAGTTTAACTGATGAACTTCGACTTTTAAAATTAAGAAGTGGCGTCACATATAGTCCAGTAAAATTCGATCCAAAAGGAACAAATAAGCTTCGCTTTTATTCTACTATTTGGAACATAACAGATGTGTGGGGAAGAATATACGGAATACAGGCTAAATAACTAATAGTTAACAATAGATTTTAAAGGCATATATTAACTTATATGCCTTTTTTTAATTTTAAACAATGATTTCAAACATTAACATTAAATTAAAAGCATTTATGAGATTAACTCTCTAAAAACAATTAATAAATAAATAAACTATTAAATATATTTCATTTACAAACATATTAGAATATTATCTACATAATAATTTATTTTTCACCAATAACAAAGAATACTAGTAGTTAAATTTCACATTTTTGCTCTTGAGTATTTACTTAATACTTCACACTAACTAAAAAATACACACAAGAATGAAAAAGAAATATACTCCTCCTGGGTTTACAGTGACTATTATTGACATTGAAAATAGTCTATGCAACACATCATCAACTATTACAATGAGTGAGCTCAAATCTGACTATGAGCAGGAATGGGATGAACTTCCAGATGATGAAAGAAATATTCAATGGTAAAAAATAGTAGTATTATGAAAAAGACAAATATCAATTTTATGAAAGGATATATATTAATATTATTTAGTATTACTTACATAACTCTATCATGTAGTAAGCAAACAAATGAAGAAAATACTACATCAATTGATATACCAGATGGCTATGTAGCGCTTAACATTGAAATGGATGGAATACAAATTCAAGAAGAAAAGCTTGCAGACATTAAAAAGCCAACAGTAAAGATTAATGAATCAGTTGCGGGATTGTCAAACGTTTCCAATACATCCAATAGTGGTTTTAATTGTACTGTTTCTTTAGAACCTGTATCAAACGAAAGTAACAATGTCAAATCATCATTGAAGGAAAAAGGTAAGCTTGCTGAATTAAAAACAAAAGAAGTCGAATTAAATACGCACTATAGAGTATATGCATACGATAAAGCTACTGGTGCATTGGCCACTTCGAAAAGCTACGTTCGCGGTCAAGAAAGTCAGACAGGCCCCTTATTAGTTTTTGGTGGAAAAGAATACACGATTGTTGCTTACTCTATAGACTCCCAAACACAATATCCTGCTGAAATTGAAAATGCATCTAATATTAACACTGCAGAGATTACTAATCAGCAAGTCTCATTTATGTTTCAAAAGCAAGATGTCACAGTAGCTCATAATAGTAATACAACGATTAAAATAAAATTCAAACATCAATTTGCTCAGATTACTACCATTATAAAATTGGATAATAGCACTTCTGTCTATACACAAATCAGAGGTGTTGGAGGTGCATCATATTTTAAACCAAGTTATACAAAAACCAAATTTAAAGTTAGCAATAGTGAAATTACTGCTGCTCCAGCAGACGAAAGCTTATTAGGATCTTCTGTTAATTTTCCATTTATCCCATTTTCAGACTTAACTGTTAAAAGTATTACATCCTTAAATCCGACTTTATTAAATACCCCTACAACTATTACTGAGGGAAAATTTACTATTGAAGCTTTAACTATCGGAGATGTATCAAGACGTGTGGATATAGAGAATTTAAACCTGACACCAGGTGTTAAATACAATTTAGTACTTACATTCAATGTACCTCAGACAACATTAATTGGCGTAAATCCATATTTCAAGTTCTATGACACGACCACACAACCAGAAAATCCCTTTAAACACACCGTTACACTTGAAAACCCGACTTTTGGTGCACAAATTGATATTTGGTATTTAGATAACTCATTTAATTTAAATATTAATGGACAAGATTTATTTAGTAGAGAACTTAACTTTGAAGGATTCCCGTTACATGATGTTTATTTTAGTGATTTGACATATTATGGTAGTGCAGATATTCCTAGCAGCAGACCAAGAATATCTGTAATATATAGAATTAATGAAGGCTCGGCAACTACTCCCCGTGAAGAAATTCCTGTAGTTAGATTAACATTTGATCAAAATGGTAATGTTAGATTATTTGGCAGAAAACGTATGTCTGAGAATTTGAGAGAACTGTTTATCAGACCTGATGTAACGATTAACCCTTTAGCTAAATTAATCCCCAATGGCAATAATACACTAATATTCTCATCTACGCGCTGGACAATTACAGATGTGGAAGGTAGAGTGTATGGTATTAGAGTTCAAGAATAATAGAAAACTGATAATTAGGTTTTAATCTTTTCAAATAAAGATTAAAACCTAATTATTTAACGCATCATTTCAATAAAGTTCGCAAAACTTCACTATACGCGTGGGATATTTTCATCATGCCAATATCATTAGGATGTGCGTAATCGACAGTTGATTCGATGTCCAACCCGAAATCTTTAGCAGAAATAAAATATAGTTTTTTGATTCCTGCTTTCTTCAACTTCTGATACGTGGCATTTGTGACTTTTGAAGAACGACCGTATTCCTCCATTGTATGTCTATTCTGAAATCCTGGAGTCTCAGCCGAACTGTGTTCCGCTAAAATAATTGGGGTATTTGGATGTTTCATCCTTAACGTCTTCACAGCATTAGTTATCAATGAGTCTAACTGTGCTTCTGAACGAGATTTAGTGATTGCTAAATTCGGGATACAATCAAGTATAAAAGCTTCTGCTTCTTCGGCATTTATCAAATCGAGCAACGGTTGCTCCAAACGACCATTACCTGAAAAACCAAGGTTTATAATCTCATTAGGGAATGATCTCCCTAAAATATTTGTCCATGCTAAACCTGGACGCGTAGCACATGCACCATGTGCTATTGAAGTTCCATAAACAACAATAGGTTTACTCTGTGTTTTTATAAACTTAAATTCCTTATTCTCAGCGACTCCAATTTCAAGCCAATCTACAGTATTATAAAGCGGTAAGTATAATCTATAGACATGATTTTTATTAACCCCAATATTATTGAAATTATACGTCACTGTATCCTTAAACTGATACTGACCAAAAGCCCATTCCCATCTTTTATTTGATTTATCAAACGAGTACAGGTCAACACCACTTACTCCAGTGGTGGGCATGTGCGGCATATTCAACCCATGCTTGACTTTATAGCAGACTTGTATGCTATCAGCTTCCGTTTGAAACTCTACATATAACCCCGCAGAATTTGTCCCTAAATGCCATACAGCTTCGCGCACTGAACTCTGTATTGCATGCGGCAACCTGCCATAATCAGATGCAGAATTCAAAACCTCTAAGCGTCCTTGCACTGCATTATCAGTTAAGGGATTGAAATATTTTTTACTTTGAGCTATAGCTACAGACAGTCCTACTAAACAAAAAAGAGAGCACAACAAGCTCTCTCTTAATAGAATATTTTTTAAAATCATTTTTATAATACTTTCACAGTTATATTACGATACCACACATCATCACCATGATCTTGAAAACCTATCAAACCTGATTTTGAAGCTCCTCCTACATTATTTAATAGTTCAAAAGCTACAGGCCATTTTTCTTGACTGAATTTACTAGCTTGTAATAAATCAGTCCATTCTTTTGTACGGATAGTATATTCCACTACTTTCACCCCATTTTGGAAATGCTGCACGGTGTTTCCTTTTACTACAATTTTAGAAGTATTCCACTCTCCTACTGCCTTCGCATTTTGTGGCTTTGCAGGAATCATATCGTACAAAGATGCAGATTTTCGATTACCATCCACGCCCATTTTGGCATCTGGATGTTTTTCATTGTCCAATATTTGATATTCTGGACTTGAAATATAAATTGGTTGACCTTTGATTTCTTTTGCTAAAAAAAATACACCTGAGTTTCCTGCTTCTGAGATTTTCCATTCAAAAGACAATTCGAAGTTTTTGAAGTCATAGCCAAAAACGATGTCCCCACCCTCAGCCTTATCAACTTTTGGGTTTTTAGAAAACTTTAATGCACCGTCTTCAATACTCCATTTATTTGGCACATGTTCTTTGTTGTATCCGCGCCAGCCAGTCAAGGAACTACCGTCAAAAATAATGTAGGCACCATTTTTATCTTTCTTAAGTGATTTGACATCTACTCTAGGAAGTTTCAATTCTTCAACGTTTGGTTTTGCAGTCATCGCTTCTGTCGCTTTTTTATTCTGTGCACAAGATGTAGATATCAGAATTGTAAGAACAAATGCAGATTGGATTAATCGTTTTATCATAGTTTAAAATTTATAATATGATTAAAAATAGTAAAATTATTAATATCGTCGTAAATAAATATCTTAATACCCACCTTCCATATCATCCATTGGTCGATCGTCATTACGTTTTGATTTTGTCAAATCTTGTAGACCGAAACGGTAGGAGAAAGTTAAGTTAAAAGTTCTTCTAGACCAGCGGTGATAGAAATCAGAATAACGTGTCGGCAAATTAGTGTTACCACCAAATCTACGCTTATCAAACACATCACGTACATTGAATAATAACGAACCTTTCCCTTTCAAAATATCTTGACGTAATGCCAAATCCACGCCATGCATAGACTTCATTTTACCTTGTAGTGTTTTCATCGGTGCACGGTAATCTCCTTTCACTTGCAATGAAGTTGTGGGAGTAAATTTCACATTCGTAGTCAAATTAGCATCCCATGCGACATTTTCTACTTTATTGATATTATAGCTTTCTACAGGATTGACACGTTGGTAGTAGATGTTCGCATTCGCGGTAGCATCCCACCAATTGAAAATATTTACCTTAGAAATTAATTCTAAACCCGCATTATCACGTGAGCCCACATTTTCCCAACGCATAAAAGTAGCATTCTCTTTACCCTCTAAATAAATTGCAGCAATAGGATCGTTAGTATCGTACTGAAGTGGTTGCGTCATATCATTAACACGACGGTAATATGCTGTTGTAATGAAATTCCATTTGTCATAAAATTTCGCAAAACTCATTTCCATAGCATGAATATCTTCTGGCATCAAATTCGGATTTCCCTGGCGGATATTCAATGGATCGGATAAACTCACAAAAGGATTTACTTGCCATCCACGCGGACGTTGCACCCGTCTAGAATAAGATAACTGCACTTTATCGCCTTCTCCATTCACATCGTAAGTCAAGAATGCACTTGGATACAGACGGAAATAATCCAAATTACCTTTATCGCTATAATTTCCCGTTGCAATTCTGTCGGGATCTACACTTTTATTTTCTGTATTTAAATAAGCGTCTTCCGCACGAAGTCCAACTTGCAAACCAATTCTCTCACCAAGCATGCGTTGGTAATTTGCATATAAAGCATGGACTCCACTCTTCATCTCAAATTCATTGGATACTGTATAATCTGGAATCCACAATTCATTCGCTAACGTATCAGAATATTGAAAATCATTGGAATTACGTAAAGTAGTACGGTATCCAGCTTCAAACTTGTGGTTCTCACCCAAAGGCAATAAATAGTCTAATTGGAAATTCCAGTTTTGACCTTTTTCTCCAGTCTCATTAAAACGCTTACTAACAAAACTTGGATTCGTCTGTTCGTAATCGTTTGTGCCGTCTTCCTTATCGTTACCGTATGTTACATTTGCAGTCAATTCTTCGCCTTCTCTTTTTAGCTCACGCTTAAAATCAAAAGATAAATCGTAACCCAAATCTTTTTCAAATTGGCGCGAGGTACGTGGTGTAATTACTGGTGTTTGTTGTCCGCGGTACGATTTATAAAATAGGTCCTCTCCCCGATCGTTGTCACGAATACTTAGATTTCCACCTAAACTCAATGTCGTCTTATCATTCGCATAATAATCCATTCCCAATCGCAACGAATTGTTAATTCCCTTACGGAAAGATTCGTTCTCGGTTTCAGTTACTAAACTGTTGGGATCTTGAACGCCATTGATAAGACCTATTGTTTTTGTAAAACCTTCTCCAAGGTTGCGACCATGCCTGAAATTATAACTTCCGAAATAATTAAATTTATTGTCTCTATAATTTAAGGTAAGTCCCGCGTTATAGTTGTCGTAATTTCCAGCCGAAGCAGTTACGTTACCATTTAAACCAGTGCGAATATTTTTCTTTAAAACAATGTTAATAATGCCAGATTGTCCTTCAGCATCGTATTTCGCAGAAGGATTAGTAATAATTTCAACTTTAGATACTGCATCCGCTGGCAGTGACTGCAAAAGTTTATTTACGTCAGAACCCGCCATAGCTGACTCTTTACCATCAATTAAAATTTTCACACTTGATGAGCCTCGTAGACTTACGGCACCATCCGCATCAACTTGCAATGTAGGCACATTTCCAAGTAAATCTTGTGCCGTTCCACCGACAGAAACAAGACTTTGCGAAACGTCAAACACCTTCTTATCAATGCCCAATTGCAAATCCGCTACGCGACCTTGTACCACAACTTCTTCAAGCTGTTTTCCCGCTTCAACTAATTCAATTGTGCCGAGATCTAAAGTTTTATTTGAAGTGATTTGAAGATTGTCAGCATCGTGGTTGATCATGCCTACATAAGTAACTTGTAGACTATATGTTCCTGCTGGTATTGCATCTATAAGAGCTACACCTGAGTTGTCTGTTTGACGTCCTTTAATTGGTGCTTTTGATGTGGGAGTAACAATTGTTACAGATGCCCCTAAGATAGGTTGTTTATTTTCTTGTTGTATAATCTTTACTTTGAGGTTTCCCTGTTGAGCTATCGCGTAAAATGGTAGTAACAGCAATATTAGATAGATTCTTTTCAGATACATGATTGTTTATGAATGTGTGTTTGTGCAAAAATGTAGATTATTCGCACAACATCCATATACGTAACTGCAATATTACCAATGTGTAATCAATCTACTGAAACAGTAAGCCCTTCAGCTTTTAAAATTTTACGGTAAATTTCCATTTCGGTATACGAGCCTTCCAGTATCGCACATTTGCCATCGTTATGTACGGTCCATGCAATTCTTTCAGCTTCGCCTTCGGTGTATTGCAGATGATGCATCAAGCAGTAAATGACATGATCAAATGTATTCGTATCATCATTCCAAAGGATCAGACGGTGGCTTTCTTTGACAGAAGCCAAAATTTCTTCTAGGGTATAGGTTTCTTGCGTGGTCTCAACACTCATACTACAAAAGTAGCTTATTTTTCAAAAAAAACTGTAATTTTAAATTGCTTTTGCGATAACTAATTATAAAAATTAAAGTCAATATGTTTCAGTCGAAAATTGCTGGTATAGGTTACTATGTACCCAAAAATATATATACAAATAACGATTTAACCCGATTCATGGATACAACTGACGAATGGATCCAAGAACGTACTGGAATCAAAGAAAGAAGATACGCGGATCGAATGGGTGAAACCACGACTACAATGGCTATTGAAGCATCCAAAATCGCTATTGAGCGTGCAGGCGTGACTGCTCAAGATGTTGATTTTATCGTATTTGCTACATTATCTCCAGACTACTATTTCCCGGGATGTGCCGTTTTATTACAACGCGAAATGGGCATGTGTGAAATAGGTGCGCTAGATATCCGTAATCAATGTTCGGGTTTTGTATACGCACTATCCATTGCAGATCAATTTGTAAAAACAGGTATGTACAAAAATGTATTGGTAGTCGGATCTGAAAAACAATCTTTTGCCTTGGATTTTTCTACACGCGGACGTTCCGTTTCTGTAATTTTTGGTGATGGTGCTGGCGCAGTAGTGGTGCAACCAACTACAGACCCGAATAAGGGTATTTTGAGTACACATTTACATTCGGATGGTGCAGATGCCGAAAAACTAGCCATGTATTATCCGGGAGCTTCTAGTGGAATATGGGTTGACAATAAACCTGAATGGCCGGAACAAGAATTAGGCGGCTTGTTGATGACACCCAAAATGTTGGAAGATGGATCGGCTTTTCCGGTAATGGATGGGCAAGCAGTTTTCAAAAAAGCAGTAGCTAAATTTCCTGAAGTCATTGGTAAGGCATTAGCCAAGAATAATTTAACTCCTGCAGATATCGATTTGTTAATACCGCATCAAGCCAATTTGCGTATTTCACAATTTGTACAAAAAACATTAGGCTTATCCGATGATAAAGTATTCAACAATATCCAAAAGTATGGAAATACAACTGCAGCCTCTGTCCCTATCGCATTATGTGAAGCCTGGGAAGCAGGCAAAATTAAAGATGGAGATATTGTCTGTTTAGCTGCTTTCGGCGCAGGATTTACTTGGGGTTCCGCCTTGATTAGATGGTAAAAGATAGAGGCTATTTAATTAGAAGCCTCTATCTTTTTATAATATAAATAACATACATTTTCCGAGGTGGGATAACGAACGGTTCCTGTTTCTGTCTTAAAATTATATTCAGAATAATCAGGTTCAAATTTTACACCTCTAGCACCTACGTACAATATTCCATTTGTATCTCGATAGAGGTAACTAATTTGTTTGAGAAATGGAAACTCAAGCTCATATTCCAATACAGCATTATTCATTATTAATAAATCAGGTTTAGCTTGTGAAGGGTATTTAGGGTGTTGAAACTCCTGATCGCTCCTATATTCTACTGATTTGTCATCGCTAAGGTTTACTTTAGATGTTACCACCATTAATTTATCATAAACTTCATAGTTATATTTGTGCTCATGTCCCCATGTTACACCATTATCTTGAGAAAAAAAGAAAGGTGAAGAGCTGAATTGTAACCCCTTATCAACTGAGAATGTGGATAAAGCACATAATTCATTATTTATTCTTGTAATGCCTGATATACCCCTTTTAGTTTCAGCTACTATATTCCAAGTTTTACCTTTATCTGTCGTAATAAGGATATCGAACAATCTAGCCACTATTAATGTATCATCAATATTTCCATAAATAGCAGTAATACTAGCGTTTTTATTGGGAATTTTTATTTCAACCCAATCGTCCACTTTCGTAATGGTACTTTTTATAATATTACCATCGATTCCTATGTTTTCATCAAAAGATTGATCTTTATCACAAGAAAAGAGGGCAAATACAATCAGGAAAAAGAAACAATTAGTAAGAGATAATTTCATCGCAAAGTGTTTTATTAAAAATAACTAAAAATACTTTACACAAAAGAAAGTTTAACATTTTTTAATCGAACAACCTATTTCCAATCTTATTCTTCTACATAATTTATTCGCTGCAAATTCGGCAACAACGCCGCAACCACACCGATCAAAGGCAAATACGAACATATATGGTAAATATATTCAATTGAAGTTTTATCCGCAAAATAGCCCAATAAAGCAGAACCTATTCCTGCCATACCAAAAGCAAAACCGTAAAAAAGTCCCGAAACCATTCCTAATTTCTTTGGCAACAATTCTTGTGCATACACTATAATTGCTGGAAAAGCAGAAGATAGAATAATTCCAATAATTACGATAAAAACCGCGGTCATCGTCAAATCAACATAAGGTAAAGCCAATGTAAAGGGTGCAGCTCCCAATACCGAAAACCAAATCACATATTTGCGTCCAAAACGGTCACCAAAAATACCTCCCAGCATAGTTCCAACAGCAATAGCTAATAAGAAATAGAACAAATAAACCTGTGCTGGTATATCTGTTATGCCAAATTTCTCCATCGTGTAGAATTGCAGGAAATTTGTTATGCTTGATACATAAAAGTATTTGGACATAATCAGTAACAGTAAAACAAGTACGGATATAATGACTTTTCCTTTTGAGATATCTGGAATTTTAATCGGCTTAATTTCTTTTTTGGCTTGATTAATTAAACGCTTTTTGTACCAATTGCCAATATAATAAGCAACAAATTGACCAATAATTGGAATTGCAATTAACCACATTAAAGCCCATTGCCCTCTAGGCAATACAATATAAGCTACGGCGATAGGCGCTAAAGCCATACCTGCATTTCCCCCAATTTGAAAAATTGATTGCGCTAAACTTCGTTGTCCCGATGACGCAAGATAGGCTATCCGGGATGATTCGGGATGAAAAATAGATGAAGCAACGCCAACCAAGAAAACAGAAAATAATAAAAGCGGATAACTATCTGCATTAGCAAACATCAACATACCCACAATCAAAATACTCATGGACACTATCTGCGAATAAGGATGCGAATGCTTATCCGTATACGCGCCTACAAGCGGCTGAAAAATAGAAGCTGACATCTGATACACAAAGGTAATCAGACCAATCTGCCCATAGTCCAAATTGTGAACTTCCTTTAGCAGCGGATAAACCGCGGGTAATACACCTTGGATTAAATCATTGAGTAAGTGCGCAAAGCTAACGGCAACTAAAATGGAATAAATTGGCTTTGATGTAGATGTCTGTAGCATAAATAATTTAACATTAAAAAGGCTTTCTGTGAAGAAAGCCAAAATCTTTATAAAACGCGAACGAGTAAACCTTTCAGGTATTCTCCTTCGGAGAAAGACGCTCGTACAGGATGATCTTCTGGTTGCGAAAATTGACGAATAAATTGTATTTCTTTACCAGCATCTAACGCAGCCCAAGCTATAACTTGTTTGAATGTTTCAATATCCATAGCACCTGAACAAGAGAATGTCGCCAATAGTCCTCCAGACTCTAACAACATTAAACCTCTTCGGTTCAAATCTTTGTACGCACGTGACGCCTTTTCTAATGTAGAACGAGAAGGCGCATATTTTGGTGGATCCAACACAATCACATCAAACTTCTCCCCTTGCTCACCCAACGTACGCAAGTACTTATTCACATCAGATTGTACTGCGGTATATTTTGTAGAGTCAAAACCATTGTGAATAATGTTATTCTTTAATGTCTCAATCGCCAAAGCCGAACTATCCACCGCAACGACTTCGCGCACATCTTCGCGTAATGCATTCAAGGTAAATCCACCTGAGTAACAAAAACAGTCCAACATACGTTTTCCTTTGGCATACTGCGCAGTCAAGTAGCGGTTTTCACGTTGATCACAATAGAAGCCTGATTTTTGCCCATCAATGATATTCACTTTGTAATGAATTCCATTTTCTACCATATCAACAAATTCTGGTGGTGTTTCACCCCACAATAAACCGTTTGTATCAGCAAGACCTTCATGTTCGCGAGATTTCAAATCACTGCGTTCATATATTCCTTTTGGAGAGAGCAACTTCACCAACTCATCAACAACGATGTTTTTTACATTCTCAACACCCGCAGCATGTACTTGGATTGAAATAAAATCAGCGTATTTATCTGCTATCAATCCCGGCAAAAAATCTGCTTCCGCAAAAATCAAACGCACAGAATCGTTATTTTCTGTCAATAAATGTCTTCTATTTTGTACGGCCTTTTGTACGCGTACTCTCCACCAATTTTCGTCGATTTTATTCGCTGGATTCCATTCTAATAAACGAACAGCCACACGAGAAGTATTGTTGTATACCCCATAAGCGATAAATTCATCGTCACAATTGTATACTGAAACGATATCGCCGTTTTGGATTTTACCTTCTTTTTTGTTGATAGCGCCTGAAAACACCCAAGGGTGCAACTGCCAAGCGGCTTTATCTTTGCCTTTATTAAGGATAATTTTATTCATCGATGCAAAAATACAGAATACAAAAGGATTACCAATTCACTTCCAATATTATTATTGCAAAACTTTATAAACTAAAAGAGACAATCAATTGATTGTCTCTTTATTTTCATTAGCTAAATTCTAATGTTTAATAAACATTCCTCGAGGATTACTAAGTCCTGAGCGAACAGTTTCAGGTTCTGTACCATCCAAATTCGCTCTTTTGATATTGCCCAAATTTGTCTCTGACCAATAAATTTTATTTTCATCATGATCAACTGCCATCCCAGATCCGCCTCGATTGCCAGAAAAGGAAGCAATTTTCACGGGATTAGTACCATCCAAATTAGCGCGCATTAATCCCGCATTATTACGATCATCATAATAGATTTTTTCATTCACATCATCAATGTACAAACCATATCCGTACGCTCCTTCAATTAACTGCTCGACGCCTGTACCATTAGGTTTTGCTACATACATATATTCGTCATTTACTTCGTAAAAATAAATTAGGTTAGTTTTTGTACTGAATCCAATAGCCCGCATAGCACCACCTGAGATATTTACAAATTGCTTTTCAAAGCCAGTTCCATCTAGATTAGCTCTTGAAACATTTGCACCATCTGCAATATACATTTTACCTTCTGCATGATTGATTGCTACCCCATACGGAGATCCTAAACCAGTTAATACCTCTTCAATGTTAGTTCCATCAAGATTCATACGCAAAATCTTACCGTTGTTGGTATTTTCAAAATCACAAAAATATATCTTATTATTTATAGGATCATAAGTCATTCCATGACCACCTTTTCCTGACATATTAGCAACGGTCTCAACATTAGAACCAGGAATTAAGGATAGTTTTCTGATAAGATCAGAATTATATTCTATGAAATATAACTCATTATCCGTTTCTATTACTGCATTAGGATCAACGACAGCAATATCTTGTGAATAATTACCTGTTCCTCCATCTCCAATAGCCTTAAGCTTTACCGTATACATACCTGGTACTGTATAAATTTTGGACGGATGTGCTTCAGATGAAGTAGTACCGTCACCAAAATCCCACAGATAGGTTGTCGCATCTTCAGACTCATTCTTAAATGCAATAGCTTCATTTATATTTAGTTCAACGTTCGATACTGTGAAGTAACTTTTCACTGCTCTAGGCAGGTCATCGAAATTATATTTTTCACCGGAACACGAACCTATCAACATTATGTTGATAATACATCCAGCTAGTAGTAAAAACCTTTTCATAGTTATATGTTAAATAATTAGTTTTTTAATTTAAATTCTTGTCCGTGGACGTAAATCGATAAGTTTGCTTGCTGAAAAGAGACTTTTCCATTAGTCGTAATTTTTTTGTTTTTAGGATTGTTCACCACGAGTACCTGGCTATCACCACTGATGCGAGCCTTATTTTTAGAAACCACCAAAGCTGTACCCTCATCAATCCCAACAACTGTTTTATCAGAATGATCATATAACACACTTAGCAATCTATTATATCGACTACGCATTATAAAATGCTGATCAATAATTACATTTTTCAAAAATCCCATTCCAGAGGAAACCTCTACATAATCTGATTTTATCTCACGGAATGAATCACTTTTTGAGTCTTGCTTTTGTGAACCAGTAATCATGATTTGGGACATGATTGCAGCACCAGCACTTGTACCAGAAATGGTCGCACCATCACGATAGGCCTCATGCATAGCTTCGTATAATTTAGAATCGCGAACAATCTCCATAAATTTATTTTGATCGCCACCCGTTACATAAATCAATCGGGCATTTTTCACGGAATCGATCCAATTTGTATTGTTATTGGCTTGTTCTTTTGTGAAATTAAAACTTACAATTTTATTGTTAGAGAATTCAGAAATCTGTTTACTGATATATGCAATAGATTCTTCAGGTACACTTGTTGCCATGGGTAATATTACTATATAATCCGTCGAACTTAATTCTGATGTTTCCACTAAATCTTCTATTAAAGCTGATGATCTTTCTCCACCGCCTATAATGAATAATTTACCCTTCTGCGCATGAGCTAAAGACACACACATTATCAGGAGAGGCAATAAAAATCCAATTATACTTACTCTTGCCATTCGATTATTTATAAATGTAAATTGATATATTACCCTTTTCATCCACAGTTCCGCGGTACATCCCCGAAGTATTGAACTCCATCGCTACTTTTCCATTTTTATCTAAAGAGATGATACCTCCGTCTCCACCAAGTTTCCCAATTTCTTCAATTACTTGCTTGGTAGCATCAACCACTGATAACCCTTTTAATTCAATAAGGTTAGAAACGCGATGTGCAGCTACTTCCCGTATATAAAATTCACCCCAACCTGTACATGAAATTCCAGCCGTAGCATTATTACAATAGGTACCTGCACCAATAATTGGAGAATCGCCTACACGGCCATAGCGCTTATTGGTCATACCTCCCGTTGATGTTCCCGCAGCTAAATTCCCTTTCAGATCTAAAGCAACAGCTCCTACAGTTCCGAATTTTTTATCTTCGCTAGTTACCCCTGCAATCATACTTTCACGAGGATCAAAGTTATACGCAGCTCTGCCCTCTTCCTCCTCCTTTTTTGTACGTTCTAATTGTTCCCAACGTTCCTTCGTGTAAAAATAAGAAGGAGATACCGTATCACAGCCCTGAGATAACGCAAAGAGTTCTGCACCTTTGCCTACCATCATCACATGCTCAGATTTCTCCATCACAGCACGTGCTGCATTAATTGGATTTTTTAGTGTTGATACACCAGCAACAGCACCTGCCTTCAAAGTAGCGCCATCCATTATTGAAGCATCCAATTCATTTTTACCTTCATTTGTGAATACAGCTCCCTTACCTGCATTAAATAATGGAGAATCTTCTAAGACATTAACTGCTGCTTGAACTGCATCTAATGCATCTTTCCCTGATTTTATCTCATCATAGCCTTTTTGCAGTGCCATTGTCAATGCTTCATGATACAATCTCTCTTTTTCAGGAGTCATATGCTTCTTTTCTATCGTTCCAGCACCACCATGAATTACCAAAACGATCTTATTATCATTTTCGCTCTCGTGAGTTTTAAAATTACAACCATAAAATGATTGAATTATAAAACCTATAATCACATATTTTAAAATACCTTTCATATATATAATCGTTTATTGAACCGATTTCCAACCACCCGCAACCACGGACCACCAAGCACTTTTATATAAGGATGAACTTTGAGGTTGGAATGTATTCATATTAAATTTATTGTTGCTTTCTGTACCTGAAACAGAAAATACTTGTAATGCTTTTCCGGAATGATCCCAAGTTAGTGGAACACCGCTCACAACCGATTCTGGCTGTTTCGTAATATATGATTTAACAAAAAAAGCATTGTTAGACCCAAAAACTTCAGCGACTCCGTTTTCATCAATACATACTGCGGTACGTTCATCTACCGCAATCGCATTAGCTGCCTTTCCCCAATCTTTCAATATTCTAGAAAGAAATACGGTCAATCTGCCCTCTCTATTTCGCTGTGCGAAATGCTGATCTGTAATAATGTTACTCATAAATGGTGCTTTAAGAAAATCATCTTTTCCCAAAGACACCTTTGTATTATAAGGATTACTTAGCGCTTCATCAGAATCTACTCCTCCGCGATCAGCTCCGAAATAATAATTACCCAGAATGGCTGCCCCCGCACTTGTTCCTCCAACAGGTACTTTTTTATCAGCAAGTAGATAATTAATCGCTTGCATAACTTTTGTGCCCTTCCAATAGCCCACATAATCAGCCTGATCGCCTCCTGCAATAAAGAGCATCTCCGCATTTCTAATGATAGCAGCAACACGATCATCATCGGCCAATTTGCGCGAATCAATTTTTAGCGTCTCCACTGAATTCACTTTACCTAGACGATTTACATAATCGTTGTAGGCATTTGTTCCAGTTGCACGGATAATAACTACGTCACCACCTCCACTACGGTCGATCATCCACTTGAAAGCTGCATCAACATCGGTACTGCCTCCCATAATGACCACACCTCCTTTAGTAATTGTCTTTACATCAGTAGTGTCTCCTAATATACCTAACGAAGACGGACGTGCTAATGGTGAAGTTGGTTTGGGTGCATTGGGGTCAAATGGATTCGGTAGTTCCTTATTACCACAACTAGTAAATCCATACAACAATGCTATAATCCCTACTAATTTTATCATGTTAATCCTTTCCGTATTTTGGATTTTGAACCATGTTTTTGTTTACAGCCATCTCGTCATTTGGAATTGGGAAACAGTATTGTGCCGCCGTAGGTTCTAATTTTACAGCACTAGAAGTATTTGCCGCATCTTGGGTTAATCGCTCCACCGGAAGCTTTAAGCGTTTTAAATCATAAAAACGATGTCCCTCAAAAGCTAATTCTTTAAATCTTTCGTTGTAAATATTTTCTAATAAAATCTGCTTCGATGAGAAAGTCTGATTCACATAGTTATGAATACGTTCTCTACGTAATGAATTAAGATCATTTGCAGCATTTGTTAATCCTGTAGCACTATTACTTTCGGCCTCAGCTTCTGCCCTGATCAAAACCATTTCTCCTGTACGGAAAATTTTAACATCTGTCAAACCTGGATTTGTGGTATTTCCACCAATATATTTATTCACCAAATATTGTGATTTGATACTTGGAGAAGGACCAACACGTGAAGGATCATCTTTAATATATGCAGCGTAACGAATATCCTCTGTCTTATTGAAGGTATTAATTAATTTAGAAGATGGCGCATATAAAACTATTCCACCAGCTTCTCTATAAAACGCAGCTCCAAGACGAGAATCTCCGATCACTCTCGCCAATTTCCAAACAACCTCTGAATTACTTTTGTCTTCCCAAATTTTTGGAAAATCATTTTTAGGCGCCAGAGGCTCTGCTGAGATTACTTCAGACGCATACTTAATTGCATCTGACCAATTCTTTGCATATAATGCAACTCGTGCCTGAATTGCAGATATAGCTGTTTTAGTAATTCGTATATTCTCTGTAAAAGATGTTGGCATTAAATCTTTTGCAGCTTGTAGATCTGCATTGATATCCTCATAATTGGATTTGACAGTTGGTCGAGCAGGATAACCTAATGCTCTTGCCTTCATATACGGAACCCCCATTCCCTCTGCATCATACGAAGAAGCATATCCTCTCAACAGTTCAAAATGACTGTATGCCCGCAAAGCCAACAGTTCTGCCTCATATTGATTTTTTAAAATTTGATTATTTCCTGTTACCGTAATATTTGGTAATGCTTCAAGGACATGGTTAACACGATCAATTACAACATAATATTCATTCCATGCAGAAGTTACAGATCCATAGCTAGAGTTATACATCCAACGGTGTAAAGCAGTGTTTGAAACTGTATTTTCTGTTGGCAACAATACTTCATCTGATACAATTGCACCTGCTTCCAACAAAGTCGTTGAAAGTGGAGCATAAGCTCCTAAAACGCCCATATTTACATCGTCCAAATTTCGGAATGCTTTGCTTGGATCAATACTATCTGTTGGCGCCATATCTAATTTATCACATGATTGGAGACTTAGTCCAATTAATGATAAAACAATACATATATTTTTTCTGATACTTATCATACGTTTAATTTTATTAGAGTGTGCCTAGCTTAGAAGTTAACATTAATACCAATTGTATACTTACGTGCATTTGGATATTCAAAACGTCCATATTGACGATTGTTTTCAGGATCCAAACCGCGCCAATTAGTCCATGTGAATAAATTCTCTCCTTGTGCAAATATGGCTGCTGATCTAAATACAGTTTGTTTAAATAGTGTCCCTGGTATATTGTAATTCAATTTCAAATTACGTAAACGCATAAATGCTGCATCCTGAATATCCTTGGAAGTAAAATTCCTTGGAATATCTATTCGCTGTAGTGTAGCTATATCTCCTGGCTTCTTCCATCTATCATAAAGCATTCGTTTGCTCTGATTGCTGGTCATAAAGGCCTGATTTTCATTGTAAAAATCAATATTATTCCATCGTTGCACATCAGACACGAATGATAGCAAACCACTAAGTGTTAAATTTTTCCAATTGAAAGATGTAGATATACCTCCAGTAAGTTTAGGATAGAGACTCGCGTTTAATGGCACCGCCTGCTCTTCCTCATTATATACTGTTGAAATAGAGCCATCTCGATTGAAATACTGCGCTTCTCCAGTTTCAGGATTCACACCAGCCCATTGTGGAGCATAATACGTTCCATAAGGTAACCCGACTTTTATAATACGCGTATCACCATCAGGCAATTCATCCGTAATATCAGTTACGCGTAAAATTTGATTGTTATTATATCCACCATTAACCCCTACAGTCCATGTGAATTCCTCTTTTTTGATAATGTCAGCTGAGATTTTTAATTCTACACCACGATTTCTCATTTTACCCGTACTCAATAAAGCTGAAGCAGCACCTGATGTAGCAGACAAAGGCTGTTCAATAAACATATTTTTGGTAATACGGTTATACCAATCGAATTCAATATTCACTCGTCTACTTTCGAATAATGACAAATCAAATCCTGTATTGAATTCATCCACATATTCCCAATCGAAGTCTGGATTACCAATATTATTCGGACGAATACCTTGCTGCCCTCCATAACTTGTAGTTACTCCGTAAGTAGGCAGATAGGCAAAACTACTACCAAATGGACTTGCTGTTTGTCCGAAACTTGCTCTGATTCTTAAATCTGAAAATAGGCTTGACGATTGAAGGAATTCTTCACGCTTTACATCCCACATTGCCCCCAATGAATAGAAACCATGCCAGCGATTTTTGTCTGGAACAGATGAAAGCGAAGCTCCGTCATAGCGGTAACTACCTGTAAAAGTATATTTATTGGCATAGGTATAACGCGCAGCACCAATGTAAGACATCAAAGCACTTGCGCTACGACTTCCACTTAATGTTGGTAAGAATGTTGTACTTACAGTGATAGCTGCTGGTGTCTCAGGAAGTCTATCATCAAGTCCAAAACCTCGGTAGCTAAATGCTCTATAGTTGTCAAAAAGATATTCGAAGAAACCCGAAAGTTCAAAATCGTGAGCTTCGATTTCTTTTTTGTAAGTCAACCCAGATGTAGATACAAAATTAAAATTACGTCTATATCCTTCTCCAAAAGCTCCCTTCTGTCCAGATTGACGACTACCTATATAAGATGACGGATTGATAAATACCTGATCCGCAGAATTTCTCAAATCAAGACCAGCACGAGTACTTATTTTCAAACTGGGTGTAATAGCATAAGCCATGTTAAAACCTATAATGGCTTTAATTTGTTGAGTTTTATCAGACGTACCAAATATAACGTCCAATCCTCGACTTCCTTCACGCGAATCCAAGAAAGTAATTTCTTCATTAGTCGCATGGAAAGCCCCATCAGCAGTATAAGGATACTCATAAGGCAAACCATAATAGACAGAAGCCATTGGCGTTCCAACGCTTGTTCCACCCTCATTATAGGTAAATCGAGAGTTAGAATATCCTAAGTTCAAATTGAATGCAGCTGAGAACTTTCCGTAATTCATATTCGTATTGCTACGCAAAGTATAACGATCCATACCCGTTTCACGGACAATACCCTCCTCTTTCCAATAACTCAACGCATTGTAGGTTTGCACATTTTCATTTCCTCCACTTAAGTTTACTTGTTGCTCCATGAAATTGGCATTTTGAAAAAATAAATCACGCCAATCTGTATTCACATTTCGTAAACTATCCAACGTCCTATCTGCATTTTGTTGCCAGCTCGATGATTGCATATTGTAATATGGATTACGTGAAGAAAATCTCCATCCTGGACCTATATCTTTTCCAGTTTCTAAACCTACCTCTTCTTCGAATCTAAGACGCTCACGACCATCCATCATCTCAAAATTAGGACGTGTAAGCTTTGATGTACCGTATTGAGAGCTATAATTTATTGCTAGACGACCTTGCTTTCCTTTTTTTGTAGTAATAATAATTACACCATTTGATCCTCTAGAACCATATAAGGCTTTAGCAGATGCATCCTTTAATACATTGACCGATTCAATATCCTGTGGATTAATGGTTTGAAAGTACCCCCCCTCAATAGGAACGCCATCCATAATATATAATGGTGTCGTAGAACCACTAATAGAACCTATTCCACGAATAACTACAGCAGCACTTTGACCTGGTTGACCTGAACTTGATATAACACTCATTCCTGCTACTTTACCCTGAAGTATCTGATCTAAAGAGCTCATTGGAACTTGATTAATATCATCAGCCTTAACGAGTGATGTTGCACTTGGGCTTTTACCCTTTGAATAGTCGGTGTATCCTGTTATTGTAACTTCATCAATTAAATTATCTATAGATTGTAGTATAATTCGCACATTAGTATTAGATGTCACATTTATTGTCCTAGGCTCGTAAGATAAATGTGATATAATAAGTTCATCACCAATTGCTGCGTTTATAGTGAATTCTCCCAATACAGATGTTAAAGTCTTACCATTTTTACCTTTCACTTCTATAGAAACACCAGGAATTGTATTACCTTGAGCATCTAATACAATCCCCTTCACTACTAACTGTTGCTTAGGAATATGATATGTGGACAAATGAGATTGGGGTGAATTGGTCTGGTTAGCTTGAACATTCAATGTAGACATCAAAATCAGTCCACATAATGAAAGTCCTAATGGAACTTCTCCCAGAATGGGTTTAAACCCACTCCTAATTAAAAAAATACTCTTCATAAGATTAATTTGGTAGCGTTTACTTTGCTAATCTAGTATTTTTATTAAAAATATTATAAATTAAATCTTACTATATAATATAAATGCTCCTTTTGAAATCAAAAGGAGCATACATAAATTATTTATTTTAATTTCTATTTATTATTCAATAAATAGAAATTAAAATCTTCGTAGCTTACTGCTAAAGAATCTGCTAATTTTGGCTTACCAGCCAAAGCTTCTGCTCCTGCTGGATAAGTTACTTTTTCGAAAATATCGGCATCAATGCCTTCAGGGAATTTGCACGGATGTGCTGTAGACAAGAAAATAGAAGCATACTCGCCAGGATTGTCAGCTTTGTAAGCTTTCGCCGCCAAATAAGCAATTGCGGTATGTGGACAGGCTACATAATTGTATTTCTCGAACAATTCACGCATCGCATCTTTTGTTTGGGCATCAGTATAGGTATATGAAGAAATGATACCACGCAATTTCTCCAGTTCATTATCAAATAAATCCTGAATACGCACCCAATTACTTGGATTCCCTACGTCCATTGCATTTGCTAAAGTCTGAACAGAAGGTTTTGGTTCGTAAGCTCCCGACTGTAAGAAGCGAGGAACAGTATCATTGACATTTGTTCCTGCGACAAAATGTTTTACTGGCAAACCCATTTTATAAGCCAAAAGTCCTGCACCGATATTACCAAAATTCCCGCTAGGAACCGTGAAAACAACTTCGTCGACACCTTGAGATTTCAACTGTGCATAAGCCCAAAAATAATAAAATGTCTGTGGGATAAGACGAGCAATATTGATCGAGTTCGCTGAAGTCAATCGCAATGCTTGATTTAGTTCTGTATCATTGAAGGCTTGTTTCACCAAGGCTTGGCAATCATCAAAAGTTCCATCCACTTCTAAAGCACGGATATTTTGACCATTCGTAGTCAATTGTTCCTCTTGTACTTTTGAGACCTTTCCTTTGGGATACAAAATCGTAACGCGAGTACCTTCCACACCCAAGAAACCTAAAGCTACCGCACCACCTGTATCTCCCGAAGTAGCGACCAACACATCTAACAATTTATCACCTTGTTTGGAGAAATACCCCATCACACGGCTCATAAAACGCGCTCCAAAATCTTTGAATGCATAAGAAGGTCCGTGAAATAATTCCAAAATGCCAGTCTCAGCATCTAAGAATTTCACAGGGGCATCAAAATTGATGGCATCTTCGACGATTTTCTTTAAATCTTCTTTTGGAATATCATCGCCAATCAAAGCAGTAGCTACTGCCAACGCAATTTCGTGCAAAGAATATTGCTGAATATTTTTGATGAATAAGGGATCTAAATTTGGGATAACCTCTGGCATATATAAGCCTTTGTCCTGAGGCAAGGAATTGAATACCGCATCCTGAAAAGATACACGTAAATCTTTATTATTTGTACTATATAGTTTCATAATTTGTTAGTCGTTAAATGGTAATACTTTCGGACCTTCTACATTCACTGCCGAAACATATTTAAAGCTTTCGATGCCATTTGCAGATAGGTGTTCTTGAATTTTTGTCGTAACGATTTCAGCTACTTCTTTACCTTTTGAAACCGCAACAACAGAAGGACCTGAACCTGAAATACCAAAGCTCAGTGCTCCATTTGATAAGGCAATTTCTTTCATTGCATAGAACTCAGGAATCAAAATAGCACGCGATGGTTCAATAATCACATCGTGCATACTTCTACTTATTAGTTCGTAATCAGATTGAAATAATCCAGCTACTAAGCCCGCAATATTTCCCCATTGCGTCACCGCATCTTTCAAATGAACTTTTTCCTTAATCAATTGTCGCGCATCACGTGTTGGTACATCTACTTGAGGAAATACTATACCCGCGTACAACTCGTTTGGAACAGGAATTTTCACAATATCCAAATCAGAACCTCCACGAACTAGCGTAATGCCTCCAATCAACGCTGGCGCAACATTGTCCGCATGACCATGCCCACATGCCAAACGCTCCCCTTCCACACAGTATGGCATCAATTCATCTTTAGTCAATGGATTGCCAAGCAAAGCATTTATAGCAAACAAACCCGCCACAGTACTCGCTGAACTCGAGCCTAAGCCCGATCCAATAGGCATATGTTTGATTAATTCAATCTCGACACCGATATCTTGCAAAATCCCCAAGTCGATCAATAGCATCTTTACACAAGCGCTTACCGTATTACGATCAGCATCCAATGGTAATCTTCCACCGTCACCTACAATCGAACGAATACGCACTCCTGGTTCGGAAACCCGATACATTTTGACTTCATCACCTGGCTCATCTACTGCAAAGCCCAGAATATCGAATCCGCAAATCATATTGGCTACTGTAGCAGGCGCAAATACACGAACTTTGTCTTTGATAGCATCAAAATCTATCTTTTTATCCTTTAAATTATTTTGATAAACAGGCATATTATCTGTTTTAGTTCTTTCTAATTATTTAGCACCTACGTTTACCAAATCAGCAAAAACGCCACCTGCAGTTACTTCCGCACCCGCACCAGGACCTTTTACTACCAATGGACGTTCTTTGTAACGCTCTGTCGTGAATGAAATAATATTATCACTTCCAGATAATGCATAAAATGGATGTGTTTCATCTACCATTTGCATCGAAATAGCGACTTTACCATCTTCCAGTTTTCCGATGTAACGAATTACTTTATTTTCTGAAGCAGCTTTTTCCTTCAAATCATTGAAATATTGGTCAGCTTTCAATAATTCTGTATAGAATTCATCCACTGAATCAGCTTTCAAACATGATTCTGGTAAGATAGCACCTAAATCAACATCCGAAGCTTCAATCACATGTCCTGCATCACGAGCTAAAATAAGCATCTTACGCATAAAATCTACTCCGCCTAAATCGTCACGTGGATCTGGCTCAGTGTAACCCAATCCCTGCGCATTTTTTACCACATCGTAGAATGATGCATCGCCTACAAAATTGTTAAAGATATACGAAATCGTTCCTGAAAGGATAGCTTCGATTTTTAAGATTCTATCACCACTCAACATCAAATCTTTTAACACACGAACGATTGGCAAACCAGCACCTACGTTTGTTTCATAGAAAAAGTCTACACCATGTTTACGCGCTGTATCACGCAACAATTTATAGTTAGTATACTCTCCAGAGTTTGCGATTTTATTACATGTAACAATAGAAATATTAGACTTAAATATATCGACGTAATACGTTGCAGGCAATTTACTTGCTGTGTTGTCAATAAAAACTGCATTCGGCAAATTCATGTTTTTCATGATTTCTACAAAACTAGACAAATCAGCTACTTGACCGTTTTCGTTCAGATTTTCGTTCCATGAAGCTAAATCAATGCCATTGGCATCAAATAGCATTTTGCGAGAATTAGCAATTCCGACAACTTTAATCTCCAAATCATTTTTCTCTGATAAGAAATCGTGCTGCTCAGCCAATTGCTTAAATAAAGTAGCACCAATATTTCCTGTTCCTAGGTTGAAAACGTGCAAAGTCTTTTTCAATTCTGCGAAGAAAGCATCATGAACCGCATTCAATGCTTTAGCCAAATCATCTTTTGAGATAATAACAGAAATATTAAATTCTGAAGACCCTTGAGCGATAGCGCGAACATTGATACCATTACGCCCTAATGCCGCAAAAAGACGACCTGACATCCCGGGTGTACGTTTCATATTTTCACCAACGATTGCCAAGACTGAAAGATTTTGCTCTACCTCTGGCATTACCAATTTATTGGCTTCCAACTCCAACTCAAATTCATTAGAAATTAACTTCAATGCTCTTTCAGCATCGCTTGGATTTACCGCAAATGTGATACTGTGCTCAGATGAAGATTGTGTTATCAACACGACGTTGATTTGCTCACGCGCCAACAAAGTAAAAAGACGACCTGAGAAACCTGATTTGCCAATCATTCCAGAGCCAGAAATA